>ERZ773235.32-NODE-32-length-179174-cov-13.766368_pt1 | contig 179174 bp, 153 predicted proteins | sample MGYA00580522_ERZ773235 | MGnify/ENA primary metagenome ERZ773235 (study PRJEB29015, sample SAMEA2737797) | human gut metagenome | biome: human gut; feature: human-associated habitat; material: faeces | place: China | collected 2012 ... | reverse complement strand
TCTTTTTAGTGCCCTCGGATTGGGTCATAGTGTCTGTCGTTGCCAAAACAACGGCATCACCTTGGCTGCACACTCATTGGGGGCGCTCATTGGGGACGTACTTAAATGAGTAGTCGTTGGGGACGCTCTTGTTTGACTAGTCGTTTAAGAACGTCCCCAATGACTATCTCTCCGCCCCCGTGGAATCGGGGGTCGTCTACCGAATGGTTGATGCGGCGGCCCTGCGGCCATGCCACACTCATAGATGGCCTGACCCAACTTGGAAGGAGCCTCCATGAGCCTTGACAACGTAACCCTGCGCGCCGCCACGCTCGACGACCTGGATGGTATCGCCGCCATCTACAACCGGCTGTGGTGCAACACGCTACGCAACCGCGGCGACGTCGAAGCTGCCGATTTCTGCGCGCGCTTCAACATTGCCATGCAGCTGCAGCGCTCCCCTATCGCGCTCGTTGCCGAAGCTGAAGGCCGCATCATCGCCGCCTGCTGCATCGGCACCTTCGAAGACGGCAAACCACGCAAAAACCCGACGTGGAAGCCTTGCTACGACGAGCTATTCGCCCAGGCAACCGAGATGGCAAAGACCGCCGATGCCAAACTCGAGGGCTCGCTCTTTGGCGACAGTCGCGAAAAGGCCACGGCCGATCGCTTTGCCGCCACGGGCAACGAGTATGCCCAGGGCCAGCTCAACCTGATCATCATTGTGCCCGAGTGGCAGGGCAAGGGACTCGGCCGCGAGCTCATCGACCTTGCGCGCGCCGAACTCGCCAAAGCCGGGTGCACCAAGTTCTTCCTGATGAGCGACTGCAACTCTGACTGGCAGTTCTACGAGCGCCTCAACATGAAACGCATCCTGGAGGATCACAGCCAAGACACCGGCGACGGCTTTATCGTCTACATGTACGGAGGCGACACGCAGGATTAGCCTGTGTGCCGCCTCACGGGCTTTCTCCAAGACAGCCCAAAGCAATCAGCCACGCCAAAAGGGACATGCCAAAAAGAGACAGGTTTATTTTGGCAGGTTTTATCTGGGCGAACGCCAACCGCCGCGAGGAAGTTGCCTTCCCTCACGGCGGTCTTCTAGCAGCCAAAACCAAGTGAGTAGACTTTTTGCAGGAGGCCGAGCACACCCCGAATCGCCACAGCGCTGACCTGCGGTTTTATTGAGCGTTTGGCGCGGTGTGCTCGACAAGTCCAAAAAAGTCTACTCACTTGCATCTGAGGCGCACCGGATCGGCAAAAAACCGCCGCGAAAGGGGTCCGATCCTCTTCGCGGCAGTTGTTAATACGCCGAACTTGTTATCGCAAAAGCCAATCACGCGCCGAGACCACGCTACAGTCTTTCGACTCATACGTTGAATCCACGCGGGCCACAACATAGCGCGCATCTTTTGCAATGTCGATCTCATCGCATACAGCCTGTAAATGGCGGGCGTACTTATCGTGATACGTTCTGGATGATTTTATTTCGATAGCCTTGGGACTCCCTGAGTTTGTGCAGTCGAGCAAATCGATTTCTCGCTTGCCGTCGTCCCTATAGAAATACAACTCGGGATTCTCGCCCACGTTGAGATGGCTCTTCGCCGTTTCGGAAACGATGAGGTTTTCGAAAACTGCCCCCAGATAAGGGCTCTCCAAAAGTTGCTCCAGTGATCCAATTTTGAGCAAGTAGCAGAGCAGCCCCGTGTCGTAAAAATAAAGCTTGGGCGTTTTAGTCAAACGTTTCCTGGCATTTGCATAATAGGGCTGCAGTGAAAACGTCAGGTAGCTCTGCTCCAGAATAGACAACCAGCTTTTAATGGTCGATACGTTCACACCCGTATCTCGAGAAAGCGAAGATATATTAATGAGAGCACCGGCGCTCTGGGCAATTATGGACAGAAACTTATGAAACTCCGCTTTATTGCGCACGTCAAGCAAGCCCACAACATCGCGCTCAACATAGGTATCAATATAGCTGGGGAAATAAACCGAGGACGGCATTCCGGCGGAACGCAGGCGAGGGTATCCCCCTTCGAGCGCAAACAAATCCACTTCCAACTGCCCCTGCTGGCCCCTCTCCGCTTCTCGAAACGAAAATGGCAGCAATTTTAAGATCCCGACTCGCCCGGCAAGAGACTGGCCGATGCTTTTCATCATCAAAAAGTTTTGCGATCCCGTAAGGATGTATTGACCGGCGTCTCCCCGCTCATCCGAAACAACCTGGATCATCGAGAACAAATCCGGGGCGTATTGCGCCTCATCGATGATGAGTCCGCCCTTTCGGTTGCGGATAAAACTCACCGGATCCTCCAAGGCCGCGCGCCTCGTTTGGGGGTCCTCAAGCGTGACATAGGAATAGTCGGGAAAGGCATGCCTAACCAGCGTAGACTTACCGCTCTGCCTAGGCCCCGTCAACGACACAACAGGAAACCAACCCGCCATGCGAATGAGCAACTCATGCAAATCCCTGTTAATGTACTCGGCCATATCAACGCCCCTTATAACGCTGTTACCATAATCGTATAGTATCATTTGCCATAATCTTGCAGTAGCGTTTTCCATAATCTTGTAGTAGTGTTTTCCACAATCTTATAGTAGCCCAGTTCAAAAACGTTATTTATAGAGCCGAAATCTCAGACCCTAAATAACAATAGCCACCACAATGGGAACTGTCCCCATTGTGGTGGCTTGCAGGCGAGTTGACTTATTCGACTATCGCGGGCCGGCCGTGTCCGAGTCTAGAGCGTGGCAAGTCGCTTGGATTCGCGGACGGCGAGGGCGATGGAGATAAGACCAGTGATGGCGTCAGCCGCCACCAAGGCAAACCAGACACCCTGAACGCCCATCATGTTGCCAAGCAGGTACATAAGCGGCACGGAGCAGATCACGTAGCGGAGCAGACCGGTGAACGTGGCGATACCCACCTTCTCAACCGCCTGGAAGTACATCGACATGGTCATGGCAAGATAGCCCAGAGCCACGGCCAGGATAACGATGCGCGTGGCGTTGGCGGCAACCTCGACGAGCGCCGGGTCGCTACCAGCAAAAAAGGCGCAGACCGGCGTTGCGGCCACCCATAGCACAGCAGACACCGCAGCAAGCGTCACGACCTGGTACTTAAGCGTGCAGGAGAGTGTTTCCTTGAGGCGCGCCCACGCCTTGGCGCCGGCGTTGAAGGCGGCAATGGGCTGCAGGCCGTACGAGAAGCACTGGGCGACCATCATGGTAATGTAGAGGATGTAGCCGTTGATCACACCAAAGGCCGCGATGTAGAGCGAACCCATGTCGCCGCCGAGCTGGCCAAGCAACGAGTTGGCAACGGTGTTGAAGATGAACGTGGCAGCTTGCACCAAAAAGAACGGGAAACCAATCTTGATGATCTGGCCGCAGATGGCCATGTCGAGTTTGAGGTCGGCGGCGCTGATCTGGAGCTGCGACTTCTTACCGCCGATGAACCAGAAGATACCGATGGCCCAGATACCGATGGAAAGACCGTAGTACACGCCAGCTCCCATAACGCCAAGCTTGAGCACAAACGTGGAAAGCGCAAGCCAGCAGATAGCGACGATGGCAGACACGGTCATGAGGTTGGCCTGGATCTGAACCTTCTCGTCCACACGCATGACGGCGGTGACCATCTGACCAATGACCGTGAGCGGTAGCAGCACGGAGAAGGTGCGCACGCCGGCAACGGTATCGGCCATGATGTCGGGCGTGGCGCCGAAGAATGCGCAGATGGGCTCGGTAAACACAGCCATCACCACAGCAAGCAGCACACTCACAATCGTGGTAAGCCAAAAACCCTGGCTAAACGCCTTGCTGGCGCCCTTAATGTCGCCGGCACCCAAAAGGTTGCCCACCACGGCGGGCACGCCGGTGCCAAACAGGTTGCCAAAGGCCAGGTTAATGTACTCGACCGACATGATGATCGAGACACAGGCCAGGCCGTGTGCGCCCAGGCCCCAACCCATCACGAGGCCCTCAAGGACCACCATGATAATCTGGGCGAGCATACCCTGGCCGGTGATGATGGTGTACTTGCGCACCAGGCCGGGAATCGGCTGCGAGGCAAGCTCACGCTCCTCCTCAACAGCGGCGGTTGCTTCTTCTGCCATTGTTCTCCCCTTTCCATGAGAGATTGATGAATGGATGCATGAATGGATGGGCGGCACGCACGGGCTGTGGCACCGCCCGGCGATGCAGCAGCCCCGCTAGGCCTCGTAGACCACCTTGCCGGCAATCATCGTGAGAGACGCCGTGGCCTCGAGGACCTCAGCCGGTTCGCAGTCAAAGAGGTTGCGGTCGAGCACACAGATATCAGCCTGTTTGCCGCATGCGAGCGTACCGATGCGATCCTCGGCATGCATGGCGTAGGCGCTGCCGTAGGTGTAGGCGCGCAAGGCCTCGGCCATGGTGATGCGCTCCTGCGGGAACCACCCTTCTGGGTTGGAACCGTCCTCGAGCATGCGGAAGGCTGCGCCGTACACCTCCTCCATGGGCTCCAAGCCCACAACGGGGAAGTCGCTGCCCAAGTGCACCACGGCACCGCTGGCAAGCAGGCTGTGCAGGGGCCACGAAAGCGCTGCACGCTCGGGGCCCACGGCATCGTCCTTGGCAAGGTCAGCCATATCGAGCAGCATGTGCCACGGTTGCATGCCGGGGCATATACCAAGCTCTGCGTAGCGCGGCAGATCCTCGGGCTGAACCGTCTCGTTGTGCTCCATGGAGTGGCGGCAACCCCGCTTACCATGCAAGCGCTCGCCCTCCTCAAAGCAATCGAGCACAAAACGCACCGAGCGATCGCCGATCGTATGGACGCGCGTGTCAACGCCCCATTCCTGCGCCCTGACAATGGCGGCACGGATGCGCTCTGGATCCTCCGCGGGCTCACCGCAGGTATCGGGCGCGTTGGAATAGGGTTCAAGCATCCAAGCGGTGTGGTCGGAGCACACGCCATCAAGAAACTGCTTAAAGCCGTGCCACTCGACCTGCGTGCCAGGGAAGTTGTACTTGGCCTTGATTTGATCGAGCGTCATGCTCTCGTTCTCAAACAGATCGGTGTACAAAAAGACGCGCAGCGGCAATTCGTCCTTGGCATTAAGATCCGCAAGCACTGCATACGGGTTTTCCATGCTCACAAACGTAGGATTGACCATGCCGACAGTGGTGATGCCAAAGCTGTTAGCGCGCTTTGCCGTCTTGGTAAACGAAGCTTCCGCAACGTCCATCGCGGGGTCGTAGACCTCATCCATAAAGAAGGAGCCGGCATTGTTGGAAAACACGCCCGTCAGGTTGCCGTCGGCATCCTTAAGGATCTTGCCGCCTGCGGGATCGGGCGTCTGCGAAGTCACTCCCACCTTGTTGATGGCACAGGTATTGGCGCTAAAGGTATGCAGGTCAACCTGCTGCAGGAAGACCGGGCGGTCGGAGATGTATTCATCGATCATCGCGGCCGTGGGCATCTCGGGGATATCCCACTGGAACTGAATGATTTGGCAGCCCAGAATCCACTCATTATCGGGATGGGCGTTCGCAAACGCTACAACACGCTCCATCGCCATCTCAAAACTGGTGCAATCGATAAGGTTGACGGCAAAATCGGGGTCGGTCATAAACGCACCCTGAGCAAAATGCGTGTGCGAGTCAATCAGGCCAGGCATAACGAGCTGGTCGCCAAAGTCGCGCACCTCAGTATCGGGGCCGATAAACGGCGCCAAGTGGGCATCGTCACCGCAGGCAACGATCTTATCGCCACGCACGGCAACGCCGCCCTTAAACGGTTCGATCCCATCGCCGGTAAAAACGGCATTGCTCTTGATTACTACATCAGCCTTCTCCATGTGAGCCTCCTCAGACGTTTTAGGATGTAACGCGGGTACACCGCCCGCGCTGGCTTTCGGTCGGGAGCAAAGCACTCCCGCATCGGCGCGTGCCTGTAAGCCGTACTCAGATGTCTGTCTCACGTCCGCGGCTTCGCGCTATATCCATTGATACACAGGGGCAAACCCATGCCAAGGTCAGGGGCCGCAAACGGTCAGTTTAAGCCGGTTTACACTTTTTACCTGCGGGTTTATTGTCTGAGATTAATGCCGCTTCATTACGCCCAACGGCGCCCGCCTTATCGGCAAGGCTCGCATTCAAGGAAAAATAGGGCTAGGAACGCCAAAAGGCATCTATGAGGTCATCTCGGTTGGAGACACCGCTTTTAACGTAGATGCGATGCAAGTGCGCCTTGACAGTGCCAGGGCTGATGACCAACTCGCTGGCGATGTTTTGGGCGTCGTTGCCCTTCAGCACCAGCGTGAGCACCTCCTGCTCGCGCCGCGACAGCTTATGGGCATCGGCATAGATCACAACGCGTGATGCTAGATCGTCCCCAGAGCGTGCGCTCTCGGCCGCCACGTCCTCATCGGCACGCGGATGACGGGCATACACGCGCAGGATATGGCTAAACTGGCAAAAGAGTTGGACCGCGCATACCACGAGCAGCACGTTTTCGGAGATATTGCGCTCGGACAGATACCACAAAAAGAGGCTGATGACGGGGTTTTGAGAGTCGGGGCGGCAGAGCAAAATCATGTAGGTGTCCTCGGCGATTACGCAAAACGCAAGAACGAGTGCCACCTTCCAAAAGAGCTTTGAGCGGTCGAGGTCGAGTTTCTCAACACGCGTGGCCCTGTGCCGGTAATGCCAGGCGGCATAGGCAAGACATCCTACATTGCCCAGGTCACGCGTGAGCCAAAAGAGATACTGCTGCACCTCTCCGGCAGCACCGCTGCGAGGCACCAGCACCAATTGCAAGATTGAAAACGGCACGATAGCAAGTCCGAGCATGCGCGACGTCGGTCTTTTGCGCAAGCGCGCAAACATCCACAGTACCACGCAGGCATAGATGGCAATACCGAGCACGCAGCGCAGCAAGGGGTGCTGCAACGGCTCGCTAAAGGTAACAGCGTATTCGTATTTGAGCCGATTGTACTCGTCAAAAAAAATGACCGACATATCGAGCATGTAGAGCAAAAAGCCCGCCGCGGCCACCAGGCTGTCGCGACGGCGCGTCATGAGCCAAACCACCAATGCCACGGCACTGGTCACCAGAGCCACACCCATGATAATCGTGGTGTAGATATAGAACGCGAAACTCATGCCCGCCTCCCCTGTCTAGATGCCGTGAGGATGTTGACAGATTCTTTGCCGCAAGATTAGACTCACCGATTAAACGTACTGTATCGTTTAGATAAACAAGCTGTGTCTCACCGATGAAAGGAGATGCCATGGCGCCTATCGCACCGCTCAAAATACTCGTTGCCCCTGCCGCCAAGGCCATCGTCCACCTGTGCGACTCACTTACCTACAATGACGTCCCCTGTGTCGTCGAAGAGCGTTCGGACAGCTGCCCCTATCTGGGCCACGTCCCCTACTTTGCGCCTAAGCTCGTTTCCGATCCCGAGCACCGCGAACAGTAATCCAAGATGCACCAAGCGCTGCGTAACTCGCGGCGCTTACTGTTTTGGTGCAAAGTAACCTGACCCCCGTGCACCAACGCCGGGATTGTCGACGCTTCGGCCGCGGCGCGATATGAGGCGCGAAACCTCGCCCAATAACAGGCCAATCACTACGCCCGCGAGAATCGGCAACTTTGCCATCTCGGCAGGTGAGCTGTTGAGCGGCACAATCGTAGCAACAATCGAAAGCACGAGCTCCACCACGGGAATCGCAAGCGCCACCGCGAGCACCTTGCCCTCGAAAGGCGCACGGAACACACGCGAGCGATTATCGTGCTTGCGCAGACGCCAAAACGCTGGGAACATGGGAATATAGCTCATGAGCAGAAAGACGACGTTCATCGAGAAGAAGACCCAAAAGACGTCGGAACCCTCACCCAGCGGAATCTGGAGCAGCAGCACCAGACTGGCAAAACAGCCGTTAATGAGCGCCGAGCCGTTGGGCATGCCGGTCTTTTTGGACACCAGCGCAAAGGGGCGCGGCATGTTGCCGTGACGTGCGGCATAGCTCGCTACGTTGTTGACGCCAAAGCTCCAGCAGATCATATTGGCGAACAGCGTCACCAAAAAGGCCACGCCCACGACCATCGTCAGCGGGTGGGTGCGCCCCACCATAGCGGCGACTGCGTCCACAATGCCCGAATCGAGTGAAAGCTGCTCGGTGGGAACCGCGGCTCCAATGCCAATGCCACAGATGATGTAGATCGCCGCAATGGCCACGCCACCGGCAATAACCGCCTTGGGGATATCACGCGACGGGTTCTTCATCGTGCTGGCAAAGGTCGCGACCACTTCGAAGCCCATAAAGTTGAACAGGATAATCGATAGGTACGTCAACGAATTGGTGTCGCCCAGATCTGGAATGAAGGTCTTAAACGACATGTCGTTGGCAAAGCCGTTATTGCAGGCAAACCAAATGCCGACGATTCCCACCGCAGCGGTAATGAGCACCTTGATGACGGCGCCGCCGTCCATAACCCAATCGGCCTCCGCCACCGGCTGCATTGCCATGACCGTGACGCCCCACACAAAGGCAATCTCGATGGCAATTCGGATCCCGAGTGAAAACTCGATACCCCACACCGCATTAATGACACTGGGGAACATGCAGGCGATACTTGCCACCCACAGCGGAAAGTTAACCCAGTAGCACCAAGAGCAACGGGCGCCCCAACGGTCGCCCAGGCCCAAGCGAACCCAATCGTACAGGCCGCCCTCGGAATCAAACGCCGTACCCAGCTCGGCCACCACCAGACCATAGGGAAGCAAAAACGTAATGATAAGGAAAATCCACCAGAAGAACTGTACGTTACCCATGGCAGATGCCGGAGCCGCCGCCTCGATGGTAAACACGACGCAGATAACCGAAAGGATGACCTCAAGCAGAGAGAACTTTTTACCTGCCATGGCACGCTCCCCCTACAGCAAAAAGGATGGCATCTGTACCGAAGGCGCAGCCCAAGGTAGGGTTGCAGGCCGCGTCACCGGTACAGGTGCCATCCCAAAGAGAGGAGAGGATGCAGATGTTGGACCAACGCTCGCGGAACAGGCGCGTGTAGATGACGATACGCTGGTACATAGATACTCCGATCAAAACGGCCGCGTATACGACCGGAAGCTTTCGGCAATTGAAAACGTGTCTGACCTGGGAAATTCAAGCGAACAATTGGCCTAACCCGCAAAAAATCCCAGGCCAGACGCGTACTCAATCAAAGAAAAAAGGCACTCCGATGTGGAGGCAACGGAGTGCCCAAAGAAAACCCAACCGACCAAGACATCGGGCAAGCCGACCATCAATGCCCCAAGATGGTTCGATTCGCCGATTGTCCGATTGATCGGCTGGGTTTTCGAGGTGCCCCAGGTCGCCGCGAAAGAGGAGCGAAGCGTACTTCGGTACGCAAGCGACGAATGAACGGGAAGGTGCCGTGCCTCAGGAAGCCAGACGATTAAGCGGACGGCTCCTGCTGGGTAATGCAGTGGATATTGCCGCCGCCAAAGACGACCTGCTCGGACTGAACGCCGACGCACTTGTAGACGCCCTCGCCCCAGACCTCGTCATAGATCTTCTGGAGCGTGTCAACGGCCAGCTGGTCGTTCTCGTCGCCGTACTGCGGGACGATAACGCCGTGGTTGGTGACCAGGTAGTTCATGTAGGAGGCGATCAGCGGCTCGTCGGGAACGCGCGGCTCGGCGTTCTCGTCGGCGTCGATGGTGTCGCAGGAAGCCTGGTCCATGAACAGCGGGTTCACGGGCATGCAGAGCTTGTAGACCTTCATCTTGCGGCCCTTGGCGTCAACGGCGTTGGAGAGGGTCTCGTAGGCAGCGTGGCACTGCTCGTAGAACGGATACTCGGGATCGTCGGTCCAGATGCAGGCCATGACGCCCGGAGCGATGAACGTGGCGACGTCATCGATGTGGCCGTTGGTCTCCTCGGGGTCGATGCCCTCCTTGACCCAGATGACCTTCTCGACACCCAGGTAATCCTTGAGGTGCTCGTCCATATAGGCGCGAAGCTCCTCGCTCCAGGGCTCAAACTTCTTGTGGAACTTGGGCCAGATGGACTCGGGATCCTCTTCCTCCTCCAGAACCGCAGAGCAGGTGCGGCCCGGGGAAAGCAGGCACTGGTCGGTCACGACCACGGTACCTTCGCCGTCGACGGTGATGGAACCGCCCTCGAGGATCATGTCATCGGGACGATAGCGACGGCAGCCGGAGAGCTCGGCCATCTTAAGGGCGATCTGCTCGTCCTTGTCCCACGGGAAATAGAGGCCGTCGACGAGACCGCCGTAGGCGTTGAAGTGCCAGTGGTTGGCGCGCTTCTCGCCCTTGCCGTTGATGACGTAGGTGGCGGCGGTGTCGCGGAACCAAGCGTCGTCGGTGGTCATCTCGATAACGGTGACGTTTTCGTCGTTCTCGAAGACGGCCTTGCAGTTGGCGTAGTCAGCCTGGTTGGCGCACATGGTGACCGGGGTGAACTCGGCGATGGCGCGAGCGATGGCGGCATACTGCTTCTGAGCCGGCTTGGCGCCGTGGGCCCAGGTGTCGGTGCGGTGGGGCCAACCCATCCACACGCGATCCTGCGGGGCGAACTCAGCAGGCATAAAGAAGCCGTCGGCCTTGGGGGTGGACTCGGACTCGGTGATCGTACGCATAAGATTTCCTCCAAATCGAACGATCGCTTGCCGCGGGCGGGTTACCCGCGGCCTAAAACCAAGAGATAGTGGGCGCCCGTCCCCCGGCAAAGGTCGGGGCGCCCGGTGCCAGTTTTCACGGAGTCGCACCGGCGAGCGACGACGTAACCAAGTGCGCGGAGACAAACGCACGAAGGATACGGAAGAGAGATTGGGGCGGGCGGTGGTTACCGGAGCTATCGCTCGCACCCGCCCCAAGGAATGGTTAGCAGATGAGGGGGGTTGGAGCCCCAGAACCGGGTGCTCTAGTTCTCCTCGGCCTCGGCGGCCTCCTCAGCGAGACGCTGAGCTGCCAGCTCGGGAGTGAGGCCCTTGTACTCGGTCTCGCGGCCCTTGGCGCTGACGACGCGGACAACCTCGCCGATGAGCAGAAGCACGATGAAGATAACGATCATCGGGAGCTTGTCGCCAATTTCAGCGGCAGAGAGCGGCACCAGCGTTGCAACGATGGCCAGGATCAGCTCGATGCAAGGGATGGCCAGCATGACCTTCATCATGGCGCCCTTAAACGGGAACGTGAAGATACGCTCGCGGTTGGGGTCGTTCTTGCGAAGGTTGAGGAACGCCGGGAACATCGGGATGTAGGTCAGCAGCAGGAAGACGACGGAGGTGCCGAAGAGCATCCAGAAGACACCGTTGGAGATGGCGTCGATGGGTACGAGCTGCAGGCACAGCACCAGGGAGGCAACGATGGCGTTGACCAGGTTGGCGCCGTTGGGCATGTCGTCATCCGAGATCATCGAGGCGAAGACCTTGGGCATGTTGCCGTGCTCGGCAGCGTAGCGGGCGACGGAGTTGACGCCGAAGGACCAGGCGGCCATGTTGGCGAACAGGGTGATCAGGAAGGCGATGCAGATGACCTTGAAGATCATGGAGTCGCCCACCATGGTCTGGACTGCGACGATCATGCCGTAGTCGGGGTCGATGGAATCGGCCGGCACCGCAGCGCCGATGCCAAAGCCAGCGAACAGGTAGATCACGGCGATGGACAGGCCACCGACGATGATAGCCTTGGGGATATCGCGAGCGGGATCGGCCATGTCGTCGGTCATGGTGCAGATGACCTCGAAGCCCATGAAGTTAAAGATGATGATCGACAGGTAGCCGAGAGCGTTGGTGTTGGTGAGCTCGGGCAGGAAGGTGGCAGCGGACATGTCGTTCGCAAAACCGTTCTCCATGGCATACCAAATGCCCAGAGCGCCAACGATAACGGCGACGGCGACCTTGATGATGGCGCCACCGTTCAGAACCCACTCGGAGTCGGCCGCCTTGGAGCGGCCCATGAGGTAGACGATCCACACAAAGGCAAGATCGATACCCATCTTGGCGATCAAGTTGAACTCGACGCCAAAGACCATGCCCAAAATGTCGGGGAACATGGTAGCCAGCGAGGCGATCCACAGCGGGTAGTTAACCCAGTAGTAGTACGAAATGCGAGCGCCCCACTTGTCGCCCAGACCATCGCGTACCCAGTCGTAAATGCCGCCCTCGCCGTCATAGGTGGTACCGAGCTCGGCAACAACCATGCCGTAGGGAAGCAGGAAGGTCAGGATCAGGAAGATCCACCAGAAGAACTGCTGGTTGCCAATGGCAGCAGCAGGAGCGGCGGCCTCGCAAACGAAGACGACGCAGATGATGGTCGAAATGACCGTCAAGAAGGAAAGCTTTTTCTTTCCGTCGCTCATGATGAGCTCCTTCGCTCAGTCTTGGACAGATCCGAGGCCCTAAGGTATTAAGGCAATTGCTTGGGCCTCGGTGAGCGGGCGACAGGAGACGAGCATCCGCCGCCCGCAAACGTGCTTTTAGAAGCCTTGAGGCTTAGAGCTGCTCGAGAGCCTCGAGAGCGGCGTGGAGCTCAGCCTTGGCGGAGTACTCGACACCCTCGTCGTTGAGCGGGGTGCGCTTGCCCAGGGCGGCAAGGAGAGCACGGATGGAGTGCTTGCGGTTCTCGGCCTCGACCCAGCACAGGGAGCGCTCGGGATCGTCCATGACCTCGTCGACGACCTCCTCGTTGCGGGTGGCCGGCAGGCAGTGCATGAACTTGGAGTTGGGGCCGGCGAAGTTCATCATGTCCATGGTGACCTGATACTTGGGATAGAACACGTCCATGTAGTTCTCGCCCGAGACCTCCTCGTCGTACAGGCCATACCACACGTCGGTGTAGATGAAGTCGGCGCCCTTGATGCACTCGATGTCGTCGGAGATGACGACCGAGCCGCCGGAGACCTTGCAATTCTCCTCGGCGATGGCCATCATCTGCTTGCCGAACTCGGCGCGCTCCTCGACGGTGCCAACGTGCAGGCCGCCGTCGGGGATCTGGTGGCCCTTAGGTCCAAACTGGACAAACTTCATGCCGACCTTGGAAGCGATGAACATGAGGGAGACGCAGACCTGGGTGGCGTCGCCGATGAAGGCCAGGGTGCAGTCCTCGATCTTCTTGCCCTCGGGGAGGTTCTCGAGCATGGTCATGAGGTCGCCCATCTCCTGCGTGGGATGGTTGAACTCGGACATGCCGTTGATGACGGGCACAGCGGAGCCCTCGGCGAGGCCGACGACGTCCTTGTGACGGTCAACGCGAGCCATCATGATGTCGAGCAGCGAGCCCATAACGCGAGCGGTGTCGCCCAGGGACTCGTGACCGCCGAGCTGGATGGTGCCAGGGCCATAGAACTGAGCATGACCGCCGAGGTCGGTCATAGCGGTCTCGAAGGAAAGACGAGTGCGGGTGGAGACCTGCTGGAAGATCATGCCAAGGCTCTTGTTGCGGAGCAGGTGCGGATAATAACCGTCAACCTTGATGGCCTTCTTCATTGCCAGGCCAAGATCCTCGATAGCCAGGATCTGCTCTTTGGTGAAGTCGTTGGTGTCGATGAAATCCTTAGGCAGTGCCATGTCGATTTCCTTTCCGCCGGTCTTGCCGACTATTACTATGAGGCGCTCGAACATCACGCCTCGTGTTGACAAGACCATCATTCACCCGTATGCAATTTTTACCTAGTTTATTCGGGATTAAAGACCGTTCACGGAGTTACACCCTCTCTAATCCAATATAAACCCGCAGGTCAAGAGTTTACAGGGGGTTTACCATCTAGAACCACGAACGGTATACGGCTATGCTGTATCTCGGCGCCTAATCCACAATGAAACGAAGGGTTGAGACGTCTATATCCCACAAGGTATACAGAACTCGGCCATAGAATAAATGAGATGGGACGGTGACAGATGAACACCCTGATGTTCTTCTATACCCTAGCGATACTCGTGATCTGTATTGTGACGGCGGTGCTCTCGCTTGCCGCCTATGCCTCGTCCCGTCGACGCTTCTTTATCTATGGCAGCGGCGTATTTATCTGCTATGCCATCGAGATGACCGAGATTTTCTTTTTTGAATACACGCTGCAAAACCAGAGTTTTCCAGCCAGCGACTATTACTCAATTACCATGCCTGTGTTGCGGACCTTTGTGGCGACCGCTTCGCAGGCTTTTATTTGGCTCATTGCCATGGATTTGCTCGACAAGCATTCAAAAAAGCAGTTTGTCATTCCCGTCGCAACGTTCTTGCTGAGCGAGCTGCTGATTATCGTCGCTGTCCCCTACGGCCCCATTCATCAATGGCTCTACTACACGATGCGTCAGGTATTCCTTGTTTTCGTGGGGCTATATATCTTTTGGACGGCACGCAAGAGCACACAAGTCGAGCTGAAGGCACGTGTCAACAACCAACAAAAGCACCTGATTATCGGCGCTATTCTGGTCGGTTGCATCGTTGCCGAGGATTTCTACAACATTCTGGTGGTCCCCATGAGCTTGGCGCCCTCTTGGCTGCAACTATATCTGTCCGAGCGCAACTTTAGCGAAAACGTCTTTGCCTGCTACTTTGCGATTCTGCTGATCATCTACTCCTACCACGTGCTTTCAATCCGCATGCAGGAGGCGCCCGAGGAAAAGAACGTCAGCGATCTTGATCAACACATCGAAGAGCAGATGCCCTTCTATCGCAACGCCTACAAGCTCTCCAACCGTGAGACCGAAGTTATGCGTCTGGTCGTACTGGGCAAATCGAACCAAGAGATCGCTGACGAGCTATTCCTTGCCGTGGGCACCGTCAAGACCCACATCCACAACATCCTGGTCAAAACCGAACAGCAAAACCGCACGACGCTCATCCTCCACTTTTGGAAGCGATAACCTGCCAAAAAGGGACAGGTTTATTTTGGCAGGTTTTATCTGGGCAAACGTGAAGGCCGTCGCGAGGGAACTGCTTTCCCTCGCGACGGCCTTCTAACAGCGAAAACCAAGTGAGTAGGCTTTTTGCAGAAGGCCGAGCACGCCCCAAATCGACACAGCTCTGACCTGCGGTTTTATTGGGCACTTGTCGCGGTGTGCTCGGTATATCCAAATAAGTCTACTCACTTGTATCTGAGACGCACCAGGTTGGCAAAAACCGCCGCGAAAGGGCCCCTGGTCCCTTCGCGGCGGTTATTCGCTCTGATTTTGCGACGGTTTTGCCCGCTTGTTACTCGCTGTAGCGGGTGGCGATGGCAGCTTGTACCATGCCGGCGCTCATGAGGTACGTTACCAGGAAGTAGCCACCATAGGCCGCCAGGAAAATCGCGCAGGTGAGGCCCACGGTGCCGGCGATGCTCATATCACCGAATACGCTCACCAGCTCGATGATCACCTTGAGCGCCACAAAGGAGTGCGCCAAGCCCACTGCCAGCGGGAACAGGAAGAACACCGCTTGCTGCGCCATCACCGAATGCCGGATCTGGCGGTCGTCACAGCCGATCTGCGCCAGCACACGATAGCTGCGGCTGCCGTCGGCCACATTGGAGAGCTGCTGGATCGATAGGATTGCCGCGCACGCAACGACCAGCACAAAGCCAATGTAGATGGCCAGATAGCTAATCATGCCGTTCATCTGCGCTGCTTGCGTGTACATCTCGGAACGCGTGATGAAGACTCCCCACGACCCCGGCTCCTTGCCGTCAACGAGCAGATTGTCGAGCAAGGTGTATTTAATGCTCTCGTCTGCCTCGGTCGTATCCATACCCTGTTTGTAATTAACGAGCAGATTACTGGAATACGGTTGCAGATTAAGCTGGGACAGCAGCTCATCGGCTACGACCACGGTACCGGGATTGCTGCCCATCGCCGAGTTGGCGATGGCCGCCGTGTCCTCGTCCGACTTATCGGTTGCGGGCTTGAGCGTATGCCCGCCCAAGGTTAGGGCATGGCCACCAGCCATATACTTGGTGTACAGGTCGCCCAGCTCACCGCCCATATCGCACGTGAGCAGATACTGGTCGCGGCCAATGCTCACCGGCTCCTCGCCCATCATCTGGCGCAGTTTGTTGTACTGGCTCGCCGGCGTCACATACAGACCCATCGCATCGGCGTTGCTTCCCTCGAGCGCCTTGGGAAGCTTTTCACCCATGGCCTTGCACATCTCACCCGCCACCACCGAGGGGCCCGAGCCGCCAAGCGGGTAACTCAGATACGAATCGATCTGCACATGCTCACCGGCAACATCGGCGATATTGACCTTCTTGCTGGTCTCGTCGTTGTTGTCCGCCGACTTGCCCTTAATACCGTCTGCAACGTTATCGGGATCTTTACGATCGCCATGCCATGCAGCGTACAAATCGACCGTTGCATCGGCCAGCACCATGCGATCGGCCTCAGACGGATTGACATACTCCTTGTAGTAGTCGAGCGTTTCGGGCGTGTAATAGATATACGTCTGAGACACGTCAACAGGGTTATAGCGCTCCAGATTCTCGTTCATCACGTTGGCAATCGACATACCGCACGTCACCGAGGTAATGGCAAGGAACAGAATCATCGCGATGACGCCCATCGAAAAGCACACCGTATTGACCTTGGCCGCAAGCTGGCGCACAGTAAACATGTTGAGGCCGCGCCAATACACGCCGCGCAGGCTCTGCAGCAGCTTGATGAGCATGCCCGAGAGTCCCCAGAACAGGGCAAAGGTGCCCACCGTAACCATAGCGGTCGTAATGCCGAACTGGCTCATGGCCCCGTCCAGCTTGTCGCCCGTCTCGGTTAGCGGGAACCCATCGCGCAGCAGACGGTAATAGGCCACGCCCACAAGTAGCACGCCCACGGTAAAGATGGCAATCGCAATCCAGGGATTGCGTGTCTTGATGCTCTCGTTGCGGCGCTCGGCACCCATAAGCTCGATGAGTTTGGTACGACGCACGGCGCGCAGGTTCAGCAGTAGCGTGAGCACAAACATTACGAGCATGCAGGCAAGTGTCAGGTTGAACGCATGCACCGAGAAAAAGAAGTGAAAATCGGCAATCTGCGTCTTAAAGAGCGAGGCCGTAAAGAACGTCATGAGCTGGGAGAGCCCCACGCCCAGCACAATGCCGGCGACAAAAGCGCCGACCGAAACGATCACGGTCTCGAGCGCCATAATCGTGGCGACGCGCCCGCGCCCCATGCCAAGCACCTGGTACAGGCCAAACTCCTTTTTGCGGCGTTTCATGATGAAGTTATTGGCGTACACCATCAAAAAGGCCATGACGCCGGCCAAAAAGTACGTAAGGTAACCGAGCATGGTGCCCATGAGCTCGGACAGTCCCTCTTCCTCGATGCCGGCAATGTCGACCTGCATCGAGACGGTGTTGAAAGCATAGAAGACCGTGACGCCTAGGGTGAGCGTCAGCAAGTAGACGAGGTAATCGCGGCCGGCGCGGCGGACGTTGCCCCAAGCGAGTTTACAGAGCATCGGAGCCCTCACCGCCCATCATGGCAACGACCTCCATAATGCGGTCGAAGAACTCTCGGCGGTCGGTGTCGCCGCGGCGCAGCTCGGTGAAGATCTTGCCGTCGCGAATAAACAGCACACGGCTCGTGTAGCTGGCGGCAAAGCTGTCGTGCGTAACCATGAGCACGGTGGCGCGCAGGCGGCGGTTAAGGGCCTCTAGGCTCTCGAGCAGCAGACGAGCGCTCTTGGAATCGAGGGCGCCGGTGGGCTCGTCGGCCATGATCATAGTGGGGTCGGTGACGAGCGCGCGAGCCGCGGCAACGCGCTGCTGCTGGCCGCCGGACATCTGGTAGGGATACTTGTCGAGCACTTGGCTAATGGACAGGCGCGCGGCCACATCCTGCACGCGGGTCGAGATCTCCGCCGAGTTTGTACGGGCGATGGTGAGCGGAAGGGCGATGTTCTCGCGTGCCGTGAGCGTATCGAGCAGGTTAGAGTCCTGGAAGATAAAGCCGAGTTCCTCGCGGCGGAACTGCGAGAGCTTGGCCTGCTTCATGCGTGTTACGTCCTGGCCGTTGATGCGGATGGTGCCGCTCGTGGCGCTATCGATGGTCGAGACGCAGTTGAGCAACGTCGACTTGCCCGAGCCCGAGGCGCCCATGATGCCAACGAATTCGCCGCGGTTGACGGTAAAGCTGACGTCGTTGAGCGCGCGGGTCACGTTGCCCAGCGCTCCATATACCTTTTCGAGATGCGCGACCTCCAGTACCGGGGTCGCCATGTGCGTGGTTTGCATACCGAGTCCTTTCTTGCGATTAGTCTACGGCATCTATAGTCGCAAGAAGCCGAGTCGGCTACCATCGATATGGCTTACGCTTGCCTTACCGTTGTGTAAGGTAGGGGTAGCTAGCCTGTCACTTGTTGATGTTGAGAGAGGACTCCTGTTGAAGACTGTTCATGTTGCCACTGGGATCATTCGCAAGGATGGATCTGACGAGCTGCTTGCCGTGCAGCGCGGCTATGGCGACATGCGGGGACTTTGGGAGTTCCCCGGTGGCAAGCTCATGCGCGGCGAGATGCCCGAGGACGCCGTGCGCCGCGAGCTTATGGAAGAGCTACAGGTAAAAGTCACCAACCTGCGTGATTTCTACACCGTTGAGTATGACTACCCCGATTTTCATCTCTCCATGGAGTGTTACTACTGCTCGCTCGCCGATGAATCCGATGAGCCCCAGAAACACGACCGCCAGCTTGATATCCGCTGGATTCCACGCACCTCGCTTGCCACGGTGGAATGGATGCCCGCCGACAAGGGGCTCATTGATGCTCTGATTGAGTTAAAGGAAGATCGGCTTGAGGCAAGCTCCGCCGATGACGCCGCGCCCAACACAACCGACAAACCCGCCACCAAACCCAAGCGCGCACCTAAACGCCGCAGCAAAAAGCGTCCCAAGCCCGGTCTGCTCGACGGCATCGATACCTCGGACCTCTCCGCTGACGAGCGCGAACTGGTCCGCCGTCGCGCCGCCATCAAAAAGTCCATGAAGGGCAACAAGCGCGCCAACACCAAGCCCGAGCTGCTCGTACGTCAGCGCCTACGGGCCGCGGGCCTTACGGGCTATCGTTTGGAATGGAAGGTACCCGGCAAGCCCGACATCGCCTTCCCCGGCCGCAAGATCGCCATCTTCGTCAACGGCTGCTTTTGGCACCGCTGCCCCAAGTGCAACCCGAGCCAGCCCAAGCGCAATGTTGATTTTTGGGAGGCAAAGTTCCGTCGCAACGTCGAGCGCGACCGCGCTGCCGTGGCAGCACTCACTCAAATGGGCTGGACACCCATAACCATCTGGGAATGCGAGCTCAAAAAAGACCGCATCGACGCCACGATGGAAAAGGTCATCGAGCAGGTGCGCGCCGCCGCACCTCAGCGCTAGGAACGAGCCGTCCACACACCCCACACAGGCGAGCCACATCCACGTCACAAACCTTAGAAAGCCCTTAAGCCCAAAACCTTTCAAGAGTGTTACTCGATACCTCTGACCTGCGGTTTCATCGTAACGCCAAACCTCATTAAGCCTTTCTTTAGCGCTTCTTTGCGACGGCCGCGGCATAATACTGCCAACGCACGGGACCTAGCAGCATACCCCGAGCGCAACCTTTTGGTGGACATCGAGGAGGCCGCATAAGCATGCATTCTTCCAATGACGCAGCACAGCAGCCATCCCTAAAACATGCAGACCTTTTCTCCTTCCCCCCGACACAGAGAAACGGCCGCCTCGACTCCCCCACCACAAAAGCCAAACGTTCAACCGACCAGAGCCTCAACCTGCGAGCATCGTTCGAAAAGCTCCAAGCATCTCTAAACAAGGCGTTCCCCGAACAGGCAAGAGCAATCTAAGCCCATCGCGCTTTATACTGATGCCATGCGAAACATGGATCACATAGAATTGCACCGCGGAGGACGCGAGGAAGCGTTTCCCGAGACCGCCGATGACTGGCCCTATATTGCCGAACGCGCAGAATTCGCTCGCTATCCGGGCAATTCCGTCCCCTGGCACTGGCATTCCGAAGTTGAGCTTTTCTACATGGAGCAGGGAGCGATTGACTATCGAACGCGCGCGGCTCATGAGCACGTACGCTTTGAGGAAGGGTCCGCCGGCTTTATCAACGGCGGCGTTTTGCACAGCACGCTGCAATCACCCAATTCGGCACCAGCCATTCAAATGTTGCATATCTTTCAGCCGTCGATGCTCGGCGATCCCGCGGGACGCCTTCAAAAGCGCTATATCAATCCTTTACTGCAATGTCGAGGCGTCGATGTGCTCAAATGGTCGCCCACCAACCCCGACGATATGCCCTTTATCGATTTGCTAAAGAGTTCCTTTAACCACGACCTTCAACGGCCGCAGAACGAGATGGCGCTTCGGAATAGCTTGTCAGAGCTCTGGGTTCAGATTTACGCCAAGGCCGAACCGCTCTTTTCTTCCGACGGCGCCTCTTGGATGACCAACCGCGACGTACAGTTCAAGGCAATCCTGGACTATATCCGCGCGAACTATGCAGCCGCTATAGATGTGCCCCAGATGGCATCTGCAGCCGGCGTAAGCGAAAGAGAGTGTTACCGCATTATCGAAGCTTGCACAGGAACGACCCCGGCGGCATATCTGCGCGCATACCGCGTAAACCGTGCTTGCGAACTTTTGACACACACCACGCGAACGGTCCAGACAGTCGCGCGCCAATGCGGCTTTGCGACAGCAAGCCATCTTGGCCAGGTATTTAAAGAACAAATGGGATGCACTCCTTCGAGCTATCGAGCAGCGAGGCAGAATCTCGATAGCACCAGGCAGAAATCCCGCTAGCCTTTCTTCTGTCACCGCATCAAACTTGCAGGCAAACAACAGAGAGGAGCAATCATATGAAGCACTTTGACCATATCGTATTTGACGTTGATGGGACATTGGCAGATACAGAAGAAAGCGTTCTATCATCGCTTGTCCAGATTGTCCAAGAAGAGACCGGCAAAACGCTCCCCCGACACGAGCTTGAATTTGCCCTCGGCATACCCGGCAAGGATGCCCTTGAGAAACTTGGAATCTACTCGCAGGCAACGTTGGATCGCTGGTGCCAAGTTGCCGCCAGCTTTAAAAGCACCATCAGCGTGTTTCCAGGTTTGCTTGAAGTCATCGCAACACTCGCCAACAACGGCTGCAAACTTGGCATCGTCTCCTCACGTGCGCGCGACGAATACACAGACGAAATTGCACCCCTTGGCTTCGATAAGTATTTTGAGCACATCATCCTTGTCGAAGACACAACCGAACATAAACCCGCACCCGCTCCCATGCTCGAATATCTCCGGCGTACGGGCGCGAATCCTGGCAACGTCGTCTACGTTGGCGACACCGTCTACGACGAACAATGCGCAACTTCAGCAGGGGTCAGTTTTGCCAGAGCAGCATGGGGATCACACCAAGATATCCCAAATGCCACCTACAACCTCAAAACCCCCAACGACCTGTTAGCCCTAACAACCAAATAACCCACGCGTCCCACCCTTTCAGCCCCAACACCACAAGGGCGATTGAGCAGGACGGTTTGGGCGGGTCCCCGTACTTAGTTTCCAAAATCATTCCGCAGCGCGAAGGCTTCTTATTATTTTCCGCCCTAACGCCACAAGGGCGACGACCTCGAGTAGGTCAACCTGGGAGGGACGAGGGCTTAGTTCCCCAATCTTTCCGCAGGGGGCAAAAAGCCTCGCCGCGCGAAGTGCGCAGCGAGGCTTTTTGCATGCCCGAGGACGATTGGGGAACTAAGCCCTCGTCCCTCCCCGGGATATGTAGCGAGTCGGAGTACCCTTGCTGTTACTCTGCTTTGCCCACAGAGTTGAGGTTGGTCATGCGGATCTTAACCAGCTCGGTGATCTCACGCATGCCCTCCTTGGCCGGCTTCTTGGGATCGAAGCAGGCGGGGTTCTCGGCCATGTAGGCCATGAAGCCCTTGGTGTAGGCCTGACGCAGCTCGGTGGCGTAGTTGACCTTGCAGATGCCGTTCTTCACGGCCTCGGCAACCTGCTCATCGGGCACACCGGAGGTGCCGTGCAGAACCAGCGGCACGTCGACGGCGTCGCGGATGGCCTTGACCACGGACTGCTCGATGTGCGGATCGCTCGTGTACACGCCGTGGCTGGTGCCAACGCCAATGGCCAGCGAGGTGCAGCCGGTGCGCTCGACGAACTCCTTGGCCTCGGCAGGATCGGTGTAGGGGCTCTCGCCCTCAACCGCGGGACCGTCGTCCTCCTTGCCGCCAACCTTGCCGAGCTCGGCCTCGACGGGCACGCCCATGGCGCGGCCAGCGTCGGCGACGGACTTGGTCAGGGCAATGTTGTCCTCGAAGGACTCGTGCGAGCCGTCAATCATGACAGAAGTGTAGCCGGTGCGGAAAGCCTGCATGCAGCGGTCATAGCCATCGCCGTGATCGAGGTGCAGAGCGACGGGCACGGAAGCGCGCTCGGCGGCAGCCTTGACCATGCCGTAGAAGTAGTCCAGACCAGCGGTCTTGATGGTGCCCGGGGTGGTCTGCATGATGACGGGGGACTTGGTCTCCTCGGCAGCGGCCAGAACGGCCATAACAAACTCGAGGTTCTCGACGTTGAACGCGCCGACGGCGTAGTGGCCGGCCTGAGCGTCCTTGAGCATCTTTTCGGTGGTAACAAGTGCCATGAGCGTTTGCTCCTCTCCCTCGCCCGCATCTGGACATCGGGCGTAGTTGTTCACAAGGCGTTTTACCTTGCGTTTTGCTGCGCTCATTGTATGAAATTCAGCGTCTTTGCACGTGTGAGATATTGAGCCCATGCAGGTCAATACAGTCGTTTTTGAAAAGTAAACGGAAGGAATTTGAGCCGAGTGGACATGTTCGATATTGAATTTTGGGCGTTCAGCGTCTTTCTTCTATAGAAAAGATAAGTAATCGAAAGGCGTTTTCTTACTCAAAAAGAAAATGAACGAAAATAGAGTCAACACAATTCCTGCAAATTTAGCCGAGAATGGAGCAAGCATGGCCCAAGCCACCAACCGCGCTTTTGCCGACGAACGCCGTACCGCCATTATGGAAATGCTCGATCATAATGCCTCGGTGCAGGTAGCAGAAATCGCCCAGACCTTTGGCGTGTCCTCCGTCACCGCCCGCGCCGACCTGGACGCGCTCGCCGAAGCAGGCAAGCTGCGCCGCACGCACGGCGGTGCCGTATCACTCCACAAACGTCTGACCGTCTCCACGCAGGATCGCCGCATCAATGTCAACGTCGCCGCCAAGCAGGCCATCGCGCAAAGCGCCATCGAGCTCGTCGATGACGGCGACACGCTGCTCGTCGACTCGGGCACCACGGCGCTCGAGTTCGTCCGGCTCCTCGATCAGCGCGACGGTATCACCGTCATCACGGCCGACATTACCATTGCCGATTACATCGACGAGAGCATGCCCTCAGTCGATGTCGTCATGCTGGGCGGGGCGCTGCGCAAAGGCCATCGTTATTTGTACGGACCGCTCACTATGCAGGCGCTCCAAATGGTCCATGCCGATCTGGCCGTCATGTGCCCCGGCGCCTTTGTCCCCAGCTGCGGCTTTACGACCGACTTTCCCCAGATGGCCGAGACCAAAACGGCTATGATCGCCGCGGCCCATCAAAGCGTCGCCCTCATGGACGCCAGCAAGGTTAACGGACGCGGCATGTACCGCTTTGCCGAGCTTGCCGATGTCGACTCCATCGTGATGGACCGTGACCCCGACCATGCCGTCGCCACCTCGATCGCCGAGGCCACTGACAGCTCACGTCCAGCCCTCGTCATCGCCGGCGCTTAAACAAAAACCACCACAAAGGTCTCCTTTGTGGTGGTTGAGCATCAGAAGTGAATGTGTCGCTACTTGGACAGCTCGTCGGCGAGAACCTCGATCTGAGCGCGCGAGGCGTCGTTGAGCGAGCCCAGCACGGTCACCTTGTTCTGCGCCAGGGTGATGTCCTTCATGCCCTCGAGCTCCTTGGTCATAACCTTGGCAGCGGTGGGCGCCCAGGAGCCGGCCTCAACGAGCGCCACCGTACGGTTCTGATAGGCGTGCTCGGCAAGCGTGTGGATAAAGGTGCTCATGAACGGGAAGATCTCGCCCTGATAGGTGATGGAAGCGAGCACCAGACGGTCGTAGCGGAACGCATCCTCAACGGCCTCGGCCATGTCGTCGCGAGCCAGGTCAAAGACGGAGACCTTCTGGCCGCGAGCATCAAGCGCTGCGGCGAGCTCCTCGACGGCAGCCTTCAGATGGCCATACACGCTCGCATAGGCGATCGTGATGCCCTCGTCCTCGGGCTGATAACTCGACCAGGTGTTATAGGTGTCGAGGTAATAGCCCAGGTTCTCGGTCAGTACGGGGCCGTGGAGCGGACAGATGATCTGGATATCCAGATCGGCGGCCTTCTTGAGCACGGTCTGCACGAATTTGCCGAACTTACCGACGATGCCAAAGTAGTAGCGGCGCGCTTCGCAAGCCCAGCCTTCCGGGTCCTCGATGTCGTTGGCGCCGAACTTGCCAAAGCCGTCGGCACTAAAGAGCACCTTGTCGGTGGACTCGTAGGAGAAGATCACCTCGGGCCAGTGCACGTTGGGGGCGCCGACAAACGTTAGGCTGTGGCCACCCAGGTCGAGCACGTCGCCCTCTTTGACGACCATCTTACGCTCGGGGTAGTCGGTGCCAAAGTAGTTGACCATCATGCGGAAGGCGCCCATGCTGGCCACAATCTGTGCCTGGGGGTAGCGCTCCATAAAGGCGGCGATGCCAGCAGAGTGATCGGGCTCCATGTGATGGACGACCAGGTAGTCGGGCGTACGGCCGTCGAGCGCGGCCTCGAGGTTGCCGAGCCATTCGTCGACAAAGCCAGCGTCAACCGAATCGGCGACAGCGATTTTATCGCCCAAGATAACATAGCTGTTGTATGCCATGCCGTTCTCGGACACGTCGTACTGGCCCTCGAACAGGTCAATGTCGTGATCGTCGACACCGATGTAGCGGATATCCTTGGTGATCTCCATCAGGCAAAGCCTCCTAGATAGACAAAAGAACCCGTCTATCATAACACTCGGCAGTATCCCAGCTGTTATCTGCCGGCATCCATACCGATTGTTATTGAAATACGATAAATCGCCGTTTACCTGCGCAAACTATGCGCGCGGTACCGCCGTGCTATGTCGAATAATGAGCTGGCCGGGAATACGAATGGCAACGGTTTTGCCCGCCGTACCCGCCTCGGGAACCGCATGCTCGAATACCTCGCGTCCGCGCTGATGTAGATCAAATCGCACGGTCGTGAGCTCGTTGTGTGCCACAAAATCATCGAGCGAATCATCGACGCCCACCACGCTCACGTCCTCGGGCACGCGCAAGCCACTATCGCGCAGCGCTGCAATTGCGCCGTTTGCCATCTGGTCGTTTGCCGCGTAAATCGCCGTCATGGTGCGGTCGTGCTCGGCCAGATATCTGCCGGCCTCGTAACCGCTGTTGGCAGACCAGTCGCCCTCGAGCGGCGTCTGCGGCTTAATGTGCCTACGCTCGAGCGCATCCTGCCAACCGGCTCGACGAAATTGCTCGTCGACCGAGAACGACGGGCCGCCAATATAGCGAATTTGCTCATGCCCCAGCTCAAACAGGTGATTCATAAGCAAGAGCGAGCAGCCGTAATGATCGGAGTCTACCGTGGTCACCCGCGGGTGCGCGTACATGGTAACGATGACCGTGCCAATGCCCGGCAGTGGATCAAACGTCTCAAAATCGGGCGCCATACGGCTCATGCCGATAATGATGCCGTCCACAGGCAGCGCGGCCATACGACGCGTTGCCTCGGCAAGCGAAAACTCCTCGGTCTTGGACATCTCGACCAGCGTGATGGCGCAATTATGCTCGCGAGCAGCGCTGGCGATGCCGTCGATCATTGAGAGGTTGCCAAACTTGGTGACATCGTTGACGCACAGACCGACCGAATGGTAGCGGCCGTCGCGCAGCGAGCGACCGGCATAACTCGGACGAAAGCCGAGCTCTTGCATAGCGGCCTGCACGCGCTGGCGCGTCTGCTCGTTAACGTTGGGCAAGCCGTTGGCGACGCGCGAAACCGTCTGCTGCGAAACGCCAGCAGCGCGGGCGACGTCGGCCATGGAGACCGGACGCGTACCTGTATCGTTGGACGGGCGCCTTGCCACAGGATCACCTTCACCGTTGCGAGATCTGAATAGCGTGCATGCCGGCCCGGGCAGAAATACACCCCGCGCCGAGGCCCGCTATCGTCGGACGCATGTTAACGTACTCTACTTTTTCAATCCGCAACTCTTCTGCTCTATAAGTCCATACGGCAATACCGTTCACGGCTGAATTTCTACCGATTACCAGATTCTCAAAAAGTGATAAGCGTTGTGTTATGAGTACGTTAACATAGCCCGTAACGTGCGGCATCGTAGATGCTGAGTTCACGCCGCTTCAGATTGTTAACGTACTCACTACGACGGAAAACTCGTCAGTATGCGCCAAGGAAAGGACTCCCATGACCACCCCCGACGAAAAGACACTCGCCACGCTCACCAAGCTGTTCGAGGAGGAGTTTGGGCCCATCGGCGATCGCCAGGTGCTCTATGTGCACGCGCCCGGCCGCTCCGAGATCAGCGGCAACCACACCGACCACGAGGGTGGCCACGTTATCGCCGGCTCGCTCGATGTCGCCGTCGACGGCATCGCCGTGGCAACCGATTCCAACAAGGTTCGCGTAGCCGACGAGGGCTATCCCACGTTTGAAATCGCGCTCGACACGCTAGACGTTCAGGAGTCCGAGAAGGGCACGTCCGCAAGCCTCGTCCGCGGCATGGCCCACGAGATTGCAGCCCTTGGCGTTGAGCCCCACGGCTTCGACTTTGCCTTTACCTGCTCCGTCCCCTCGGGCGGAGGTCTTTCCAGCTCTGCCGCCGTCGAGGCCGCGTACGGTCGCGCCATGGAAACCCTCTGGGGCGCACCCGCCATCGAGCCCGTCGCGCTCGCGCAGATGAGCCAGCGCACCGAGAACAACTATTACGGCAAGCCCTGCGGTCTGATGGACCAGGCCGCCGTGTGCCTGGGCGGCCTTGCCTACATGGACTTTGAGGACCAGGCTCAGCCTAAAACCCAGAAGCTCGAGCTCAACTTTGAGGATCACGGCTATGCGCTCGTGCTCGTTAAGGTTGGCGCCGACCATGTGGCAGCCACCGACGACTACGCCGCCGTTCCGCGCGAGATGCAGGACGTCGCCGCCGAGTTTGGCAAGGCACGCCTGTGCGAGGTAAACGTTGCCGACTTTGACGCCAAGCTCCCCGAGCTGCGCGCCAAGCTGGGCGACCGCGCCTGCCTGCGTGCCGTTCACTACTGGTACGAAAACGGCCTGGTCGACAAGCGCTGGGCTGCCCTGAACGCCGGCGACATCGACCAGTTCCTGGTCCTGACGCGCGAGTCCGGCGCCAGCTCTGCCATGTACCTGCAGAATGTCGTTGCCAAACTGGGCTCCGAGCAGCCCTCCATGTATGCGCTTGCCCTTGCCGAACATGTGCTCGACGGCCGCGGCGCCGTCCGCATCCACGGCGGTGGCTTTGGCGGCACCATCCAGGCCTTCGTGCCGCTCGATCTGGTCGACACCTTTATCACCAAGATGAACAGCTGGCTGGGCGAGGGTTCTGCCCGCCACTACGCAATCTCTGACAAGGGGGCTTACGCGGCATGGCTGTAATGACTGATGTGCGCGAGGCCGCGCAGGGCCTGATTGAGTATGCCATCCACCGATCGATGATCGGACAGGACGACCGCATCTGGGCCTACAACACCATTTTGGAGTGCATCGGCGCTACGGGACCGGCGCTCGATATGGCCTGGGCGCTGCAGAACGAGAAGCTCTCGCTCTTGCACCCCGATACGCTCCCCGATTTTGACCTGGAGGGCACGCTTGCCGCGCTTTCCGAGGCCGCCGTTGCCAACGGTGCTGCCGAGGATACGGCATCGGGCCGCGATCGCATCGCCATGCGCATCATGGGTGTGCTGATGCCGAGGCCTTCGGTTGTAAACGAGGAATTCAACGGCCGTATGGGCGTCAACGAGCCCCGCGCCGCGACCGACTGGTTCTACGGTCTGTGCTGCGACGCCGGCTACGTGCGTCGTGCCGCCATCGCGCGCAATATCAAATGGAGCACCCCCACCAACTGGGGCGACCTGGAGATCACCATCAACCTGTCAAAGCCCGAAAAGGATCCGCGCGACATTGCCGCGGCCGGCGCCGCAAAGAACACGGGCGAGAAGTATCCCGCCTGTCAGCTCTGCATTGAAAACGAGGGCTACCCCGGACGCTCCGCCGCAGCCGACGGTGGCGCTCACCCCGCCCGCCAGAATCTGCGCGTTATCCCCATCCAGCTCGACGGCGAGCGCTGGGGTTTCCAGTACAGCCCGTACGCGTACTTTAATGAGCACTGCATTGCCATGAGCTCCGAGCATCGTCCGATGCACGTCGACCGCAAGGGTCTGACCTGCCTGCTCGATTTTGTGGACCTGTTCCCGCATTACTTCATCGGCTCCAACGCCGACCTGCCCATCGTGGGCGGCTCGATCTTGTCGCACGACCACTTCCAGGGCGGCGCACACGAGTTCCCCATGATGCATGCCGCCGAGGTCTCGCAGTTTAGCGTGCCCGGTTTTGACCAGGTCAGCGGTACCGTGCTGCAGTGGCCGCTCTCGGTGCTGCGCCTGCGCTCGCATGACCGCGCCCAGTTGCTCGACGCTGCCGAGAAGATTATCCTCGCTTGGCGCGAGTGGACCGATGAGTCTGTAGGCGTCATCGCGCACACAGCCGACGGCGTGGCCCACAACACCGTGACGCCCGTCATCCGCCGCGTCGACTCTCGCGGAAATGCCGGCGGCGAAATCTACGAGGCCTACCTGGCGCTTCGCTGCAACATCACGACCGACGAGCATCCGCTGGGCGTTTTCCATCCGCATGCCGAGTACCACCACATTAAGAAGGAGAACATCGGCCTGATCGAGGTCATGGGCCTGGCCATTCTGCCGCCGCGCCTGGTTCCCGAGCTTGGCGCTGTCCGTGAGCATCTGCTGGCGGCCAAGGCCGATGCCAACTACGATCTCGCCGGCTCGCTCGAGGGCGATGATCTTTGTCGCAGCCATGCCGCGTGGGCCGAGGACGTCTTTGCTCGCCGCGCCGACGAGCTTACGGCCGACAACGCCATCGATATCCTGCACGAGGAGGTCGGCGTGGTGTTTGGCCACGTGCTCGACAACGCCGGTGTCTTTAAGTGGGACGAGGCAGGACGTGCCGCCCAGCAGCGCTTTATCGACTCGCTGTAGCATGCGAGTTCGAGCCTCATCAGCGACCACAACATAACCGCCCACATGACAACGGCGCCCGCCGGCAACATCGCCGACGGGCGCCGTTTTTGAGTGTAGTCATCGGGGACGTTCTTAAACGACTAGTTATTAAAGAACGTCCCCAATGACTACCCCAAGGAATGTCCCAGACTGCCGGCAGAAAAGGAACGTCCCTAACTGCCGCATCCGGAGCAAGACAACGCCGCAGGTAGAGGACGGACAGCGAGCGGGTCGCATTTGAGACAAGGTGACGCGAAACGAAAGGGCGCTGACCTTCTGGTCGCGCCCTTGAAGTTGAACGTCAGATTGTCCAAATGCGGCCCGCGCAGCGTCGGCCGGTCCGCCGTTCGGTAGAACGGCGGAACCAATAGGTTTGGTAAACCGCGTAACCCTAAAGCTCCGTTACTTCAACGTTGTTGAAGATCTCGTCCCAGCGGTCCATGACCAGGTGGCCGGTCTTGGGATCCATGGCGTTGAGCTTGCCGCAGGTATTGGCGGTCTTGAGCACCGTGACGTCGTCGGCACCAGCCGCAATGGCATGCGCAAAGCCGGCGATGGTCGAGTCACCGGAACCCGTTGCGTTCACAGCCGCAATCGCGGGCGTCTTGGCGCGGAACGCGCGGCCCTCATGGAAGCCCACCGAACCGGCGGCGCCCATCGAAACGACAACCCAGGGAATACCGGCAAAGCGGTCATCGGCGGCAAGCGCCTCGCGCAGGGCATCGACATCATCGGTCGTAAAGGACGTACCCAGCAGGCCGTTAATCTCGGTCAGGTTGGGCTTTACGAGCTCAGGCTTAGCGTCAGACTCCAGCGCGGCCTCAAGCGATGCACCCGAGGTGTCGAGCAGCACCTTGGCGCCCGCCTCCTCGGCGATCTTGACGAGCTCGGCATAGTAGCCGGCATCGACGCCACGCGGCAGCGAGCCCGAAAGCGTCACAACGTCCGCCTTCGCTGCAAGCTCGGCAAACTTGGCCGTAAAGGCCTCGAGCTCGGCCGGGGCGATCTGCGGACCGCTCTCCAGCAGCTCGGTCTGATTACCCTCTTGCAGGATATTCAGGCAAATACGCGTCTCACCGGCGATGGGCACAAAGTCGTTCTTGACGCCGTCGGCATCCATAAGCTCGGCCATATAGGCACCCATGTGGCCGCCGAGCAGACCAGTCGCGAGCACATCGTCGCCCAACTGCAGCAACACACGGCTCACGTTGAGGCCCTTGCCGCCAGCGGTCTTTTCGGGCGTCACACGGTTAACATCGTCGATGATCAGCTTGTCGAGCTGATAGCGCGTATCAATCGACGGGTTCATGGTAACGGTCAGAATCATGTTGAACTCCTGTTTCCGGGGCACGACACGCGCGGCCCCAAACATACGATAGCTCGTTAAAGGATCTCGATCTCAAAACCGCGGGTGACGGTCTCCCCCGGCTTGGCAACCAGGCAGCCACGCTTGTGCTCCAGAATATCGTCCTCGTCGGAGCAAGTGGACAGGCCGCCCCACGGTTCCACGGCCACAAAGTCGCCCTCGGGCTTGCTCCACACAATCAGGTATGGCATATCGGGGAACGTCAAACGCACTCCCTTGTCCCCGGTTTTCTTGGTCAGCGTAACCACGCGGCTGTCGAGCACGTCAAAGATGGTCTCCGCGAAGTCGAAGAGTTCGTGGGTAAGCGGCAGGTTCTGGCCGATCATGGGGTTCTTGCTGCGATGCTCAACATCAATCAGGCCCATCGAGGGAACGGCGGTACAGAGCTCGGTGGCCTCGCACCGCTCAAAACGAAGCTCATAGTCGTCATAGGACTCGCCCTCGTCGAGCGGGCACTTAAAGCCGGGGTGACCACCCACAAAGAACGGCATGTCCTCGGTGCCCTCATTGGTCACCTCGTACGACACAGCCACCTTTTCCGAATCGATCGTGTAACGAGCAACGATCTTAAACGGATACGGGTACTGCTCGAGCAACTCGGCATGGTCGGCAGAGCTTAGGCTCAGCGCAACCATGTTGTCGCCCTGCTCCTCGAGCTTCCACTCCTGTTTGCGCGCAAAGTCGTGGCGAGCGAGCTTGACCTCGCGGCCGCCCATGGTCATCGCGCGGCCGTCACGAAGGCCACCGCAGATCGGGAAGCAAATGGGTGCCTGGCCCGACCAGACCGAAGGATCGCCCTGCCACAGGTACTCGCGACCGCTGGCTTTAATCGAAGTGAACGATCCGCCAGCCGTGCTCAGCGCCACACGAATAGAACCGTTATCAAGAACAAACTCCATAGGAGCCTTCCCTTTCTTACGACAGCCCGCCAAGTCAATAGGGCTGATAGAAAACCGGCCCGCGCCCCCTCACAGAAACGCGAGCCGTCAATTGAAAAGCTGCAGAGTGCCGGGTACCGCCTGGAGCGAAGCACTCAAGCTCAGCAAGCAAACGTGTTATCGGAGCAGCTAGCCGAATCAGAACGCTTCCCAACAACAGCGGTAACCCTGCTGGTACCCCCTACGTCAGCGAGCGGCGCTCAGGTGCCCCAGGTCGCCGCGAAAGAGGAGCGACGCGTACTTCATGTACGCGAGCGACGGTTTGAGCGGCGAGATGGGGTGCCTGAGCGCCGCGCAGCGTCGACCCGTTACGCGGTTTGGCAAAACCGCGTAACCTCCTTAGTCGTGATACTCGCCGCGGTCCCACTTCTCGAGGAACTCGTCAAAGAAGTGCGGGTCAGCCTGAGCCTCGGCGTCGGCCTTATTGCAAGCGTCAATCTTGGCGATCAGGGCGTCGTGCTCGGGAGTCTTCTCGTAGGGCTCCTCCAGGAAGGCAAGCATAATGTCGGCCATCAGGAACTCACCGGTGATCTTACCGCCAAAGCCCACGATGTTGGCGTTGAGCTCGCGACGGGCATACAGGGCAGAAGTCATGTCGCGAACCAGGGCGCAGCGAGCGCCGGGAACCTTGTTGACGGCGTTGGTGATGCCGATGCCGGTGCCGCACAGGGCCACGCCAAAGTCGGCCTTGCCGCTGGCAACAGCCTCGCCCACGGCCTTACCGTAGATGGGATAGTGCGTACGGGTGTGGCTGTAGGTGCCGCAGTCAAGCACCTTGTAGCCAGCCTGCTCCAGGCGGTCGGCCAGATAGATCTTCTCGTCCGTAACGATATGGTCGCAACCGATTGCGATGGTCTTCTTCATCAGAACGTCCTTTCGTCTGAATTCACAAGTTGAGATAGAAGTTCGAGTTCTCGGTGGCTCTCGTTAGGCCATCTTGTTGAGCATGTCGACACGGATCTGGTGACGGCCGCCGGCGTACTGTGCACGCAGGAACTCGCGGGCGATCTTCTTGGCTACCTCGGTGCCCACAACGCCCGGGCCCATGGTGACCATGCGCGAGCCGTTGTGCTCGCGGGTCATGTAAGCGGAACGCTCATCGGAAATGTTGGCGACAACCATGCCCTTGATCTTGACGGCGGCCATATAGGAGCCGACGCCGTACTTATCGAATGCAAAGCCCTGGGAATCCTTGTGCTCCAGCAGGTCCTTGGCAACGGCGGTCGCGGAATCGACAAAGTCCGCGGCAGGGGTCTCGGAATAGTCGACGACCTCGTGACCGTCGGCGATGAGCATCTCCTTGATGGACTCCTTCATCGACATACCGTCGGCATCGGAAGCGATAACAACCCTCATGACATCCTCCTTGAGAGATACGCAGGTGCGCAGTTTCTGTTTGGAAGTGTTGAATCGCGTTCAGGTCCGGGCATCTGAATGTGCGGTTCTTCACTGTTCATGTTTATTTGAACACATTCGAACAGTAACTGCAACAACTATTTGTTTATCTTTGTTCTTTTTTGAACAAATACCGTTCGCGGATGATTGCTGACCATTTGGGCCCGGCGCGGACGTAGCGACCATGTGCCCAACAAACAAAAGGGCGGCCGAGAACGTGTCTCGGCCGCCCTTCGGCGGTATGCCCCGGTATATACAGCTGTTTTAGTTACTCGGACTGCCCGCCCTTCTTGGCATGCTTGGACGGAGCACTCAGAAAGCGGCCCGTCAAATAGTTCGCCGGGCCGGAAATATCAATCCCCAGCAGCACATGCCCCAGCCACAAAAACGCCGCGAGCACCAGCAATGGAATCACGCACGAGGTCACGATCATCACGATGACGCCTTCGATCAGATCGGTCACCTGCTGCACAATCTCATCGGTCATCTGCTTGGCGCCGCTGGTCACCGACGTGACAAGACTCGAGGCGCCGTCGGCAAGCTGCTCAAGCACATTCTTGGACTCTGTGGACTCGGTCTTTTTCTTGCTTGCTTTGGAGCTGTCGCTATCTGCCGCATCCGCAGCCTTTTGCTGAGCTTGCTCAATACTTACGCGATACGTTTCATCGACCTTCTGCGACACCCATACGCTTGCGGGCACCAACACCATGCCAATTATGGCGACCACCAGCACACGCGTTGCCACGCGGCGAATGACTGTGCTCGTGCTCCAGCGTCCGTGAATGCCAAGTGAGATCGCAAAGAGCACCAGCGCAAACGGGATCAGGATGCCCAGGCCAACCGACCACAAAATCGTAAGCAAATATTTCTCTAGGTATAGCACGGCAAGCACGATACCAAGGTTGCCTGAAAGCTGCGCGAGCTGCTCGGCAACCGGCGTTCCCGTATCACCCGGCAGCGCGGTAATACCCGCAGATAGGGCAACGCACGAGGTCGTGAGCGCCAAAACGTTGCCCTTCTTTTGGTCGATAACCTCGATGGTGGAGTCCCAAGTCTTGGTATCGGCAAAATGTGGGCGTGCGACAAATCCCGACAGCAACGCCAGCACCACGAGCGCAACGATAAAGCCAATCTGCAACTTTTTGTTTGCGCACACGACATCGGACAGGCTGGGCTGCAGCTCGGTTACCGTCGTGTGCTCGGTTATCTGGACAGGACGCCCATGAGCTACCTCGTGCGCGTCTCTCTTTTGAATCAATCCGTTGTCCGGCATTTGGATACCTCCTCATTCCGGCGTTTAATGCGAAAGAAAGTATACCCACCGAGCAAAAATCGAACGGGAGGACGAACGGAGCGCACCAAAACCGTCCCCAACGACTAGTCGTTTAAGAACGTCCCAATGACTATTTTGGGATGAGTTGCGGTGGAATAGGGATTGTTTTGCGCCCGCCGGCCCCTATTCAGTCCCTATTTCACCGCAACTTGGAGGAGAACAGAAAAAGCCCTGCCGCGGATAGCGGCAGGGCTTTTGGAAGGGGACTTGGTTGTGAGAACTCGTTAGGCGAGCTTGGCCTCGAGCTCGGCGATGCGCTTGTAGGCATCGATGGTAAAGCGGGTCTGCTTCTCCAGGATCATAGTGGTCATGAGAGTGTCCTGAGCGTGAGCCATGATGAAGGTCATCTCCATCTCGCCGCCGCCGGCCTCCTGCGAAAGCAGCTTGGTCTGCGTGTCGTGGGCGCCGATAAGTGCATCGCTGGCATCCTTGTGCAGCTGCTCGGCCTTCTCAAAATCACCCTCGCGAGCAGCATCGAGCGCTGCAAGCAGATCGGTCTGGGCGTCACCCGCGTATGCGACGATCTCGAATCCAACCATCGAGATTTCTTCTTTGGTTGCCATGTTGCGTTCCTTTCACATATGAACCAATGGAGAGCATCGCGTCCGGGCATACGCGCTGCACTGTGTATGACAGGAACAGTAACATTCAAACAAAACAGAACAATGCAAAACGCAATTTCGAGCTATGAACGGTCGATTTTCTCCCGTGAACGGTTTTTAAACCAATCCGAACAATATCAAACACCAAACACAATTATCGGCAACCCAAACAGGTCTTTACCCTAGCGTACATCGCGCACCGTATCGCCCTCGACGAGCACGCCCGGAAACAGCATGTGCTCCACACCAGGTGCAACGCCCTCGGCGCCAGCAATCTTGTCGACCGCCCACATGCCGACGCGCTTGTTGTCAAAACGCACCGTGGTCAGGCGACGATCGGGCACGATATCGCCCAGGCTGTCATCGACACCCACCACGCTCACGTCCTGGGGCACGCGCTTCCCGCGCGACTCGAGTCCACGGATGCAGCCGTAGGCCATGGCGTCGTTGGAAGCATAAATGGCCGTACAGGTCGAATCGTCCGCAAGCACCTTGCCGGCAGCATATCCGCTCTGTGCCGTCCAATCGCCACGGACGAGTCGCGGCGGCTCAATACCATGCGCACGCAATGTCTCACGCCAGCCCTCCTCGCGCCGCATGCCCGAAAGCGAGCGCTCGGGACACGAGATAAAGTGCACGGTCTTGTGCCCCTGCCCCAGCAAGTACTCGACAACCTGGCGCGAGCAATCGAACTGGTCGTTGTCGACCGTCGAGCACAGCGGGTGCTCCAACATGGTAACGAGCACCGTCTGCATGCCGGGCAGCGGCTCAAAGGTGCCAAAATCCGCCGGCATGCGGTTCATGATCACGACCATGCCGTCCACCGGCAGCGCGCTCATGCGCGACGATGCGCTCTCGAGGGTATAGGGATGTCCATCTACTTTAGTAAGGGTGATGGCATAGCCGTGCTTGTCGGCGGCGGCGGCAAAACCCTCCATACGGTCGAGGTTGCCGGTGCCGGTAATGTTGAACATGGCGACGCCGACCGTCTTGAACTTGCCGCGGCGCAGTGACCGGCCGGCAAAGTTTGGACGGTAGCCAAGTTCGCGCATGGCGGCGCGCACGCGCTCCTTGGTCTCGGGGCGCACGCTGGGCGAATCGTGCACGGTGCGCGAGACCGTCTGTTCCGAGACGCCCGCGAGGCGCGCCACATCCTTAACGGAAACCGATTTTTTAACAGCGGCCATAGGTCGATCTTTCTGTGTCAACGATGCCATCGCGGGCATCCCAACAGACAAAATGAACGCCTCCAAGTATATCCAACGCCTCTCCCGCCATACGCTCACCACCCAAAACCTACCGTTCACCGACAATCCCGCTTCCCCGAACGGCTTTTGTAGTCCAAATGTTAACGTTGCCATTGTGCAAACACAGAGCCACCGGGCGGCTCAAACGTTTACGCATAAGGAATCGACGGTTCGCAGGCACAGGAACCATCAGTTCGCGTCTTTTTTTGTGTCGCAAAATGGCAACGTCAACATTTTGGCAACCGAACGCCAAAAGTTACCATCGTTGCTAACCCACCGACTCTTAGGAGCATTGCATGGAGCAACTCATCGCCATCATCGAAAAGGGCCAACCCTTTTTCAACGCGATCGCCCGCAACAAGTACCTCAAGGCGATCCGCGACGGCTTTATCTCCGTCATCCCCATCATCATCTTCTCGTCCATCTTCTGCCTGGTAGCCTCGGTCCCCAACATCTGGGGTTTCTACTGGCCCGATGACATCAACAACGCCCTGTGGAAGTGCTACAACTACTCCATGGGCATCCTGGCCATCGCCTGCGCCGCCACCACGGCCAAGCACTTCGCCGACGCTCAGAACCGCGACCTGCCCAAGAACAACCAGATCAACTTCATCTCGTGCATGTGCGCGGCCATCATCGGCTTCTTGCTCCTTTCGAGCGACACGATCGCCACGGACGCCGCCAGCGGCTTCAACACCACCTATCTTGGTTCCAAAGGCCTGCTGACTGCCTTCATCGCTGCATTTGTGACCGGCATCATCTACAAGTTCTTTATTAAGCGCAACATCACCGTCAAGATGCCCGAGCAGGTTCCGCCCAACATTTCGCAGACCTTTAAGGACATCATCCCCTTCTCCGTCTGCATCACCGTCTTTTGGGTCTTTGACATCGTCTTCCGCGCTGCCTTTGGCTTCTGCTTTGCCCAGGGCGTCATCCAGGTGTTCCAGCCCCTGTTCACCGCCGCCGACGGCTACATCGGCCTCGCTGTGATCTACGGTGCCATGAGCCTGTTCTGGTTCGTCGGCGTCCACGGCCCCTCGATCGTCGAGCCCGCCATCGCCGCCGCTCTCGTTGCCAACATGACCGACAACCTGGCTGCGTTCCAAGCTGGCCAGCACGCTTCCGCTGTCCTGACCCAGGGTGCCCAGTACTTCGTCGTCTGCATGGGCGGCACCGGCGCCACGCTCGTCCTGGTCTTTATGTTCTGCTTCCTGGCCAAGTCTCAGGAGATGCGCGCCGTCGGTAAGGCCGCCATCGTCCCGGTCTGCTTTGCCGTCAACGAGCCGCTGCTGTTCGCCGCACCCATCGTGCTCAACCCCGTCTTCTTTGTCCCGTTTGTCTTTGCCCCGATCGCCAACATCTGGATCCTCAAGGTCTTTATCGACTTCTTGGGCATGAACGGCTTTATGTACACCCTGCCTTGGACCGTCCCCGGCCCCATCGGTACCATCATGGGCCTGGGCTTCCAGCCGCTCGCCTTTGTGATGCTCGCCCTTATCCTGGTCGTCGACTTTGTCCTGTACTATCCGTTCTTCCGTGCCTATGACGCCCAGAAGTGCGCCGAGGAGGCCGAGATCTCCCAGGAGGAGCTCGCCGCCAAGAACGCCGAGAAGGCCGCCAAGCTCAACGACGCCTTCCAGGGCAAGGCCGATGCCAAGAGCGTTGCCGCCGGCGCCGCGGCCGAGGCCGTGAAGGCCGACGCCCCCGCCGCTTCCACAGCACCCGCTGCCGAGGCAACGACCGCCAGCGACCTCAACGGCAAGCGTGTGCTCGTGCTCTGCCAGGGTGGCGGAACCTCGGGCCTGCTCGCCAACGCGCTGGCCAAGGCTGCCAAGGAGCGCGGCATCAATCTGGAGACCGCTGCCGAGGCCTATGGCAACCACGTCGACATGCTCCCCGACTTTGACCTGGTCGTCCTGGCCCCGCAGGCCGCAAGCTACCTGGCCGACCTGCAGAAAGACTGCGAGCGCGTGGGCAACAAGTGCGTCGCCTGCCGCGGTAAGCAGTACATCGAGCTCTCCCAGAACGGCGACAAGTCTCTCGCCTTCGTCTCCGAGCAGCTTTCGAAGTAAGTAACGCCTAGGGCCAGCCGACCATCCAAGACCGGCTGGCCCTTCGATTTAGACGATTGGATCATCATGTCCGTTAACCCTGCTAGCGTCACCAACCCGCCTGCGCAGTTTCCCGAGGACTTTGTCTTTGGCGGCGCCACTGCTGCCTACCAGGTAGAGGGCGAGACCCGCACTCACGGTAAGGGCAAGGTTGCCTGGGACGACTTTCTGGAAGCCCAAGGCCGTTTCTCTCCCGATCCCGCTTCGGACTTCTACAACCAGTACCCCGTCGACCTTGAGCTGTGCGAGGAGTTTGGTATCAACGGCATTCGTCTCTCCATCGCCTGGAGCCGCATCTTCCCCAACGGCACCGGTGAGATTAACCCCGAGGGCGTCCAGTTCTACCACGACCTTTTCGCCGAGTGCCACAAGCACCACGTTGAGCCGTTTGTCACGCTGCATCACTTCGATACGCCGCTGCCCCTCTTTGAGAAGAGCGACTTCCTCAACCGCGAGACCATCGACGCCTTTGTGGACTTTGCCACCTTCTGCTTTAAGGAGTACGCCGACCAGGTGACCTATTGGTTCACCTTTAACGAGATCTGGGCCGACGCCTCCAATACCTACATCGAGGGCACCTTCCCCGGTGGCGTCAAGGCGCATCTTGCCGAGGCCTTCCAGTGCGAGCACAACATGATGCTCGCCCACGCCAGGGCAGTACTAGCCTTCCATAACGGCGGTTTTAAGGGCAAAATCGGCGTCATTCAGTCGCTGGAGTTCAAGTATCCGCTCAACGAGAACGACCCCGCCGACATCAAGGCCGCCAACAACGAGCACGTGCTGCAAAACCAGTTCTTGCTCGACGCCACCTTCCGCGGCGACTACGCGCCCGACACCCTCGAGTGCGCCAACCGCCTGGCTGCCGTCTCGGGTGGCACCATCGAGATCTTGGACGAGGACCTCGAGATTATGCGCGAAGCTGCGCTTTACAACGACTACCTGGGCGTTAACAACTACCAGTGCCGTTTCTTGAAGGCTTACGACGGCGAGAACGACCTGCACCACAATGGTACGGGCGAGAAGGGCACCGGCCGCTGGCGCGTCAAGGGCATTGGCGAGCACGTGAACAAGCCTGGCATCCCTACCACCGACTGGGACTGGATCATCTATCCCGAGGGCCTGTTCGATCTGCTCGTCTACATTAAGCAGCGCTACCCCAACTACAAGCAGATCTTCATCACCGAGAACGGCATGGGCTACAAGGACCCCTACAAGGACGGTTTTGTGGACGACCAGCCGCGCATCGACTACATCGAGCAGCACCTGCGCTGGTTGCTCAAGGCCATAGAGGTGGGCGTCAACGTGGGCGGCTACTTCCTGTGGAGCCTGCAGGACCAATTCTCCTGGACCAACGGCTACAACAAGCGCTACGGCTTCTTCTACGTAGACTTTGAGACCCAAAAGCGCACGCCCAAGGCAAGCGCCTACTGGTATAAGCACGTGGCGCAGACCCGTCGTCTGGACTAAAGACTAGCGGGGTTGCCTGCCCACATAACCTGTCCCCATTTCTCAGCCGGGGGCGGCACGTCACACGGCGCGCCGCCCCCGGTCTTTTGTTTTTGTTCGACCTGGGGGCCGTTTATCTCGATCTGTAACATCTAGCCGAGTTTTTGGGTTCTAGCTGTTACAGATCGAGATGAACAGGATTGCGCTTTCCGAAGAATCTAAATCTGTAACACGTAGCCCGCTTTTGACCGTCTACCTGTTACAGATCGAGACAAACGGAGTAGGACCTAACCCCGTATGTCCCTAACAGTCGAGCGTTCGACCAGCGTACTCGGCACATGAATCGCCTCGATAGACGAGCTCTCTCCAATCGCCGCCTCAAACGCAAGCTTACCGACACCGCGCAAATCAAATCGCAGCGTCGTCAGCCGATTGTGAGGAACAAGTCCCTCGAGTGCGTCGTCGATACCAGCCACGCTCACGTCGTCGGGCACGGACAGGCCCGCATTCTCGAGCGCGGCGATAACGCCCAGCGCCATCTGGTCATTTGCCGCAAGCACGGCAGTCGGCGCCTGCGACCCGCCGGCAAGCACCTCGGCCGCAATCCGCTCGCCCATGGTGTACCCACTGTCCGCACTCCAATCGCCACGCAGCATCGGAGCGGCATCGACATGAGCACGACCCAGCGTATCGCGCCAACCGGCCTCACGAAAACGCGAGGAAATCGAGTTTTCCGGACCCGCCACAAACCGCATATTCGAATGACCATGTTCCAGCAGATAATTGGTCAACAGCTCGCACGAACCATACTGGTCGGAGTCGATCGTCGTGCAGCGCGGATGCGCATACATGGACAGGATGACCGTTCGCACTCCCGGCTGGGGAACAAACTCCTCAAAATCGGGAGCCATGCGGTTCATGTTGAGAATCATGCCGTCGACGGGTCGCTCGACCATGCGGCGCGAGGCATCGGCAAGTGCATAGGGCTTGTCGCCGCCCATCTCGATCATAGTGACGGCAAAATCGTGCTCGCGCGCCGCTTGCATGATACCCTCGAGCGTCGCCAGGTTACCGACACGTGTGATGTTGTACATGCACAGGCCAATAGAACGATACGACCCGCCGCGCAACGCCGCTCCAGCAAAATTGGGACGAAAGCCCAGCTCTTCCATGGCGGCCAGCACACGCTTGCGCGTCTTTTCCGTCACGTTGGGCATACCGTTGACCACACGAGACACAGTCTGGCGGCTCACGCCAGCGAGCGCCGCAACCTCTGCCGCGCTCGCCGAACGACCATTCCTTGTCTGCTGAGCCATGCCTTCCACGCTAACCTGCTTCCCAACTATTCCCCGCACCCATGGCGCATCGTACATACATTGATAACGTGCTCATGATACCCGAGCCATATACCACAACATGAAAACTTCTGTCAATCAAAACCGCTTACCGAACAAATACAACCGTTCGCGGCTGTTTGAAGTTGTTTTGTTTCTATACATCCCAGCCGGATGTTAACGTGCTCATTGTCAAATGTTCACGTGCTCATTTTGGTTCTAATCATTTTAAGATAGTGTTTATCGGGCTTTTTCACCGCTGAACGCTAACCAGGGAGCCTCCTGAGCGCAAACGCACAATATCGAACAGCGAGACGAGAGGGTGTATGCATATGTCTTTGCTAAACCGCGTACAGCAGCTGCCGAAGGGCTTTGTTTGGGGCGCCGCAACCGCCGCGTACCAAACGGAAGGTTCCACGAAGGTGGCAGGCAAGGGTAAGACCATGTGGGACGATTACCTTGTCGCCCAGGGTCGCTTTTTGCCCGACCCGGCCAGTGATTTCTACAACCGCTACGAGGAGGATATCCGCCTTTCTGCCGAGCATGGACTCAACGCCATCCGTGTGTCCATCGCCTGGACTCGCATCTTCCCCAACGGCGACGATGCCGAGCCCCTCGCCGAGGGCGTTAAGCACTACCACGAGTTGTTCGCCTGCTGCAAAAAGTATGGCGTCGAGCCCTATGTGTCCCTGCATCACTTTGACTCCCCCGCCGCCCTGTTCAACCAGGGCGACTGGCTCAACCGCAAGACCGTCGACGCCTATGTGCGCTATGCCGAGTTCTGCTTCCGCGAGTTCCGCGAGGTCAAGAATTGGTTCACCATCAACGAGCTCATCAGCCTCTCGCACTCCCAATACATCCAAGGCAACTTCCCGCCCAACCATCACTTTGATGTGACGAGCGGCATCCAGAGCCAGCACAACGAGCTCGTTGCCCACGCCCGCGCCGTCAACCTGTATAAGGATCTTGACGAGACCGAGCACCTGGGCGGACGCATTGGCATGGTCAACGTCCTGACGCCGGCATATCCTGCCACCGACTCGCCCGCCGACCAGCACGCCGCCGACCTGTACAACGCCTTCTACACCGACTTCATCATGGACGGCGCCTTCCTGGGTCACTACTCCGCGCGCACCCTCTCACTCATCAACGAGATTCTGCGTGCCAACAACGCCACACTTACGGTTGAGGACAGCGACATGGAGGAGCTCGCCAAGGCGGCGCCCCGCAACGATATGTTCGGCCTCAACTACTATCAGTCGGCGTTTATCGCCGCATACGATGGCGAGTCCACCAACAGCTTTAACGGCACCGGAGACAAGGGCACCTCGTGCTTTAAGTTTAAGGGCGTCGGGCAGCAGGTCGATATGCCGGGTATCCCCACCACCGACTGGGATTGGCTCATCTACCCGCAAGGCCTCTACGACACGCTCAAGCACATCAGCGCCACCTATCCCAACCTCCCCGTCATCTATATCACCGAAAACGGCCTGGGCCACAAGGACCCCGAGCCCGACGCAAACGGCATCGTCGCCGATCCCGAGCGCATCGACTTTGTCGACCAGCACATGGAGAAGGTGCTCCAGGCGCGCGCCGAGGGCGTCGACGTCCAGGGCTACTTTATCTGGAGCCTGCAGGACCAGTTCTCGTGGGCCAATGGCTATAACAAGCGCTACGGCCTGTTCTACATCGACTTCGACACGCAAAAACGCTACATCAAGCAGTCGGCACTCTGGTACAAGGAGCTCGCCGACACCATGGCGGACGCGCAGTAGCGCATCGCCTCGCTTTCTCCCGAGAAGGGAGCGGCCCTATGCGATACAAACCCAGCCGCTCCCCTCTCTCCCCCTGGGACCGACCCCGCCTGCACCCGGGCTTTTAGCAAGCGGGAGACCATATAGGTTTTCAACGTCCATGCCATTAAGATTTCATGCAAAGAGGAGCGTGAACTATGGAATCGATCGTTAAGTTCTTGGAGAAAGGTCAGCCGTACTTCGACAAGGTCTCTAAGAACATCTACCTTCAGGCCATTAAAGACGGCTTTTTGGCAGCAATGCCCATCATCCTGTCTTCTTCTGTCTTCCTGCTTATTTCAACCCTGCCGGGCGTTGTCGCCACGGTCGGCGGCTTTACGCTGCCCGACTGGTGGAACGTCGACGTCGTGAACTTCTGCAACAAGGTTTACAACTTCACGATGGGCGTCGTGGGCATCATGGTCGCCGGCACCACCGCAAGCGCGCTGACCGGCTCCAAGAACCGCCGCATGCCTGCCGGCAAGGCCATCAACGCCACGAGCACCATGGTCGCCGCCATGTGCGCTATGCTCATCTTGGCCGTTACCCAGACGAGTGCCAAGATCGACGGCGCCGATGTCTCGGTGTTCTTTACCGACAACATGGGCACCAAGGGCCTGCTGAGCTCCTTTGTCGCCGCATTTGCCACGGTCAACATCTATGCCTTCTGCATTAAGCGAGACATCACCATCAAGCTGCCCAAAGAAGTCCCCGGCGCCATCGCCCAGAACTTCCGCGACATCTTCGCCTTCAGCTTCTCCATCCTGTTTGTCGCCGTCATCGACGTTATCTGCCGCACCTGCTTGGCCGTCCCGTTTGCCAACGTCATCTCCACGCTGGTGAGCCCGCTGTTCGCCGCCGCCGATTCCTACGCCGGCCTCGCCCTCATCTGGTTCATGATCCCGCTGTTCTGGTTCATGGGCATCCACGGCCCCTCGGTCGTTAAGCCTGCCCTCAACGCCGCGCTGTTTGGCAACATCACTACCAACCTCGCCACGCTGCAGGCCGGCGGTCACCCCGCCCTCGCCCTGACCGAGAACTTCGGTAACTACATCGGCGAACTCGGCGGCACCGGTGCCACGTTCATTGTCCCGATCATCTTCCTGCTCTTTATGCGCTCCAAGCAGCTCAAGGCCGTCGGCAAAGCCTCTGTCGTACCCGTGATGTTCGCCGTCAACGAGCCGCTGCTGTTCGCCGCGCCCATCATCCTCAACCCGTACTTCCTGATCCCGTTCCTGTTTGCCCCCGTGGCCAACGTCCTCATTGGTAAGTTCTTCATCGACTTTTTGGGCATGAACGGCTTTATCTATGCCATGCCGTGGGCACTCCCCGGACCGATCGGCACCTTCATCGACACCAACTTCCAGCCGATCTCTCTGGTCCTGGTTGTCGTCCTGCTGGTCGTTGACTTCTTGATCTACTACCCGTTCTGCAAGGCCTACGACAACGTCCTGTGCAAGCAGGAGGCCGAGACCCTGGCCGAAGAAGAGGCCGAGGAGACCAAGGCCGTCAAGACCGCTGCCGCCCCCGCCGTTGAGGCTCCCGTTGTCGAGACCGCTTCTGCCACTGAGGCCTCCGCAGCTCCGTCCGCCCTTAAGGGCAAGGACCTGAGGGTTCTGGTTCTGTGCGCTGGCGCCGGCACCTCTGCACTGCTCGCCAACGCGCTTAAGGAAGGCGCCGACGAGCTGGGCATCGACATTACCGCCAACGCCGGTGCCTACGGCAGTCACTACGCCATCATGGACCAGTACAACGTCATCGTCCTGGCTCCGCAGGTTCGCACCTATTACAACGAGATGAAGGCCGACACCGACCGCCTGGGCATCACGCTGCTGTCGCCCAAGGGCAAACAGTACATCGACCTCACTAAGGATCCCAAGGGTGCCGTCGCCTGGATCGAGGAAAACCTCGAGGCATAAGACACTGACGCTACCTACCGCTCGCAGACAAAAAATGGCCCGTGCATCGATGTGTGATGCGCGGGCCATTTTGTTTAGACCGCACCCGTCCTCCTGTTCATCTCAATCTGTAACATCTAGCCGAGTTTTTCGGTCCAAGCTGTTACAGATCGAGATGAACGCACAGGCCAAGCCGAAAATCTCAATCTGTAACATGTAGACCGCTTTTGACCGCTTAGATGTTACAGATCGAGACAAACAGAATATGCCGGACCGAATTGTCTAAATCTGTAACAACTAGCTGAGATTTTCGGCCCTACCTGTTACAGATTTAGACGAACAGGCCGAGCAAGTCTACGCCCGCAGGTCCTTTACGCTGGAACGCTCGACCAACACGCCCGAGACGAGCGTGCGGCTTCTTGAGCTCGGAGCCCCAAGACCTGCGACGACCTCGTTAAGCGCACGGATGCCCAGCTCGCAGTGGCGAAACTTCACCGACGTCAGAATCGAGTTGGGAATCGTCTTGTAGAGCTCATCGTCGAAGCCGATCACGGACACGTCGTCGGGCACACTGAGTCCTTTGTCATGTAGAGCCATCATCACACCATTTGCCATGCAGTCGTTAGCAGCGAGGATCGCCGTGCAATCGGGTTTATCAGCAAGCACAAGGCCCGCGGCATAGCCACTATCCGCATTCCAATCGCCTTGCAGAGGCTCGGGCGGCTCAATGCCACGCGTCTCGAGTGCCGCACGCCAACCTTTCATACGGCACTGGCTCGACAGCGACTCTTTCTTACCAGAGACGAAGTACACGTTCTTGTGCCCGCGATTCAAGAAGTACTCGCATGCCATGCGCGCACCACCCTCTTGATCGTCACTAACGGTAGAGCAGGTAGGATGCTCCATCGGCGTGATAATCACCGTCTTGAGGTCCTTCGGTGCCTCAAACGTATCAAAGTCGTCGACCATCTGGCGCAGATTGAAGATCATGCCATCAACAGGCAGCTGCGACATCCTGCGCGCTGCATCGGCAAGGGTCATCTTCTCCCCTGCCCGCTTTTTGATCATCGTCAGCGCAAAACCACGCTCTTCGGCGGCATCGGCGATACCGTCAATCATGTCCACGGCGCCGCCCGACAAGTGAAACAGCACCACGCCGATACACCCGTAACGGCCCAACTTGAGCGAACGCGCGGCAAAGTTGGTTCGAAACCCGAGCGCCTCCATTGCGGAATGGACTTTATCGCGCGTCGACTCGCGCACGCTATCGGGCTCATTGATCACACGCGACACCGTCTTGAGGGAAACACCCGCGGCAACCGCCACATCGTTCATTGAGACGCTTTTCTTGTCCATCGTTGCCACTGCTTCTCCAGTCGGTTCCCTATCGATCGTTCTTTGCGTTCTAGCATACACTACCTGCCCGACTGACAAATCAGCCGTTTATCGGACAATATCGACCGTTCACCCGTAAATCCTTGTTGCTCTTCCAAAAATGTCTTACGTTGTCATTAACGAAATGTCCTACGTTGTCATTTCGCAATGCCTTCCTTAAGCAGGAAGGTTTCCGGGCAGTCCTGACCATCCATCGACGACCAGTTCCATCCACATGCATCGCGCATCAAGCAGCAAAGGAGCTCTATGGACGCCATCGTAAAGATGCTCGAAAAGCATCAACCGTTCTTTGAGAAGATCTCAAGGAACATCTACCTCCAGGCCATCAAAGACGGATTCCTTGGGTGCATGCCCATCGTCCTCACCTCTTCGATCTTCCTGCTGATCGCCACGCTTCCCGGCGTGGTTGGCATCGCGCTGCCCCAACCGCTCATCGACTGGTGCAACAAGCTGTACAACTTCACCATGGGCGTCATGGGCATCATGGTCGCCGGCACCACTGCCAAGAACTTTACGGCTTCTATGAACCGTCGCATGCCCGCCGGCAAAGTGCTCAACGACGGTTCCACCATGGTGGCCGCCCAGTGCAGCATGCTGTTGCTCGCAGTCACGCAGTTCACCACCAAGCTCAACGGCTCCGAGCTTTCGGTCTTCGATTGCACCAGCATGGGTACACGTGGTCTGTTCTCGGCCTATATCGCCGCGTTCATTACCGTGTGGGTCTATAAATTCTGCGTCTCGCGCGATCTGACCATTAAGCTGCCCAAGGAGGTCCCGGGCGCCATCGCTCAGAACTTCCGCGACATCATCCCCTTTGGCGGCGCCGTCATCATCTGCGGCATCATCGATGTCATCGTGCGCAACCTCATGGGCGTTCCGTTCTCCGAGCTGCTTATCAAACTGCTCTCCCCGCTCTTTACCGCTGCAGAAACCTATCCTGGCCTCATCCTTATCCAGGCAGCCACCGCGTTCTTCTGGTTCATCGGCGTCCACGGCCCCTCGATCGTCCAGCCGGGCATCGACCCCATCCGTCTTGCCAACCAGGCCGAGAACCTGCAGGTTCTGCTGGCAGGTGGCCACCCCGCTCACTCCCTCACCTTTAACATGTCACTCGTGGGTGAGTTCGGCGGCACCGGCGCCACGTTCATCGTGCCACTTCTGCTGATTCTCTTTATGAAGTCCAAGCAGCTCAAAGCCGTCGGTAAGGCCTCGATTGTTCCTGTTGCCTTTGCTGTCAACGAGCCGCTGCTCTTTGGCGCGCCGATGATCCTTAACCCCTACATGCTCGTCCCCTTTGTTGCCGCCGGTTGCGTCAACGTGAGTGTTGCCAAGTTCTTTATCGATAATGTGGGCATGAACGGCTTCTCCTTCGTGGTGCCTTGGGCTACCCCTGCCCCCATCGGCATCTTCATCACCACGAACTTCCAGCTTATCGCCCTGGTATTTGTCGCGATTATCATCTTGCTGGACGCCATCATCTACCTGCCGTTCTTGAAGGCATACGATCAGCTGCTCTGCGACCAGGAGGCCGAGCGCGCCGCCGAGCTGGGTCTCGAGTCCGATGGTGCCGCTGCCATCGCCGCCAACGCCCCTGCGCCCGCTGTCGAGCAGGCTACCGCTTCCGTCGAGACGACTGTTGCCGCCGCCGACAGCAAGCCTGTCGCCGATCAGCCCGAGACCGCTGCCGATGCATCCGCCAAGAAGGATGTCGATGGCCTGAAGGTCCTCGTCCTGTGCGCCGGCGCCGGCACCTCTGCCATGCTCGCCAACGCCATCAAGGAAGGTGCCGCACAGACCGGAGAGAACATCGCTTCCTCCGCAGGCGCCTATGGCCAGCACACTGCCATCATGGATCAGTACGACGTCATCGTGCTCGCCCCGCAGGTTCGTAGCTACTACAACGACATGAAGGCTGACACCGATCGTCTGGGCATTAAGCTGCTCGCTCCCCGCGGTAAGGAATATATCGACCTTACTCGCGACCCCGCTGGCGCCATCAAGTGGCTCCGCGAGAACCTCGACTAGTTCCTCCCTCTGTTGGTGCCCGGATCCCCAGTTCGGGCACCTCTCCCTATTCGTATCCCACAGAAAGGATGTCTCATGACCAACCCTATGCAGTTCCCCGACGGCTTTGTGTTTGGCGGCGCCACCGCCGCTTACCAGGTTGAGGGCGAGACCCGCACGCACGGCAAGGGCAAAGTGCCCTGGGACGATTTCCTGGCTGCTCAGGGTCGCTTCTCCCCCGATCCTGCAAGCGATTTCTACAACAAGTATCCGGTCGATATCGACCTGTGCCAGCGCTTCGGCATCAACGGTATTCGCGTCTCTATCGCTTGGAGCCGTATCTTCCCCAGCGGCACCGGCGAGATTAACCCCGAGGGCGTCGCTTTCTATCACGAGCTTTTCGCCACCTGCAACAAAGCTGGCGTTATCCCCTATGTCACGCTAGATCACTTCGATACGCCCGAAGCCTTTTATCAGAACGGCGGCGAGGGATTCCTGACGCGCACGACAATCGACGCCTTCGTCGAGTACGCAAAGTTCTGCTTTGCCGAGTTCACCGAGGTCAAGCACTGGTTTACCTTTAACGAGATTCCCGCAACTGCCGAGGGCAGCTTTATCGTCGGCAACTGGCCGCACGGCGAGAAGTACCGCCTGGACAAGGCCTTCCAGCTCATGCACAACATGATGGTGGCCCACGCCAAGGCTGTCGTCGCCTTCCATGAGGGCGGCTTTGAGGGCGAGATCGGCATTGTCCAGAACCTGGAGCCCAAGTATCCCCTCGACCCCAACAACGCCGCCGACTGCGAGGCAGCTCGCATGGCCGACGTCATCAACAACCGCTGGGTACTCGACGCCACCTTCCGCGGCCACTATGCAGCCGACACCATGGAAGCTGCGACCAAGCTGGCCCATATCGCCGGCGGCGAGCTTGACGTCCGCGACGAGGACATCGCCGCGCTGACCGCCGCGCTCCCCTACAACGATTGCCTGGGCGTCAACACCTACAAGTGCCAGTTCCTGCGTGCCGCCGAGGGCGAAAACGACATCAACCACAATGGCACCGGCGACAAGGGCTCCTCGCGCTGGTTCCTCAAGGGCGTGGGCGAGTCATGCGTGCGCGAAGGCGTACCCACCACCGATTGGGACTGGATTATCTATCCCGAGGGCCTCTACGACCTGCTGCTTCGTATTAAGAACGATTACCCCAACTACAAGAAGATCTACATCACCGAGAACGGCATGGGCTATAAGGACGACTTTGAGGACGGCTTTATCGACGACGCCCCTCGTATCGATTACATGCGCCAGCATCTCGCGTGGATCCTCAAGGCAATCGACGGCGGCGTGAACGTCGACGGCTACTTTGTGTGGTCGCTGCAGGACCAGTTCTCCTGGACCAACGGTTATAACAAACGTTACGGCCTGTTCTACATCGACTTTGAGACCCAGAAGCGCTATCCCAAGGCGAGCGCGTACTGGTACAAGAACGTCGCGGAGACCGGCCTGCTCATGGCCTAACTTTTGCCACATACCCCCTGTCGGCCGCATGCGAATCCCTCCACGGGTTCGCATGCGGCCTTTTTTGTTTTGAATCAGGCCTAGCGTGCCGCTCATCTCAATCTGTAACATTTGGCCGAGTTTTTTCACCCCCAACCGTTACTGATTGAGACAATTAGATAGTCAAATCCGCGCTTTCCGAGCAGCTGTCATGCGCACCTCTTACCTTGTTTTCAGTATCACGAACATACTTTCGGTATCATTTCATGTTATTATGATACCGAAAGTATGTTCGTGATACTGAAAGGAGCCACATGCGCCAGTTTGATTACGCCACAGTCCCAGCGGAACTCGAAGCAACCCCAATCACCAATCTCCTTCTCTCGATACGCGAGCATAAAGGCCGACAACTTGTTCTGAGCCAAGTCAAACCCGAGCTTCTATCGTCCCTTATGGAGGAAGCTAAGATCCAAAGCACCCAATCCTCCAACGGACTTGAAGGAATTGTTACCACCCAAAAAAGGCTCAAAGCAATCATGGCGTATTCCACCAAGCCAAGCTCCCGTGCAGAAGAAGAAATCGCTGGGTACCGAGACGCGCTGTCGCTTATTCACGAGCAGCACGATTTCATTCCCGTAACACCATCGGTCATTTTGCAGCTGCATCGTGACCTCATGGCACACACAGCAATCTCGTATGGGGGCCATTGGAAAGACAGCGATAACGAAATCGTCTCCATCGACGATCAAGGTAATCGACTTGTGCGCTTTAGACCTCCTTCGGCTCTAGCAACCCCGGGACTTATCGAAGAAGCCTGTCGGTCCCTCAACGATGCCCTATCTCGCCAAGCTTGCGATCCCCTCCTTATATCACTCCGCTTTATCTTCGATTTTGTCAGCATTCATCCCTTCAACGATGGCAATGGCAGGATGAGCCGACTCCTTACAACGCTACTGCTCGAAAAGACTGGATACGACGTTGCGCGCTACGTCAGCATCGAACGACTTATTGAAGACAACAAGGCGCTCTACTACAGTGCCCTCGCTGCAAGTTCCACTGGATGGAATGAAAACGAAAACAGCGAGGTTCCCTTTATCCGGTTCATGCTCGGAACCATACTGGCGGCTTACCGACAGCTCGAACAGCACACCCTGATTGAATTCAACACTCGCCCCATGTCGAAGCAAGCGCGCATAGCTGCTCTATTTCAGGAGAAACCCGGCGTCATTAAGAAATCCGACATCCAGTCCAACTGCCCCGATATCAGCGAGGTAACCGTTAAACGAACCCTCAGCCAGCTTGTTAGTTGCAGTGCAATCGAAAAAACAGGAGCGGGTCGTTCGACGGGCTACATACTTAAAGACGTCCATGCTCTGGAATTATTCTTGCAATCTGTAATACCCAATAGCGAGCCAGCAATAAAACAAGGGCCCCCAAAGGATAAACTCCTTGAACGCATGAACCGCGCCGAAGATGAAAGCAGAGACGGACTCTACGAAGACTACGATTCATTCTCAAGGGATATCAAAGCGAGATACGGAGTCTAGCCATATCTCAGAATGGCCTCACCCTTGTTGCCTAAAACTATTTGCACGTCATTTCACGTCACTTTGACGCGTAAAATAACGCGCAAATTTTTACGCGCCATCAAATTTGACGCACAAATGGTGTTTTTACTTATTACGTGTCATTCTGCACGTCATATTGAAGTGATAATCCCCGCGCCGGCAGAGGGCAGCAGTGTCTCCCGTAGCGCTAGTTAGCAAATGACCTGTGTATGTTCCTCGATGGCGGCACGATTCTCGGCGGTAATACCCGGCTCGCACACTACGGCGTCCAGGCTGTCCAGGCGGCAGAAGGTGTAGAAGTCGCGTTTGCCGATTTTGCTGGAGTCGGCGATCAGATAGCGCGAGTCGGCCTTGCTAAAGGCGAGCTGCTGGATACGACCCTCATCCATATTGGACGTAGACACGTCGCCATCCAGAATGCCGTTGGCGCCGATAAACGCCGCATCGATGCCCAGGGCGCGCAGGGTATCCTCGGCCGTTGGTCCCACAAACGCGGCGGTGCGGCGACGGTACATACCGCCCACGAGGCACAAGTCGCAGTCCTCGCGCGCCTCGAGCAGGTTAAACACCGAAAGCGAATTGGTCACAATGCGCAGGCGAAACGTCGGCAGCATCGAGGCCATCTGCTCAACCGTGGTACCCGTGCCCAAAAAGATGGTCGAGCCTTCCTCGATAAGCTCCACAGCACGGCGCGCAATCTGCAGCTTTTCCTCGGCATGCTTCGTGCGCTTTTCGGTGTGCGAATACTCATGGCGCAACATAGCGTGGGGACGACCCTGTGCACTGCGGGCGCCGCCGTGCACGCGCTCGATCTCGCCCAGGCTCGCAAGCTCCTCAAGATCGCGACGAATCGTCATGTCCGAGACGCCCAGCGCATCCGAAATCTCCTTGACCGAGACCGTGCCCTGCTCTTCGAGCAGCTGACGAACCTTATCCTGTCGCTCCGCTTTAATCACGATGAATCCTCGCCGTTCTGTGCGCGCATATCATTCAAACAGTAACGAACAAATTGTATCAGACTCATGCGCGTCAAAAATGAACGCCCGCACAGCTCCAATCATCACTTTTTTGAGAAAAATACTCCCTGCTTTAGTGGGGTGTAGTGATAATCTCACCTGTTCGCGCTACAGTTTGTCCGAAATATCTCGATGTTAGGAACCAAATGATCACTTCCGAGCTTTTCGGCACCGCGCCGTGCGGTACCCCCGTTCATCGTTACACCCTCAACGGGCCCGAGATCTGCGTTCGCATTATGGACTATGGCGCCACCGTGCTGGGTATCGATGTGCCCGACATTCCCGGCAACGTGCGCGATGTGGTGCTGGGCTTCGATAAGCTCGAGGATTACTTTGACAACCCCGCCTGCTTTGGCGCGACCATCGGCCCCGTGGCCAACCGCACCGCGGGCGCCACGATCACCATCGCCGGCACGGACTGGCATATGCCCACCAACGAAGGCATCAACAACCTGCACAGCGATCTTGAGCACGGCCTGCACAAGCGCGTGTGGGACGTTGAACTCGACGAGGTCCACAATGCCGTGCGCATGACCACCTCGCTTGAAGATGGCGAGCTGGGCCTGCCCGGCAACCGCACCTTTACGGCCGTGTTCACCGTGACGCGCACCGGCTGCTTCCGTATCGAATACGGCTGCGAGAGCGACCGCGCCACCTACGTGTCCATGACCAACCACACGTACTTTAACCTTGCCGGTCATAACGCCGGCATGGACTGCGAGCACTTCTTCGTTGCCAACGCTGCCCACTACCTGCCCATTAACGATCAGAACATTCCCACCGGCGAGATTGCTCCGGTCGAGGGAACACCGTTTGACTTTCGCGAGCTGCGCCCCGTCGCTCCCGGCATGGAAGCCGACGACCCGCAGATCAAGCAGGCACGTGGCTACGATCACTGCCTGTGTATCGATAACTATCAGTACGGCCGTAATCTGCGCCGCGCCCTGCACGTCGAGGAGATGTGGACCGGTCGTGAGATGGACTACTACACCACTGCCCCGGGCGTGCAGCTCTACACCGGCAACTGGCTGGGCGACGAGCACGCCAAGGACGATGCCAACTATGGCTGGGGCGCCGGCTTTGCCCTCGAGGCCGAGATGTATCCCGACACGCCGCACCAGCCTCTGTTCCCGCAGGGCATTGTGGGCCCGGGTCACCCCTACAGTAATGTGATCGAATACCACTTTATGAGGCACTAAGCCCATAACGCAACATATCGCACAGCAGCGCCCGCCGGCACACCGCCGACGGGCGTTTTTCTACCTAGTCATTGGGGACGTTCTTGGATGACTAGTTGAATGGGGTCGGGGTCGGAGCTGGGGAGGTAACGGATTTCTAGCTCTATGCCGAGCTCTTGCAACTCTTTGAAGGCGGCGACATCTGCGTCGCCTATGGCGACTGCGGGTGTTGCGGGACGCTTGCCCTCCCCTGCCTGCATATGACCAATGCTGATCTTGCTGATCGGCACACCGCCCTTAACCAGCGCAAGTGCATCAGCGGGCGACGCCACCATGATGAGAATCCATTGGCGCGGCGTTGCGGTATGAATGATGTCGATGGTCCTTTGCACCGAGAAAAACCGCGTCCAAACGCCTTCTGGCGCCGCCACCCTCATCGGTGCCCACTTGCGCGAATCCGCCGCGATCTCATCATTGATGATTAGGACAAGGTTGGAACCCACGGCTTCGTTCCACAGCTCAACGTCTTGCCCGTACATGAAACGGTCGTCGATGCGTGTGAGAAGAATCTTGGGTTGTGCCATCGCTGCCCCATTCTTTTTGAGACCCGTAAGAGCAAGACATCGCGTCTCCAATATTAGTGCATTTAAAGTGAGAAAAGCCGTCAGAACCCTTGCGCGGATGTGCGATGTCCCGTATCATAGACAGCCGTTGACGCCTCAGTTGCGTCACCACATGGTCGCCAGCGTAGCTCAGTTGGTAGAGCACCGCTCTCGTAAAGCGGGGGTCACCGGTTCGAGCCCGGTCGCTGGCTCCATTGCACAAGATAGCCGCCTTCGGGCGGCTTTTTTGTTGCCGATTCGGCCACTCGGTGGACTTCGGATTTAATGCTTAGGGGGCGGGGATTTACCAAAGTGAAATTATAATGAAAAGAAACCCAGCTGCAACAATTGCCATGGTGAGGGCTCGAATTGGCCATATAGATTTAAAATAGCCACGATACCTTCTCTTTTGCTGGAACGATATATCTATACAAGGTTGTGAGCGGAAAACAAAAATACGTCGATTGCTATCCGACAAACGGGTCTGGAATTGCATTCACCGGCATTTCGGGGCAGATTGATACACATGTACGAAAGGGAACCTATGTGGTGCGTTGGGTTGGAGCTGCTGCAGGCCCGATATGGATTGCGGTCTTGCGCCCCGATGTCCAAATAGGTTTCTCTCTCTAGACGGGAAGTTGCTCATGGACGCCATATATGACGGAGATGACTGGGTCGATCACTATACTTGGCGCCTGGTCGGCTCGAACGACAATGGGGATGTGGTGTTTGATGGACTATGTCCAAAGCATCTCCATCCTTTTGTCTCGTCGTTAATTGAGAGTTCCGCTCGTGTTGCCCCCTACAGCTCGGCATCGCTTCATGATACGGACGTTTTGAAGACCATAAGGGAATCAATTGACGAGGGCACGATGAGCGGCCCGCTGTTTTCTCGGCTTGTGGGGCTAGATGAGATTGGCTCGAAACGACTGCTTGCGGGCGAAAAAGTGGAACTCACTTATCGGTCGATGATTTCAATCCTGCGGCTAGCCGATGTTCTTCGCAAATAAATGAGGCTTCCCTATTCAAAAACCGAAAACCCCGCCAAACGTGATTCCCCTAGGGAAAACACGCTTGGCGGGGTCGTGGCGTGATTCCCCTAGGGGAATCACGCCATCAGACGAACAGCTCAGCCGAGCGGCTCGCTACTCCTCCCAGTAAGCATCTGCAAGCAGCTTAAAGCAGATCTTCTTGACCGGCTGTGCGCCATCGCCCGGGAACTCGAGCGTGGGCATGTGAGGCTCGCCGGCAACGAACAGCGCAAACTTGTCGTCGGCAAGATCGCCGGCGATCGAAGCGTCGGAATCGACCAGATCGTAGTCGTCCTTCTCGTCAAACTCCTGAACCAGCGTCAGGCTGCCCGTGGCGACCTTAAAGGCCTCGCGACCCTCAACGTCGATCTGCAGGTCGTGATAGCGCTGATGCGTCTCATAGTGAGCCTCGGCCTCGGGACGCGTCGTGGGAGCCATGACGTTCGCATAGACCTTGTCGCCCAGAATCGGATGGCTGCCGACCTCGAGCTCTGCCGGGTCGTTCTCCTCGAACCAGTCGATCAGCACGTCGAGGCCCTTGAGCATTCCGCGGTACTCCTCGATATCGCCCAATGCACCGTAAATCATCTAAATCCCCTCTCGGATCGCTTCTTTGGCGGCTACTCGGCAAACGCGTTACCGACGCTGTTGCCACCCACATACGCCTCGACCAGGGTAAGGTCGGGATTGAACACGACAAACTCGGCGTCGCGCCCCAGCATAATGCTACCGCACTTGTCGTCGACATGAGCTAGCAAGCAATGCCGGGGCCGACGCCCAGGCTTTTACAGCTCGGTCACGACAACGCCGTTGTAGACCTCGTCCCAACGGTCCATGACCAGATGGCCGGTCATGGGATCCATGGCATTGAGCTTGCCGCAGGTGTTGGCGGTGCGCAGCACCGTCTCGTCGTCCGCGCCAGCAGCAATGGCATGCGCGAAGCCAGCGATAGTGGAGTCACCAGAGCCCGTGGCGTTAACGGCAGGGATATCGGGCGTCTTTGCGCGGAACGCACGGCCATTGTGGAAGCCAACGGAGCCGGCAGCGCCCATGGACACGACGACCCAGGGGATATCGGAGAAGCGGGCATCAGAGGCGAGCGCGGCGCGGAGCTCGTCCACATCGTCGGTGGTAAAGCTCGTACCCAAAAGGCCGTTGATCTCGGTCAGGTTAGGCTTGACCAGCTCGGGCTTAATTTCGGACTTAAGGGCGGCCTCGAGCGAAGCACCCGAGGTATCGAGCAACACCTTGGCACCGGCGTTCTCGGCAATGCCCGTGATCTTGGCATAGTAGTCTGCCTCGACACCGCGGGGCAGCGAACCCGAGATGGTGACGACGTCGGCCTTGCTCGCAAGCTCGGTAAACTTGGCGGTAAAGGCATCGAGCTCCTCGGGGGCAATTGTCGGACCGCTCTCGAGCAGCTCGGTCTGGTTGCCGGCATGAAGGATATTGAGGCAGATGCGGGTCTCGCCCTTGATGGGCACAAAGTCGTTGTTAATACCGTTGGCGTCCATGAGCTCGGCCATGTAAGCGCCCATGTGGCCGCCGAGCAGACCGGTTGCCACGACGTCGTCGCCCAGCTGACCCAGCACACGGGCCACGTTGAGGCCCTTGCCGCCGGCGGTCTTTTCGGGCGTCACACGGTTGACGTCATCGATAACGAGCTCATCGAGCTGATAGCGCGTATCGACAGACGGGTTCATCGTAACGGTGAGGATCATTTTTAGCTCCTTATCTCGCAGGCTCCTAGTGCCTCGCGATACGAGTCGACAAAACGGAATTACAGAATTTCAATCGTGAACGAGCGAACGACGGTCTCCTTGGGCTTGGCGACAAGGCAGCCGCGCTTATGCTCAAGCACGTCATCCTCATCGGAGCAGGTCGAAAGGCCGCCCCAGGGCTCAACTGCCACAAAATCGCCCTCGGGCTTACTCCACACGATGAGGTACGGAAAGCCCTCGAAGCTCAGGCGAACGCCCTTGTCCTCGCCCTTTTTGGAAATCGTGACCTGACGACTCTCGAGTACGTCAAAGATGGTCTCCGCAAAATCGAAGAGCTCGTGCGACAGGGGCAACGTCTTCCCCACCATGGGGTTCTTGGAGCGGTTTGCCACATCAATCAAGCCAGTCGATGGAACGGCGGTGCAGAGCTCCGCAGCCTCGTCCTTCTCAAAGCGCAGCTCGTAGTCCGTATAGACCTCGCCCTCATCGAGCGGGCACCTAAAGCCGGGATGTCCACCGATAAAGAACGGCATGTCCTCGGTGCCTTCATTGGTCACCTCATAGGAGACACGCACGGCGGCGTCCTCGAGCGTATAGCGGGCGACAAGCTTAAACGGATACGGATAATCGCTCAGCAACGCGGCGTTATCCTCCGAAGCCAGGCACATCGCCAGCTCGTTCTCACTCTGGCTCAGCAGCTTCCACTCCTGTTTGCGCGCAAACCCGTGGCGAGCGAGCTTCACATGATGCCCGGCAAACGTCATGGCATTGTTGTCGCGCAAGCCTCCGCAAATCGGAAAGCAGACCGGCGCCTGACCGGACCACACCGCGGGATCACCCTGCCACAAATACTCACGACCGTCAGCCTCAATCGAGGTAAACGAGCCGCCGGCCGTGGAAACCTTGATAGAAATCGAATCGTTGGAAAGAGCGTATTCCATTATCCATCCTTTCGGACAACTGCTTTTTCATGCAAGCGCCCGCCTCAATCCTAGTCAAAGGACAAACCCGCGCGCTCGTCGATGTGTCCGGTATCCCGACCATACAACGGGGTACCATACAGACATTGATGCAATTACAGCTGAAAGGCCTTCTTATGCGAACCATCATCCTTTATGCCTCACGCCACCACGGCAATACGAAAAAGCTCGTGGACGCCATCGTCGAGGCGCACCCCGAAATCGATACCCTCGACGTGAAGTCACTCGGTAAAAACGAGTACCCCGACCTGCACGAATACCATCTGATCGGTGTCGCCACGGGCATCTATTACTCCGAGATCGACAAGGACATGGCACGTGTGCTCACGAACGTGCTGCAGCCGCAGGATAAGGTATTTGGCCTTATGACCTATGGTGGCAAAAACAAGTGGTACGGCAAGGATATCGATGGCATCTGCCGCATGAGGCAGGCCATCTTTATGGGTGTCTACGGCTGCCCCGGCTTTGATACGTGGGGGCCGTTCAAGCTCGCCGGCGGCGTCCAGAAGGGACACCCAACTGCCGAAGAGATTAAGGGAGCCGTCGATTTCTTCGACAAAATCGAAGATGAGTACGGCGATATCATCGTCGAAGAGTACGCCAAGCGCGAGAAGCGTCTAGCATACGAAAAGGAGCATCCTGCAGGAGGCCTGGTGGCCGGCGTTAAGCGCACGGCAAAGAAGATTGCTAACAAGCTGTAACTGTGAAGGTGCTTTTGAGCGTTTAACCCATACGGCGGGTCCGAGCAGATTCGGGCCCGCCGTCTTTTTCTATCGTTACTCGGTAAAGGCGTTGCCGACGCTCTGGCCGCCAACATACGTCTCGACGAGGGTGAGCTCGTGGTCGAACACGACAAAGTCGGCGTCGCGACTCGGCATGATGCTGCCGCACTTATCCTCGATGTGCGCAGAGCGAGCCGGCACCTCGGTTGCCATGCGAATGGCGATATCGGCGCTGGCGATGCCCCAGTCGACGATGTTCTTGACACCCTGGGCAAGCGTGAGCACCGAGCCGGCAATGCTCTTGCCGTCGGCGAGCCAGCACAGGTTGTCCTTCATGATGACGTCCATGCCGCCACTGGTGTAGCTGCCCTCGGGCATGCCGCCGCAGCCCAGGCAGTCGGTGATGAGTACCGTGTGCTGCCAGCCCTTTGCCTGCAGCAGCGCCTTGATGGCGGCAGGGTTTACGTGCTTGCCGTCACAGATGATCTCAGCGTAGGTCTCGGGCGTGGACATGGCAGCACCCACGACACCGGGCTCACGGTGATGCAGCCCGCGCTGGCCGTTATAGGTATGCGTAAAGCAGCTGGCACCGGCGTTGATGGCGGCGATGCACTCATCGTAGGTGGCGTCGGAGTGACCGATGCTGGTCACGACGCCCTTCGCGTTGAGGGCGGCAGCATAGGTGGCAGCGCCATCGCGCTCAGCGGCCATAGCGCTCTTGACGATACGTCCGCCAGCAGCCTCCTGCCACTGGTCGAAGACCTCCTCGGAGGGATCGATCAGGTAAGCGGGGTTCTGCGCGCCCACGTGCTTCATGGTAAAGAAGGGGCCCTCCAGGTAGATGCCCTGAATGCGAGCACCGCAGAAGTCGGGGCCGCGGCCCTCGTCCGCCTGGGCAATGGCGGCGCAGGCGTCCTTGATCTGCTCGACGCCATCGGTGAACGTCGTGGGCAGCCAGCTGGTGGTACCGCGACGGGCGAGCTCGGTCGAGCTGATATCGATGCCCTCGGGATCGTTATCGGTAGTTGAGTGGTTGTAGAAGCCATGGATGTGAGTATCGACCATACCCGGTGCGATCCACGATCCCGTGTAGTCCTTAATCTCGCAAGAGGGCTCGTCGGCCTGCCAGGCGCCAAAGACGCCGTCCTCGACCATAAGATAGCCGCCCAGTTGCGGGCCTGCCGGCAAGAAGAACTTGTCAGCCTTAATTGCGTACGTGCTCATATGCACTCCTTGCTTCTAAAGCAGTTGACTGTGGTGATGCTTATACCCAGCTCACGTAAAACAAAAAGCGCCCGCCCGCCGTTATGAGCGGACGGGCGCCCTTACAGGGGGACGCGATTAAGCGGTGAAGGGGTGAATCGTCACGCCCTTAACCACGCGGTTGACCGTACCGGTGGGGCTCGGCGTATCGGGCGTGTTGCCCACGCGCACGGAGTTGAGCAGGCTGATAGCCTGAGCAAACATCACGAACGGCAGAGCAAGGTAGCCCTCGGGAAGTGCCTCGTAGCCCTTAAAGGTGAAGGACTCACCCTCATAGACGGTGGCACCTTCCTGCTGAACGGCAACGGTGTGCTGAGCGATCTCGTCGCCACCGATCTCGTTGAGGATGTCGATGTCGTACTGACGGGTGTAGGCGTCGTTGTTGACGAACACGAAGACGAGCGTCTTATCGTCGACGAAGGACTTAGGTCCGTGACGATAGCCCATGGAGGTGTCGTAGGAAGTAGCGACCAGACCGTGAGCGAGCTCGAGGATCTTGAGCTGGCTCTCCTGGGCAAGGCCACCGAAGGAGCCAGAACCCAAGTAGGTCACGCGGTTGAAGTCGCCAGCCAGGTAATCGGCGATCTCGGGCTCACGGGAGATGACCTCCTCGCCCATCTTGGCGATGGTCTCAACCCACTCGGCCTTCTGCTCGTCAGAGGCAGTGTCGAAAATAAGGGTGGAGAGCAGGGTCATGCAGGAATAAGAACCGGTCATGGCGAAGCCCTTGTCGTTGGCGCGCGGAATGAGCAGCGTCAGCGCGTTGGGATCATCGGCAGACTCGACGGCGAGCTTGCCCTCGGGAGCGCAGGTGATGTTGAGGAACTTGACGTTGTGGACGAGCTCCTTGGCAACGGCAACGGCAGCAAGGCTCTCGGGGCTGTTGCCAGAGCGGGCAAAGGAAACCACGAGCGTGGGATCCTCGGCGCGCAGGAAGTCGCGCGGAGCGCTCACGATGTCGGTCGTGGCGATGGGCTTAAAGTCGTAGAGATCAGTGTTGCCAGCGTGACGCAGGTACGGGGCGCAGGTATCGCCAACGTAGTCGGACGTACCGGCACCGGTGAAGACAACGGACAGACGGCCCTCGCCCATAGCGCGAGCCTCGGCCAGGAAGGCCTCGATGGCCTCCTTGTTCTCGCGATAGATGTTGAGCGTATCACGCCAAAGCTCGGGCTGCTGAGCAATCTCGGCCGTGGTGATCTGGGCGCCGAGCTCGGTGAGCTCCTCGACACTCTTCTCGAACATTTCTAATACCTCTCTCTAGAAGTAATCCTCTGACGTGCAATTATACACTTCAGTTGGTTATCTGGTAGTAACCAGTTAAATGCAAAGAATCACCATATGGAAACGATGCGGACACTAGTTGCTACGCTGGTGGTAAACCTTGTATTTAAACTGATCGGCACGAGCAACCGAGAGTGTATACTCCACAACCTCGTTTGACTCGTTATACGTAGTCCTGACCAAATCGAGCACAGGCGAGCCCTCGACAATTCCCAAAAGGTGGGCGTCGGTGGGACGGGCTATGCTCGCATAGAACTCCTCTTCGGCCACGCGTATCTTTTGCTGAAAGTCTTGCTCAATCACATCGTAAAGCGGCTTGCGCTCCAGCAGCGGTCGCTTTAGGGACAGAAATTGACGAACCGGTAGATAGCTGCGTTCGACCATCATGGGCATGTTGTCGGCAGAACGAAGGCGCTTGAGCTTAAAAATGCGATCACCGATACGTAATCCCATATGCTCGGCCAGATTCTTATCGGCCTCCATCTCGCAAAAATCGAGAATCGTGGTCTCGGGGTCGCGACCCATCGCGCGCATCTGCTCGGTAAAGCTGTAGGACTGCATAAGATTGGTTGCCTTTGCCGAACGGTCGGTCACAAAGGTACCGCGACCGTGCTGCCGAACCACCAGTCCTAAACGCTCCAGTTCCTGCAGAGCCAGGCGTACCGTAGTGCGCGAGAGACCATAGCGCTCCGAAAGTTCGCGCTCGGAAGGAATCATGTCACCGGCGCGATATTCATGGTCAATCTTTTCGGTCAGAATATCGACCAGCTGATCGTACAGCGGTTGCTTACGCGCTCCGATCGCCATCCTATCCTCCCTTTTGCTCGAATTCGGCTAACTACCTAGGGTGTTAAGCATTATCAGTCCGCAACACCCGAATCATCAAGAAAACAAAAGCCGCGCGCTCTTTCGAGCACGCGGCTTTTAACATACACATGGCTTAAGGGGTCGGGGTGTGAGCCGCGTAGGGACACACCCCTCAAGCTAGAGCCTTACCAGATGCTCGGCCAGAGACCAAGCGGGCCAGCGCCCAGGATGCCCAGGACGAAGAGCAGCAGAATGCCCTTGGTCGGGGTCCAGCTGTGCTTAGCGAACATGTAGTAAAGCAGCAGCGTAAGCATAAGCGGGACGAGCTTCGGGACGATGGTGTTGAGGGTGTCGGCAACGGAGAAGTTGACCGGATCCTCGGTGACGGTGCCGTAGGTAACGGACTCCATGCCGTTGCCCAGATCGGTGACGCCGCACTCGACAGCGTTGCCGTCGGCATCGGAAGCGGTGAGGGCGTTGCCGTCCTCATCGGTCATGGCGATGGTACCGGCCTCAGCGGTCTCGGTATCGATGCCCTCCATACCGGTGAAGTTCTCGGCCTCCTTCTCGGAGACGATCACGGTAGTAGCGGAGAGGCCACGGGTGGTGCCGTTGGGGATCTGGAGGTTGATCTGGGTGCCACCCATGGTGACGACCAGGCAACCGACGACGAAGACGCCCATGATGGAAGCGGCACGCGTGAAGGCCTGCATGTTGGCAGTCAGAGCGTCAATAGCGCTGGTGCCAAGCTTGTAGGACCAGTTCATGAGCCAGAAGCGCAGAGCGAACTGGACGACGTTGAAGATCACCAGGAAGATGATCGGCGCAGCGGCGTTGCCGTTGATGGCCATGTTGGAGGTGATGCCGGCCGTGATAGGCACGAGCGTCAGCCAGAACAGGGCGTCACCGATACCACCGAGCGGGCCCATTGCGGCGACGCGGACGGCGCGGATCGTGGGGATGTCAACCTTGTTCTGCTCGAGCGAAAGCACGATACCCATAACAAAGGTGACGAGGAACGGGTGGGTGTTGAAGAACTCCAGGTTGTGGCTCATGGAAGCCGCGAGGTCGTTCTTGTTGGTGTGGATCTTCTCCAGACCGGGGATGATGGAGTAGAGCCAGCCAGCGGCCTGCATACGCTCGTAGTTGAACGAGGCCTGCAGGAAGCAGGAGCGCCAAGCCATCTTGTTGAGGGTCTTCTGGTCGAGCTGCGGAGCAGGAGTGAGATCCTCGTAGTGCTCCGGGATCACATACTCATTAGATGCCATCTTCGAAGTCACCTCCGTCAGAAACAGCTGCACCCTTCAGCTCGGTCTGCTGCTGGAAGTCCCAGAAAGCGATGCCGAAGCCGATGAGAGCGAGGATGAGCAGGGCAGGGGTTGCCAGAGAATCGTTGGCAACGGTGATGAGCGCGAGGCCAAAGCCCATGAGGAAGAAGCCCCACATATCGCGGTTCATCATAACCTTGAGCAGGACGGCGAAGCCGACGAAGCGCATCATGCCGCCTGCAGCGGACAGACCGGTCTGCAGCCAAGTCGGGATGGCGGAAGCGATGGTCTGACCGATGGTAGCGCCAGCGATGAAGAACAGGGTGACGACGACAGCGAAGATCAGGCCGAGCAGAGCCATGGCGAAGTAGTTCAGACGCTCGATGCCCTTGGTGTCAGCGTTGTGAGCCATGTTGTCCGCGGAGGACATGAGCGGCGACATAAGCGTGAAGACCAGGGTAACGCCGAGCTGACCAAGCAGAGCGAACGGAATGGCGAGGCCGACTGCCGCGTTGGGCTCAAGGCCCGTAGCGATAGCGAGAATGGCTGCCATGATGCCGCCGATAACAGCGTTAGGCGGCTGAGCACCTCCGATCGGCATGTTGCCGATCGTCATGAGCTGATAAGTACCACCCACGAGAAGACCGGTGTTGAGGTCGCCAAGGATAAGACCGATGACGGCGCCGGTGACGATGGGCTGATAGAGAGACTCGAGGAAGTTAAACTGGTCGATTGCCGCGACGAACGTGACGATGAAGACCAGAGCGACCTGGAAGATCGTGTATTCCATCTTGCTCCTCCTTTCAAAATGTATGTACGCACTTTGGATTTCACGTACAGAATGTCAGGGTTTCACTCCTGACAACGTGGATCACGAGGATTACGAGAAGAGCTTGCTCGTGTCCTCAACAGGCGTGCTCGGAACGCGCCTGATCTCCAACTCCACCCCCAATTCCTGCAGCTCTTTAAACGCAGCGACATCCTCGTCGTTAACTGCGACGGAGGTGGCGACTTGGCGCTTTCCTTCCGACATGTGCATGTTGCCGATGTTTACCTTCTTTATAGGCACACCGCCCTTGACGAGCGTAAGCACGTCTTCCGGTGTTTCGGCCACGATGAAGATCTTCTGGCGCGGGCTCGCCTTGCCGATGACGTCGATGGTCTTCTGCAGGGAGAAGAAACGCGTAGCGACGCCGGTGGGAGCGGCCATCTTCATGAGGTTCTGACGCATGGTGTTGGTCGACACGTCGTCGTTGGCGACGAGGATGAGGTTGGAGCCCAGGGTGGAGTTCCACTGGGTAGCGACCTGACCATGGACCAGTCGGTTATCGATGCGGGTAAGAAGAATGTTGGGTTCTGCCATGTTGATCAGCTTCCTTTCGTTATTTGCTGACGACAGTTACTTGATCTCCTGAATCGCGTAACGCGAAACATCTACGACGGCACCGGATCGGACTTTGATCTGGACCTTTTCGCCTTCGATGCCCTTGACGGTTCCGTAGATACCGCCGGCGAAAAGAACCTCCTGACCCGGCTTGAGCTCGGTGTGCAGCTCCTTGAAGTACTTCTGCTTCTTCTTCATGTTGATTTGCGACCAGATGGTGTAAATCAAGCCCATGACGACAAGCAGGCCTAAAAGGGCAACCGAGGAGCTCAGGACGTTGGCTCCGAAATCGGCCATTAGATGCCGTCCTCGTCGCCGAAGATATCCTCTTCCTCGGAGCCGGCAACGGATGCGACCGTCTGGGCGGTGATGCCCGTCTGGCCAACGGTCACGGCCTGCTCGCCAAGCTCGGCGAGCGTGGCGTTACCGCGGAGGAACAGAAGCTCAATAACCATGGGAAGGTTGGTGCCAGTCAGAACCTCGACATTGTCGACATCCTGGGCAATCATCATCGACTGGTTAAACGGGGTACCACCGAGCAGGTCGGTAAAGACGAGCACACCATCGCACTCCTCGCGCATGGCGGTGATAGCGGCGCGGAGATCCTCACCGTAGGAAGCAGCCTGGTCGCCCTCAAAAGGAACGACGGTAAAAGCGGGCTGGTCGCCGGCGACCATAGCGATAGCGCTTGCGAGGCCGGGTGCGAACTGTCCATGACCGGTAAGAATAAAGCCAACCATTCAAATTTCCCTTCCGAAGGTATGTGCAATACGAGTCCGATGATTTTCGGAAGCCAGCGGGCGCTCGCCCTTAAAGCTTCTTGGAAAGCGTTCGTTGAAGACCAGTGGTTTCTAAACTGGTAGTAACCACGTGACGTGTTGTTGTCACTATATCACCCCAGAAGAGGACGCTTTCGTTGATTCATACAGTAAAACGTTTTTGCACCGCTCACGGTGATAAATCGACCGTTCACCGCTCGTTAACACTTCTCCTGCAGTTTTGAAACCGTTTCGAAATGCTTTGGCAAAAGATCGGATCTTTTCCTGTGTCCAAACAACGTAGGGCGGCTAAATATAGCGTGTAGAAAAAATGCAGGTCATTGTGAAGATTTGTGAATTGGTCTTTTTGACTTAATACCAGTTAGAACCAGGTTAGAAATTATCGGTGAACGGTAGTTTTCGACCGTTCACCGGTTACTTGCAATCGTTTGCAGCCTTCTTCCTAGATGAATTGGGGAGACTCGATGAAGCACTTGCGCGGTTGCAGGATATTTCAATACTCGTCCATCCCCCGCGCGCCAAACTGCCACTCCCTGAATGTGCCATAGCTCTCGCTATTCGTCTCACAAACATTACTTGCTCTAATCTGTAATTGTTTATCGTTTATCATTAAGTATGATATAAGATACAAGTATCATCCATGACATCGGTTGGAGGAGCTATGATCCGCTGGAATGTATCCAAATCGAATGAACCCATCAACCGCGAACAGGCAATAGCCGATCTGAGGAAGCTCGCTCACATCTGCAAATTGGCCACAATCTGCACCGCCGTAGCGCTCGCTCTGGGACTCCTCGCAGTCATTGCAATCGACCTTCTACTCATATTGCCTAGCCTCTCCCAAGGGTTCTGCCTCCAATCCGTAGAGCTTAATGCCGGCGAAGGGCCATGTCTCGCTCTCGTCGGCGCCAATGAACAGACCCCTCTTATGCTTGTCGCGCACGACGGTCATACTGTCATAGGGAGCGCCATGATGACATGCCTTGCGCTTGCCATTGTGCTAAGCGCATACAGGTTTTTCTCCGCCATTGAAAAGGCGGGCAGGCCCTTTGACCTCGAATGTATCCGCATACTACGTCAAGTAGGACATTTGTTCCTTATCGGCGGCGCCGCCGTGAAACTTTTTAGTGCCATAGTCACGGGGCTAATACTCTCAGGATTTGGCGGCAGCTTTACGGATGCGCTTGGCGGCCAGCTGCTCGACGCCTCTATGCTCTTTGCTGGCCTGATTATTAGCCTGATTGCCAGCGTCTTCCAGTACGGGTGTATCCTGCAAATACAAGATGACGAGTTGCTCTAGGGGGAATCCATGATTATTCTGCGGCTCGACCGCATGCTCGCCGAACGCAAGATCTCATCCAAAGAGCTTGCGGAACGCGTGGGTATCTCCCAGGTCAATATGTCGCGTATCAAGACGGGCAAGGTTTCTGCCGTGCGCTTTTCAACTCTTGACGCGATATGCCGGGCACTCGACTGCCAACCGGGCGATGTGCTGGAATATATGCCTGACGATGAAGCCGATAACCTCTTTGGACTTAAAGATTAATAGGCATAATGTAGTCACCAGCGTCCAAACGCAATAAGCCCGCTAGAACAACATCCGTTCTAGCGGGCTTATTCAGATTTTTTAGCTGCGCGCTCGGTAGCTCAGGCAGATCTTATGCGAACAGGCCGTAGATGCTGATGTTGGCCTTGGCGTAGAGGCCGTTAGCATACTCGGTCCACTTGGAGCTGGCGCTCGAAGCCTGCGAGGAGTACTGCTGATAAGCAGTGTAGTAGGCGGTCATGGCCTGCTTATAGGTAGCACTATCGGCGCTAAAGGCATCGTCGGCGAAGGCCTTAGCATAGGTGCCGTTCTCGTCTTTCCAGGTGCCCTTAGAGCTATCCCACTCGTCACCGGCAAGGTTGATGATGTAGTCGGCGTAGTCCTTGCTCGCGGTCTCCTCGTTGCCGTCAGCAGGCTCGGTCGGGGCGGTCGGCATGCTTGCGGAGCTGTCGCCGACCTTCTTCTTGTAGAGCTTCTGCAGCGTCGCGGACTGGCGGACGATCTGCTTGGCCTGGTCCTTGGAGACGCCATACTGCTTGGCCATGGTGTCGTAGTCAGAAGTGCCGATAGAATCCTCGGCGTACTTCTTCATTTCCTTGGAAGAGACGGTAATGCCCTCGTCCTCGGCAGCATCGAGCAGAATCTTGTTGCGCACGTAAGACAGGATGACGTCAGCAGAAGGAGCCGTGTAGTTACCGTCGCCATCCTTGACGGTATCGAGGCTGTACTGGCTCTCGATGGCCTCGCGCGCGGTGATGTCGCTCTTCTTGCCGTTGTAGCTATAGCTTGCCACGGTCGAATCGAGCTGGTCCTCGGTCAGGGTCGACGAACCGACGCCCTTGCCGCCAAAGCCGCCATTGCCAATAAAGAAGCCGACCACAGCAGCGATCACGACTGCAACCACAAAGGCGGCAATCATCGTCTTCTTGTGCTTGGACGCATGGTCGTCCGTATCGGAGTCGTCCTCGTCCTGCTCCTCGGGCATGAGGTTCTCGTCGGCGGCTTCTGCGGCGATCTGAGCCTCCAGACGGGCGTCCTCTTCCTCGGCCGTCGTGCCAGCTGCAATATGCTCGGCAGACGTGCCAGCGACCAGATCGATCTTCTCGTCCTCATCACCATTGGGGCCTTCGCCGCGCTCGATGATCTGGATGCCGTCGATCTCGTCCTTTTCGTCCTTCTTTTGAATCAGACCCATATCAGTTACTCCTTGTTAGGAAACATAGTCCCTCATAGAATACGCCCGACGGAGCGCCGGGCGTATTGATTCTTAGGTTATACGCAAACACTTAAGTACTATTTAGGCGTTTGCAGCGTGCATACCTTAGGCCAGGTGCGCGATAACGGCATCGGCAAAGGCCTGCGTACCCACGGCGCCCTCAACGGAGCCGGTCTGGGCACGACGCACGTCGCCGGTAACCTGCTCGCCCTCGTCGAGCGTGGCAGAGACGGCGGCGCGGATGCGATTGGCGGCGTCGTTCTCGCCCAGGTGATCGAGCATCATAGCCGCAGACAGAATCTCGGCCGTGGGGTTGGCGATATCCTGGCCCGCGATATCGGGCGCGGAGCCGTGCGTTGCCTCAAAGATGGCGCAATCGGCACCGATGTTGGAGCCGGGGGCCATACCCAGGCCGCCCACCAGGCCGGCGCACAGGTCGCTCACGATGTCGCCGTACAGGTTGGGCAGCACCAGGACATCGAAGTCGTTGGGGTTTTGGACCAGGCCCATGCAGGTGGCGTCGACAATCTTGTCGTTGAACTCGATATCGGGATAGTTGGCGGCCACCTCGCGCGCAACGCGCAGGAACAGGCCGTCGGTCGCTTTCATGATGTTGGCCTTATGCACGGCCGTCACTTTTTTGCGGCCGCAGTGGCGGGCATACTCAAAGGCATACTCCACAATGCGGCGGCTCTTGGCGATGGAGATGGGCTTGATTGAGATCGCGGAATCCGCGGCGAAGGTCTTCTGGCCCGAGCGCTCGACGAGCTGCGAGAGCTCCTCGACCTCGGCAGCGCCCTCATCGAACTCAATGCCGGCGTAGAGGTCCTCGGTGTTCTCGCGCACGATGACCAGGTCGACGTCGCGGAAACGCGAACCGTCGCCCGGCTGCGACAGGCAGGGTCGCACGCAGGCGTACAGGTCAAAATGTTTGCGCAGGGCGACGTTAACGCTGCGGAAACCCGTGCCGACCGGTGTGGTGATGGGGCCCTTGATGGCAACCTTGGTCTCGGCGACCGCATCGAGCACGTGCTGGGGCAGCGGCGTGCCAAACTCGTCCATGACGCCGGCGCCGGCCTCCTGGACGTTCCAATTGATCTGGACACCGGTAGCCTCGACCACGCGGCGCATGGCCTGCGTAATCTCGGGACCGATACCGTCACCGGGAATCAGGACTACATCGTGCGCCATAATCTGTTACTCCTCGTCTTCGGCGTCGTCAGATTTTTTAACGCTAGCACGCTTCTTCTTTTTGGAGAGATCCAGGCCAAAACGTTTAACAAGCATTTCGCAAATCTCGCTCGAACGGGCCTTGAGATAGCTGCCCTTGCCGTTCTCGGCATCAAACTTTAGGCGCAGCGCGAGCTTCTCGGCGACCTCGGCGTCGATCTCGCCCTGGCCAAACTCGTACAGGCAACCGAGCATGTCGCGATACTCGAGGTCGCCGTGATAGCACTGGATGGCCTCGTCCAGGATGGGCCAAGCCTCGCGCGAACGCTCGACGCTCGTGGCACCCCACACGCACAGCAGGCGGAAGGCGGCATAGCGCAGCGTGGACGAAATCTCGTCGAACAGCGCGGTCTCGGCGCCCTCAAAGGCATCGCCCAGCTGCTCGGGGCAGGTGGTGGCGAGCGCCGCCAGGGCATCGAGAGCCTCCCAGCGGGTCTGAGCCTCGGGGCGGTCGAGCGCCTCGATCAGCGCGGGCACGCAGGGCACGACGCGCTGCGGATCGCGCTCGGCAAGCAGGTGCAGCACGCGGGCGGCAAACTGACGAATGCGGCGCGTGGGGCAGCCGAGCTCCTTGACCAGGCGGTCGACGGCGTTCTCGTTCTCCTCTGCCAGCTGAAGCTGTGCCAGCTCCTCGTCGGTGAGCTGTTCTTCCTTGTTTTCTGCCATAGTTACCTCTTCTTACTATTTCTTAGCGTGCTTGCCAGCACCCTTGCTGTCATCGGTGACCGAGATGAGCTGTCGGTCGGCCGCGCCATTGCGGCGTGCGCGGCGACGCTCCTCGGCATCGCCCGCGTCGGCGGCGGCGCGGTGAGCCTTGTTGACGTTAAAGACCTCGTCGTGCTTGCGCCACGGGCCGACGGACTCGCCAAAACTCATCTTAAGGCCGGCGATAAAGCCGCCGAGCCAGCCGATCGGCGCAAACTGCACCAGCGGGAACAGCGAAAACACCCAGGTTAGCAGGACGACTGCCGCCGCACCTGCAAAATTGGCGATCCAGTAGTCGCGCTTGGTGATGACGCGCTTTTCGCACGCCCACTGGCCGCATAAAAAGCCGATGTAGATCGCAAAGAGAAAGAGCACCAGCGCAAGCACCACGAACGTCCAGCTCATGGTCGCTACTCCTCGTGATGGTGGCCGCAGCAGCACTCGTGGCCGTCGTCATGGCCGTGGCCGCCGCAGCACTCGTGGTCCTCGCCGTGGTGGTGGCCGCAACCGCACTCGTGGTCGTCGCCGTGCTCGCCGCAACCGCAGCCGTCCTCGTGGGCACCATGCTCCTCGGGGCGATACTGCGACCAGTCCAGACCGGCGGCGATGGCGTCGGCCTCCTCCTTGTAGAGTACCGTGATGGCCTGGGTGCCCAGCTTGGCGCCGCCAATGGCGTCGAGCATATCGTAGAGCGTAAAGGCCACGTCGGCACCGGGCAGCGCGAGCTCGCGATCGTCGGCGTAAGCGAGCGCCAGGCGCAGGTCCTTAATGAAGTGCTCGACCATAAAGCCGGGCTTGTAGTCGCCGTCGAGCGCCTTGGGCGCCAGGCTCTCCATGGCGCCGGACTTGCCGGTACCGCCCAGGATCATCTGGCGGGTCTTCTCCAGGTCAAGGCCGCTCAGCTCGGCAAATGCCATGGCGTCCGCCATGCCGACCATGCAGGCGCCCAGCGACACCTGATTGGCGAGCTTGGCAGCCTGGCCCTTGCCGGCGCCGTCGAAGCAGCAGATGTTGGCCGCAAAGGTGGCAAGGATGTCGCGGACCGGCGCGATGTCGTTCTCGGTAGCGCCCACGATAGCCGTGAGCGTGCCGGCGATAGCGCCCGACTCGCCGCCGGTGACGGGGCAGTCAAACGCCATGCGACCGGAAACCTGGGCGGCCTCGGCAATGTCACGGGCGAGCTCGGGCGAGCTCGTGGTGAGGTCGATCAAGACCGCGCCCGGCTTGGTGCACGCGAGCAGGCCGTCGCCCGCCAGGTAGAGTTCCTCGACCTCGGAGGGATAGCCCACCATGGTAAAGACGACATCGGCGTTCGCCACGGCATCGGCCGGCGCATCGGCCCAGACGGCGCCGCGCTCGATAAGCGCTGCGGCCTTGGCCTTGGTGCGGTTGTTGACCGTGACGGGATAGCCGGCGTCCAGGATGTGGCCGGCGATGGGGGCACCCATGATTCCGGTGCCGATAAATGCGACGGAGAGCTTGTTTGCCATGAAACCTTTCCTTTTGGGTTGGATGTTGTTACCAGGTTAAATACTCGGTGCCAGCGTTTCGGCCGTGACTTGAGGGCGCTTGCAGCCGCAGCGCCTGCCTACTCGCCTCGCACACGGCGCGCGATGCGGTCGGAAAGCGAGGCTTTCTCGGCACGATTCTTGCCCCAAAACGCGCAGGCCACCATGCCGGGGCCCACGTGCGAGCCGATGGTAGGACCGACGGAACTACGGATGATGGTGACGTCGGCGCAGCCCTCCTCCTTGCGGATGGCGGCCTCGAGCCAGTCGCCGTCCTTCTCGGCATCGGCCGTCATGATGGCGATGGGCATGGTGCGATCGGGCACGTAGTTTTCGCGGAACGACTTGAGGATGGACTTGAGCGCCTTCTTGCGGCCGCGGTTGACGCCGATCAGCGACAGCGAGCCGGCAAGGTCGTAGGAGAGCTCGGGCTTGACGTCGAGCTTTGCCGTGAGCTGTGCCGCCGCGGGCGGAATGCGGCCGCCGGCAGCCAGCGCGTCAAAGCTCTCGAGCGTAAAGTAGCCGTGGACGTAGGTCTTCGCCTCGTTTGCCCAATCGACCAGTTGCTTGGCGGTCAGCCCCGCCGAACGCTGGCGCACGGCCTCGAGCGCCAAAAGTGCGCCGGTCGCACAGGGTAGAGCGTTGTCGACCACATAGAGCTCAAAGTTGGGATACTCGGCGCGCACGGCATCTGCCGCCTGGCACGCGGAGTTGTAGCTCGACGACAGCGCCGAGGTAAAGCACAGGTAGACCGTGGGCGTGCCCTCTTTGGCGCACTCGGTAAAGAACTCGATATAGCGACCGAGCGACACGGCGGAGGTAGACACGCGAGCGCCGGCGCGCATGCGGTCGTAGAACTCCTTGGGGCTCATGCTCGACCAGATATCGTCCGTGCGCTCCTCGCCATCGATAATGAAGGGGAAGCCCAAGATATCGACATCGAGGTTCGCGGCGACCTCGGGGCTAAAGTCGCAGCAGGTATCGACGACGATGCGGCAGCGGTCAGAATGGCCGGTAGATGCAGCCTTGTCCATCAAAGCGACTCCTTACGTAAAAAAGGCGGCCATCCGCATGGGATGACCGCCGGCCGTTAACTCATGCAAGTTAACGTATTTTACTCGTCAAGCGTTTCGATACGGGGCTTGATGATGCCATATCCACCATTCTTACGGTGATACACCACATTGATGAGGCCAGTCGTCGCGTTCTCGAACACGTAGAAGTCATGGCCGAGCAAATCGGTCTGCACCAGCGCCTGCTCCTCAGTCATCGGGGTGACATCGATGACCTTCTCGCGGACGAGCAAGTCGTCCTCCTCCTCGGGCAGCAGCAGGTCGGCCAGATCCTCGACGCGCTCGACCGGTGCGACATCCGCTGCGCTGGCACCGCCCTGGCGGTTGTCCACGACCTTGGTCTTGAACTTGCGCAGCTGGCGGGTAACCTTATCGGCGGAGAGGTCGATGGCGGCGTACATATCTGCACCGTGCTCGGCAACGCGGATCACCGAACCGCGGGCACGAACCGTAACCTCGACGATTGCCGGGTTGGGGTTCGAGGGGTTCTTCTCATAGCGAAGTACAACGTCGACCGTCATGGGCTCGATATCGAAAACCTTGAGCGCCTCGCCAATCTTCTCATCCACATGCGCACGCAGAGCATCGGTTACCGTCGTCTTGCGTCCAGAAACCTTGATATCCATACGTGGCTCCAATCTGCCTCGGGGACTTACTGTACTGGCTATGTACCCATTGCCGTGCATTTAATCACGCGGATTCCTAAAGACCCGAATAACGATTGCTTGATACCGCATACCGAAGTCTCGCACTTTTCTGTGGCAAAGTGCGCTATGGGAGGGCAACGGCGACTTTGGTTTTACACCTAAAAAATGTCCTTGACCTGCTGGTTTTATGGAAACGAAAAAGCCGGGCTCCCCTGTTGGGAAAGCCCGGCAATGCGTGTTGAAACCATGAAGAGGCGTCTCTCCTTGCGCATAGGAGACTCCACCCCTAGCAATAACTAGCTATTGAGCTTGTTAATGTCGTCGTCGGTGATAGTGCCCTCCTGGCTGGACGATTTATCCTCGGAGGTTGCACCCTCGCTGCTCGAATCGGAGGATGCGGACTCGCTGGATCCGGTGTCGGTCGACTGCACGTCGGCGCCCGAGACCGTCTTGGTGGTGAGGTCATAGGGCATCGTGCCGTACCAGACGGAGTGGACCGCCTCGAGCGTGCCATCGACCGTGATACCGTCGAGGGCATCGCTCACGGCACGGCATAGCTCATCGTTGGCCGCGAGGCCCGCGACGCCGAGCGTCGAGGGTGTCTCGAGCGCGCCGACGTAAGAGATCTGGCTCATCAGGCGCGCAAGGTAGCCGCCGGCCGTGGAATCGCAAATCACGTAGTCGATCTCGCCGGACTCGAGCGCCTCAAAGCACTCGTTGATGTTGGAGAAGGTCTTTTGGTTGGCCGTGATGCTCTGCTTGGCGAGCGCTTCCTGCGAGGCCGAGGAGGTCTGAACGCCCAGGGTGGCGGTGTTAAGCGTTTCAGTGGAAACGCTTAGCGACTCGCCGTCGCTCGTCTTTCCGAACACTGCCGCAGCGTCGTACAGGCAAGTACCAAGCGCGCTGATGTCACCATCCGTGGAATTGATGTCGCCAATGAAGATGTCGGCCTTTTTGTCGCCAAGCGCGGAATCGGCAGAAGACGCATCGACGAAGGCAACCTTAAGGCCCATACGGCTTGCAAGGGCGCGGGCAGCGTCGACCGCGTAGCCCGTGAGGTTACCATCGGCGCCCTGCATGGCCTGCGGAGCATCGGAGGTATCGAGAGCAACCGTCAGGGTACCGGGAGTGACCAGGGCATCGTCCGACACCGTAGGGGTAACGGTCTCGCGCTCGATCTGGTCAATCGTGGGTGTCGTGAACGTGGACAGTGGATTGAACGCGCATCCGCTCAAGCCCAATACGGCAATGACCGCCGCGGTCCCAGCACCTAACCGAGCCGCGTGCATCAAGCTGCCCCTCACCATGTCCACTACCCTGCCTTCTGTGTCGTATACAATCCGTGCGTTGCGCGGAATAACGGGTTGTTCCTACCAGCTGACCTGGTATTTGACCCCACACTTGCGCACCGGGGTGTTTGCTCGGGAGGCCGTAGCCGCCTTCACGACTGGCCCGCTCGTCCGCGAGGCGGTATTGCCCCAAAGAAAGTAGAACGGACGGTGCGGCTTACATCTAGGACGCGCCATGATCGCGCCGCGCGCACGCGGTCGCTTACGTGGATCCCTTTGACCGCGTCTGTCTTGGACTAGGATGGACATTTCGTCCGTCCGCAACCACAGCCTGGCAGGAACGTAGCGCATTATAGCTAAGTTCAAGCTAAAGTTTAAGGTTAGGGGCGTCATTCGCATCGCGAGTACAGATTTCGCAGGTCGAAGCGGGCCGTTCATGCCCTCATGAAGTCCGGAGCTCCCCTACGGGGAGCTCCGGGGCACCCGTCTCAGGGTGCCGTGGCCAAAAAATGGCAAATATGAGTACTGATACGAATTTAGTAGCAGCGTTTTTCCGCCCCACGAGCCCTTTTTGAGTTCCGCACAGCCTGCTTGGCGCCAAGATATTCCACATTCGTTTATTATCTCTTCAATGAATCCAGATTGCCGGCCCAAGTTTCTTTGTTTTTGCTGCCACTAATCTAGTAGCAGTACTCATATTTGCCGTTATTTGCACAGGACATATAAACAGACCCCCTATAAAGCCATAGTTTTACGCAGGCTTGAGCCCAAAGCACGCTCGGAGCGTATTCAGCAGAGCATCTTGCCTCTTTCGACGAGCCTCTACGCGATTCTGATATCGCTTGCCCTTGCGTTGGTAAATGCGCCATGCAAGCGCTTCCATCGCTTCCATGTCGCAGAGCATTTCGTTGTTGACCGTCGCGACCTCGATTCCCATAGTAATCAAGCCCGTGTTGCGTTTTTCATCATGGATACGTCCCCTCCGGGAGGAATGGCCCAGCTCGCCGTTGTATTCCAGGTCAAACCGGGCTGCTTCCTGATACGCATCGCAAACTGCATGCGGCATCCCCGAGATTGCCTGCGCGCGGTCATCGAACTCGATCTTGTAGTCGGTCTTAAAGGGACCGCAGGCAAATCCACCATAGGAAAACGGAAGCGAAAACAGAGCGAGCATGATGCATTCCATGGGCGAGCGCAGGTTTTCTGACAGATAGGGACACAGACGCTGCAATTGTTTGGCCACATTCCCCTTGCATGCCGCAAGGTAATCTGCCAGGCGATCGGGTGTCAGCACCGGCTCGACTTCAAAGTAGCCCACGTCTGCCGGTTGGTCCTTGTCCTTTGCAAGTCTATTCGCAACAGGCGAGGTGTAGGGAGGCAGATACTTCCCGCGATCGCTCAGTGAAATCTTAGAACACAGTTCCTGGGCCAGGGCAAACGCCTGGATACAGCCGACCTCGCGGGCGACGGCAACACAAAGGGCCTCGGGAGATAGGCTGTACACCCCCGGTTCTACCTCTAGAATCGAGCCGGCAGGCAACCCGGAACACACGGACCAGCCCACGCCAGGCATGCGGCGGCGCTGCGCCGCAGATCCCACCAGCAAGCACAGATCCTCTTGCACCTCGCCGCCTTTGGCTCCAATTCGCACCAAGTCGGGAAGATAGATATCCTCGCTCGAAGGCGATGACGTACACAGCACGCGGTGCTCCTCATCGGGCTCAAGGTCCTTCCAGCCGATGTAGCCCATCTGCCGGCGCTCGGCTCGAATCATACGCAACGCCGAGGCGCCCGTCAGGATCACGGAAGCCGCTAGCTGCTCGCTTGTAGGCTTGCCACGCTGCCCGATCTTTATTGCCATCTGAATCACCCCTACCAAACGCGTGCGAGAGCGAGGCCATCAACGGCCGCGGCACCGGCGCGCTTGAGTTCCGCCGAAGCCGCTGCCATCGTCGCACCCGTGGTGATAACGTCGTCGATGAGCAGCAGGCGGCGGCCCCGCACGTCCTCAACGGTCTCGTACATGCCTCGGGCGCGTTCACGGCGTTCTTCACGACCGAGCTCGCGCTGGTCACCGTGGCCGTATTTGACCAGGGCGTCGAGCAGCGGAACACCCGACAGCTCGCAAAATGGGCGCGCGATGGCTTCCATATGATCGAAGCCGCGTCGCCGAAACGCCGCCGCCGTCGCAGGCACAAACACCACGGCATCGGCGCCGGACAACACACCGCCGTAGCATTCGGGCGCCGCGACCTGGGCATGTAAGGCGGTGTCGTAGAGCAGCTCTGCCAGATACGGCGCCAGGCGTCGCTCGCCCGCGTCTTTGTACGCTTTAATGATCCGCGGCAGCGGATGCGTGTAAACGGCACATGCCAGGCACCGGTCGAGTGCTTCGGCCATCACCGAGGACGCACCCTCGACCGAGCACTCGGTGCACAGCAAGTCTCCAAACGGGGCGCCGCATCGAGTGCAGCTATGGCGCGGATCGATGAGAGCGAGCGATGCCAGACAATCTTGGCAAATAAGCGCGCCGGAGCGCTCGCAGCCGGCGCATCGCGTGGGCGACAACGCCTCAAGCGCCTCGTGCGCCGCCCGCTCGGCAAACGGCAGCAATTCGTCCGCAAACGGTAGGATGTCGGCACCTTGCAGGCATCCCAACACATTCAAATGTCTCTTCACGACACAACCCTCCCTACGCTCGGTCGCAGGGAGGGTTGTTGATTCAGCGCTATGGTACCCCAACGCGTTTGGGGTCAGGCAGGTTAAATCCGTTTGCGGGCGCTATTCGCCGGTGGGCGGTTGCGGTGCGGACGAATTTTGGGTCGAGCCCTCGCCGCCATCTTGACGCGGCTTGCGGGAACGACGACGGCGACGGCGCTTTTGACCCTGGTCGGCCGAACCCTCGCCACCGCGATCATCGCGCGACTCGCGTTCGTCGCGAGCAGCGCCGCGCGCGGCCTTGGCAGCCGCCCCTCCGCCATCTCCAGGGCGACGACGTGTGACCTTGACCTCGCCATCCGAGACCTGATCGGCCACGGAGGGCACCGAGGGCTTTTGCTGCGTGCCCGAGGAATGGCGGCGACGCGGACGCGGGGCGCGCTCGTCATCGTTGCGCTGCTTGCTACCCTTGTCGGCAGGCGTATCGGAACCCGAACCACCCTTGGGGGCGGCACCGGCTTCGCGAGCGGCTGCGGCGCGGAAGGCGTCCTCGCGCTCCTCGCTCGACAGGTGACGACGGCGACGGCGCGTGGGGTTCATGCCACCGCCGCGGTTTTGCTGCTGAGGCTGCCGAGCCTCGCGCTCGCGGGAGGAGTTCTTGCCTGCGGGAGCGGCCTCGCCGGCATCGCCCGAACCCGAGCGCTTGCGGCGGCGACGTCCACCGGCAGCCTCCTCGGCCTCGGGTGCCTCGGCCTTGCCGCGGCCCTTACCGCGGCCGCGACCCTCGCCCTGGCTCTGACCGGCACGGGTGTCGGCGTCCGCATCGCGACGGCGGCGCTTGGGCATCGTCGTCCCCGCCAGACGATCGGCGCTCGACAGGCCATCGCCCACGTCGACGCCGTTCTCGCGGTCGAGCTCCATAAGCGCCAGGCGCATCTCGGGCGACTCGATACGCTCGAGCACATCGCGCGTCACGCAGTCGGGGCGGCAGTTGCAGCCCTGCTCGGCAGCCTTCTTTTTGCAGCCCTCCGAGCACGTCATATCGGCCAGGTTGACCTTAAAGACTTTGCCGTTCTCCAGGCGCAGCACCAGCTGCTCACGCGGCGTGTCATATTCCTGAATACGCGCCTTGCCAAGCGGCGTATCGATGAGCGTCTTCTTTTTGGGCGCACGGCTCTTAAAGTCCTTGTACGCCTCGAACTCATAACGCAGGCAGCACATCAGGCGGCCGCACACGCCGCTGATCTTGGACGAGTTGAGCGGCAGGTCCTGCTCTTTTGCCATGCGGATCGAAACCGGCTCAAACTGTCCGCCAAAGCGCGTGCAGCAGAGCTCCTGGCCGCACTGGGCATAGCCGCCCACCAGGCGGGTCTCGTCGCGCACGCCGATCTGGCGCATGTCGACGCGAATGTGCAGCGTCGAGGACAGGTCCTTGACGAGCTGACGGAAATCGACGCGTTCCTCGGCAGCAAAGTAGAACACGGCCTTCTCGCCGCCAAACAGGTACTCGACGCCGACCGGCTTCATCTCGAGGTCGAGCTCCTTGACCAGGCGGCGGAAGTCGACCATGGCCTCGTCACCCTGGATAGCCAGGTCGTCGGCAAGCTGCAGGTCGATGTCGCTCGCTACGCGCAACACGGGCTTGAGCGGCTGACCGATTTCGTCGAGCGGCACCTCGAAGGGATCGGCCGTGACCAGGCCGATCTCGGTTCCGCGCTCGGTAGAACAAATGGCATAATCGGCCTCGAGGATATCCAGATCCTGTGGGTCGAACCACAGGTCGCGCGAGGCGTAGGTAAACTTAACGGGTACGACTAACGGCATTTCAGTGCCTTCCTGATATCGAACAGCATGACCTCGATGGCCAGCTGGGGAGTAACGTTTCTGGCGATGTTGCGCTCGGCGGTTGCGACCGCCTCGAGCGCCTGGGTGGCACCCGCAACATTCGTCGCCGCGGCAAGCCGCCCGATCGTGTCGCGCACGTCCTCGTTCACAACGTCTGCCGCCTCATCCTGAAGCGTCAGCAGCACGTCGCGCATGAGCGTCCGCGCGCTCGCCAGCGCTTCCATGATACCCGAACGCTCGCGCGCGTTGAGTTCGCGCTTGTTGCGGTCCTCAAGCTGCTTCAATGCTCCACGCGACAGGTAGTCGGCATTTTGCTCGAGCACCTTTTCCTGCGTGGACTTGACCTCGGCGAGCGGCGCCTTGACGGCGACGATGAGCGACTTGGCGCGACTGAGCACGTCGGCCTCGTCGGCGGCAATGAGTGAGTCGATGGCACGGACCATCTGACGGCGAGCGTCCTGGCGCTCGGCGCTCTTGAGGAACTCGATACCGCGCGTGGGGCTGCCCGCCACGGCGACGGCCATACGACAACGCGCGAGGTCCTGGCCGGTGGCGCGGCTCACGGCTTGCGCGGCGGCGACGGGCGACACCAGCCGAAACGGTACGCACTGGCAGCGGCTCACAATGGTGGGCAGCATCACGTCGGCCGAGGTGCCCAGCAGGATGAACATGACACCCTCGGGCGGCTCCTCGAGCGTTTTGAGTAGCGCGTTGGCGGTGTTGGCGCGCAGCTGCTCGGCACGGTCGATGATGTAGACCTTTGCCTTGGCGCGGATGGGCGCCAGGGGCACGTCGTCGAGCAGCTCGCGGGTCTGCGCGATGAGGTAGCCCGTAGCACTTTCGGGCGTGTAATAGTGCACGTCGGGATGCGTATGGCGCGCAACGCGCACGCAGCTGTCGCACGAGCCGCAGCCGTCCTGCTCGCACAGGAATGCCTGGGCAAGCGCCCATGCGGCGTCGAGCTTACCGGCGCCGGGCGCGCCCAAAAACAGGTAGGCGTGCGATGCGCGGCCGCTTGCGATGGCGTTGGTCAAAAAGTCGCGCACGCGCTCTTGGGTGTCGAGCTTGGCCAGCAGGCTTGCCTGAGCGGGGGCCATGTTACTCAGCCTCCTGGGCAAGCGCGGCGGCGACGGCATCTTGGGAAACATCGAGGCCATACGCGCGAACCTGCTCGACCGTCTGCGCGAAGACGTCTGCAATCGACGCGGTGGCGTCGATGAGCTTTACGCGGTCTGGCTCCTCGGCAGCAATGGCACAAAATCCCTGGTAGACGCGCTCCTGGAAGGCCATGCCCTTGGCCTCCATGCGATCGGCCGCACCGCGGGCCGCCATGCGCAGCGCCGCCTGCTCGGGCGTGACGTGATAGACGAGCGTGAGCGCCGGATGCGTACCGGCGACAGCCAGGTTGTTGGCATCGCGTACCATCTGACGGTCGAGGCCATCGGCAAACGCCTGATAGCAGGTCGTGGAATCGTAGAAACGGTCGCACAGGACCACCTTGCCGGCAGCGAGGGCGGGCGTGATGACCTCGTGCACCAGCTGGGCGCGTGCGGCCTCGTAGAGCAGCAGCTCGCAGGTGTCGCCCATCGCCGTATTGGCGGGGTCGAGCAGCAGGGTGCGGATCTTTTCGCTGATGGCGGTGCCGCCCGGCTCGCGCAGAGTTACGACCTGATAGCCAGCGAGGTCGAGCGCGCGGGCCAGCAAACGCGCCTGCGTGGACTTGCCGGCGCCGTCGACGCCCTCGAGCGTGATAAAGCTATGTTGAGCGGGCTCAAAAGCCATGGGCGCAGCCCCTTCCTACAAGGCGCGAAAATGCAAGTTATAGCAACCAAGCCATGATACCCCAGCGTCCGGCGCACCCCAAATCGGACCTAGTCATTGGGGAGGCAGTTAGGGACGTTCCCAAAGTGTCGGCAGAAAAGGAACGTCCCCCAGTGCCGACCCTCTAAGTTGCGGTGAAATGGGGACTGGATACGCCTTCTAACAGCAAATACAATCCCTATTTCACCGCAAGTTAGGAGTGGGCGCGGGCGTTGATGACGAAGGAAATGTCGCGCTCCAAGGCCAGGGCCTGTTCGCGCTCGAGGTCTTGGGTGAGGATTGCCAGCACGTAAGGGCGCTCGGCGTAGACGATTGCGGCATCGTGCTGAGCATTCGCCAGGCTGCCCGTTTTATGCGCGACCAAAACGCCGCCGGGAACGCCCTCGACAATACCGCGCGCGTCCTCCTGTGCCAGCAGATACCCGCGCGCTCGCTCGCACAGCTCGGGCGTCGCGATTGTCCCCGCCGCCAGCCGCTGTAACACGGCCGCAGCATCACGGGCGCTCGTGTAGTTCTCGCGACTTTGTGCCTGGGCCTCGGCGTCCATCATCAAACGAGCGAGCACGGTCTGGGTCAGCCCCAATGCGGCACACGTTTCGTTTACCGTATCCATGCCAAGCCTGCCGATAACAAGGTTCGCTGCCACGTTGTCGCTCTGGGCGATCATGGCGTGCAGCAGCTCGTCAATACTGTACGACACGCCCGCGCCGCGCGCTTGAATATTGCCGCTGCCGCCCACGATATCCTGTTGCGTTACCGTTATCTGCTCGTCGAGGGACAGCTCGCCCGCCGTCACGGTCTCGAGCGCACAAGCGAGAATGGGAAGCTTGATGATGCTTGCCGCCACACGTCGCGCGTCCGGTGCCACAGCGACTTCGCCATCGAGCGACGCGAACGTTTGAGGGTCAAGCGCCACAGCATAGACCGAGGTAGACCCACCATATGGCTCGACAAGGGCTTCGATATCTTGCTGAAGGCCGGCAATCCAAGAAGCCCGGGAGACAGCCTCCGTCTTTTGAGCGGACGGATGATTCGCCTTTTGTTTGGCAGGGACAGCGGAACCCTCAGCCTCGTTGTGGCGCGCGGCACAACCGCCGAGACTCATCACCGAGGCAAGCGCTCCGGTCAACATCCCGGCACAAAACACTCGACGCGAGCAATCGCGCGCAGCGAGAGGCGCATCCCCCTGTGGGAACCGGAACGCCTCCACGTTGTCGCCACCACCCCGACCTTGCTCGCCGCAGTACACAGACTCACTCCCCACCGTCGCATTCTACCGAGCCGTCGATAAACGGCCGCGCCGGACACCCAGCACGCCGCACTCATTGTGACGCATGCGACAGGGCTTGCGCGACACGACTATCCTCACACAACCAGTTGGGTCGGCGCGGCCCAACCGCACCTGAACCACCTTATAATCTAGCCAACACATCGAATGGAAGGAACCATCATGCCCCGGTTTTGCACCCATTGCGGCAAGCTTCTGAAAGACGACGAGCGTTTTTGCACCAGCTGCGGAACGCCGGCAACCAATGATGGCCAGGCCTCTCAGTTGCAAGAGGATGCGCAGGCGGCCGAACATGCCGCCACGCCCGATGCCGCCTTCGACGCCGCCGCGACCACGGTTCAGTCTGCGCAGCAGCCCACGGCGACTCAGCCCCAACCGGCAGACGTGACCGTGCAGTCCGCCCATCAGCCCGCGCCCGCTCCCCAGCCGGAAGCTGGCACGACGCAGCAATGGGCGACACCAGCCGGCTCCGCGCCGCAGCAGCCCATACCGACCGCCGCTCCGCAGGCCGGCGCCCCCACTGCTCCCAAGAGCAACAATGCGCTACTTATCGGCATTATCGCCGTACTCGTTGTCGTTATCATCGCGCTCGTCGTGTTCTTTATGATCAAGCCTTTCGACAAGGGCGCCGATGATACCAAGGGTACGACGATCGAAAAGGTCAAAATCGACCACGACGACGATGACGTCTCCGTCAAGGGCGACCCCAACAAGCTTGACGATGATGACGATGACGCCCACGATGCCGCCACCAACCGCGAGCAAAACGTCTACGACCAGCTGAGCTCCTACTACAGCAGGCTCTCTGATCTTGACCAGCAGGTCCGCGACTGCGCCACCACATTCAACACGTATCACCTTAAGGATGACCGCAGCTCGCGTCAGTCGGCCAGCGATGCCGCCGAGGCGCTCGAGGATCAGATCGACGACCTCAAGGACGAGGTCGAGGACCTGGACGTTCCCATCGACTCGCAGAATTACAGCTCGTGGAAAGACATCATCACGCTCTACGACGACCTGGAGAATCGCATCGACGTCATTTGTGACGCTTGGGAGATCAGCCTTGAGTACTCCAGCCCCGCCAACCACAAGGACGAGATCGTGGCGCCGCTGGCGCGCGACAACGTAGCGGGCACCAACGACAACAAATACCGCCTGGACTTTGAGGACCGCTACCCCGGCGCCGCCCCCGTCGAGGTGAACTAATCCCAACAACTGATCAAAACTTGCGGTGAAATAGGGATTAATTAGGCCTTTTGCCAGCAAAAACAGTCCCTATTTCACCGCAACTTAGAAGTGGGGCCGGGCGCGCATTTGCATTTGCGCGCCCGGCCCCGCCGTGTCTATGTGTGCTCGGCTACTTGTCGGCAGCCGTCTTTTTGGCAGTCGACTTCTTGGCCGTCGCCTTCTTGGCGGTTGTCTTCTTGGCCGTCGTCTTCTTGGCCGCCGTGGTCTTCTTCGCCGTGCTCGCCTTGGTCGTGGTCTTGCGGCCGCGGGCGGGCTTCTTCTCCTTAGTCGGGCAGTCCATGTTGACGCAGATACGCCACGGGCCGCGCGCCGTGTTGACCACCACGATGGGGGCGCCGCACTCGGGGCAGGTCTCACCCGTCGCCTCGAGCTTGCCGCGCGCCGGCAGCGGATAGCTCACGCCGCAGTCATCGTAGTTGGTGCAGCGGATAAAGCGCTTGCCGCTCTTTTCGCTCTTGTGCGCGATCAGGTCGCCATGGCGTCCGGCCTCGGCGCACACCTTGCACTCGCCCACCTTAAGGTCAGGCTCGTAGTTGGTGGGGCACGTGGGGTTCACGCAAATCTCGAAGGCCTTCTGGCGGAACGGCTGGCACTTAATGCGCGGCGCGCCGCACTCGGGGCACACGGCCGCCTCGCCCTCGAGCGGGCTCACCTTGACGCCGCTCGGCACCGGATAGGTCACATCGCAGTCGGGCCAGCCCATGCAGCCGATAAAGCTGCCACGGGTCTTGGCACTCGTCTTCATAACCAGGTCCTTGCCGCACTTGGGGCAGGCGCCCACGCGCGCATCGGCCGTGACGGCGTCGCTGATGGCGTCGCCCAGCTCCTGCGTGTGCTTGAGCAGCTCGTCGAGCACACCGGCCAGCAGCGCGCGCGAGTGCGTCACGACATGCTCTTCGGTATCCTCGCCGCGCTCCACACGGGTCATATCGCCATCGAGCTCGCTGGTCATATCGGGGCTCGTGATGCGCGGGGCAAACTGCGTCAGCGCGTCGATGATGGCGATGCCCAACTGGCTCGGCTCAACGGGATCGTTTTTGAGATAGCGCACGGCGTACAGGCGCTCGATGATGCTCGCGCGCGTTGACTTGGTACCCAGGCCGCGCTTTTCCATCTCCTGCACGAGCTTGCCCTGACTGTAGCGCGCGGGCGGCTCAGTCTGCTTGGCCTCGAGCTTAATGTCGAACACGTCGACCGTATCGCCCTGCTCCAGCGGCGGCATCTGCTCGTCGCGCTTGAGTCCGTACGGATAGGCCTCGCGGAAGCCAGGGGTCACGAGCACGTCGCCCGAGGCCACAAACGGCTCGCCGTTGACGTCGAGCTCGAGCTTGGTGTTCTCGATGGTCGCGGGACCCATAAGCGTTGCCAGGAAGCGACGGGCGATGAGGTCGTAGAGCTTGCGCTGGCCGCCGTCGAGCGTGGACGGATCGCCCTCGCCCGTGGGATAGATGGGCGGGTGGTCGGTGGTCTCGACCTTGCCGCGCGTGGGCTTCATGGGACCGGCGAGTACCTTTTTGCACACGGGCGCCAGCGCCGGGTTGATCTTTGCCAGGTCGCTCACCACGGCGCCCAGATCGAGCGTCGCAGGGTACACGGTATTGTCGACACGCGGGTAGCTGATGAGGCCGGCCATGTAGAGGGACTCGGCAATGCGCATCGTACGCGCAGGCGAGATGCCCTCGGCCGCAGCGGCAGCCTGCAGCGAGGTCGTCGCAAACGGCGTGGGCGGCTGCTGCTTACGCGAGCGCTTGGTCACCGCGGCAACGGTCGCCGTCTTGGCGCCGTCGACGTGACCATACGCCGTCTCGGCAGCATCCTTGTCGGTAAAGCGCGCCGTCTTGTGCGCGATCTTAAAGCGGTCGTCCTCGGCAGCGCCCTGCGCGGCGCCCATGCCACGAATCTGCCAATAGTCCTCGGGCACAAACGCCATGCGCTCGCGCTCGCGCTCGACCACCAGAGCGAGCGTCGGTGTCTGCACGCGGCCGGCGGAGCGCACGTTGCCAAAGCCGCCAAACTTGGCGAGCGTCAGATAGCGCGTGAGCACCGCACCCCAGATAAGGTCGATGTGTTGACGGCTCTCGCCGGCATCGGCCAGGTTCTGGTCGAGCGAGACGAGATTATCGAAGGCGTGCGTGATCTCGGCCTTGGTAAACGAAGAGTACTGGGCACGGGCGACCGGCAAGTCGGGTGCCACCTCGCGCACCTTGTTGAGGGCGTCCGAGCCGATCAGCTCGCCCTCGCGATCGAAGTCCGTGGCGATGATGACGCTGTCGGACTTTTTAGCAAGGTTCTTGAGCGAACGAATGAGTTCCTTCTCGGCCGGTAGCTTAATGACGGGCGCCCAGGTGAGGTAAGGCAGGCTCTCGAGCTTCCAGCCCTTGATGGAAATGCCGTCGGCAAGGAACGGCTTGCGCTTGGTGTCGTAGGGCGGACGCGCCAGGCCATCGGGCATATCGGCCGGCAGCATCTCGCCGTCCTCAGTAACCGAATACCAGCCCAGCTTTTTATCGAACAGCACGCTGTCGCAAAAATCGGGCGCCAAGATGTGACCGGCAAGGCCGATGGTCACGCACTCCTCGCCCTTCCACTCAAAACGGTAGATGGCGGTGTTGTACACCTTGTCCTTTTTGGGCTTACCCGTGGACAGCCGCTCGGCGATCTGACGCGCGGCGTCGTTTTTCTCGGCGATGATGAGCTTCAAAAGAGGCTCCTATCTCGTATCTCTGCGGCTACGCCCGCCCGTATGGCGGCCGACTTACGCCCTTGCTTGCTCAATCTGCCCGATGAGCCAATCGCACCAGGCATCCATGCCCTCGCCCTTGCGCGCGCTCACGGCAAACCGCGGCGCCTGCGGATTGAGGTCATCGAGTGTCTTAGTATACCTATCCATGTCAAAATCGAAAGCCGGAGCCACGTCGACCTTGTTGAGCAGCTGTGCGCCGGCGTGCTGGAAGATGCCCGGATACTTGATAGGCTTGTCGTCGCCCTCGGGCACCGAGAGGATCATGATGGACAGGTTTTCGCCCAGGTCAAAGTCGACCGGGCAGACCAGGTTGCCCACATTTTCGATAAAGATGACGTCGATGTTTTCCAGACCGACGGCCTGATCGAACGCGTCGACAGCCTCCATGATCATGTTGCCCTCGAGGTGGCACAGGCCACCCGTGTTGATCTGGATGGCGGGCATGCCGGCTTCCTTCATGGTGATGGCGTCGACATCCGAGGCGATATCGCCCTCGATGACGGCACAGCGCAGGCCGGCTTTGTCACGCAGGCGCTCGTTGGTACCCAGGATCGTGGTGGTCTTACCCGAACCGGGGCTCGACAGCACGTTGATCACATAGGTGCCTGCCTCATTAAATCGCTGACGCAGCCGATCTGCCAGGCGCTCGTTGCGCGACAGGATCGGCGACGCGATATCAATCGTTTTCTCAGCCATACTCAGCGCTCCTTACTTTGGCCCCTTTTTACCCCATCGCCAGATGGCTAGCGGGCTAATCGTCGGGGGTTTCGATTTCGATACTTGCGATGTCGAGCTCGCGGCCGTGCAGCAGGCGCACGTTGGCGCCGCCACACTGAGGGCAGCGACAATGAAAGCGGTCGTGGTCGAAGACCTCGCCGCAGTCCAGGCACTCGCTTTGTGGATGGACTTCCTCCACGGCAAGCTCGCAGCCGCGCGTGAGCGGGTCCTCGTCGCGAAACGTCTCCCACGCAAAGTCAAGCGCCTCGCGCACAACTTCGGTCATATCCCCGATACGCAGCGTAACCAAAACGGCGCGCGAGGCCCCCGCCCCACGCGCCGCGCGAATCACTGTATCGAGTATGCCGTTGACAATGCCAACCTCGTGCATACCGATTTACTCCTCGTCGTCCTCGTCGTCCGAGAACAGGTCCAGACGGCTCACGAACAGGCCCTCCTTGCCCTCGCGCGCGGTAATGACCACGCGGGCGATAGCGAGCGAGATCTCGTAGAGCGAAAGCAGGGCGCCATACATAAGGCCCAGAGTGACGGGCGAGCCGTCGGGCGTGATCACGGCCGAGCCCACAAGCAGGCCTACGTACACGTAGCGCCAGGCGCTGCGGAAGGCCGCGTAGGACACGATGTGGAAAACAGACAGGTAGAAGATGATGAGCGGCAGCTCAAACGCCACACCAAAGCCGATCATAAAGAGCAGCTCCATGTTGACGTAGTTCTCCAGATCGGGCAGCGCCGTAGCGACGGCCGAGGTCTCGCCGATGAGCCACTCAAAGCCCGCCGGGATAATGATGAAGTAGCAGAAGATGGCACCCAGGAAGAACAGCACCGTCGAGGCGAGCACCGTGGGCACGACCCACTTGCGCTCGTTGGGGCGAAGCGCCGGCAGGAAAAACGCCAGGATCTGCCAGATGATCATGGGCGTGCACATGACCACGGCCATCTTGATGGCCAGCGAGAAGCGCAGGCCAAAGCCGCCGAGCGTGGTGGTGATGTAGAACCTACCGTCCGGCACAAAGGAGCGGATGGGGTCTTCCAGGATGTCGAGCACCACGGGCGTGGCGAAGTACAGCACGATAGCTGCGGCAAACACCGATACGACCACGATGGTCAGACGGCGACGGAGCTCTCCCAGGTGATCGAAGAGCGGCATTCGCGCAGGTCCGATAGGCATTACTCATCGCCTCCCTTCGGGGCGTCGGCGGCAGCGGCTTCATCCTCGGCCTCGAGCTCGCGAGCGAGCTGGTCGACGACGGCCTTGCGCTTGCGAGGACGACGGGCGTAGAGGTCAGCCGTCGTGGGCTCTGCCGGCTCCGGCTCGAGCTCCGGCTCGGCAACGGGAGCGGCATCGGCGGACCCGGCGTCGGCGGACCCGGCATCGGCGCCCTCGGCCGCAGGCTCCTCGGCAGCATTCTCGCCCTCAGCAGCACCCTCGCTTGCGGCCTTCTCGGCAGCAAGACGGGCGCGACGCTCGGCAAAGGTCTCCTTCTTGGCGGGCGCTGCCGTCTCGGTGGCACCCTCGTCCGCATCGGAATCGTCGTCGGTCGCAGCAGCCTTCTTGGGCTTGACCGGGGCCGACGCGGCCTCGCTCACCGGATCGATAATCTCGGACTGAACAACGGCCGTCATCTTCTCCTGCGTCTCGCGGAACTGACGGATGGCACGGCCGATCGTGCGGCCCATCTGCGGGAGCTTATCCGGGCCAAACAGCAAAAAGCCGAAGACCACGATGATCGCGAGCTCACCCTCTCCAATACCAAACACACATACCTCCAAGGCTCGATGTGAGTCGAGCCCGCACCGCGCCATTCGGCCGGAACTCGTCTATTCATTCGGTCAAGTATAGCGCCCGGACGCCAAAACGTCCGAGCGCATCACAAACATATGCCAAACGGCACGCCCTTTTGGGGGCAAAGATTATGCAGCGGTGATCGAAATCTCCTGGTCGACACCCAACAGCTGAACCACGCGCATCACCGGGGGCTGCACATTGGTGCAGCTAAAGCGCTTGCCGTGGTCGACCGCGTGGTGCGCGGCGCCCACGAGCACGCCAATGCCCGTCGAATCGATGTAGCTCACCTGGGCAAAATCGAGCTCAACGGCCTCAGTGGGCTGCTCGAGCGCCAGGTCGATGGCATTGCGCAGGCTATCGGCGTTAGAGATATCGATCTCGCCGGTCACCTTAATGGTGTAGAGCTCTGGCGTGGGGTTGGTGGAAATACCCAAATCCATGTATACGCTCCTTTACGTATCGAAAGTGCGGATAGTACGGGAAGCCGCGCGTTAGGCGCGCTCGGCACGCGCAAGCTCGGCAGCGACAAGCTTAACGGCCAGCACCAGCACATCGAGCGCGGCCTCCAGGTCCTCGACCGTGGGATAGCTCGGCGCGATGCGGATGTTGGTGTCACGCGGGTCCTTGCCATAGGGCCAGGTAGCACCGGCAGGCGTGAGCTTGACACCCAGGTCGGCGCAGAGCGCGGCGACCTTCTGGGCCGAGCCCTCGGGACCATCGAAGCTCACAAAGTAGCCGCCGCGGGGATGCGTCCAGGTGGCGCAACCCGTGTCGCCCAGGCCCTCGGTGAGCTTGCGCTCAACGGCCTCAAAGCGCGGGCGCAGGAACTCGGCATGCTTTTTCATGTGTTCCTTGACCGCCTCGATGGTGGGAAGGAAGCGCACATGACGCAGCTGGTTGAGCTTATCGGCGCTGATAAGGCCGGCCTTCAAGCGCTTGGAGAACTCGGCGATGACCGCGGGGCTCGCACCGATAAAGCCGATGCCGGCGCCCGGGAAGGTGATCTTGGACGTCGAGGCAAAGGCCACCACGCGGTCCTCGGTGCCCGCCGCACGAGCGAGGTCGAAGATGTTGGCGAGCTCGTCGGTCTCGTCGTACAGGTCGTGCACGCAGTAGGCGTTGTCCCAGAAGATGCGGAAATCGGGCGCGGCCGTGGGCATCTCGACCAGGCGGCGCACGGTGTCCTCGCTAAAGGTGATGCCCGTGGGGTTGGAGTACTTGGGCACGCACCAGATACCCTTGATGGAATCGTCGGCGGCAACCAGGCGCTCGATCTCGTCCATGTCGGGGCCGTTGTCGGTCATCGCGACGGGAACGTTCTCGATGCCCAAGTCGGCGGTGATACCAAAGTGGCGATCGTAGCCGGGAACGGGGCACAGGAACTTGACCTTCTTGCCGTCGTGCGCGGCCTCGTAGGCATCCCAGGGCTCGCTGCCGCACGAGCCACAGCGCCAGAACATGCCGGCGATGTCGTGCTCGATCAAAAGGCTCGACGAACCCAGCACGAGCGTCTGCTCAGCAGGGCAACCTAGGAACTCCCCTGCCAGCTTGCGTGCCGAGGGAATGCCCTCGAAGCAGCCATAGTTGGAGCAGTCGACGTTGCCGTCGCGCAGATCGGCGTCGGCGTTAAGGATATCGAGCATGGGTCGGGAGATGTCCACCTGGGAGGGCGACGGCTTGCCGCGGGCCATGTCGAGCGCCAGGCCCTTGGCCTTGACCTCGGCGACCTCGGCTTTGAGCGCCTCGATGGCGGCATCGAGTTCGGTGGTTTCCATCTTCTGGTAGATCGTCTGCATGGGTGCGACCTTTCGCGAAGCGGGACGTTGCAGTTCGTCTAAGTATAGACCGCCACCGCCGTAACGGTATGAAGCCGTGATAGATTAAGTTCATCGCAATGAATTACGACATTGCCGCGCATGCCGGCGCGGGCGCCCAAGGAGGCACTATGGAATACGGTTCGTTTAGGGCCGAGGAATACGGCGACCTGCAGCGCCTGGTCGACGGGCTGTTTTACGACCGCCACGCCATCGACCGCCTGGACCTAATCGTGCAGGCCGAGATCTTGGACCTGGCGCCCGACCTTATGGAAATCGTCAACCTGCTACCGCCCGGCTATTACGACCGCCAGTCACTTTGCGACCAGCTGAACTCCGCTCTTGCCGCCCACGGCTGGGGCGCCGTCTACGGCACCGTTGAATAGAACCACTCATTGGGGACAGACTTAAATGAGTAGCAGGCAGCCGAAAAGGACTGTCCCAAACTGCCGGCACTTGGGGACGTTCCCAAACTGCCGGCACAAAAGAAACGTCACCAAATGCCGGCTCGCAAGACTGTCCCTGGCGACTAGTCATTTAAGAACGTCCCCAATGACTAAAACGCCGCCTGTGATGGTGTTCACAGGCGGCGTTTTCAAACTTGTATGTGCTCTTACTCGTCTTTGGGCGCAGGGTGTTTGCAGACCACGCTCATATAGATCATGCCAATCACGGCAGCGGTGACCGAACCGGCAAGAATGGCGGCCTTGGCGGCCAGAACCTCAAACTGGGCCGTCGGGAAGGCAAGGCCGCTGATGAGGATCGACATGGTAAAGCCAATACCGCCCAGAATGCCCACACCGGCAATCATGTGCCAGTTGACATTGTGCGGCAGCTCGCAGGCCCTGAGCTTAACCAGGGCAAACGTCATGCCAAAGATACCGATCGGCTTGCCCAGCAGCATGCCAAAGTACACGCCGAGCGTCACCGGGTCGGTGAGCAGCGTGCTCATGTCCACACCCACTAGGCGAACCTGTGCGTTCACGAACGCAAAGATCGGCAGGATCACAAAGTTGACCGGCGTGGAGATCAGACGCTCCATGCGGATGAGCGGCGGGGTCACGCGGTGCATGACGCGCTCGACCTTAGTGGTCGAGACGGTAAAGTCGTGCTGGCCCAGGATGTGCGCCTCGTCGTCGTAGCGGTCATCGAGCAGCGGCAGACATTCGCCCAGCCAATCGGTAAGGCTATCGAGCTTAACGCCGCACTTGGCCGGAATAGTAAAGGCCAAGATGACGCCAGCGAGTGTGGCATGCACGCCGCTCTTGAACATGCAGAACCACAGCAGCAGGCCCAGCACCGAGTACGGGGCAAGACGGTAATGCTGCGTCTTGTTGAGCCACACGAGCGCGCAAGTCACAAGCGCGGCGGCGCCCAACCAAAACGGATTGGGGCTCTGACCGTAGAAGATGGCGATGGCGGCGATGGAGATGAGGTCGTCGGCGATGGCGAGCGTCGAGAAGAACACGCGCACGCCGTTGGGCACGCGATTGCCCAAAAGCGACAGCACGCCCAGTGCGAAGGCAATATCAGTTGCCATGGGGATGGCCCAACCGTTGCGGGCGCCGGCATGGTTAAAGATCAGGTAGATGCAGGCGGGAACGACGACGCCGCCCACGGCCGCCAGCATGGGAAGCATGGCCTGACGCGGATTCTTGAGCTCGCCAACTGTCATCTCATACTTAAGCTCAATGCCCACGAGTAAGAAGAAGATCGCCATGAGGAAGTCGTTGACGAAAAGCTCAACGGTGAGACCGGCCGTAAGGTTGCCCAGACCCACATACAGCGGGGTCTCCAAAAAGTGATGGATGGCCTCGTAGGCATCGGTATTGGCGCAGATGACGGCGGCGATGGCGGCGAAGACCATGACGGCGGCGGAAATCGTGCCGTTCTCGGCGATGCGCTCCCAGATGTCGTGACGTTCAAAGCGCTTGCGCTCACGAACGTTGAACAGCTGCTCAGTTGCTGCCATGGGCGGCTCCTTTCACGGGATGGCTCCCGTCTTAAAAAAGCACGGCCCGCCCAAGTGGCGGCGCCGCGCTCTAACGTATTACGCTTGCATCTAGCCTACCCTGCACGACAAGCACGCAGGCGTGGCCGAAAAGCGGAACCACAGGTTGAACATTATTTGCTCAACGGCACGGGAGCCCCTGTCCAAGAAACGGCGTGGCCCCGCGCACAAAAAACGACCGGAGCGCGGGGCGTCCGCGATCCGGTCGTGGCGTTTGATCAACTAAGCCTAGCAGGCGGCCATGATGGGGGCAGCGACCTGCTTCTTACGGGAGAGGACGCCCGGCATCCAGACGCCGTCGTGCTCGTCAGCAATGCCCAGGCCCTTCTGAGCGGCCTCGGTCTCGCCCTCGAGCAGGACCTGCGAGCCCTCCTCCATGATGTCGGTGATGCACAGGACGATGCCGTCGGCCCCCTTCTCGGCGGCGTAGGCGCGCATGGCCTCGCGAATCTCGTCGATCATGCCGAGTGCGCGGCTCTTGTCGACGGTCTCGTACTGGCCGATGAGCAGCTTCTTGCCGGCGGGCTCAAACATCTTGATGTCGTTGCCGACCATCTCGGCTGCGGTGAAGGAGCCGGACGGACGGGTGAGGAAGACCTCCATGCCAAACTTGACCGGATCGACGCCCACCTGCTCGCCGAGCTTGGCGGCGACGGCGCGGTCGACATCGGTGGTGGTGGGGCTCTTGAGCATGAGCGTGTCGGTCATCATGGCCGAGAGCAGCAGCTTGGCCTGAACGTCGGAAAGCTCAACGCCGAGCACGCCGGCAAGCTTGGTGACGATGGTGCAGCTGGAGCCCCAGGGCAGGCAGATGTAGTGCAGCGGACCGGCAGTCTCGAAGTCGCCGATGCGGTGATGGTCGACGACGCCAAAGACCGTGGCGTCCTTAAGACCGGCGACGGACTGGGCGGACTCGTTGTGGTCGGTGAGGACGACGAGCTGACCGGCCTCGACAGACTCGATCACGCGGGGCTCGGCAATGCCGGCGTCGGCGAGCAGCTTGGCGGACTCGGCCGGAAGCTGGCCCAGTGCGCAGGCCTCGTAGGTGTTGCCGGCATACTCAACCTGGTTGAGCAGCTGGGACAGGACGACGGCGCTCATAATGGCGTCGTTATCGGGGTTCTGGTGACCAAAGACAAGAACGTTTGCCATGGAAATCCTCCACTTGATATGTGTACTTGGACGTAGCTATGGTAGCACGCTGACGCCGAACCCTATGAGATGGAAGGGCCGCAGCACAAATTGGGGCAGGCGCTGGGGCAAAGTCTGTCCCCTCTGCACCATGTGGTGCAAACTAACCCGCCCCCCTTGCGCCAGCTATTTGCCGGCGGCGCGCAGGGCTACGTAGGCGGCACCGATGATGCCGGCATCGTTGCCGAGCGAGGCGACCTTGATGGGCGTCTCGCGCGAGGCGGAAAGCGCATACTGCTTAAAATGCTCGCGAACCGCGTCGAGGTAGACGTCGGCCGAGGCGGAGGCGCCACCGCCGATCAGGAACATCTCGGGGTCGACCACGTTGGCGATAAGCGCCAGAGCGCGACCGAGATAGTCGGCCATGGTATCGGCCGCGGCCAGCGCGAGCTTGTCACCCTCGCGGCAGGCCTGGAACACGTCCTTGGAATCGGAGGGACCGGTGAGCTCGATGGGCTCAACGCCCGCCTTCTTGCACTCGGCAAGGTAGTTGCTCACCACGCCGGTGGCGCTGGAATACTGCTCCAGGTGGCCATGGCCGCCGCAGCCGCAGGTGCGCTCCTCGGCAGGATTCAGGCACATGTGGCCAATCTCGCCGCCGGCACCCACAACGCCCGACACCACGTCGCCGTTAACGATAACGCCGCCGCCCACGCCGGTACCGATGGTGACCATCACGACGTTCTGCACGCCCTTGGCAGAGCCGAGCCAGGCCTCGCCCATGGCAGCGGCGTTGGCATCGTTTTCGTACTTAACGACCGCGTCGGGGCAGTGCTCCTGAATGGCGATCTTAAGCTCGGGCAGGTTAATGGCAATGTTGGCCTTGACCTTGGCATCGCCCGACGCCGGGATAGGGCACGGAACAGCCAGGCCAATGCCCGCCACAAAGGCACGCGGAATCTGCGCCTTGGCAACCACCTGGTCGATAGCCTCGGTCACCGCGGCAAAGCCCGCAGCGTCAACGATGGGAGGCGTGGGCACGCTGGCTTTGGCAAGCAGGTTTCCGTCCTCATCGAACAGACCCTCCTTGACTGAGGTACCGCCGACGTCGATGCCGATGTAATACTGCTTAGGTTCCATGGGAGCCCGCCTTTCTCGTTTAAACATTGCCTGTATGGTACCGCTCCCAAGGCAAAAACCTACCAAAAAGGGACAGGTTTGTTTGGTAGGTTTTATCTGGGGAAACGCAGCGCATGAGATTCAGTTCGCTGGGCGGCAAAACGGCCCAACCCCATCTTCGAGCCGATCAATTTGCTCAATACCACATTATTCGAATGCATATTCATTTAGAGCGCTCTAGTTGATAAAGAGAAGCGTTTTTTAATTATATCTTTCTCGAACTTTTCAAAAACGCAATAGGGATGCTTAGGCGTGGACTATACTTTTTTTATACTCAATCAAGCTGGAAAGGAGGTTCCATGATTCCCAAATATGAGGCGATAGCTGCGGATATCCGCCGAGGCATCGAGGACGGCGTTCTTAAACCGGGCGACAAGCTACCCACCGTCGTTGAGTTCTGCGAGATCTATAGCGTTTCCAAAATCACCGTCAAACGTGCTATTGAGCAGATTACCGATGAAGGTCTTGTTACCAGCCGGCGCGGATCGGGCACCTACGTTAAGGACACGGCGGGGCTTCCCGGCCAGGCGTTTTTCCAGAGCAAGAACGATCGCTCCCAGGGCTTTTCGTATGAGCACCGCGGGGAGAAGGTGACCTCGGTGGTCTACGATTTCTCGATTGTCAATCCGCCAGCAGACGTCGCTGCCCAGCTGGGAATTGCCGAGGACGACTTTGCCTATCACATCGTGCGCGTGCGCCAGGTCGACGAGAAGCCCATCGTTATCGAGTACACCTACATGCCCCTCGAGCTGATTCCGGGCCTTAAGAAAAAAGACCTGTACGCATCGATCTACAGCTTCATCCGCGAGCAGTGCGGACTCAAGATCTCAAGTTTCCACCGTACCATTCGCGCTGTCGCGGCAACTGAAGAAGAGGCTGGGCGCCTGGATACCAAACCCGGCTCTCCCCTGCTCGAACTCAACCAGATTGGCTTCTTGGATAGCGGCACCGCGTTTGAATATTCTGTCTCGCACAACGTAGGCGACCGCTTTGAGCTGCACAACGTAACGCTGGCCTAGTTTTGTAATCCGGTGGGTGCTCGTTTTGAGCTGTCCTACGCGGCACCCGCACAACCTTATGGGAGTATGCACATGTCCGATTTGATTAAACTCACGCCAATCTTCCACGAGAAGATCTGGGGCGGCCGCCAGCTGGAGACCGTGTTTGGCTACGACATTCCCGAGGGTCCCATCGGTGAGTGCTGGGCCATCTCGGCCCATCCCAACGGCGACTGCCAGATTGCGGAGGGCCCGTATACAGGCCACACGCTTTCGTGGCTGTGGGCCGAGCACCGCGAGCTCTTTGGCAATTGCGAGGGCAAGGAGTTCCCGCTGCTCATCAAGATTCTGGACGCCAAGGACGACCTTTCGATCCAGATTCACCCCAACGACGAGTACGCCGCCGAGCACGAGAACGGAAGCCTGGGCAAGACCGAGTGCTGGTACGTGCTTGATTGCGAGCCCGGTGCCACGATCATCGTCGGCCAGCGCGCGCACGACCGCGCCGAGGCCGCGCAGATGATCGAGGACGGCCGCTGGGACGAGATGCTCAACGTGCTGCCGATTCACAAGGGCGACTTCTTCCAAATCGACTCCGGCACCGTGCACGCCATCAAAACCGGTACGCTCATTTTGGAGACGCAGCAGTCGAGCGACGTGACGTATCGCCTGTACGACTACGACCGCCCCGGCACCGACGGCAAGCTGCGCCCACTTCACATTGAGCAGAGCCTGGATTGCATCGATTTTGACGTTCAGGCTCCGACCGACGGCACGGTGACCGCGCCCGAGGTCGATGGCGTGACCGAGCTCGAGTCTAACTCCTGCTACACCGTCGATCGCGTGCGCGTCGACGGCAGCAAGACCTTGGAGCAGCACTGGCCCTTCATGTGCCTGTCGGTCATCGACGGCGAGGGCACCGTGTGCGGCGAGCCCGTTCACAAGGGCAGCCACCTGCTGGCCCCGAGCACCGTGAACCAGATCGAACTCGAAGGCAAGATGGAACTGATCATCAGCCACCTCTAGGTCGCAACAACAACCAAAACGAAACAAGGGGCTCCCTCGTTCATCAACGGAGGAGCCCCTACTCACATCTATTATTCTATCAGCCCACCCGGCTCTCCAGACCAAAAAGCGAACGAGTAGAGCGACGTTCGCAAGCAACGTCACCTGAGGACCTGGGTGGGCGTATAGGGCAACATCGGTCGCGAGTTCCGCACGAGCCGGAGAGCACTTAATGTGCTCTCCGTGCGAGCAGGACTGCCCGAGCAGGCGATGTTGCCCTATACGCCCACCCAGGTCCGCCGGGATTACGACAGCTTGACGATCGGTGCAAAACCTTTCATAAGCTTTTTGGTCTGGCCGGTTTTTTCGAATTGGACCTCGATCATGTCTCCGGCGACCGAGATCACAGTACCCGTGCCAAAGGTCTTATGACTCACGGTATCGCCCGCGGCAAAGTCCTGCGACGCGCTAGCGCGATCGACCTTGCGCTCCACCGTCGGCGACACCTTGGACGACGGCTTTTTGGCTCGCGGCGCGCCCGATCCAAAGGTCGAGGCAACACGGCCGGCGTCGGGCGAAACCCCACGATGGCGCTCGGTCCCGTAACTGCTGCCGCCAAAGAAATCGTCGAAGCTCGACCCGCCGCGCGAGCCAGAGCCGCCGGTCGAGCGCGTATGCGAGCCAAACACCTTGCCGCCGTACATATCCGAGCCCATGCCCGATCCAAAGGTGCCGTGACGGTCGCCGCGCTTCTCCCAGCCCGTGCCCTCAAAACCGGCAGAACCGATGCCGCTAAACTCGATATCCTCAAACGGAATCTCGTTGAGGAAGCGCGAGCGCGGGTTGGCAGAGGTCGAGCCGTAGGTGCGGCGCGTGGCCGCATAGGTCAGGAACAGGCGCTTGCGGGCACGCGTGATGGCGACGTAGGCCAGGCGACGCTCCTCCTCGAGCTTGCCCGGGTCATCGCTGCCGCCAAAGTCGTGCACGTGCGGGAAGATGCCCTCCTCCATGCCGGCCACGAACACCGCCGGGAACTCCAGGCCCTTGGCAGAGTGGATGGTCATCATGGTGATGGCATGCGTCTCGCCGGCCAGGGAATCCAAGTCGGAGCGCAGGGCCAGCCACTCCATGAGAGCAGGAAGCGCCTTACAGGTGAGCGGACCGTAGGTGCGCTCGATCTCGTCGGCATGCACGGCACCCGCCGGCATCTCCGCCGGCGCGGCATACGCGTTGCCCGCGATGGCGGCGGCCAGGGCATCCTGCGGCGAGAGCGCCGGGGCGGCTAGGCTATCGAGCGGATTGGAACCTGCGGCATCACGCGCGCCAACGAGCGCCTCAAACGAGGATACCGGGGCAGACGGTCCCGGCTCAGGCGCAGGTGCGCTCACCACAACGGGCTCGGGCTCAGCGCCGGCCGGCACATCGGCAACACCGGCCGCGCGCAGCTCTTCCAAGCTCTCGAGCGTACCCTCGATATCCTCGTGCGTCTCCTCAAATTCGGCGGCGACGCCCAGGAATTCCTGGATGTTCTCGGCGCGGCTCTCGGCCTCCATGGTGCCCTCGGCGCGAAAGGCCTGCAGCAGGCCCGTCTTGTCGACAATCATCTCGACAACGTCCTTGAGCTCGCCGTCCATGCGGCGGCCCTCGCGCACCAGCGACACAAAGCTCGACAGGCCATTGCGGACCTTGGCGCTAAACATGCCCGTCTCGGCGCACGCGATCTCGCAGGCTTGGAAGAACGAGCAGCGGTTGTCGCGCGCCAGCTGCTCGATCTTTTGGATCGAGGTGGAGCCGATGCCGCGGCGCGGCGTGTTGATGACGCGCTTGACGCTCATCTCGTCGGCCGGGTTCACGATCATCTTGAGATAGGCCATGACATCGCGGATCTCGGCACGATCGAAGAATCGCGTGCCACCCACGATCTTGTAGGGCACGCCCGCACGCAGGAACATATCTTCGAGAATACGCGACTGGGCGTTGGTGCGGTAGAACACGGCGATGTCGTCGTAACTCGTGCCCTTGGAGTGCAGCTTTTCGATCTCGCCGGCAATCCAGCGGCCCTCGTCGCGCTCGTCGCTCGCCTGGAAAGCCTGGATCTTCTCGCCATCGCCCTCGGCCGTAAACAGGCGCTTGTCCTTGCGCTGCGAGTTGTGACGCACCACGGCGTTGGCGGCGCTCAGGATATGACCCGTGGAGCGGTAGTTCTGCTCCAGCTTGACAGTCTTGCAGTTTTTAAAGTCCTTCTCAAAGTCCAGGATATTGGTGATGTCGGCGCCACGCCAGCTATAAATGGACTGGTCGTCGTCGCCCACGACCATAAGGTTTTGGTACTTGGCGGCCAACAGGTTGGCGATCTCGTATTGGACGTGGTTGGTGTCCTGATACTCGTCGACGCTAATGTAGCGGAAGCGCTCCTGGTACTTATCGAGCACCTCGGGGCGGGTGCGCAGCAGCTCGAGAGCGCGCACGAGCAGGTCGTCAAAGTCCATCGCGTTGGCGGCGCGCAGGCGGCGCTCCAGCTCCAGGTAGACCTGCGCGGCCTTTTTGTCGTTGGGGCTATCGGCGCTCTTGAGCATGTCCTCGGGCCCAATCATGGCGTTTTTGGCCGAGCTGATCTTGCTGCGGATCATGTTGATGGGGAACTGCTTTTGCTCAATGCCGAGCGCCTGCATAATGTCACGCACCATGCGCTTTGAGTCATCGTCGTCATAGATGGTGAACTGACCGGTGTAGCCCAGCAGGTCGGCGTCCTCGCGCAGCATGCGCACGCACATGGCGTGGAAGGTGCACACCCACATGCCGCGGGTGCCACTGAGAATGAGTGCTGCCAGACGCTCGCGCATCTCGGCCGCGGCCTTGTTGGTAAACGTGATGGCCAGGACCTGCCAGGGCTTAACGCCCAGGTCGCCAAGCATATGTGCGATGCGGAAGGTCAGGACGCGGGTCTTGCCCGAGCCGGCGCCGGCAAGGACCAGCAGCGGGCCCTCGGTGGTCAGGACCGCCTCGCGCTGGGCGGGGTTCAGGCTATCGATATCGACGAACGGCTTGGCGGGCTTGGGCGCCGGAGCCGGGGCGTCGTAGATGTCGAGCGGAACGAGCTCGGGTTCCGGCGCGGCGGGGACGGTGTACGCATCGAGCGGCACGGGCTCCGGCGCGGGCGACACGAGCGCGGCAGTGTTCTTTTCCCAGGGCAGGGGCTGGGTCATGGGCGACTCCTCATCTGACGGACGGCGCGCCTGCGGGCAGCGCCATAGTTTGAGCCGTATCAGTATACCGAGCCGCGCGGACACCGACGCAAATCACACCACGACTCCGTGCGCCGCCGTCAGGCCCACCCCAGCGAATTTGGTGCAAAGGTGTCAGGTTACTTTGAACCAATCTATTGACAATCACGAAACCGCCGATGTCATGGCAGCAGCAGCGAGCGGCGGCCAGGGCGAACAAATTGGCATGAAAAGGGGGCGGCACAGACCTTTTGGTCATGCCGCCCCCTTTGAATGACAAGTTGTCGCTCCGGTCGCCGTGCAGCGTCAACCAAGTTACAGGCCGAGCATAGGCTCCAGAACAAAAAAGTATGCGAGCACTACGATGCCCAGGATGATGCGGTAGACGCCGAAGCACTTGAAGTCGTGACGGCGGACGAAGCCCATGAGCCACTTGATGGCGATGAGCGAAACCACAAAGGCCACAACGCAGCCCACGCCCAAGATGGCGATCTCGTTGGTGCCGAACGTGCCGCCCTTGATGAAGTACTTGACCAGCTTGAGCGCACTTGCGCCAAACATAACGGGAATAGCCAGGAAGAACGTGAACTTAGACGCCACCGAACGCGTGCAGCCCAAAAGCAGGCCACCGATGATGGTAGAACCGGAACGAGACGTACCAGGCACCAGCGAAAGCACCTGGAAGCAGCCGATACCCAGCGCAGTCTTCCAGCTCAGGTCCTCGAGCGTGGCGATGGAGCCAAAGTCCAGGTTATCGTCATCGTCCTCATCCTCGGCGGTAGCCGCGGCGGACGCCGCAAAGTGCGCACCGGCAGGACGTCCACCCGACACCACAGCACGCGAACCAAACGAACCGGCAACGGCCATTTCCTCGCGCTTGCTCGCGCGCCAGTTCTCGATCACGATAAACAGCACGCCGTACACAATGAGCGCCAGCGCCACGACGGGAGCATTGTAGAAATGCTCCTCCATCCAGTCGTTGAGCGGCAGGCCGATCGCCGCCGCAGGAATGCAGCCGAGCACAATCTTGCCCCACAGCACCCAGGTGTCGCGACGGCCCTCCTTGCCCTTGCTGGGCGAGAACGGATTGAGCTCATGGAAGAACAGCACACAGACGGCCAGAATGGCGCCGAGCTGAATCACGACCAGAAACATATTCCAGAACGTCTCGCTCACGTTCATCTTGACGAACTCGTCCACCAAGATCATGTGACCCGTCGACGAAACGGGCAGCCATTCGGTGATGCCCTCGACCAGGCCCATGAAGGCAGATTTTAGAAGCTCGATAATATCCAAAGGGACCCCCTCGTTAGACACCCGCCGGTAGATGTTCTGCGGACGATGCGGGCGATGTCCCATTATCAACCGTTGGCGGTGCGACCGCGCCTACCCTTACCAAAAAACTCGCCCGTTCACAGAATTGCGAGCGGTCAAACCGAAATCCTTGGGTATAACTGCAACAAGATAAAGTGTCCGGCGGCCAACGCGCCCGCGCCCGCCCGACGCACGAGCCCCGCGCCCGTGCGATAGACCAAGGAGGAAACCATGAACGAGGGCTACACCAAGGTATTTGTTTCACTCGACGGTACTGAGCAGCAGGATTTTGTGCTCGCACGCGCCATCAAGGTCGCCGCGAACAACGGCGCTAAGTTGATCATCGGCCACGTCATCGACTCCACCGCGCTCGAGAGCGCCGGTTCCTATCCGGTCGACCTGGTCAACGGCTTGGAAGAGGCCTTTAACAACTCCATCGCCAAGCAGCTCGAGGAGGCCAAGGCCAATCCCAACATTCCCGAGGTCGAGGTCATGATTCGTACCGGCCGCATTCGCGAGACGCTCAAGGATGAGATGCTCGACGTGGTCAAGCCCGATCTGGTGCTCTGCGGCGCCCGCGGCCTGTCCTCAATTAAGTACGCGCTACTGGGCTCGATTTCGACGTTCCTGCTGCGCAATACGGACTGCGACATTTTGGTCGTGAAGTAGGTTCCTTCCCGTCGGCGCAAGGCCTGCGGGGTTATCACGCCGACGTCCTCGCCGCTTCGCGGCTGCGGGATGTCGGCTTAGACAACCCCTCCCGGCCTTGCGCCTTCGTCACCATACTTCAACGAGTTAGCTGATAAAAGATGGCGTGCCGCCCCGGTTGGGGCGGCACGTTTTGTTTGGGCTGCACGTTTTTGTTTGGGCGGACGTCTGCCGCATGCGTTACTCAAAGTATTGGAACTTGTTGGTCGAAAAGGCGAACGTTACGACAAAGCCTTCGCCGGGGTCGGATGCCGCGGTGACGTCGATGCCCATCTTGGAGCACAGGCGCGCCACCAGGTAGAGGCCAATGCCCGTTGCGCGCTTGGTGGTGCGGCCGTTGTCGCCGGTAAAGCCCTTCTCGAACACGCGTGGCAGGTCTGCCGCACACACGCCGCAGCCGTTATCGGCAACGGTGAGCTCAATGCGCTCGCTCGCCAGGCCCTCGTCCAACAACGCGCCCGAAAACGTGATCTTCGCACCATCCTCACGCGCGTATTTAATGCTGTTCTGGATGAGCTGGCCCAAGATGAACTCCAGCCACTTTTCGTCGGTAAACACCTCAAAGTCGAGGTTCTCGCACACCGGCGCCACGTGTGCCGCGATGAGCTCACGCGCATTGGCCTTGATCGCACCCGTCACCAGGGCCTTGAGGTTCCAACGTCGAATCAGGTAATCGCGCTCCACGACTTCCGAGCGCGCGTAGTACAGCGCCTGGTCGATATAGCGCTCCACGCGAGCCAACTCGCGGCCCAAATCGTCCACGCGCGACAGGTCGTCTTCGCTGCCGTCCAGGTTTTCCAAAATCAGATGGGCTGCAGCCAGGGGCAGTTTGGCCTCGTGGACCCAGCTCTCGATATAGTCGCGATAGTCGTCGGTCTGGCGCCGGCCTTCGGCAACCTCGTCGCAGGCGGCTTTGCCCACCCGGCGCAGGACCTCGTACTCGAGCTCGCCTTCGGCATAGGTTGGGCATTGCACCATCTCCTGCACCCACGCGGGACTCTCCAGCTCCTCGGCCGCACGCTCCAGCTGGCGCAGAAAGCGGCGACGGCGCGTATATTCGATCACGATACCCAGCATGCCAAAGGCAAAGGACACGCCGATTGCCACGATCACGATAGATGCAGGAGCACCGGCGACCGTCAGCACAAAGCAGCTCAGCAACACGCCGCACGTCCACACGGCGACGGAAAGCAGCGCATCTTTGAAGAATTTGGCAAACGACATAGCCGACCCCTAGACCGAATAGCCCTGGCCGCGGTGTGTCGTCAAATACCCCTTGATGCCGATTTTTTCGAGCGTAGTGCGCAGGCGGTTGATGTTGACGGTGAGCGTGTTGTCGTCCACGAAGGCATCGGAGTCCCACAGGTCCTGCATGATGGCCGAGCGCGAAACGATCTTGCCCGCGCGGCTCAGAAGCAGCGAGAGGATACGCAGCTCGTTTTTGGTGAGCTCGGTGCTAGTGCCGGTTTGCGTGTTGGTGACCATGGAGCGGGCGAGGTCGAGCTCCAATCCCTTGTGAACGAGCGTGCTGCGCTCGCCTGCCGCCGCGGTGCGACGCAGCAGTGCGTTGATGCGCGCCACGAGCACGCGGGCGCTGTATGGCTTGGGGACAAAGTCGTCCGCGCCGAGCGTCATGGCCATGACCTCGTCGATCTCGGTCGTGCGCGACGTGAGGACGATGATGGGGACCTCGGATTCGCGACGGACCTCGTGGCAGATGTGCTGGCCGTCTTTGACGGGAAGCGTCAGGTCGAGCAGCACCAGGTCGGGCGCGGCGGCGAGAATATCGCGCGAGACGTGCTCGAACGATTCGCAGGCCTCGACCTCAAAACCGGCACGAGCAAGGATGTCGGCAAGCTCGCGACGAATGGGCTCGTCGTCCTCAACGATATAGATCAGCGCCATGGATTCCGCTCCCCTCCTGGTTGTCTTACAGCCATTATTACCGCGAAGCCGCCGGTACGCGCCTCGCGCGGCGCCAAGGTGACAGAACTGTTCGCGAACGAAAGCGTTCGGCTCGATCCTCGCTTGCGGCGGGCGCGGGGATTACATGATTATAAAATCCCCGTCCCAGAAAAATCATTTAGCGGCGGGCGCGGAGCTTTTCGTAGCCATCGGCAAAGAAGGCGACCGTCGCGGCATCGGACTCGGCGGCGTCAGCGTCGGCGGCAGGCACCACGCCGTGCTCATCGCTCACCAGGAACAGTGCGCCCTTGAGCTGTGCGGGAATGTCCACGCGCGTGACCGGGATGCTCTTGGTCTGGGCCAGCTGCTCGATGAGCGTCGCCGTGCCACACAGGCACTCGTCCGCCGGCGCCACAAAGGCAAGCTCACCGTTGTTGACGGCGGCGAGCAGCTCGGGCGCCACGCCGGTCTCGTCGGCCTCGGAGCGGGCCTCGGCGGAGCGAGCACGCAGCGCCTTGGCCGACGTATCGGCCAGCGGCTCGTACTCCCCCACGGTCATGGCGGCATTGCCGTTAACGTCGATCACCAGCATGAGTACGCCGTCGCGCGCGGTGTAATCGCCCTCGGCAAGCGACCACTCAACGTGCTGTTTAGCCCAGCTGAGCATGTTATGGGTAAGCGGTTCGCCCTGCACCAGACGATCGGACAACGCGCGGATGTGACGATTGAGCATGGGTACCTTTTTGTTGGACATGCGCCAACGGCAGATGAGCGCGGGCTTGTCGAGCGTGAACTTCTCGACCGCCTCCTGATTGGCGCAAAAATCCTCGTACGCACGCTGGTCCTCGGCATTGCCAAACAGCTCGGCATCATCAATCTGGGGCATGGTTGTACCTTTCGTGTTAGTCATTCCGTCCTCTTATACCAAAAAGACGGTCCTCCAAACGGAGCGACCGTCTTTTGCAGAGATTATTTTGACGATATGGTCAGGCGACCGATCAGCTTAATGGGATAGAACAACATCCCATTAAGGGTTTTCCAAGTGCCCGAGATTGCCCCGAAAGAGGAGCGCCGCGTACTAAATGTACGCAAGCGACGGTTTGAGGGGCAAGGTCGGGTGCTTGGGAAAGCCTCTAGTGCCTAAAATGCCTGGCACCGGTGAACACCATCGCAATACCATGCTCATTGCAGGCCTGGATGCTCTCGTCGTCGCGCTTGGAGCCGCCGGGCTGGATGATGCAGGTCACACCATGCTCGGCAAGCACGTCGACGTTGTCGCGGAACGGGAAGAACGCGTCGCTTGCGCAGGCAAAGCCGCCCTTCTCCACCCCTTCGCGTTCGCAGAAGTCCTCGGCACGCTCGCAGGCCAGCAGCGCGGAGTCAACGCGGTTGGGCTGACCCGGGCCCATGCCAATGCCGGCCTTACCCTTGGAGACCAGAATGGCATTGGACTTAACGCCCTTGCAGACCTTCCAGGCAAACTCGAGCTCGGCCATCTCGGCGTCGGTGGGCTTGCGGTCGGTGGGGAATGTAAAGGTCGCGGGATCCTCGGTCACGTGGTCGACTTCCTGCACCAGCATGCCGCCGTCGACGGAGCGCAGCTCCACCTGAGCGCCGTGGTCCACGCCGCCGGTAGCCAGCACGCGCAGGTTGGGGCGCTTAGCCATGCGTTCGAGCGCCTCGGCGGTGTAGCTCGGGGCGATGATAACCTCGACGAACTGCTTGTTCTGGTCGGCGAAATGCTCAACCAGCTCATAGGGAACCTCGCGGTTGCAGGCGATGATGCCGCCGAAGGCGCTCTTGGGATCGCAGGCGAAAGCGCGGTCGTAGGCGGCCGTGATGTCCTCGGCAACGGCAGAACCGCAGGGGTTCTGGTGCTTGAGGATCACACAGGCCGGCTCGTCGAACTCGCGGACCAGGTTCCAGGCGGCGTCGGCATCCAGATAGTTGTTGTAGCTGAGCGGCTTACCCTGGATCTGCTCGGAGCCCACAAGCGGGAACTGCGAGCTCGCGGTGTTCTCGCAGCCCTCGGCAAAGCGATAGACTGTGGCCTTCTGCTGCGGGTTCTCGCCATAGCGCAGGTCGTCGACCTTCTCCAGCGAAACCTCGAGCTTGGCAGAGGTGTCCGCCACGTCGCTTGCCTGGGCGGCAAGCCAACGGGAGATAGCCGTGTCGTAGGCGGCGGTGGTCTGGTAGACCTTCACCTGCAGGCGGCGACGGGTGGAAAGCGTGGTGCAACCGCCGGTCTCGCGCATCTCGGCCAGGACGGCGTCGTAGTCGGCCGGGTCGGAGATGACGGTAACGCTCGCGGCGTTCTTAGCAGCGGAGCGCAGCATGGAGGGGCCACCGATGTCGATGTGCTCGATGGCGTCCGCGAAGGTGACCTCGGGGTTGGCAACGGTCTTCTCGAACTCGTACAGGTTGACGACGACCAGGTCGATCAGCTTAATGCCGTGCTGAGCGGCTTCCTGCATGTGCTGCTCGGAATCGCGACGGGCAAGCAGCGCGCCGTGAACCTTGGGATGCAGCGTCTTGACGCGGCCGTCCATCATCTCGGGATAGCCCGTAAACTCCTCGATGGGGGTTACGGGAACGCCCGCGTCCTCGATGGCACGAGCCGTGCCGCCCGTAGAGATGATCTCGACGCCAAAGTCGTCAACCAGCGTCCGTGCGAAATCGACGACGCCCGTCTTATCGGTAACCGAGATCAACGCGCGTGCGATCTTCACATCAGATCCCATGCAGTCCTCCTGTCTGGTACGCCGCCGTGCTCTGTGAGTCGGTGATACGTCGATCTGCAGCGCTCGCGCAGCGGCATTGAAAATACTGATTCAATGTAGCGCATCAAGCGCATCGATGCACCCCGCAACGGGCGCATGTGCAGAAAAAGCTTGCGAGCGGAGGGCATGGGCGCGGCACTGGGCACGGTGAGTTGATGGAACACAGGGGCACCATATTTAGATGCCAATAGCGTGGTAGAACTGTGCTCGATATGCATCCGCAAAAGAAAGAGGCACCATGGTCTCGCGGGTTCTCTACCGACCGTTTGATACCGAAGACTTCGACGCCATCGCGCTGATCTTGCAGCAGCTTTGGCACAACAACTCGGATAACGATGAGTACAACCACCTCGAGGCCGCGTGCGATCTTGCCTACTGCCTTTCGTCGTCGACGTTTTCGCAGGTTGCCGTCATCGACGGTCAGGCGCGTGGCATTGCGCTCGCGCGCGCGGGACAGAGCTCCGGCGCCACCGTCAACGAGCACTGGATGGATACTGAGCGCGCGCTGCTGTCGCAAATGCGCGAGCTGGAGCCCGATGCGTGCGCCGAGTATCTCTCGTTTGTGCGCGCAACCATCCGAACCAACAACCGCCTGCTCGAAAGCAGCCCGTTACCGCACGACAACGAGGTCACGCTGCTTGCGGTTGATCGCGAAGTCCACGGCCTGGGCGTTGGCTCGGTGCTGCTCGACGCCGCGGTCTCGTACCTTTCCTCGCGCGGGGCGACAAGGGCGCACCTGTACACCGACTCCAACTGCTCATGGAAGTTCTACGAGCTGCACGGCTTTAAGCGCACGGCTACGCACCGCGCCAACCGCGAAGAACGCCGCCACGACATGCCGCGCGAAAGCTTTCTCTATGAGCTCGACCTAACAGCCTAGCCCGGGCAGCCACACCTAGTCATTTAAGAACGTCCCCAATGACTGATCCCCAACGACTGGTCATTTAAGTCTGTCCCCAATGAGTAGCCTAGGGGGTCTGCAAATAGCTATGGGCAAAAAACATCAAATATGAGTACTGTTACTTTTTTAGTAGCAGCGCAATTCGGCTTATTCGGGCCTCTTAGACATCTCGACGCGTTGGATGAACTAACGTATCTCCCCAAATGTCTAATAAAATGGACCCCTAACGAGAAATATTCTCGTTAGGGGTCCATTATTTAGTACAAACAAATGTGACAATCTAGACAACAGTACTCATATTTGCCATTTTTTGCCCACCGCCCCTTGTGCGAAGGTCCGCAGCGGAAAGTATGGCCCGTTTCGATGCACAAAAATGGGATGGATCTTCCCTAGCAACCGCCCAGAAAGGTCCACCCCAAAGCAAGCGCTCGCTAGAACGTTCCGCCGCCGCCTCCGCCGACGCCACCACCGCCGCCGCCCGAGAAGCCGCCGCCTCCGCCGCCGCCCGAGCTGTCGGAGCTCGACGCGAGCTCACGGATGCTCTCATGATACACGCCGTCGAACGAATCCATCGGCGACTCGTTGCCGTAATGATGGTAGTACCACCAGTAGCAGGGGTAATTGTCGTAGAAACCGTCGGCCTCGCGCACCTCGGGAGGAACAGCCTCGGCAAGCTGACGTAGGACTTCCTTCGAAACGCCCAGCGCCGCACCCATCACCAGAAGTTTATTCCACAGGACCAGATCGCCGGGGACGGCTTCCTTTAGACGCGTGAAATCCTCGAGCCAATGCTTGAGTGCCTTGCAGCGGGCCGCGACCTCGGCACCCTCCGGCGTAAAGCGGCGGAAGGTAAGGCTCACGCCAATGCCTACCAGCACGATGGGCACCGAGATCACAGCGGCGATAATGTTCGCCGTAGCGCCATCGGTAAAGAAGATAGACCCCACGGGAACAAAGGCGACCAAGATGCCGAGGACCAGGCCAAACACCATTGCGACAATGCCGTCCGAGGCAACGTACTCGCTATCGGCCAGCTTGCCCTTAACGGTGTTCTGATAGTCCTCGAGCTTGTCGCCCACGGGCGTAGCGTGCTGCTTGACGTAGTGCTGCAGCTCGTCGAACGTGCGCGAGCGGTCGCCGTTTTCGTCGGGCTTAACACCGGCGAAGAACACCTTAAGCACCGTGCGGTCAATGCCCTTGGCCAGCTTCCAGCCTGCATCGCTCACCGTCACGCGGTAGGTCTGCTCCTCTTTCTCGCGCCCCAGCAGGCCCTTCTTAGCCTTAGTCACGCTCGCTTCCTCGAGCTTGATCACGCGATCGTCGGTGAGCTTCATAAGCGTGGCGATATAAGCCTGGTCGGGCACCTCGTTCCAGCTCATAAGGGCCGAGAGCACAGCGGGATGGTCGGCGGAGGGCACGTCGCGGAAGTATTCGTCTTGGAAGAGCGGCCTTGGCTTGCGGCGGCGCAACTTGAGCACGACGATGACGCCGGTAAAGGTCGCCGCCGCGACAACACTCACCACGGCAAGCACGTTGGCAATCATGCGAGCGTGAGCGCGGCGGGCGTTAGCCTCGTCGGCCCATGCCTTCTCCTCGCTCAGGATTGTCGGCATGCGCTCCTCGTTCGAAGCGGAAAGCCAAGGCACCCAATCGCTGGGGAAGGCGATGCGCGCCTCGGCGAATTCGCCCTGATGCACGCAGGGAATGGTATAGGTGACCATGGGTTCGTCCGTGTCGAGCGACACGTCGCCCGTCAGCGGGCCGTGGCCCCATGCGCGGAAGTTATCGCCCTTGACGGCCGCCGTCCCGGCAGCGGCATTTGCGAAGTACACTTCCATCTCGACATCGTCGGAATCCGCGGACCAGCCGTCACCGACGAACTTCCAGTAAAGCTCGGCGGTATCGGCCCAGTTCATGACTGCACCGGTCATGGTATAGCTCACGTAATAGGTCGCGCTGTCGCCGCTCTCGTGAGGACTGAACACCTTAATCCTTACGCCGTCGTCAGACTGTTCCACCGTATAGACGCCAGAGTCGCCCTTGTTCGCGCTATCGACCCTGTTAAACGCGGTGTCGTCTTCCTCGACGCTCAGCACATTGACGCCCGCCGCGCCGCCCTGCTGATTGGTGCCCGTATTGATATCCCAATATACGCCGTTGATATCGTCGTCGAAATCAAACTGGCGTCCCTCGACAACGGTCAGCGATCCATCGGCCTCAACCGTGGCACCGATATAGGTTTGGGTCATGGAATAGCCGTCGGCGCGCGCAACGGCAGGCAACAGCAGCAACGCGCACGCGACGAGCGCGCAAATGGAAGCGAATCGCGCAAACAGGCAGCGCTGCCGACAAGTACTGGCAACGGGGGCGTTCATAGGCACATCCTTTGTCTGTAAAACCAACAGCGCCATTGTCCCACGTTTGCGTGCGCACAGGACGAATATCTCGGCAACCGGAGCGTCAGACAGGACAAAAGTCACCCTCCCCCGCACCCGGCAGTTAGGGACGTTCCTTATCTGCCGGCATCTTGGGACACCCCTTGCCATGGCTCGTGCCAGCAGCAGGCGCCGCTTCACAGCTTCGTCACAGGTGTAGCGGCTTTGTGTTGCCGCTAAATACGCTGATTGAGCCTGCGGGCGAAGGGCATAAAGCAGTTGAGCGAAAACGGTTTGCCCCTTTCCCGTTCGCTCGAGGATCATGTCCCCCTTTTCCGCGGAAACCCCGGCAGTTGCGAAGAGCTGCCGGGGTTTCTGTCGTGTATAAGGCCGAGTCGGTGTGCAGCGGTCAAGGCATTGAGTCGCAGACTCACCGCGCACAATGCGCAGCGTCGCCAACTTGCGAGCCACGGCAGCGCCTTCCCTACCGCGCCCCGCGCTATACTCATCCGCATGGATATCAAAGTACGCAACATATCAACGCCCGCCGCGGACGCGCCAACGACGCCGTTCACCCCCGTTCCCGCGCCCGTCATGGGCCGCTTTGCCCCGTCGCCCTCGGGCCGCATGCACCTGGGCAACGTGTTCAGTTGCCTGTGCGCGTGGCTTTCGGCCCGCAGCCAGGGCGGCAGCATCGTGCTGCGCATCGAGGACCTGGACGACCGCTGCAAGCGCCCCGAGCTTGCAGCCCAACTGATCGACGACCTGGCATGGCTAGGACTCGAGTGGGACGAAGGCCCCTACTACCAGCACGATCGCCTGGATCTGTACGAGAGCGCCCTGCACCAGCTGCAAGACGCCGGCCTCACCTATCCCTGCTTTTGCACGCGCGCCGAACTCCACGCCGCAAGCGCGCCGCACGCCAGCGACGGCACGCCCATCTACCGCGGCTCCTGCCGAGGGCTTTCGGCCGAAGAGGTCGCCCGCCGCAGTGCCCTGCGCGCCCCGGCCACGCGTCTGCGCGTGCCCGCCGTAGATGACCTCGCAGACGATGTGATCGAATTTGTGGACCGCACGTACGGTGCCCAATGCGAAGCACTCGCCACCGAGTGCGGCGACTTTTTGGTGCGCCGCAGCGACGGCGTGTTCGCCTATCAGCTAGCCGTGGTGGTCGATGACGCCGCCATGGGCGTCACCGAGGTCGTGCGCGGATGCGACCTGCTGGGCTCCACGCCCCGCCAAATCTACCTGCAGCATCTGCTGGGTCTTCCCACGCCGCACTACGCACATATTCCGCTGCTCATGTCGCCGGACGGCCGCCGCCTTTCCAAGCGCGACCGCGATCTGGACCTGGGCGAACTACGCGCCCGCTTCGGCACGCCCGAGGCACTGCTGGGATGGCTCGCTGGGCAAACGGGCATCGCACCGGACACCACACCGCGCTCTGCCGAGCAGCTGGCCGAGCACTTTAGCTGGGATGTTATCCGAGCGCACCGGGAGAACATCACTGTAACGGTCGAGTAGCCAGCCATCCCGCCCCTATGCAACACCCCCGGGCTGGAGCTCGTCGCCCAGGCGAACGATGCAGTCGTAGAGCACGGTATGGCGCTCGGCCGAGTTGGCATCCCGATGAAAATGCCCGTAGTACCAGCGCTTGTAATCCAAGCGATCCTCCAGCTCATCGAAAAATGCCGTAAGCCGATCGACATCGGGGTAATTCCAACCGGGCGCCGGATAGAGCGTGGGCGAGAGCATGCGCGTGGAACAGGTATGGGTGACCACGTAGTCGACCTTCCAGCCCACGCTATCGAGCTTTGCCCGCGCTTCCCCAAAGTTGCGCTCACCCGGCAGCTCCTGCGGCCACCAGCTAGAATACGGGATGCGGTACTCCTTGTCCACGCTCGTGGCGCCACCCATGGTAAAGATCGTTGAGCCGTCGAGCTCAAAAACCTCGCCGCGCGTCAGGCGCCGTATGGGCGAGGTATCCGACAGACGCTGCGTCAAGCCTCCGTGCCACAGCTCCAGGGGCCGCTCCGCCCAATGGTCGAAGCGTTCGTGGTTGCCGTCGACGAACAGCACGGTATAGGGGCGCGACTCGAGCCACGTGATATCGGCACATTCCTCGGCGGAGAAATCCCACGGAAAGCCAAAGTCGCCCGCGATTATCAGATAGTCGTCGCTCGTCAGGCTATCCCCAAGATCCCAATCGCGCAGCTTTTGCATGTCGATGCCACCGTGAATATCGCCCGTCACATAGACCGTCATCGGATCACCACTTCACTCTTATAGGCCTCGAGGTCGTGCTCGACCTGCTCGTCGCCCGTGGCGTTGACCCACCACGGCCACTTAACGCAACACACCGGCTCGTCTACCTGCGCAAACCACGACCTGAGCTCCTCCAGGCTCACGGGAGCGTAGCTGTTAGCGTCCACGCCCACGTCATAGCGCAGCAGTCCCTGCCTGCGGTTGAAATTGTTGTACGCGCCGCCGCAACTGTGGATATGCCCGTGCAAATGCCAGCTGCCGTGCGACATGCCCTGCCAGTCGGCCATGGGATAGTGGCTCAGCGCGATTTTCTGCCGATCGATTTTGAGCACGCAAATGGACGGCTCGACGATAAAGGCATCCGCCACCGCAGGCTGCGTCCAGTCTTTGTCGTGGTTGCCGGGCAGCAGGTGGACGCGCTTGCATACGATGCTTTTGCGCAGCTCGTAGGCGTCTTGGACCGTCATCTTAAAGCTAAAGTCACCCAAAATGTAGAGCTCGTCGTCCACAGCAACCTTGCTGTTAATGTTGGCGACCATGTCGTCGTTCATCTGCGCAGCAGTTGACCAAGGCCTATCGCTAAGCCGCAGCATGTTCTCGTGTCCAAAGTGAGTATCGCTGGTAAACCAGATCACGGGGACCTCCTAACGCTCTTGCTCGGAATAACTGCTCGTCGTCTCGCCGAATCCGTCGGCACATCGCGCTTCGATCCGCACGATATCTTGGTAGATAAGACGATGCTTGTCATCACGCCATTCATCGTCATGGTAATGGCCAAAAAACCAGGTGCGGTAGTCGAGCCGCCCGTCGAGCTCGCCCAAAAAGGCCTGCAGCGAATCGTCGTAGAACTCGCGATTGCACTCCATGCACAGCTCGTCCGCCAGATTGACCGGCGCCTCGTGAGTCAATACGTAGTCGACCTTCCAGCCCACGCGATCGAGCGAGGCACGGCAATGGTTCATCTCGCTCTCACTCGGCATTTCCTCGGGCCACCAAGTCTTTCCCTCCTGACGCCACTGCTTGTCATGGCTCGCGGCGCCACCCATGGCGAGCACCGTGTTCCCTGCGATATCGAACACCTCACCGCGCATCAGGTGCAGCACGTGCGGGCGAGCCTCGTGGACGAGGCCGCCATTCCACTCTCGAATCGGCAGCCCCGCCAGCAGATGATGGTTCTCGTGATTGCCGTCGACAAAGCACGTGGTCCAGGGCTTGGACTCAAACCAATCGAGCCAGTATTTGTCGGTGTTCGAGCCGCTCCATATAAAGCCAAAGTCGCCGGCAACGATCACCACGTCATCGCGCGTTAGCGTTCGGCCCAATGGCCAAGCGCGCGACGAGAAGCGGCTCGCCCCGTACTCGGCGATACCGTGAACGTCTCCGGTAACGAAAATGGACATCAAGCAACACCTCCGCGCCGTGCGGCTCTGGACAAATCGATAGCAGAAATTGCAGGCAGGCCCCGATATCTACACCCCTTAGGGCTTACCCCTCGTTCTTCCATCCAAACGGGTCAAACACCCAAAAGATCAAATCGAGCACGCCGCCGGTCATCATGGCGCCGGCAAGGGCCATGCAAACGTGCAGAGAGCTGGCGCTTCGAAGCGCGTCGAACGGCCCCAGAACAGCCAGCAGCGCGACCGCTGCGCCGGCAAGGCACAGCGCGAGGCACGGTCCCGCGTCCTTAACGCATTTCTTTGCGAGATGTCTGGTGTTGTCACTCATCGATTTCGAACTCCTTAGAGGGTCGTTGTTCAGATGCATGCCGCCGCGACGGAGCATGGCGGCAGGGCAAGTGTCACATGTCGTGCGGACACATTTGAGTTACCCTACAAATTATTAGATTTGATAGAATGTAGGGTAACTACTTGGAAGGGAGGCTCCATGTCCGTCTTAGAAGATGTCCTAGAAGAGGAATACGCACGCTCGATCCACCTTCTGGGCCTCATGGAGCAGGAAATTGGCCTCCTTCCAAAGGGCAGCATCCGCATGCGAAACATAAAGGGTCGCGAGTACTGCTACCTCAACTATCGAGTCGGCGACAAGGTCAAAAGTGACTATGTCCCTGCTGCAAAGGTTGATGAGCTACGAGCCAAAATCGAACGTCGAAGGGCTCTTGTGACCGCCATCAGAGAACAGAAGCAATCTCAAAAGCAAATCATACGTGCGTTGGGAAGGATACCGAATGCCGACTGAGCAGCAACAAGCTTTCTCAAAAGTACTTGACCTGGTCGAGGAAGCAGGATGCATAGACCACGTTATCCTCATCGGGTCTTGGGCGGAATTTGCCTACAGAGAAGCCGATGTACTTCCAGGCTTTTGCCCAAATATCAAAACAATGGATGTCGACTTCCTCGTTCGAAACCTGCGACGCCCCAGTCCAGCGGCGCGCCTGACCGCCCTTGCAAAAGAACGAGGTTTCTTTGTCGAATCCGATCGCATGACCGGAACAACAAAGTTGCTAGATATTACCGGCCTTGAAGTTGAATTTCTCATCAGAAAAATGGGTGAGGGAAAAGAGCCTGCTCTCAAGACGAACATCGGGGTGACGGCCCAAGCTCTATGGCACATGGACGTCATTCTGAAAAACACCATCGACGTGCGCTGTCTGAACCACATTGTGACCGTTCCGACCCCTGAGGCTTATGCGATCCACAAGATGACAATCAACGGCGAACGCGGCAAAAAGGCCGAGAAGGACGCCCATGCCGTAGAAAACATGCTTTCTCTGTTAGACGAGGAAAAGTTCGCCATAGTATTCAGCTCGTTACCTAAAAAAGAGAAAGCAAGGGTCCGTGCGTTTGCAGAAACCCATGGCGTTGCAGAGCATATCTTGGGAATCGCCTAGGACGTTGGTGGGCAACATGTTGGGCAGGGTGTCTTGCCTCGTTTGAGTGCGGTCGCTAATGGCACGCTTGTTTTAATAGCGTTCCGGGGAAGGCTTTTGCATCCCGCACGATGATAAATCTTGCCGTTCTTGGTAACGATTACCTTGATTTTTGAGGCATCTGCGCTGCGAGGCTCGATGGGCGCGGCCACCTCTAGAGGAGCCGATGCCGTTTTCCAAGGCTTGCTTCTCGAAAAACCAGAATCGCGGTATCGATTAATGTAGCCGTCAAAGCACCCGTCGAACAGCAGCCCCGTTGCCAGGCCCGCCATGAATCCGCAAGCAATCGCGGCCTCTCCTCTAATTTGCATATGTCCCTCCTTAATCAATCTCGAAGGTGAAAGTGGCGCGCGCCGCAGAGCCCATGCCCTTGCGGTGCGCGCCAAAAACAGCGCGCTTCCCTGTCCCTAACGGATCAGCTGGCGGCGCTTATCGGACAGGAATACGCCGGCGGCCACCAGGACCGTGCCGCCGATCACGAAGGTCTCACCCAGCAGCTCGGACGCATCGCCCGTGGCGGGCATCGCCGTCTGCCAAGTCGTGGTCTCGGTCTTTGCCTCCGCATGCTTGGCCTGGTACGTAACTTGCGTGACGGGCTGGGTCTGCTCGCCGTTTCCGCGGTCGGCGGCCTCTTGGCGAGCGATCTCGGCGTTAAGCTCGGCAACAGCCTGGTCGAGTTCGGCCTTGGCGGCGGTATAGTTGGCAAGCGCCTCCAGGTAGGCAGGTGCCACAGCATCCGTCGCAGCTGCGGCGTCATCGAGTTCGGCCTTGGCGGTCGCGGCGCGCTCGGCGGCATCGTGAGCTGCGGCAATCTTGGCGTTGAGCGCCTCGTCTGCATCGTCAGCGCTGCCGTTGACGATGGCTTCGGCAAGATCAATCCTGCGCAGGCGGGCGACCGCAGCGGCAGAGGCGTCGCGGGTGGCAGCCGCATCCGTCACGGCGTCGTCGGCCTCCGCAAAATCGTACTCGGCATCGCTCACGGCCATCTCCGCGGCATCAAGCGCAGCATCGGCAGCGGCCTTGTCCTCAGTAGCCTTGGAAAGTGCCGCAGCGGCATTCTTAAGCTGAGAGGCACGGGCAGCAGCCGCATCAGACTTTGCCTGAGCCGTTGTCACGGCAGCGCCGGCATCGCTCGCAGCGCGCTGGGCCATATCGAGCTCCGCCTGAGCGGCAACAGCATCGATATCAGCCTGATCTGCATCGCCTTGGGCAACAGCAAATTCAGCCTCCGCCTCGCGCTGATTGGCACGAGCGTCCTCGAGTGCAGACGACGCCGCATCAAACGCACGCTGAGCAGCAGCGATATCGGCTGAGTATGCCGCCAGCTCATTCTGGGCCGCGGCAAGTGCGTCCTGCTTGTCGCCGACACCGGCACGAGCGGCGTCCAGCGCGCGCTTGGCAGCAACCACCTCTTCCTTAGCAATGTCGAGCTCGCCAGACTTGGCGGCCACGGCGTCCTGCGCTGCCGTAACAGCGGCGTTGGCAGCGCCCAAATCGGCGCGGGCATCACTAACGGCACGCGCGGCGGCCTCAGCTGCGGCCTGCTTCTGCTCCACAGCGACCTGAGCCTCCGAGACCTTGTCAGCCGCAGCATCAACGGCAGTGGCAGAGCGCTCAACCTGGGCCTGCTTTGCTGCAACGGCCTGCGATGCCGCATTCGCCTTGTTGCCGGCATCGTCAGCAACGCCCTGCGCCGCAGCAAGCTCCCTGCGCGCCGCGTCCACGCCCTGCCCAGGATTTGCCAGCGAGTCACACCACGCATTAAGCACGGCCTCGTATTCGGCAACCGTCATCGGATTGGCGGCATTCGTGTACCATCCTCCAGACATAGAGAACGTCTGCGCCTGCGTAAGCCAACGGTTCATCGTCCCGCGCGTGCAAACCCCCATGCCCGTCACGGTGTAATCGGGATCGATCACATTCATGTAGTGACCGACTGTATGCACGTTCCCGCCATGCGCGGCAACGTAGCGGTCCACTTCGTCACCATGCTGACGATAAAAATCGAAAGCAGCCTTTCCCGTAAGGCCCGTCGCCCCCAGCGTAGCCGCAGCGCGGTCAAAGACAGCCTTTTCCTGATCGACCCACTGGATGAACGGATCGCTTCCGTAGTTCCACGCCACGTTTTCGCCCACGTTGAACTGCTGAGCATGGGCAACCTTGGTGTCGGAGTAATTCGCGTCAGCAATGGCAGTCGCCATCATGCTGTACGTCACCTTGAGCTCGCTCAAGCCGACGCTCTTGCGGTACTCGTTGCACGCCTTGAGCCACACAATCGCTTGCTTCATGTTGGTCAGACTCGTCGCGTCAACTTCCTCGCCCACCTTGGTAAGGCTGGCATATTTGCAGTTGAGGATCAGGTCCGCCGCATCGTCGGCACCCACGCTCTTAAAGAACGCAATAGCACCCTGGCGGTAGTTTTCCGCCGAGGCGTTCGCCGTAGCCTGGGCAGCGTCGAGCTTGGCCTGCGCCTGTGCCACAGCCTGATCGGCCTGCTGCTTTTGAGCCTTTGCCTGGTCGAGCGCCTTGCCGGCAGCGTTCTTCTCGTCCTTAGCGGCCGAGAGCTTGGCCTGGGCATCGGCCAGCGCCGCGAGCGCACTGGCATGATCGGTCTTGGCCTGACCGAGGGCGGTGTCTGCCGCGGTCGCAGTAGCCGTGGCAGCGTCCAACTTGGACTGCGCGTCAGCCGCAGTCTGCTGCTGGACGGCGAGCGCCTGCTGAGCAGCCTGCACCTCACCCTCGGCAGTGGTCACTTCCTGCGAGGCAGCAGCGAGTTCGCCCTCGCGCCGCGCCTGCACTGACTTGGCGGCGTCCAGCGTGGCAGCGGCGGCGTCCACCTTGGCCTTGGCAGCCTCGTACTCCGGGCCCGCCGCACCCTGCTCGGCTCGATCCAAATCTGCCTTGGCAGCGTCATAGCTCGCCTGAGCGGCATTCACATCCGTATCGGCCGCATCCTTTGCCTGCTGAGCTGCCGAAAGCTTGTCCTGTGTGTCCTGCTTTTTAGCCGCGGCGGCGTCAGCGGCAGCCTGGGCATCCACGAGCCTAGCCTGAGCGTCAGCCGCCTGCTGCGTGGCCTGAGCCAGCTCGCTCGCAGCCTGATCAGCTGCAGCCTGGGCAGCGGCCACGGCCTCGGGCGTGGCATCGGATGCGGCAGCCTGAGCAGCCTCAAGCGCAGCCTGAGCATCGTCTGACGCCTTCTGGGCGGTGGCCAGAGCTTCGTCCTTGTCCGCCAGGTTCTTCTTAGCGGCACCAAGCGCAGCCTGAGCGTCCTCAAGCGTCTTCACATCCGCATCGACCTTGTCCTGCGCAGCGCCCATCTGCTTTTCCAGCTCGGTCGAAGCCGCAGAAGTGGCAGCGTCGCTTGCACCATGGGCCGCGTCGTAGGCACCCTGCGCCTGCTGCTGGTTGGCAGCGGCAGCGTCGTAAGGAGCGGCGGCTGCTTCCAGATCGGCCTTGGCGGCAGCGGCCTTAGCACGAGCCGCATCGACCGCAGCCTGCAGGTTGGCGACCTTCTGCGCCGCCGACACCGTGCCCGCGCCAGTACTAGCAGCGGCCGCGCTCGTCAACGGAGACAGCACCGCAGCCGGCTTCCCAGTAGCGTCGGCACCGTTCGCGCCCTGTGCCACCGCGGTCAGTGGAGACAGCAGCGACCCGCCCGTCATGGCGATCGTCGCCGCGGCAACCGTCGCTATGCGCCCGGCGGCCTTCGCCTTACCCACAGCGCCGCCATTGATGTTCTTATTCACGTTCTTGCTCATTGCCGATTCCTTCCCACGATGAGCTGATGTCTGACACACATAGTCGATCTAACGTGCCCCGCTAAAAAGAGGTGATAACGGGGTAATTAAATCGGAGGAGTTGGAGTCAAGCCCACATCCATCAGCGGATGCCGAGCTCATACTCTCGCTCGCGCTCAATATCATTCAGGTACTCATAATCTTCGGAGCTAAGCTCTAAATCATCTTGAGCGAACATATAGTTCTCAGCCTTAGAACAAATACTGTAACCGCAGATGGTATTGAAATCGATATGGTCGGTATTGTCGTTGTAAAGGGGGAAAATTCTGCTGGTCATGCTCAAATACCTCTCAACATAAACTGAAAACTCGTTTGCTTGGTCTCTTTTTGAGACCCCATCTGATGTGCTATGGCTGCAGTATATGTTCTCGGCTTTTACAATGCAAGCATAATTTCAAAAAGTTCTAGGAGCGATAATTGCGCAACACCATCACTTGCCGCCACCGCCATCCCCCACCGCACCCTCACGCGCAGCGCACTCGTTGAGATACTTGACCGGAATCGGCCACACGGACGGAGCCTTATAGCGCGAAAGGCCTATGTTGGCCAGCTGAACCAACAACTCGGACAAATCATCGCCGCCGAGCATCTCAATCGAACGCACGTGAATCGCAGTCGCTACATCCTCCTGGGTGCCGTTGTTGACGCCCACAAAATAGCAGGTCATCCCTGCGCGTTCGAACGTTCCAATGCCGTAATAGGGCGAGTTGTAACTCTCGAAAAACTCCTTCTTACGACCCGCCTTACCCGTAAGCTGGTAATCGCGCACCAAGTTCACGAAGTCGCTAGAGAAGGTCGTCAAGCCCGTATCCCGCACGCGTGCGAGCATAGCGCGTCCGTTCGCATGCACGTCAAAGACATAGGCGCCCTTATCGAGTTTGCCGTCCGCGGTCAGCAGATCGAGCTCCATCTCGTCCTCGGGACCATCCTCTGCCGAATGTGAGGCATAGCGCATGTCCCCGTCCGCGCCAATAGTCAACGTAGCGATACGCGAATCCAACTCAATCTTGTCCTTTGCCTTATGCGGCACATCGACTAAGCCACACACCGTCACCGACTCAATATCCAAAGCATCAAGATCAAACGCCGTCACCCGCTCGTCGATAACATCCTGCTTTACCAGCAGTTCTTTGAGCATGGCGCCCAGGATCGCCTCTTGCGCATTGCGGTCCTTTTGCTTTGGCGCCACCTTAAACAGTGGCTCGCACACATCCGGCGTCACGTGCTGTTCCACCACGCCAACATGTAAGGCATAGCCGTCGTCCTCAGCAACCTCATTGGGCACAACGACAAGGTTCAGCGCCCGCGAATCCACGGTCCTTCCGCCATACGATGCGCGAACGCCCCACGAGGAATCGTTAAGTCGATCGGCCAGCCGGCGCGCTACTTCGGCAAGCCCATTACGCGCAAACGACACCACGATTCGCTGCCCCGCCATGCGCTCCGCAACCACGCGCACGTACTCATCGCCCTTGAGCACCTCGTAGAAACTCTTACGCGGGTATTCCATGAGCGTCACCCGGGCGAAGTCGCTGTAACGGCGTTCGAGAATCTGCAGCTCTCGATACAGAATGCCCTTCTTGGTATAGGCGACCTTGTCCGCCTGGGCCGAGAACGTCAGATCACGGCGCTTGGACGGCTTGTCGCCCTTGGCTCGGCGCAGGATGTACTCGTCTTTTTGTTCGTGGGCAAGCACCATCGTCGCCACGGGCGATAGCCTGTAGCCCACTTGGCTCTTAATCTTTTCGAGCTCTTTCTCGTCACCTTGTGCCCTGCCAATAAGCATACGGCGCTTGGTAAACGTCCGAACCTTAAGATCAAAGGTGCAATCCTCATCGATAACGATTTCAACCGTTTCGATCTTGGCAGGTCCCCTTCCGTCGCTTTCGACAGCATCGCGGCGGGCACCCTTGGCGCTAATGACATACAGGTGCCCGGTGTCATTGGGAACTTCGTCCTCAATTCCCTCGAACTGCGAGCACGAGTTAAACAGCAGACGCAACGCTACGTAATCATCCAGCTCGTCCCAATGAGTTTTAATCGGAACCACCTGCTCCTGATAAAGCGAGGCATTAAGATCGCCCGTCTGCGCGCCCGCCTTGACCATGAGAAAGACGCGGTTATCGGCAAGCTGCGTGAGCGCGACGACCTTGCCCGTCTGGCACACATCGGCCATAAAGTTCGCCACGGCATGCTTGCCAGCATCGCCTACATTGCACCAAAAGACCGAGTAGCGCTCCTCGGCAGCAGCGGCATCGAGCTGCAAATCGAACTCGGATACGGCGATGTCGCCCAGGCCACACGGCTGGCTATGCTTCGATTGCACGGCCGATCGCCTCCATCATCTCCAGGCTGATTGCTCCATCAGCTGCCATATAGGGGAAGGAGAACACCATCCCCTCGTCGTCGATTGGCTTTTGGCGGAGCTCCAGCGCCGCTTCATCGGCCAAAACATTGACGATCAGCAGGCGCTTCTGCCCAACTTTTTGAGCCTTGGCCTTAAAGCGCTCGGCATCCGTGGTCTCGCCGCCGTTGCGCCTGTAGGCCTCATAGGCGCCGATACGGTAGTGCTTAAAGTCGATCCACACCCCGGTCTTGTTGCCGGCGGCATCGAGCACCTCAAAATCGCCGCCCGTCTCGACATGGACAGCATCACCACGCGTAAGCGAATAACGGCCATCGTAGCACGCCTCAAAGATTGCCCTTCCGGCAGATTCTCCAAGCTCTCCCAGGTATACCGCCTGGAACATATAGGGCGTCATGTGCGCCGTCGCTGCCGGCTGCAGCGTTGTGGGCACCCCGTCGCTCGACCAACGCTCACGCACTTCGCGAATTGACAGCAGCTCGGGCACACGGGCGGCCGTCTGGCTTACCTGGCGAACCTTTGCGCCCTTAAAGCCCTCGTTATAGCGACAGCGCTCCTCCAGACGGGCGGCAATCTGCTCGACAGGCTCGCCATCGTAGTTGGGGAACTCAAAATGCGGCACCTTGCACGCTCCGCCCTCCGCGTACGCATAGCCACTCGCGGCGAACGGCATGCGCAGCGCAGTGCTTTTGCGCGCAGGATAGCTCGTCAGATCCTCCCACGGCAGGCAAAAATGATGCCGATAAAAGTCGCGCTCGTCGTCAAAGGCGGCCAGATCCTCCTCGCGCGCATCGAGGGAGGTAACCTTCCATGCCAGCTTTTCGTGCTTCTCTTTTGCCAGGTTGTTCCTAAAGGCAGCAAGGTTCTGCTGCTTGTTAGCAGCGCGCTGCTTCTTGTCCGCCATGTGGTTGTTGGCGGCCGCACAGGCGCCAACTACCTGCTCCAGCTCGTAGCCCATCGGCAGATCGTGCAGGAACGAAAAGTCGCAATCGCCGGCGATTTTGCGATCGAGCATCACTTGCACGTGCGGCATCTTAACGCTCGTACGCATCAAGCGGCCCACCGCCTGCGCCACAATGCGGGCGCCTTCGACCTGGTACGAGAGGGTGTCGCGAACTGGCAGTTTTCCGCCAACGCCCGCCAGTACCGTACGCACGCGATGGCGCTTCTGAATAAACGGGATCTCACCGCGCGTCACGAGCTCCTCCTGTTCGACCACGCCAAGCAGCGCCTGCTGGTCAAACTTCTTTGAACTGATATCGACTCCCCAGGTCAAGCGGCTCGTGGGCGACTCAACGTACAAAAAATCGAGATCCATCTTGGGATGTCGCTCGACGTTATCAAAGCCGCAGTCCACCTGGCGCACCGTGCTGCGCAGGCTCTCCGGCACCTCGTATTTGAGGTTTTTGGAAAAGCCGCCAGCAGCAAGATTGATAAACATCAACGTCGGCTCGCCGTCCTTCAAGCGACTCTGGGCGCCGTACCAGCCCTCCTCCCAGCCGGAGGCGTTAAAGCACGGCACCATATCCTTGGCTTCCTCGAGCGACTTCTCGTACGACGCCCCGGGGTGCTTAACGTTCCTAATCACCAGTTCGGCAACGATTTCTCGGGCAAGATCCAGCGCCAAACTATTAAAGTCGTCATGGTTTCCCATGTGTCGTGTCGTAAAGATAGCTCCTGCCTGCTGCTCACTGCGCGCCACACCACGCGCCCAAGCGCCCACAGCAACGAGCGTCTTGCCCAGACGCTTTAGTTCAAACTCGATGCTTTCGGCATCGCTCGTGGTCACCCTGTCGGCAATCTTTCGGCGCAGGCACACCGCAAGCCCTTCGCTCACGCCAATCTGGTCAAAGAATTCCATCGCATGCTCGTACACCTCGTCGGGCGACACGATACCGCCGCCATAGACGCCGCCGGCCACGGCCGCCATGCCGGCAAGCTTCTTGGACTCGTCGACCCAAACGACGTCGACGTCATACACCGTTGCCGCATGCTTGTTGAATAGCTTGGTCTGTCGCACGATCTCCTGGTTGAGCTCGCCAATCCAAGCATCTTTACGAACCACGCCGTGCACTTCGTCCAGATAATCCAGATCAAAGTTCTTAATGGTCGGCGCGTTCCAGGTAGCGCTCATGCACACGCAGGGAGCCTTGGCGGCAATGGAGGCCAGATACGCCTCGGGCATGCGCTCAATGCCGTGGTTGGTGAGGTACGTGGTAAACATATGGTCGATAGTGGTTTCCATCACCAGGTAGTCAACACCACGCGCATACATCGAGTCGTCAGCGGCATCGATTTCGTCGTTCTTGCGGTCCTTAAAGAACAGCGCCAGCATCAGCGAATTCCAGAAGTATTTCTCGTTGGTCTGGTCGTTCCTAATGCCCAGGGCATCGATGATATTCTTGCGCGAAAGATCGTCCTTGTACGAAATGCTGCCGTAGTACAGCTTGTCCATAAGCGTGGCACAGCGGGCAAGATGGCCCACCACCATCCTGACAAGGCCGCGCGCACGGCGCACCGCCTTATTGACGGTCTGCTGCTCGTCCGTCCCACAAGACGTAATCATGTTGCGGTGGCGGCGAGTATCGAGCTCATAGCGCAAGGGATTCGACAGGCCATCGCCCACCGAAATATCGTCGCTGCCAAACAGATGACGACCGGCAAGCTGCTCGTCTTTCGCCTTGTCAGACAGGGCAAAAGGCTGCTGCAGCTCCATATCCTGAATACACGCAGCGATCATCTTTTGAATACGCTTGGCACCCTTGGCGATCTCTTCGGCAGCCGTCTCCACACTTGCGCGCGAAACCTTGCCCGTTGCCGCGTTTGACCCCTCGTGCTCGCCCGAGGTCGAGGCATGCGTATAGACCGCCATCCACTGGTCCCGATTTCCCAGCAGCAGAGGATCAACCACGCCGCCATTAAAATGGCGGTCAAGAATACGCAGCATCTCGTCGGGCTGAAATTTCATATGTCCCGCCGCCAGCATCGACAGCATATCGGCCTTCGCATGGTCGATCTCGTCAAAGATAAACAGGCATTCGTCGACAACCGCTGCGCTAAAGAACACGACGCTCGCTCCTGTCACCGTATCGATTCTATTGACGAGCTTTTGCGGCGTGCATGCAATTACATGCGGCGTGCGCTTATCGTTGAGCAATGCCGAGGGCCAAATCCGGGGAATCTCCTCAAAGCCACGCGTGATGCTCTGGCGTCCACGGCTCACCGCTCGACGCAAGCTCGCGTCTGCCAACGCCAGCTTATCCCACAGCCCTGGAGTCAGGCGGTCGACAACGCTTCCCAGACGCTCCTTCTTGTCCAAAAGGCCCAAAAGGTCATCGGCGACCTCCATCGCACCGCGCCACGCGTGCGTAATGTCGCGATGAACAGCCCCGTCCTTCGCCCCAAAGGGGCAGGAAATATCACGCGGCCTTATGCTGCCCTTATCAAACGCGGTATCGATCCAGTTTTTGATGTTCTCCCCCGCGCGCGGTAGATCAAACACCATACGTGCCGCATCATCGCAATCCATGCCCTGGGCAACCAGCAACTCGCGCACACTTGCAACATAGTCGTCGCGATTGTCCTTACCTGGAACCACAAACACCAAGGTACGGCGACCAGGACATTTGTTAAAGCAGCCCGACCCATCCCAGCCGCCGGCAATCAGGTCTGCCGTGACCTGCTCGGCCGTGTAGTTTTTTCCCGAGCCCGTCGTGGCACCCAAAAAGTACAGGCCATTGTTGTCCTGGTCACTAGCGTTATCCTGGCCCTTAGGGGCAAACAGCGCGCGTTCAAAAAACTCGCGCATCGCCTTTTGACGTGCGAGATAGGGAGCGAGCTCCTTGTCGCCTGTAGACGACGGAATCGATTGACAGTTGAGTTCCCACGTAGCCATGGTCAAACCTCCGATTTAGTTGTTGCATGTGTTGAATACCACCCCGTGCGGACAAAAACTCACGCAAGGCGGTCGAGGCGGCGGCATCCATGCCGTCCGAGAAAAGGAAAGAAAGGAAAGAGGGACAGCCGGCGATTACCCACACGAAGCGAGCAGCTTCTCAAGATCGCACTCCAATGCTTCACGCTCCTCAACGTCCATCACTGCAAGGGCGACACGCATCAGGGACACCTCGCACAGAGACTCGCTTGCACAGTTATCTCCCAAAGACCCCCGAAGCATGACCGCGCCTGTTCCCAGGCAAGCGGAACAGGAGCGCTACGCGCAAGAGCACGAAGCAAAACAGTGCGCCTACGAGGACGCCCTTAAGCAGGCGGAACATTACGCCGCGAGTAAGGAAACGATGTAGCGACTGGGATCGGCAGGCTGTCTGGACTTTTGCCGACAGCCTGCCGATCAGGCGCGCCGTTCAATGCAGCGGCTAGAGATTCTCATCAGACTTCGAACTGGCCCTGGCCGCTTCTTCGTCCTCGATCAATTTCCTGACCGCTGAATAGGCGTCATACGTAGCGTCTTCAATCTTATCCAGGGCTTCTGGATCATGCATGCACCCGCCCTCCTGGAGTTTCTGGATCAAAAACCAGGCAGCAGTGAGCAGGTTGTCAACATCCTCAACATCCAACTGATCAATCGAATACGCACTATCGTGGAGCTCCCGCAAATATGAGCTGGCGACGCGGATGGCCTTACTTACATATGGCTCAAGATCGTATTGGGGGTAGCGGGCATCGAGGGCCGTTAACGGATCGGTCGGCTCAACCCAATAGAGCATCGTTGCGCTCTCGCGCTTCTCCAGCGGATACTGCTCGACCGCCTTTTCCCAGCTTACATACCAGGGATTATCGTCCTCGTCTGCAAGCGATTTGCAGTAATAAAGCGCCGTAGCAGCACTTGCGCAAGAATAGTAATGACGCGCCCTGCTCTTCTTGAACTCATCGTTCAGTTCATCGTTGTAAAACAGCTCCGCCTCCATGACCAAGAACGGACCATCCTCATCCGTAATGCTCATGGGATAGTTGTTGCATTCGTAGTCTGGATACATTTTGTCTCCAATCACTCATATTGGTTTGTTAGCTTATGCTGCGCCGTGCGGACACATTAACAAGCGATATCGAAACCGCGCTCGCGCGGAAAGTTGTCGCCCTCGCGCCAATCTGCAAGTTTTTCTCATCGCGTGACAAGAACTTGCGATTTCTGCAAGTTTTTCTCACGCTATGACAAGAACTCGCATGATCGCCCCGCGGTCATTTACGGACGAATCGCAGTGAAGCCACACCGAGTCGTCGACCACGGAGCAGTACCGGGTCGCAAACGCCGCGGGCAATCGGGAACACCCCCCCCCGCTACCTGCGCCACGAGGCAGCAAGGATAACGGGAATCCCAGCAAGGCACACCGCCAAGGCCACGGCTGCGAACGCAAGCGCGATGGCCACGCTCACGACGACATAGGCCACGGCAATGAAGGCCAGTGCCAGCAGGCAGGCAAGCAACTCGGCCACGTAGCACAACACCAGGTTCGAGCTCGCGCGCTTCAGCAGAACGTCGGCGAGGCGGACCAGCTCGACAGCGAAGCCGCTGCCGAAATTGCGTCCGGGCCCTTGGCGAGAAACCACTTGAACAGACACATCAGGGCGCAGCCCAGCATGATCATGATGGAAACGGCCCACACATTGTGCCCCGACTCAACAAGGCTCTGGCCACCCATCGCACTGCCGTTGATGAGCCAACTCGTTCCATAGCCCATGAACAGCATCGCCAGCAGCAGGCAGGCGCTCACTGCGGCAAGAGAGCGCGACACGCGCCTACTGAACACCGGGGCCTCGCAGCTGAGCCCAAGGCCCTCGCGAACGCGCCAGACGGCATGGTAGGCGGGGTACGCCGCGATGAGCGCGGCCACGAGCAGCGACGCCCAGTCGGACCCGGGCGCCGCCGACGCGTACTCCGCGATCGCAGAGACGGGGCAGGTGGTATGGAACGACTCGTTCAAGAACAGCGCGACCTCGCCCTTCCAGACGCAAAGCGGAGCGGCGACAGAGGCGATACCGACGGCGGCGAATGCGGCGACGGCGATGAGCAGCGCGCCCTGCACGAGCTTGACGACCTCGCCTTTGGCGGTGCGGGGTGCAACTTCAGCGACAGTGGACGAAATTTGGATAGAAGTGTTCATGATCTTCCTTTCAAAGAAGGCTACGTTCGCAAGCTAATGTAAGAAAAACGATGTCTTCGAGGGATTGGACAAGACTGTTGCCCTCAGAGGCAAACAAATGTCGTTATCGGCATATTGGCCGCTCGGGTACTTCATCATTGCGCATTTGTAATTCATCAAATCGCAGGGTCTCATTACGCTCAAGCAGAACAGATTGAATAAGCTCATGGACGGCGGCATTGCGGTAGCACAACGACTCCCACGCGGCCAGCAAGCCGTCAACAACTCCCTTGTAAGCAACAGAGGTGTCCTCGAGCTCATAGGCAAGATCAATTGCCTCGTCAACTATCTGCCTCATCTGCAACAGCATGCACGTGAGATCCGTCTCAATCGACTCGTCGCAAATATAAATACAATTGGACTCAAGCATCTTTGAATCTCCCTTCGAACAACTGACACCTGCAGAATAGTGAAAAGAGATAAAAAGCAACCCGCAATCTACCGCTATATAGCGTTAGATTGCGGGTTTACTTTAAAGCTCACTTGACTTTGAGATGACTCATGACTCGCGTTCAATTATGTCGCATATATCCTTTGCCTTCACTTTCGGATACTGCGCATAGAAGTACACTTCACCGTCCCCCTTTTCACCGCGCACAGTGATTGCACCCAGTCTCAAGCCCTTAGCGGACGGAACTTTGCATCTCTGCACACTCTCTTCGCCTTCATCGTAAAGTCGCAGATACCCTTGTTTCATCAGAATATCGTTGGCATCTCTAGACTTAATATCTAGACCGCCTTCTTTCAGTATTAGGGTAATCGAGGCATAGCCCCTGGCTTCCGCCTGATCCTTTGAGTAGCAGACCGGCAAACGTTCGGCCCCCGCAAAAGCCGCTTCGTAGACAGCGCCCTCTCGCATGATTTCCACACTCTTATGGCCATGTTCATCAAGCTGAAAAGCAGTAAAAAGACATTGAAGCGCCAGCCAGACCTCGCCCGCGCTGACCATCTCTTCTCGATCGGTGTGACAGGCGCTATTACGAAATTTAGCGAATTGACCCAGCGTTTCGCCGAGTGTCCTCCACCAGTCCCCCTTTGACGCCTGCGTCAGTTCTGTATTTTCAACTCGAACAGAGGATGCCAGTAGCTCACTCTTTTTTTCAATTAACCTTTTGTATTGACCGAGGTTAAGCCCCTCAAGCTCCTTGAGGGGCTTTCTTGCAACAACATAATCGGGAGCAATGGCCTTCAGGGTCGGCAGCAATTTCAAACGCAAGTATCTCTCCGCCGCACGGCAGAACATTAGCAGGCAAAATGCGCAATCTGAATCGTTATCGGTACCAACACTGCCAATGCCAAATATCTTGCACAGAAGAAGCCCCTGCTCGATATTCTCAAGCACCCTATTTTTGCCATTTTGGTCGCACTCGCAATCAGCGAATGCGCTTTGAAGAGCTTCGCGCGAAGAAAAGCCTATGATTCGACAGTCTTCTGCATCCAGATTAAAGCTTTTGAACGCTTCGCCCACGTTGTCCAAATAGGAATCGGTGTTTACATCAGGGCACCAAACATCTTTATTGCCATCTTTCTTGTCGTCTTCATTGATATGTTCCTCGTCCGCGCCAGCTGTCTCCCTTGGAAGAGATTCTCCTCGCGGCAGCATATCCTTGGCTGTATTGAGTTCCTCAATAGCGCCGGTTTTCTGGTAATTTTCCCAATGCACAACCCATGCCGTATCGAGAATGCGCTTCATCGTTGCAACGTTCTCGTTAATCTTCCACGCTGCATAGTCAGCAATTACGTAGAGGCGATACTTGGCTCGGCTTGCCGCAACATTCACGATATTTGGGTTTACAAACTTGATTGCGCCCTCACAACTGCGCCTTGTATCACACCCCAAGACAAATACCACTTGATGGGCTTCTTTACCTTGGAACGTATGAACCGTACCAATATTATGCTTTGCGAATGCACTCCAAGCACGCTCTGCTATTCCTTCAGGCGTCTCTTCTAACAGCCTATTCTTAAGCCCGCTGACAACAGTTTTAAACGGAGAAATGATATAGAGGCTCGGAATAGAACACTCTTCATGCTCACCCGACCCGCCGGCTTTTTTCTCTGTCGCAGCTGCCGCTTTCCCAAAAGCGTCCTTGACAATTTCATACACTCTGTCGCCCTGAGCATCAACATAATGGTCGCGATTTCCACGTTCAAATCCCGCAACATTGATCCACTGTGAGGACTTTAGATAAAAGCTGTCAGCGAAATCCTTTTTTGGATTAGCCGTCTCGTTAAGCATGGAGCCCTGATACGAGATCTCGTTCGAGATATCGAACATAGGCGATATGCAGCGGCGATGAACCACAAGCGGACAGCCAATCCATTGATCATCTTCGCCGTTGCTGCGCAGGTGGCCATAGGGGTTAACGGCATCGGCAAGTCGTTGAACCGAAGCCACGTCTCCCTTAAACGGTAGTAATACTTTTTTACCAAGGGTAGCGCGGAGCTCCTTAACATCCCCCGTGATAACGGGCTCAATCTGAGAAGGGTCTCCAACAATCATTGCGCGTCGACTGCGAGCAAGGGCACCCAGAGCAGCATACGGCACCGCCTGTCCAGCCTCATCTATTATCAGCAGGCCAAATAAAGGGTCTTTCCCAATCTGAATGTCCTCAAACATGCGGCCAATCGACGCAAATGTGGAAGAAATCACTGGGGTAAGCAAACCGAGTGCCTGAAAAAGCGCAGGGGCCATCTTCCGTCTGTCGGCTTGCGTGAACTCTATCAACTCCTTTTTGCCAGAATCGGCGCCTTTGTCTTTAGCTCCCCAGTATGTTCGTAGAAACGTAATGTTGTTCCACATGCATTTTGATTCGAGAATGAACTCGCGTGTCACCTGCAGCGCGTACAGAAATAGCAGGTTACGCTCCTTTTTTAGTTCATCTTCATCGGATGGATTATATAGATGAGCGCTCTTTCGGCTTTCGTTATCCCCCTTTGAGATAGACTCGACAAAACGCTCGTCAATCGTCTCGACAGATTTAGTGCCCTTGACTACGTCCTCTAACCCCTTAATCTTCACCTGTAAAGAGACTAGTTTCTTCTTTTCATTCTCTAATTCTTTGTATTTGCCCTCAAATCCCGTACGCAGCTCAACAAGTTTCTGCTCCGACTTGGTTTGCTGCATAAAGGAATCGAGCTTCTCGAGGCCATCGGACAAGCGACCCCTATAGATCCATCCGAGCAGCCCACTGGCCTTTTCTTCCGCATCGCGCAATTCCGTTTCAAGCCTATTCCTTATCACCTCATAATCAGCGGTATCCTTCGCAATATCATCGAGATATTTCCGGACATCGCCTACGACACCGCCTTCAAAAGAATGAGGCAGGCACACCGTTTCGATTGTCAGCTCTTCAACTATCTTTCGCTCGTCCTCCTGACACTCATAATTCAATTGGGACAACTGCGCTTGAAGCTTCAGAAGCTCGCGTTCCCTGGCGGCTTGCTCCTCCATTCTGTTAAATCGATCGGATACCTTTTTGTATTGAGCGAGAAACAGCTTCTTCGCCTTAGAAAACCGCTTGCCCTTTCCTACCTGGGCTTTAAACTGCAGCGAAGCTAATTCACAATTCCTAAAACTATTAATATTCCTTCGGTTTCCGAGACACGCCGCAATCATAAGTCCGGGATGCCCGGGGTCTCGAAGGTTGCCCTCATTGTCTACGAGCGCCGAAGAAAAATAGAGGTCTTCTACCGTTTTCTGCTCGCTTGTCTTTCCCCAAACAATGTTGGACAAATCTGACTCTAGAAACTCTTTTTTCTCAGATTCGTCAATCCCCTCCAAAAAGGCTTTCCCATCAGGAAGCTCTTTGGCGATATTCTCAACTGCTGCATTGTTTGTCGAGCAGACCAAAATGCTGAGACCATTAATCGCATCTCCGGTTCTGCCCTTTTTGAAGCGATATGGATTCTCAGCATATTTGAGATAATCTTTGCTAAGTTCTACCTCTTCGAAAGCGTCATCAGGCTTGTCATATCCACACAGCAGGCGGGCCTTTTCGACAACATTAGCCGCAACGATATCCTTGAGCAGGGTTGTTTTTCCCGTGCCCGGAGGACCGTTTACCGACATAACGTCGTTTGCGGGGTATTTGCGTGTCGAACTGCCACGACCAACCGCGAGATTTACTGCCACTTGTTGCATCAAACTCAAGGAGTATTTACTCGGCCAGCGACCGATAGGTGTAGTGCCGGCTCCCAACACCTCAGAAAAGAAATCTGCACGGGCGGTCAAATCGTCATTGTCTTCGCCACCCAAAAGATCAATCACTCCGCAGGCAGATTCATCCCTCAATCCACCTTCGAGGTAAGCGGAAACAAGAGACAATGGCCCCTTATCTAAATCGTCGAATGACCCTAACTTGTACTGCTCATTTATCCGGGAAATGTCTTTTGCGAAAAAAGAGTGACAGAGCGATTGGTCGAACACTGGGCACGCATCGTCCCCATTGTCCTTTGGCTTCATTGCCCTATATTCAACAAGCAGCCTTGAACACCACTCGCCGATGCGTTCGGCCCCGTCACCATTGGGAAGGCAACTGGCAATCCCCTCAATCATTGGTCGGACGTAACTATCGACAATGCCCCCAATGACACCATATGTCAGCTTTGTTCCATCGAGTTTTTCGTTGATTTTATTGCGGATTTCATCCTGCTCTTTATCAAAGCTACCGATGGCATTTAGGCTATTCCCGACGTTCCTCTTCAACCACCAAAATAAGGAGGACAACTCAAAGCTGACAAATTGGCCATCAGGACTCATACCTAATAGCGCAACCGTCATGCACTCGTCCTCTTTTTCGATTTCATTCCCCGGTTTATTCGCAAGATACGTCATGACCGCTTCGCGTGGAACAGAGCCCAGGTGACAATAAATTGTTGAGATCGGCCAGTTTTCGCCGTTTGTGACACTATTTGCACGCTCTCTCGCTTCTTCAAAAGGCGACTGGAAATCCTGACCATCCCGCCCCTTTGGAGCAAAGCAGTCATCGAGCATTCCTTTTCTGGGCCTAGGCGGGTCCTCTTTATCTTCTGGTTGGTCGCCTTGGCTCAAAAAATCAAGCAAATACCAGTAATCCAACGCATCGCCAATTGCTTGCTTTTTCTCAGCAGGTGTCATTTGAATCAGTCCTCGCACTCACATAGATACATTTATGTCCAATGATGTCCACAACGTCATCGCGCAATTTCTTTGGTTGAAGTATCTCAAACACATCGAGCCACTTCATTGCCCATGTTTTCATGCCATCATACGACGCCATAAACGAATACTCTGGATTTGGATGCCCGTCCTGTGTCTCGCGCCGAAACCCATCGTTTCCGGCAAATTCGGCTAAAAGATACTTCTCCTTTGCTTGGCTATGGCATCTTACGCGAACCGAAACGATATCGTCGCTAAACATCCTGTTCACGCCAGCACGAGAAAACCTTTTTGCCTCTTCGGTCATCGCCTCAAAACGACCTTTTGCATCGTCCACTGGTCCAGCAATGGTTATATCCCGCAGATTATCAACTCGAATTGCGTCAAAAGACCTCGCGGCACCCTTGTGACCCACAAACAGGTAGTAGTAGCCATCGTGCATGCAAAGATGATATGGCGTATGACTATGCAATCGTCCCTTATCAGAAGTTCGAAAGCGGACTCTCTTCCTTTGGCTAATGGCCTTTTCCAATAACCTCAAATTTGCAAGCGTTGCTTCCATATTTGCAATTCTGCCGCTATTGAGCAGGGCGTTTTCTTGAGCCAAACGATCTTCAATCTGCCGCCTTTCTTCGCCGCACAGTAGGCGAAGAACTGCATGTTCGAGTGCGTCGGCTCCACCTACGCCCGTAGAGGCTTCAATGAGACGGCACAGATGCTCAATTTGCGCACCATCAATTTGACGCTCTATGCTATACAGGCGCTTCGCATTTTTAGGAGCAGGTTCCCCATCGACATTCATCAGCCGCTCGCCCTTACAAGCCAATCGACTTGCAATCACCGTGTAAAACGGATTCAGGCAACTGTTGTCGAGGTCGATACTATTCATCTCGGTTATCGGGCTGGCGCCCGCATTATTGCAGAGCGAAGGCTTTTTTGACCCAGAATCAACAAGTGCGTTCAATACGCCCTGTACCGTATCGCGCTTAACTTCATAGCCATAACGAGCTTTAAGCTCCGCCATTATGTCCGAAACGCTCAACCCTTTGCCAAGCCCAGCATCGGTTTCCTCCAATAGGATACGCTCGACATATATCGCCAGCTCCTTTGGATATGCTCGGTGATTTCCTTGGGTTTTCGGTTGAACCATAGCCGCCTCCAATCTGAACAATCAACATTTTATTCAGTCGATATAACCGAGAGATTGAAAGTGCCGCTATTTAACGGTGAACGGCGAAGCCATCCATAAAGGGCTCCGCCGCTCACAAAAAGAGTAACACAAGCGGCATACGAAGTAGTCGCTATTAAAGCGCACTCGTAACAAACTGATTTCGGCGCCGGCGATCGCGTCGAAAATGTTGGTGTAAGGGTGGCACCCTAGCGCCCGTTTAACGAAAAACGGCCTTCGTCCTAGAATCTGAAATCACCACAACAACAGGCTCTAGGAAAGGACGAAGACCGCTATGGAAATCTTATCAGACCCGACGCCGGACATGCTCGCCATGCCCCGTTTCGACGACGGCGCCATCGACATGCAGGAGCTGCTTCGCAGACTCGCCGAGCAGGTCGTGAACGCCGTGATGGACGCCGAGGCCGACCAGCTCTGCGGTGGCGGGGCGAACAGCCGAAACGGCTACCGCGAGAGGTCGCTCGCCACCTGCGTCGGCACGCTGACGCTGCGCATCCCGAAGCTCCGTTCCGGCAGCTTCTTCCCGGAGGACGTGCTCGAGCGCTACCAGCGCGTGGACCGCGCCCTCGTCGCCGCCGTCGCCGAGATGTACGCCACCGGCACGAGCACCCGCAAGGTGCAGAGGGTGGCCGAGAGGATGGGTGTCTCCAGGCTCTCGAAGGACCAGGTGAGCGCAATCGCCTCGAGCCTGGACGCAGACATCGAGGATCTGTGCGGAAGGCCGCTCGACGGCTCGCCGGTGCCCTACGTCTGGCTCGACGCGACCTACGTCAAGTGCCGCCGCGAGGGGCGCGTCGCCTCCACCGCCGTGGTCACCGCCATCGGCTGCGATGCGGGCGGCTGGAGGCGCGTCCTGGGCGTCGACGTGGTTGACACCGAGTCTTACGACTCGTGGCTCGCCTTCCTGCGGGCTATCCGCTCGCGCGGGGCGGCGGGCGTGCGGCTCGTCGTCTCGGACGCCCACCCGGGGCTCGTCCGGGCGCTCGGCAAGGTCTTCCAGGGCGCCGCGTGGCAGCGCTGCGCGGTCCACCTCATGCGCGACTGCATGCGCGAGGCGGGCTCCTGGCAGCTCAGGCGCCGCGTGGGCAGGATCGTCTCGCAGGTGTTCCGCGGGCGCGACGCCGCCACCGTGACCGCCATGTACCACGTGGCGTGCGACATGCTGGAGGGGTGCTGCCCGAGGGCGGCGGCGATACTCGAGGAGGCCGAGCCCGACGCCCTGGCATACCTCGACTTCCCGCCGGCGCACTGGAAGCGCCTGCGCACCAACAACGTGCAGGAGAGGACCAACCGGGAGATAAAGCGCAGGTCGCGCGTCGTGCAGGTGTTCCCGTCCACGGGCTCGCTGGTGCGGCTCGCGGGCGCGGTCATGTGCGAGCAGGACGAGACATGGCAGGAGTCCAGGTACTTCTCGGAGGAGAGGATGAACGAGCTCTACGACGAGGGCCGCACGCGCGGGATCGTCGGCCCCGTCGACTGGGCGCGGCTGGAGGCTGAGGCCGGGAAGATGCTCGAGTCCGGCCTCGAGCTTGCGGACAGGGTCGAGGCGGCATAGGATATAAACCGTGTTCCAGGTTCCAGGTTCCAGGACGCCGGGCCGCCTCGCTTCGGATCGGGCGCTACACCAACTTTCTCGACACTACCGCGCCGGCGAAGCCCAGGCCACCGCCAACGCCGCGAAAGCGCCGTAAGCCGGTGTCAGCGGTGGTCTGGCGGACATACAGTCCGGCTTGAACGAGGCGGGCTCCGGCAAAGCCAGGCGAGCCCGAGGGCAGTAACTCGCGGCCCACCTAGTCGAATAAGAAGCGGAGTTCCGGCACGGTTCTAGCCACCAATTTGTTTTTTGTAAATAGCCTTCTACCGCTCCGGTTCCAAACCGCCTCGTAAATGAAGCGACTTTACGCCGCATCTTTCCCGCCTTGATGTTAGCCTTGCCATTCTTGGCAAACTACAAGAACCTTCGTTCATCACGAGTGTTGAGGGCATTTCTTCGAATCTATATCATAGGTGAGAACCGTCCCCAAGGTCGGACCTTATTTGGTTGCAGATGGCTTTGCGCCTATACTTCGACGTGAACACAACGTGGTACTTGCGCATCCACTTCGTGTGCGACAGGCTGTAGGCCTTCTGGGCCATACGCCACTACCGCCCTCTCGACTCGGATTCCTTGCGGCCTGAACAATCGCAAGTGTCCGGCGAGGGGGCGGCTTTGTAAAGCTGTTTGGCCCCACCCGCATAGCGGGTGGTTTCTAATGCGGCGCGCTGCGCGCCCCGCACAGGCTAAAGCCTTTAATAAGGTGCGGAGTGGGGCATGTCCCACTCCGCACTTACAGCGCTCAATCGAACGAATCGCGTTAAAGGCCCAGGATATCCTCAAAGCTCTTTCTTAGCATTGACACCTTCTCGGCGATGGATACATCGCTATCCGGAATTGCCTCTGTTGGGGTCCTTACCGTTAACTGCTTCAGACGCCCCTTGATAGACATTCGTCCATAGAAGAACCGCCATCTTTGAGAGTTAATTTGTGATGCAAACCAAATCAACTCATTCAGGGTCATCCTGTATTTCGGCGTTAGTACCCTGACGGCAGATCCGCCATTTCCTCGTGCCATAAACGGCCATGGCTGAACTCTTGCACATCCGAAGCAAGTAACAGTAATTCCGCCATCGTAATAAATCTCGTCATCCACTCCTTGGACAAGTCTAACTATGCTGTTGTTGGGATCTCCGCTCGAGATATAAGGACATGCACCATCTTGATAGTTCTTCTCACCCTGCGATTTTCCGCTTTCGACATAAAACAGTTCTTCAATCGGCAAGCTGACGTCGTATGGCAACGAAGGCAAGTCGCTCCATTTGTAAGGAAAGCCATCAATTACTTCCGATGATAAATCGGAATATTCGATACAAGTTGAGAGCATTTCGCGTTCAACATGGCGTTGAATGACCGACAACTCAACAGTAAGGAATGAAGGCTGCGAAAGATATTGCTCGGGAGAGAATTCCGCACCTTCTTGAAGTATCAAACTTCCGTCTATAACGGTAGCGAGATCGCTCGTAAAATCCTTTCCTTGCATGAACGCATTGAAGCAATCTAGGACTTCTGGTAATTGATTTCCCGAGCATTCGACCCTTTTACCCTTTAGCTTTTCGTAACCGTCATTCCAAATCTTGGCCATAAACACACGGTCCTCTTTTCGATGCGGGCAATGTGCCTTAAGAACCATGATTGTGGTATCGACGGCGGTTGGGTAAAAGAGATCGCCCGGAAGGCTAATCATCCCCAGAAGGACATTGCTTTTCAGGAGCTCTGTTCTCCATGAAGAGTTGTCTCTATCCGCGAAAATACCGGACTTTACAACTACGGCAAGAAGACCCTTCGGTTCAAGCGCGTCGATTCCAGCTGAGATAAAATCCCTTTCGGGTTCATCCTCTTGAGAAAAAGGAGGATTGAGCATTACCTTGTTGAATCTTCCTCGAACTAGCGTACGGCTACTGTCTTCAAAGCAGCTACTGTTCTCAATATGGCTCTTCCCGTCTCCTCGGAAGAACATGTTGAGCGCCGCCAGGGACCATACCGTTGGATTTGTGTCAAACCCGTATAGTGACTCCCTGATTATGTCGATGGGAACATTGCTCTCCTCTCTCGTTCGCATCATTCTGTCGAACGCTGCGACAAGAAATCCCCCGCTACCACAGGCGAGATCGAGGGCCTTTTCACCAGCTTGGACATCAATCAGTTCTGCGCAGTACTTCGTAATGTGACGTGGGGTAAAAACAATTCCAAGTGCGTTGTTGTCGTAGCCATACCGAATGAACGCTTCATATAGCATCCCAAGAAAGTCAGTGTCTGTTTGAAGTACTGAACGAATGTTTAACGTATTCAACAACGCGACTAAATGAGCAATTTTCGGGGCAAGCATCTTGTAGTCGGCCTGAGTCAACGTCAACGCTGTAATCAGTTGACCCTTTTTTTCTTCTGAGAAATGATCTGTTGTCGTGATAGCCGCAGAAACGAGAGCATTAATGGAATCGAGTTCTTTTCCTTCGGAAAGGTCAATATCGCCCCAATAGAGCGCAGTAATCAGCGAGCCTAATACTTTTGGCCTTAGTTGGGGTTCGATTTTCGCAGAGCGAAGAACGGCGGATATCGAAATCGCCGCAGAAATGAAATCTTCGCTTTTCGGAATAGATAGTTTCGTTGCTCCATTTGTTGTCAGTAGTGCGTTTTCGCATTCGGAGTAAGAAGGGAAACTAGTAATCGGATACCCATTTGCCTCTAGCGAAACCCACTTGTTTTCGCCTGGATGAACGCTTCCAAGGAGATATTCCGTTCGGAATATATAGCCGTGGTCCTCTTCACCGGCTGAGCCGACAATGATGCTTATCTGGTACGGATTGTGGCTAGAATTAATCTGTTCGGCATAATCCCTTGCTTGGGACATCGCTTCATCAATTTTGTTGTATTCATTTTTACATTCGACAACTACTAACGGGGTGCCTTTTGCGCATACCAGAAAATCAGGCTTCGCCCCATTCAGCCCAATATCGGGAAAAGTATCCTCTATCTCTTGTTCTTCAAGGAAATTGCCTCCTTTTGCAATGTGAGAAACATTCCATCCGCGCTGTTTTGCAACAGTCCGAAGCAGATAGCGATTTCTCGCCTCTGTTCGTTAACCAATAACTGCAATCCTTAACTTGGGAGACTCAATTTATCGAAGAAGATGCCATTTCTTTTTTTCGCGTCGTTAACAATCTTGCTGAAAGACAGAACTTCTATGTACGCGCTGAGTTTGTCGCTGAACATCTCGGCGATGTTGTCGTTTTCGTCATTCAATACGGTCTCATGGTTTAAAGTGACAACCATCTCAGGAGAGGGCTCGATTTCTACTGCCAAGCGGTCTTCAATAGCCTGGAAGGAATTAACTATAGCCTCGTAGAAGGGCAGGGGTGCATTTCGCTTTACGAGAGAAAAGTTCTTGATTCTTCCCGCTAAATCAATTGTATATTCTTGCATTCCATCCTCCATCCAATGAACTTTGGATTATAAGTCCCCATCGCTATCATTTCGTTCCTCATCTAGTACATGTCACTAGATACTCGGCGGAAGTTGACAAAATCAAGCAGCCGGACGCCGTTCTTGTGATTGCAAATCGGAAATCGCGTCAGGCCCACAAGTTATAGTTAAGTAGTAAATCTCACTCCGAGATGCCCCGAAGTCTCAATCGACTCGCCGCCTCTTCGGCACCCGTATTTAATTTCCATGGCAGATGAACAGAATTCGAGGCGCGGAAGATCTCTTTTCTAGGCGCGGCCGCATGGCCTGCAATCGCGCTATAATGCAGCGTTCTTCAATAAAGCCGGCCGTATAGAGCGGAAGATGACGCAGCTCGCGGCCATCGCCCGTCGTGAAGCGTGCAAAATCGTTCTCGAACAGAATACAAGCATAGGGGGCATGTGTCTTGTCCAGAAACGAGTTGAGCGTCTTCGCCCGGACGTTTCGTGCCGATTTAGCTTCGACGTTCACGATTTCCATCTGGTCGGTCTGAATCAGATAATCAAGCTCGTCCGTTGTTTCCACGAGGACGGAGGCGTCCTCGGCCGTTCACTGCTCGATAACTGAATCTGTTGACCTACGTGTGGGCACGCCCTTCTCCCTGTATTCGGTATGCACTGCTTGGCCTGATTTCGTGTATCAAGATAACATCCGATTGTCACGCCACTTCTAGAATAAAACTAGATTGGCTTTAATCAGAATATATTATCGTATATCTGAAAGAGGTATTCAGTGCTTGAACGGATCGGATCATCGGACGCTATTCGCTATATGGTGCAAGATTGCGGCATGACGCTGCAGGATGCATCCGTTAAAACCGGCAAGCAGAAGGGCAGTCTGTCGACGCGCCTGCACAACAATACGCGATTCACCATCGATGAATTCGTCAAGATCTGCGATGCGTGCGGCTGGCAGCTCGTGCTTAAACGTGGAAGCAGGCAGTTCGACCTGCGCGGGATTGATGAGAATAAGCCGCGCGGCGATGCGAAGAAGTAGGGCCTGGCTATTCGCATGCCTCACCTGCGGTCCATCCATCAGGGTGCAATTGCCTATGGCCGCCGGACGGCTTTAGACATATACGAAATCGACTACGACCTTACCGTCGCCCATGATTTGTCTAGCCGCCGCCTGCGCCGCACGGTTGTCGATTCTCTGCTGTTTCGTTAGGGTTCCGAGGCGAGTCATAGGATGGTACGGCATCGGGTTCGGCATGCTTTCGAGGAGTTCGGCCGTGCAGATATCAAGCGCCTCGGCGTATTCATCCAGAAAGTCCCATGCCTCGTCTACCGGCAGCATCGTGTCCCGTTTGGGGTTTTTCCAGTCCTTAACTGATCGGTTTGTAATACCCAATGCTGCCGCGATCTCGGACGTCGGTACTCCCAAGGCGTCCGCTTGCGCGGCAAATGCAGCCTTGAGATCGATATCGGGGGAAAAGTCCAGGTTCTGCTCGATCCATTCGCCGTCGCGGGATGCATAGACAATAGAGCACTCTATACCCTTCGCGGCGAGCTGGTCGGCGGCAAGGCGGCTCGCGAGATTGTAAAGGCCTCCCGGTTCAGTATCGGGCAGATCTTCATCTCGGTACCAACGAACGATATGCTGGCCGAACTTCTCGTAGGAATCGTTCGCGTCATTCAAGCATTGCAGTGTGAGGTCGCCGAGCTTTTCGATCTGGTCGCTTATCCAGTCGAAGGCATCCTTGACCGGCATACAGTCGAGCTCGGGGTCGAGCCATTTTCGGACGCTTGAGACGCGAATGCCGAGACCTCCTGCAAGATCTTCCGGCTTGAGCCATAGGTTATCGAGCTGGGCCTGCATCGAGCATTTGAGATCGAACATGGTCATTCCTTCCTGTAATCGTGCAATGCGTTCAAGAGTAATCCGTTGTCGGGCGCGAGGCGCTCCGTCATTGGGTCAGAGACTATACAGGGCTTGATATGGCTAGTGACCAACAGCGCCTTGTTCGATAGTCCCGTCAAGCAACATCTTGAATCGTAATTGATGAGTCTTTCGCCCTTATGGGCTATGGTTGAAGCGTCTTTATGTGATTCAACGCACACAATAGCACGGTCCTATTTCGCTCAAAGCAATACCGGAACCACGCATATATTCCCAAGGCAACCAGGAATAGCACCATGAAAATCTCGGCTAAAGTTGGATTACTGGCTATCAGCGCAGACAAATATCCTCCAGCCATAAGAGAGGCAATGATGCCAATCAGGCTGAGGGCCCAGCTCGTATAATGCGTCTCAGCAACCGCCCGTTCGATTATTTTGCATTTCTTTTCCAGGCTAATGTCCCCATCAGCTCCAGCGAGAGAGAAGTCCATTCCTGAAATTAAATCGAGTAATTCAGCCTCGCTGTATCCGCTTTTCTTGAATCTTTTAATGAAGAAACCTCCTGGTCCAGGACCGTAGATAGGACGGTTTACACGAAACAGTTCCTTATAGGCGATTTCCATTGTTAACTCCTTAAAGTACGGGTGCCCTTTACGCTATCGTTCTATCATTTCGTCCGGACAGATTTTTATCGGACTGCAAGCAACCATTCACAAGGACATCCCGTTCAGCAAATCCTCGTCCGGTTGCTCACCGCGCTCCTCATATCCGCGCTCAAGCTTTTTCCCAAGCGCCGCAGCGCAACGCTTCGTTTCATCGGCAAACAGGTCATCGATAGCTCTGTCGATTCGCACGCAGGTCTGCCGATGCTCGTTTTTCCAGGGCAGGTCGAGTCCCAGGCTCTCGTCCCAATAGCCGCCAAGCTTTGCGTTGAACACTTCCTCGGGATATAGCACGTCGCCGCGGATGCCCTCAACCGTATCGTCCTCGTCCATATCGGGAGCAGCACCGCCCTGTTCAAGATACCTGCGCAGCTCCTTTTCCTCCCGGATGCAATTCAGCACGCTCGCGCATACCGCAGCCAAAAAGCGGTAGCGCTCGCATAGGTCCCACTCGCCGCCGAGCCATACGCGATAGCCCAACATGACGCTCGCGAACTCCTCGCCCAGAGGGAGCAACTCCCACGAATACACATCGACAAGCGCATCCTCCCCTAGCCTTTGCACGCCGTCGCGCGTAAAGGCGCACGGGCTCACATCGTAATAGCCAAAGCTGCGACCTGCACCACGGCGATTGATGACGTGCTTGGGCAACAGGACAATCTTGTCGCTGGGCTCGGGGTCGATCTTGCGCAGCTTTTTGACCTTGCGGCGGACACGCTTTAGGCTGCGCTCGCTATCGCCATGGCCGCGGCCGTCCGGCTTGCCGCCATATCGCAGGGCAACCTCGCGCGCCAGGATCTTTACATCCGCAGCGCACAGCAGGTCGCTCACGATAGGCAGGTCTTCCCACTCAATACCGTCGACATCCCAAATCCTGCTCATGTTCAACCTCTTTCTGGCTGTGAATTTACGAACCTGTTCGCCCTGCTCAACGTACTTGTAGGGCATATGCCCCGCTAGAGCGCCTTCTTACTCGGAGCAATCACCTCGTCCACCAGACCCAGCTCCAGAGCGCGCCTGGCGTTGCACCAGCAGTCGCGCTCGGTGAGCTCGTGGAACTCCTGAGCGCTCAGGTTGCCATGCTCGGCCAGCAGCTCGTCCAGCTCGGCGCGCATGGCCGCTGTATGCTGAGCCACAATCTCGATATCGGTCTGCTGCGCCATGCCCATGCCGCCCATAAGCTGGTGGATGAGCACCTGCGTGTGGCGGTACACCTGGCGGTGGTCGCCGCAGGCCAGGATCACCGCGGCCATCGAGGCCACGACGCCCTCGCCCACCGTGATCACGGGGCAGTCGAGCGACTGCATGGTGTCGATGAGCGCCAGCCCCGCCGTAACGCTGCCGCCCGGGCTGTTGATGATGAGGGTGATGGGCTCGGCCGCGCTTTGATGTTCCAGCACCAGCATGGACTTAATAAGGCCGTTGCAGGTCACATCGTTGACCTCGCCCTCCAGCAGCAGCACGCGGCTGTTAAGCAGCTCGCTTGCCATATCGACGGCGGCAACGCGGCCGTCCTTGGACTTCTTGATGATGCTGGGCTCACGATACATAACGGACATGGCAATTCCCTTCTAAACGGAATCGGTAAGGAGGCAAAACGGGGCCGCACGGCTAGCGGCTCATGGAAGCCGTGCGGCCACACAAGCAAGATGGAACACACGAAGCTGCAAGGGCTAATCCCTCAGCCACTTGGCCGCGTTGGGATGGTCGCCGCAGAAGTACTTCTTGGCACGGAATGGGCGCATGCCGGTCACTTTGACCAGGCAGTCGGTGCGCGGCATAAGCCCCACCTCGCCCGGGGTTATCACGCAACCGCGCACATCGACGGCAGTGCGCTCGGCGCCCACGTACTTGGTTCCCAAAACCGACTCGCCACACAGTTCGCTTATGTAGTTCTGCGTCGCGATGTTGCTGCCGCCACCCATATAGACCAAGCTATCGCAGTTATCGAGGATGGTATGAGCTGTGGTTTCGCCATACACGCCATCGAGTTGGCTCAGCGACTGCGCGCACATCAAAAAGCTAATGCCACGGCTACGCACGGTCGCAATACTGCGCTCAAAATCGGGAATGCGGCCCACGTTGGGAAACTCATCCAGAATAAACTGCACGCGGCGCTGCAAATGCCCGCTGGGGCTGGCGTCGGCGCGGCGCTGCGCCAGGTTGAACAGCTGCTTAAGGGCAACGTTCGCAAGCCACGCATTGGTCGAGTCGTTGTCACTCACCTTAAGATCGATCACGCGTTTGCCCTCGTCAATACGGTCGAGGCGCATCTCATCTTTCTCATAAACGCGCATGAGCTGAGGAGTCTTAAGCCGCGAGATGGTCGCATTGAGCGTGATCAGAATACTCTTAAGCGTCCTATCGGCTGCTCCGCGAAAATCGCGATACTGCTCAACGCCGTACAGATCCGCGTTCGCAGACTCGTACTTGCCAAGAAATTCCTTGGACTCCACCTGCTCCACAAGGTAGTCCAACGGGAATCGGCCCTCGCCATCTCCCGTGACCTTGATGAGCGCGGCCAACTTAAAGACGTTGTTCATCTTAAGGTAGCGGCGCGGAGCCTCAGGATCCCCGCCTGGCGCAAATGTGCCAGCAAGGCACTCCAGGAGGAACAGGATTCCAACAATCGCTCGAAGCAGCAGGTCGTTCGCGTTGTCCCAAAACGGGTCGTTCCTAAAGCTGCACCTGTCAGGATCGACCCCCTCCATGATTGCCGCCACTGTGGTGGGGATATCCTCGACATCCATCACGTAACGCAGAGGGTCGTATCCGGCCGACCGCTCGGGATTGATGGTGTCGAGAACCGTTACCTCGTAGCCGTCCTCTTCAAAGCCTTTCCCCGTACGGCGCAGCAGCTCACCCTTGGTGTCTGTGACCACATAACAGCATTCGTGGTGATTGAGCAGGTTGGGCAAAATGAAGCTCGACGTTTTGCCGCTGCCGGTACCTCCAAAGGCAAAGACATTGTTGGACACACTCGTCTCCCAATGCTTGTCGTCCTCGTAGAACGCCACTGTGGCACCCTGCGCCAGGATCACGTCGCGCTGCTCATCGCCGGACGACAGCGCCCGCATCTCCTCCCTAGTCGCCCACTTCTTGGTCTGATACTCCGTCTGCTGCGCTGCCTCGTAGCCGAACATCTTGATGACTGACATGGCGTGGCTCCTTTCTTATCGATGGTTCTGCTTAATTGCTAGGAGATACGGTCGATGCCTTCACCCTCCTTGGGGCTTGTCGCACACGGCAACTTGACCGCACCGTCAATCAAACGCTCGGTGTGCGCCACATAGCTCTCGCGCGCCGCGATTGAGACCGACCCGTCGCGCAGATACGCAAGCAGTGCATTAATCATCAGCTTGTCGAGCAGGTCATATCCCTTGGCCTGAGCGCAGTTGAGGGTGTAGCGGTCCTGGAGCCCCCGTACCTTAGTTGCCAAATCGATTTCCATCTTTTCCTCCCTGTAATAAAAGTTCTGCCGATTGTCCGAAAGTGCCTCAAACGGGCGTTTGGCGCATAACTCAAAGTTGAAACGCGGACTGGTATCAAAGACGCGTCTCTGCACCTTGAGATAGCGCTTATAAAACATGACGGCATCGTCCTCGTCCGCCGTAAAACCGCGCGACCCATCGCGATGCACGTGGTCGCAGGGTCTTTTGTAGTCGATGCTTCGCACAAAGCGAGACAGAATATATCCACCTTGTTCGGACGAGTACTTCATACCTGTCGTAACCTGCTCGAACATGCGCACGCCGCTCGACTTAAAGCGCGGATTGCTTCCGTGCTCAAACATACCAATTAAGATGGCCATGCAGTGCACACAGTTATCACGCTGGGGAAAATACAGCGACAGCAAAGCGAGCGACGCTGCGGCCAAAAGCTCGCGGGCCTCGTGCACATCGTCTCGATACTGCTCGGGCACCAGCCCGGGAATATCGGGCGAGTGCTTTTCCAGCACGCCAACGAGTGCCTTAGCCAAGCGCTCGGTATCCTGCTCGCCGCAGTACGGATACGGAAGCGGCTGCTCTGCCTTCCCATTCTTTTCGCACATGCTGCGGAGATCTTCGTCGATCGCGTTGAGGAACACCTCATAAATACTGTCTTCATTCTTCATGAATGCCTCTTCCTGTCCGGTTGCGAATGCTTGTCGTTTAGTTTGTTCTAAGTTTTAGAATGTTCTGAGGCATAGGTAGTAGTTGTTGACCTAACCTGCTGCTTTGTAAGTGAAATCGTCTCGCTCGATAACGTAGCTTGCCTAAATGCTGTATAGCGGTTGCATCAAGCAGTTGATATTGAGTTAGTTTTGGATTGCTTCGAGGATAGCACAGTGAGCTGTTCTCGTCATTAGAAATTTTCAAAATAATCTGCTAATATATAACCCACTAAGAAGAAAGGGCATACGTATGTACGAATCCGCGTTCTCTTTGCCACGCCTCACCGCTGCCATCATTTCGCGCGCGCTCAATCTAGAACAAGGCAGTCACTTACACATCGTTCGACTACCTGATTCGCTCGATGCCGACTTGCTCAATACATGTCTCTTCATGAATAAAGGCGTTTTTCCCAGCATTAGCGAGCTTGAACCAGGAGAGCGAAACGACGCCGACGGCCCCGCTCCGGTGTTTATTGACGCCACGGGTTACCATCGCAATACTCACGACAAAGAAATACGCTTATGCGAGGCCCTTATCAACGATCTGGAGCCGGGCTATTTAGGCTTTTGCGATTGGGACCCCTTTGTTTGGTGTCTCTATGCTCTCGCACTTTCCGGTCGAAGCAAAGCAGCGGTATTGCTGCCAGCAAGTCTAATAGATAAAGCCGAGCAGGCGCGCACGGTTCTCATGCGCGAAGGACTCATTGAACGTGTCGTCTATTTCCCGCACAGCGAACCCAGCAGATACAAGATGTGCGAGCTCATCGTCCTGTCGACAGAAAACCGCAGCGTCACATTCCACAACCTATCCAGCTTCACTCGTTACTTGGTGCCAACCCCCGCGAACGAAGAATCCTGCCCACCCCTAGCTATTGCGCCGGATTGGTCCCACGTTAACCTCGATCAAGATCAGACCTCTCCCATAGAGACAATCGTTCTCGAGACGCGTGAACTACTCCAACACCATGCCCCACTCTCGTGGAACAAAGTCAGCCTTATCAGTCTCACCCGAAACTACAGCGCCACGCTCGGTGACGCTTTTACGCGAGTAGCACCATTTATGCCCCGCGAGAGCACCACGTCGAACGATATTGATGCGATCGAGGTGCGCCGTATCTCATCTCAGGATTTTCAGGACGGCAACCTTCTGCCCGCAGACGCTGTAGAGAGCGCAAATGGTTCGGATTCAAGAATCGTAAAGGTGGACCCCAGCATTCTCGATCGCTATGAGCTCCGCGCTGGAGATATCGTCATGCCACGCATGCTGGGTCGTTACGGCGCGTCCAATCTGCTCGTCGTCAGCGCCGACGACGCAAAGCAGCACCTGGTTGCTTCGCACAACACCACCGTCATTCGCCCGTCATTCGAAACAATGACCGAAGAGGAACGCGTGGTGTTTTCGGAGATAATCGTTGGATACCTCACCGAAGGCCATGGGGCACAACTGATTCAAGCATTAACTGAAGCAGCCGACATCCGCGCCATCCGCCCGAGCGACCTGTTCGAGATCGAAGTCCCGCCGGCACTCGACCCGCGCACGCGCGAGTACAGCGAATCCATCAATCGCTTTGCCGAGGTCGTAAAGGCAAAGAAACAAGCCGAGGCCGCTGTCGCCCAGGCCCAACGCAACCTCGCAGCCGCAAAAAAGACCATCACCGAGGTGGTCGACCAAATCTGCGAGTAGCACATAGGCAGCAGCAACGCCCCAAGCCGGCGGCAGGACCACCTCCTGCCGCCGGCTTGCCACCGGCCCACCATCCCCCACTATCGAGGTCTAATACTTTTCCCGGGAAGTGAACGCCTGTTTTTGGACCCCCGAAACATCAGCATTTTTCGGCAGCAAAATCGCAGGATTCCAGCATCGAAACCGCAGGAAAGCGCGCCCTCAAAGTGTCGATGTTTCGGGGGTCCGATTTTGCTCGTTCACTTCTCGGGAAAAGTATTAGACCTCGCCTCCAGCCACTAACAATGACCCCCCTTCTCTCCCCCACACGCACCCAAAAACTCATCCAACATTAATCTTGGCTCAAGAATCGCTTAATCTATAACCTGCACTATAGAGTTCGACCAAGGGCGGGGCGGCACCGCGCAACGCAGGCCGCCGAACGCAACGCTCGCGCCCGGGCAGATCGCCCGGCGTCGCGCCCATCGAACGAAAGGACAGGTCATGGACGACCTCGAAAAAGTTGAAACCATCCGCACCAAGTGCAACGTGAGTTACACCGACGCCAAGGCCGCGCTCGACGCCGCCGACGGCAACGTCCTGGACGCCATCATTTGGCTCGAGTCGCAGGGCAAGACCCAGACCACGTCGGCGCACGCCGCCACCGAGTCCGCGCCGGCCGATGAGCCCTCGGCCGAGATGGTCGCCGCGCAGGCTGCCTACGAAAAGTCGAGTGAAAAGACCGACTTCTCCAAGAAGATGGACAGCGTGTGGGAGTACCTCAAAAAGCTCTTCCGTCTGAGCCTGGACACCAAGTTTATCGCCACGCGCCGCGACGCGATCATCCTCAACATTCCCATCTTGATTCCCATCATTGCCCTGTTTGCCTGGGGCGCCACGATTTGGCTGATGCTAATTGGCTTGTTCTTTGGCATGCGCTACCGCATCGATAGCGACGGCGACGTGCCCGGCAGCATCAACAACCTGATGGACAGCGCTGCCAATGCCGCGGACGACATCAAGCAAAATCTGAACGACGACAAGTAATCGCAGACGGGGGCACGTATGGCACGGATCCTGATTGTAGAGGACGAGGAGAAAATCGCCCGCTTTGTGACACTCGAGCTGGAGCACGAGGGCTACCAGGTGGAGCACGCCGCCGACGGCCGCACCGCCGTTGACCTGGCGCTGGAGCGCGACTACGATCTGATTCTGCTCGATGTACTGCTGCCGCAGCTCAACGGCATGGAGGTGCTGCGGCGCGTGCGCAAGCACAAGGATGTGCCGGTGATCATGGTCACCGCGCGCGATGCCGTGATGGACAAGGTGGCCGGGCTCGATGCCGGCGCCGACGATTACTTAACCAAGCCGTTTGCAATTGAGGAGCTGTTCGCACGGATCCGCGTGGCGTTGAAGCGCGCTGAGGCCGTACGGGCGGCTTCGGGCGCGGTCGGCACCGGTGCCGGGGCGGGCACGGCGGGCGGCGCGGGCGGCAACGCCGCCGCGACGCCTCCAGCCAGCGACACGGCCCAGGTCCCTGCCGCGCCCTCCCCCGCCGCGCTCACCGTGGGCTCGGTTGCGCTCGACCCCGACCGCCGCGAAGTCACGGTCGGCGGCTCGCCCATCGTGCTGACCGCTCGCGAGTTCGATGTCCTCGCCCTGCTTATGGCACATGCCGGCACCGTGCTCACGCGCGAACGCATCGCGCACGAGGCGCTGGGCTACGAATACGTGGGCGACACCAACAACGTCGACGTGCACATCGCGCACCTGCGCGCCAAGATCGAAGACGCCGGCGGTGCCCGCATCATCCAGACCGTGCGCGGGGTGGGCTATGTCTGCCGCGCGTAACGACGAGGCTAAGCGCGTCACCTCCATCGCCCGCGCCATCAGCTGGAGCTATATGTGGCGCCGCTTGGTGAGCTACGTCTGGCTTGATCTGTTGCTGCTGCTTGTTGCGGCGGCGATCCTCGTCTATGGCTACAACCAGACGCTGCCCGATGGCGCGTTTACCGCGGGATGGATCCCCGGCGCCGCTGTTCGCAGCATGTCGCTGACCCCCGCGCGCGGCTGGGACCTGACCACGCTCACCTATACCGTCGAGCTCGCGCGTAACACCAAGACCTTCCCCCTCGCACAGGACCTCGTCACGCTATGGCCTCTCTACCTTGTCGTTGCGAGCTGGCAGGTTATCAGTGTGCTCAACATGCTCGGCGGCGCCCGCCGCGTGCGCCGCACTATGGCGCCGCTCAACGACCTGGCCCTGCGCGTTGACGCGCTCGGCCGCATGCAGCTCGCCGGCGGCAAGATGGAAACGCTCGAGCAGGCCATCGAGCGCGCAAGCGTCGACTCGCCGAGCGTCACCACCGGCGATGCCGATCTGGCGAGTATCGAGGTCGCGCTCAACCGCCTGCTGCGTCAGATGCAAGAGGCAAAGCTGCAGCAGATGCGCTTTGTCAACGATGCGAGTCACGAGCTGCGCACGCCCATCGCGGTGATTCAGGGTTACGTGAACATGCTCGACCGCTGGGGCAAAGACGACCCGGACGTGCTGGCAGAATCCATCACCTCGCTCAAAGCCGAAAGCGAGCATATGCAGGAGCTCGTGGAGCAGCTGCTGTTTTTGGCACGCGGCGATGCCGGTCGCACCGTGCTGCGGCGCGCGAATACCAACCTGGCTGCACTGGTCGGCGAGGTTTGCGAAGAATCACAGATGATCGATGCCGGGCACACATATCGGCTGGCGTACGATGCCGCACTTACCAGCGACCCGCGCTGCAGCGCATCGGTTGACGTGGCACTCGTGAAGCAGGCACTGCGCGTGATCGTGCAAAACGCCGCCAAGTATTCGGACGCGGGCACGCCCATCTCGTTTGGCGTAGCGCCGGATGCGGGCGCGGGCACGATCGACATAGCCGTTGAAGACGAGGGCATCGGCATGAACCAGGAATCCGCAGCTCACGCGTTCGAGCGGTTCTACCGTGCCGACAACGCACGCGATGCCGGCGCACAGGGCTCGGGCCTGGGGCTCGCTATCGCCAAGTGGATCGTCGACAGCCACGGCGGCGTCATCGGCGTGACCTCGGTCGAGGGCGTCGGAAGCCGCTTTACGATTCGCCTGCCACGGTAGGGATGCCCCCTCGTGGATCGAGGTCTAATACTTTTCCCGAGAAGTGAACGACCATATTCGGACCCCCGAAGCATCCGCATTTTTCGGCCGCAAAATCGCAGGATTCCAGCATCGAAACTGCAGGAAACGATGCCCTTAAAGTGTCGATGCTTCGGGGGGCTGATTTGTCTCGTTCACTTCTCGGAAAAGTATTAGACTTCGGTTTTTTGACCGTTGCAAAAGTCGATCCCTCGGCATAAATAAAGGGATAAGGCCATGCGGCCCTATCCCTTTTTGCTAGCTATGGCAGCTTGTACGCTACTCGCGGCACAGATGCACGGCGAAGCCGGCGAACTCGCGCTTAAAGTACACAAGCTTGGTGCTACCGTCGGGCAGCAGCGCGCGCGACTCCTCGTCGACCTCGAGCCCGCGCTCGGCAAACCACTTTTCGGCCGCATCGATGTCGTTGACGGCAAAGCCGATGTGGCCCTTGGTGCCACGACCGTTCTGCTTCATGATCTCGACCAGCGAATCGTTAAAGTACGAAACCGGGGTCTCGATGACGGGCAGGCCCATCATCGTCGAGAACAGCTCCGCGATCTCCAGGGCGTCTGCCGGGTCGGTAGCGTTAATGCCCACATGGGCAACGCGCATGCCAAAGAGCTCGACCGGATTGGCGTTCTGCTCACTCATGCAGGCAGCGCCTACTGAGCCATGACGTCAAGAACGGCCTTCTCGGCAGCGACGCGGTTCATGCCGGTCATGAAGGGCACGCCGCTCACGTACGGGCAGGTGAGGCCCTCGGGGGCAACGGTGGTGGCGATCAGCAGGTCGGCGCCCTCGTCGCAAGCGTCCTTGGCCTCGGAGATGGCGCACTGCACGATCTCGTACTTGTCGGCGTAACCGTTGGAGTCGAGCATGGTGGCGACCTTCTGGGCAACGAGCGTGGAAGTAGCAGCGCCAGCACCGCAAGCCAAAACGATCTTCTTCATAGGTAATGTCTCCCTTCATGGTTTACTTTAGGTAAGTGTACCGCAGCGAGCGATGGCGCTCGGCCTCGATGAGCTTTTATGCCAGTTTGCTTGCGCGCTGCGTATAATACATCTAGTACGTGTTGCCATACCGCTCGCTTTACGAGCGACTAAGGACCCTAATATGCCCGATTCCCGCACCCTCTGGACCGCCGTCGTTATCATCTGCATCGCCGTGTCGGTATTCTTTAGCGTCAAAAAACGTACCACGTTTAAGCGCCTGCAGCAGCTTATGGCTGCCAAGCGGTGGGACGAGTTCGATCGCCTGCTCGACGCCAAACTCACCAGTATGCTGTACCCGCGCTACAACCGCGACTACCTGCGCCTGAACTCCTATCTGCTGCGCGAGGACCACGAGCGCGCCAGCGAGATGTTCGACCTACTGCTGGGACTCAACCTCCCCAAGATGCAGCGCGTCGACCTGGTAATCAAGGCCTTTAACTACTACGTTGGCCAGGAGGACCGCAAAAAGTCCAAGGAGTTACTGCACGAGATCAAGGGCTTTGAGGGCGGTCAGGCCGAGGCAGTCGCGCACGAATGCCAGCTGATGTACGACACGATGATCCTCAAGCGCCACAACGACATCCCCGAGCTGGAGCGCATGCTCAAGGAGGCCGGTGACGACAAGGTCAAGAGCTGCCGCCTGGAATACCTGCTGGCCCTGCAGTACAAGAACAAGGGCGACGAGGCCAAGTTTGCCGAGTACTTGGAAAAGTCGGGCCAGCACTCGATGGCTGTCAACGCGTAACGAGCGGCTTGTGCTAGACTTCTAGTCTCACGGGGGCGTGGCGGAATTGGCATACGCAGGAGACTTAAAATCTCTCGCCGCAAGGATTGTGGGTTCGAGTCCCACCGCCCCTACCATATGGAGCTTTCGAGCCCGTGTCCCCCAGGGATGCGGGCTCGTTTCTTTTGGACGCCGGTGGGGCTCGAACCCGCGAGGGGGCGAGCGTCAAGCGGACGCGCAGCGTCCGCAGCGAGCCGGCGAGGGCGCCGACAGGCGGCCGAAGCCGGTGCGTATTTGCGCAGCAAATACGCGGACGTCCCACCGCCCCTACCACGTATTGTTTACGGGCCCGTGTCCCCCAGGGATGCGGGCCCGTTTCTTGTGGATGCCGGTGGACTTTAGAAGTTGCGGTGGAATAGTTCCTGTTTTGACTGGTTACCAGCTTATTTAAGAACTTTTTCACCGCAACTTAGATTGGCACTCCCACATTTTTCGATGGAAAAACGTGGTTGTCTCGCACATTTTCCGATGGAAAAATGTGGTTGTGTCGCACATTTTTCAAGGGAACCGTCCAAAGGGCCTTATACTAGCCAAGAGAGTTGGGAGGCAATATGCAGCGACAGCTTATGAGTGAACTCATCGCTTGGAAATCGAGAGCGAATCGCAAACCCCTCTTGCTTAAGGGTGCCCGCCAGACAGGAAAGACTTGGCTTCTTAACGAATTCGCGAGCCAACAGTATCGAAACATCATTCGTTTCGACTTTATGCTCGAACCGAGCGCACGCTCGCTGTTCGATGGAGACCTCGACCCCAAGCGCATCATCTCCCAGATAGAGCTTCTTCGCGGCCAAACCGTAACTCCGGCAGACACGCTCATCATCTTTGACGAGATCCAAGAGGCACCGCGCGGCATCACCTCGCTCAAGTACTTCAACGAGCTTGCGCCCGAATACCATATCGTCGCAGCCGGCTCCTATATGGGCCTCGCGCTCCGGCGCGAAAACGAGTCATTTCCCGTCGGCAAAATCGACCAGCTCACCATGCGTCCCATGGGGTTTACCGAGTTCGTTCGCGCCGTCGATGGCGACCCGCTCGCCGACGCCATCCTTGCCGCAGACATGAATCTTCTGGCAAACGTTACCGAAAAGCTCGAGCACTTGCTCAAGGAATACCTCGTTGTCGGCGGCATGCCCGAAGTCGTCTCCGCCTTCGCCGCGACCCGCGATTTCATCGAAGCCCGCAGGCTTCAGCAACAAATCATCGAGGCTTACGAATCCGATTTTGGCAAACATGCGCCCGCCCGCATTGTCGAGCGCATGAGGCTGGTTTGGAAATCCCTCCCCGGCCAGCTTGCAAAGGAAAATAAAAAGTTCATCTACGGAGCCCTTCGCCCCGGGGCGCGCGCACGCGATTTCGAAGAGAGTCTCCAGTGGCTCATGGATTACGGAATCGTTCATAAGGTGCCGCGCGTTTCCGCTCTCAGGGCACCGCTTTCGAGCTATGAGGACCTCTCGGGCTTCAAGCTGTTTTGCATCGACACCGGCATCCTCGGCGCGCTCTCCAACCTCCCACCGACCATCGTCCTGGACGGCTCCGCTGTTTTCACCGAGTTTAAGGGCTCGCTCACCGAGCAATATGTCGCACAGGAACTCTTGCTGCAAGGCAAAAGCCCCGCGTACTGGTCCTCTACCTCTGGCAATGCCGAAACTGACTTTGCCATCGACCATGCGGGGACCGTACTTCCGCTTGAGGTCAAGGCAGCAGAGAACCTTAAAGCGAAGAGTCTGAAAATAGCCTGCGAAAAATTCAAACTCATGCGTTGCGTGAGGACCTCCCTGGCGGCATATAGAGACGAGGACATGCTCGTCAATATTCCGCTTTGGGAGATTGGGCAAATCGACAGGCTGGCATAAGTAGCTAAAATAGCCCCGTCCCAAAAAGACTAGTTTTAGAGGGTGCTCAGACTCGGGGTCCATGCGATGGTGGGGGTCGCGCCGTCGAGAGTCTCGTTGATGGTGGCGGCCATGCCGGCAAGCAAGCTGTTCTCGCTTACGGCGAGCGTGTCGTAATTGCCAGCGCGCATGAGCTCGCGAATTACCACGGCACCGGCCAAGATCACGCCCGCGCGTTTGGGCTGCACGCCTGGCAGCGCGGCGATGCCTGCAACATCCAGCGTGGACATGCGCTCGATAGCGGCCGAGACCTGCTCCATCGAAAGCTCGCGCAGGTGCACAAAACTCGAGTCGTACGGCTCCAGCTCGTGAACGAGCGCCACGAGCGTGGTGACGGTGCCACCCACCGTGACCAGGCGCTCGGCACGCTCAAAATCGACGGGCAGGCCCTCAAAATAGGCAGCGAACTGCTCGCCCGCCCAGTTGGCGGCGGCAGCAAGCTCGCCGTCCGTTGGCGGCAATGCCGAGAAAAACCGCTCCGTCACACGACGGCAGCCAATGTCCAGCGAACGCGTGCCCTCCAGCGCAAAGACCCCACGCTCCGGTGCGTACACACCCGTCGCGAGTTCCGTGGACCCGCCGCCCGAATCCGCGACAATAATGCGCTCGCCTGCAAAGTCGTGCGCCACGCCAAAAAACGTCAGGCGCGCCTCGACCTCGCCCGGAATCACCTGCGGCTCAAGCCCCAGATCGCACAGGCCGTCCAGCAGCAGTGCGGCATTGGATGCATCTCGCGCGGCGCTCGTGCAGGTGGTGCAGATGCACGCGACCCCAAAGGCACGTGCCTCGTCCACAAACATGCGGCATGCGGCAAGCACGCGCTCAACGGCCGCCTCGCAAAAGCGCCCCGTCGCGTCGACACCCTCGCCTAGATCGGTAATCTCGGTATGCTTGGACGATTCCACGATCGCCCCGCCCTCGACCTGGGCCAGCACCAGTCGCGACGACACCGTTCCCAAGTCAATCGCCGCCACCTTATATCGTTTGCAATTCGTCATTGCAGGCTCCCCTCCGGGCGCTATTCGCCGCTGGACGCGACCGTCTGACCCTCGACGCCGTTAAATCCAAACAGCATGTCGAGCGTCTGGATGTACCACGGCGCGTCCTTGCCCACCTCTTCGATCTCTTTGGCCACTTCGCTGGCCTTTTTGGCGTTCGACGACTTCTTGCTCGAAGACGAATCCGAATCGTCGTCCAGGCCCAGCACGTCAATCTTGGTCTCGCCGGGCATCACCAGGCCCAGATCCTCGGTCGCCGCGTCCTTAATGCCCTCCTCCGAGAGCAGTTTGTCGACGCTTTTCTGCAGCTCGTCGTTGTACTGCTGGCGAATCTCGACCTGCTTGGCCAAGATGTCGCTCGAGCGTTTGGCAACGTAGAGGTCGCGCACGGGAAAGTACAGGCTCACGAGCACCAGGGCAACGACAATACCGATAAACAGTCCACGCTGGGGCCCATGGGTAAAGTCGTAGATTGCCTTAATCACCGCGTTGTCGTTGGCGTAGTGCATGAAGTCCGAGCCCGAAAGACGGCTCGAGGGCTTGGTCGACTTGTCGTGCGCCTGAGCAGACGGGCGCGATTCGTACGTCGCGCGCGACGGACGGTCCGGGCGATGCGTCGACATATTCGTTTGAGCATGGGAGTGCGAAGTGCCCGGCGTGCGATGCGTGGGACGGTCAGCACCCGTATATTCGGGCCCGCCAAGCTGCACCGAATGCGCGCGGCGAGACGACGGCTCACGCGAACCGGCGGAATAGTACCTGTTGTCGTAAATCTGATCCATGTGCGCCTTGTGCGGTTGAGGTTTGTTTGCGCTAAGTATTCTAGTTATAGCACGAGCGCGCGCACCGCCTTCGGCAGCCTTTGCTCGACATAAAAAAGGCGCTGAGCCACACGGCCCAGCGCCCAATAGCGGCCATCAGAAGTGGAACAGAGCCGAGTCAACCCCGCCCCCGCGAGCACCGCCCGTTTAGCGAATGTTGTAGAACGCGGCCTTACCGGCGTAGCGCGCGCTGCCCTCGAGCTCATCCTCGATGCGGATGAGCTGGTTGTACTTGGCAATACGGTCACTGCGGCACGGGGCGCCCGACTTGATCTGGCCGGCGTTGACGCCCACAACGAGGTCGGCGATCGTGGAGTCCTCGGTCTCGCCGGAGCGGTGGCTCACGATGCAAGCGTATCCGGCCTCCTTGGCGGTCTCGATGGCCTCGAGCGACTCGGTGAGCGTACCGATCTGGTTAACCTTGACCAGGATTGCGTTGGCGGCACCCAGCTCGATACCCTTCTTGAGGCGCTCGGTGTTGGTGACGAACAGGTCGTCGCCCACCAGCTGCACCTTGTTGCCAATGCGACGGGTCAGCTCGACCCAGCCGTCCCAGTCCTCCTCGGCCATGCCGTCCTCGATGGAGATGATGGGATAGGTGTCGACGAGTTTCTCCCAGTAATCAACCATCTGGGCACTCGTGTACTCCACACCCTCGCCCTTGAGCTCGTACATGCCTGTCTCGGCGTTGTAGAACTCGGTGGACGCCGGGTCCATGGCGTACATGAAGTCGACGCCGGGCTTAAAGCCGGCCTTCTCCACGGCCTTGGTGATGTACTCGAACGGCTCGGCGTTGGTCTTGAGGTTGGGCGCAAAGCCACCCTCGTCGCCCACGCCGCCGCCCAGGCCGGCCTCGTGCAGCACGCCCTTGAGGGTGTGATAGACCTCGGCGCACCAACGCAGGCCCTCGGCAAAGCTCGGGGCGCCCACCGGCATGATCATGAACTCCTGGAAGTCGACGTTGTTGTCGGCATGCACGCCGCCGTTGAGGATGTTCATCATGGGCGTGGGCAGCAGATGAGCGTTGACGCCGCCCAGGTACTGATACAGCGACAGGCCCGCCGACTCGGCAGCGGCGCGGGCGACGGCCAGCGACACGCCCAGAATGGCGTTGGCGCCGAGCTTGGTCTTGTTGGGGGTACCGTCCGCGGCGATCAGCGCGGCATCGACGGCGCGCTGGTCGAAGGCATCGAGGCCCACGACGGCGTTAGCGCACTCGTTGTTGACGTGCTCGACGGCCTGCGAGACGCCCTTGCCCAGGTAGCGACCCTTGTCGCCGTCGCGCAGCTCGCATGCCTCAAAGGCGCCGGTCGAAGCGCCCGAAGGCACCATCGCGCGGCCGAAGCTGCCGTCCTCGAGCACGACCTCGACCTCGACAGTGGGATTGCCGCGGCTGTCGAGCACCTCGCGACCGTAAACGTCCAAAATATCGCTCATGTTGTCTCCCTCTCACTTGGAAACGTAGTGGATGCAAGCGACTGGCCGACTGTGCACCATCGGTGTGCCTCCGTAAGTTAGCCATGTCGCACTTTTTGCATTATGCCCTAAGTTAGCCAAGGGATACATATGAATTGGAGAAATCATTCTTTGGGGCGCTTGTTTTTGCACCGAGCATTCATCTCTAGAGGTCGCCCCCCCCCATTAAATTCTTCTATCGGCATACCGTCTTTACCTGGCTTGCGAATGAAAGAGCCAATAATGTGCTTTTACATCGTGCAAAGTTCTGGATATCGTGCAAATCTAAGGGTCTGAAGTTCTGGATATCGTGCATAATCAGGTTATAAAAGTTCTGGATATCGTGTACGAGGTAGCCATGCTTAAACGAAAAGCCTATGACAAACTACTAAAATGGAAGCATGAAAGCGCTGGTAAAACAGCACTTCTTATTGAAGGAGCCCGTCGCGTCGGCAAGAGCACGCTTGCCCGCATGTTTGGAGAAACCGAATACAAGTCCTGCCTTGTCATTGATTTCTTTCAAGCACCTGCCGAAGTTAAGCAATATTTTGAGGACTACCGCACCGACTTCGACTCGCTTTTCCTCTATCTCTCGGTTTTCTATAACGTCAAACTCTATGAACACGAGACGCTTATCGTCTTTGACGAGGTCCAGATGTACCCGCAAGCACGCGGACTCATCAAGTATCTCGTTGCAGACGGACGTTACGACTACATCGAAACTGGATCCCTGCTCAGCATCAAGCAAAACAATAAAGATATCGTCATCCCGTCCGAGGAAGAGTCTTTGGAACTTGAGCCCCTCGACTTTGAGGAGTTCCTCTGGAGCATGGACGAAAAGGGGCTGGCCGATCTCATTCGCATGAGCTTTAGCAAAATGAAGCCACTCCCCGATGCCCTACATCGCAGAGCGCTCTCCCTTATGCGCGAATACATGCTCGTAGGCGGCATGCCTGAGCCGGTATCCATCTATGTTGAACAGCGCGCTTTTGCGCCCGTCGACGCATCGAAACGCCGAATCGTCCAGCTCTATCGCAACGATATCTCTCGTTTTGCAACCGGTTACGAATTCAAAGTCGTCTCCGTACTCGATGGCATCCCGGGTCAACTCTCTAGGCACGAAAAGCGATTCAAGCTTTCCTCACTTGATAAAAACGCGCGCATGCGCACCTACGAAGCAGCCTTCTTTTGGCTGGCAGACGCGCGAATTGCCAATATCTGCTATGCCGCAAGCGAGCCGAGCGTGGGCCTTTCACTCAGCATGGGGCAAACAGCGCTCAAGTGCTACATGGCAGACACCGGCCTGCTTGTGACGCTTGCCTTCTCTGACAACAACGATACCGATGAAGACGTTTACAGGGCCGTGCTTCGCGGCGACATCGGATTGAACGAAGGAATGCTTACCGAAAACTACGTTGCCCAATCTCTAAAGGCCAATGGACACAGGCTCTTCTTTTATTCCCAAAGCGGAAAGAAGGAGGGGGAGGAGCGCATGGAAATCGACTTCCTCGTTACCCGACCCTATGTCAATGCCGCCGGAAAGCCGCGCCTCAGCCCCATCGAAGTTAAGTTGCCACGCAGATACGGAACCATCTCCCTCGACCGATTCCGCGCGCGCTTTAACAAGAAAATTGGGACGGCTTACGTGTTGCACTCTAAACAACTCGAGTGGGATGCCGAAGCGCAGCTGGCACATCTTCCGTTGTATATGGCTTTTTGCTTGTAGAGACCTCTCTGCGAATGGATGCCGTGAGAGACGCAGGTCTCACTCGCTTGCTTTTGCTTGGTCCCACAGGTCGTTGAGTTGAGCGGTTGAGCAGGCGGCGAGGTCATCGCCCGCCTCGCGCGCAGCAGCCTCCATCGCGGCCCAGCGGCGGCGGAACTTTGCCGTACTGGCGCGCAGGGCACTCTCGGCGTCAATCCCCTCCTTGCGCGCAACGTTGACCAGGGCAAAGAGCAGGTCGCCAAACTCCATCTCGCGCTCGGGCGAGCCGGGCTCCTCGGCCTCAAACTCGGCACGCTCCTCGGCAACCTCGTCCCACACGTCCTGGACCGTCTCCCACTCAAAGCCCACGGCCGCTGCTTTGCGCGACACCTTCTGCGCCTGCATCAATGCCGGCAGATGCGTGGGCACGCCGTCGAGCAGGCCCTCGGGTACCGCCTCGCCTGCTGCCACGGCCTTGTCCTTGACGGCCTTCTCGGCAAGCTTGACCTCGTCCCAGATCTTGAGCACCTCGTCGGAGTTCTCGGCATCCGCATCGCCAAACACGTGCGGGTGGCGGCGGATGAGTTTGGCGTCGATATCGCGTGCCACATCGGCCAGCGTAAACTCACCGGCGTCGGCCGCAATCTGCGCATGCAGCACGACCTGCATGAGCACATCGCCCAGCTCCTCGCGCAGATGCGCCACGTCGTCCGCCTCGATGCAATCGAGCGCCTCGTAGGCTTCCTCGATCATGTTCTTGCCGATGCTCTGATGCGTCTGCTCGCGGTCCCACGGACAGCCATCGGGCTGGCGTAGGCGCCAGATGGTCTGCACCAGATGCTGCAGCTCGGCCGACGCATCTACCAGCGTCGACAGGTCGCGCGAACCCTCGGCATTTTGCTGAGCCATGTGCTGCGCCATGGTTATTCCTCCTCCAGGATCACGTGACGGAACGCGCCGCCCTCGTAGATACCGTAGCTGTGCGTACCGTCCTTGGGAATGCTCACGCTGCCGGGATTGAACAGCCACAGGCCCGGGTGTGCCTCGCTTGCCTCGTTAACCTTGATATGCGTGTGACCGTAGACGAGCGCGGAGCCCTCGGGCAGCGCAGGCGCGTGGTCGACGCTGTTGTGCATGCCGGCGCCAAAGACGTGGCCATGCGTCAGGAACAGCTCGCGGCCGGCCTCGTCGAACAGCGTGGCGTAGTCTGCCATGACGGGAAAGTCGAGCACCATCTGGTCGACCTCGGCGTCACAGTTGCCGCGCACCGCGATGATGCGGTCGGCCAGGGCGTTGAGCAGCGGAATCACGCGCTTGGGGGCGTAATCGCGCGGCAGGTCGTTACGCGGGCCGTGGTAGAGCAGGTCGCCCAGCAGCACGATGCGGTCGGGCTGCTCGGACTCGATGGCGTCGCACAGGCGCTCGGCCCAATATGCCGAGCCGTGGATGTCGGAGGCGATGAGACATTTCATGGGAAGTCCTTTCGGGATGGGGCAAATAGGGTTGGCGTGGCGCGTTACTTGACCGTGTTACTCAAATCGTAGTACCGCGCCCTGAGCCGCCTGCATTACGCGTTGGAGCGGCACGTTGTGCTCGCGGGCAAGGCGGGCGCAGTCCTCGTACTCGGGTGCGGCGCGCTCGCTGCCATCGGGCAGGGTTGCCACCTTAACGGACACCTCGCCCCAAGGCGTTGCGACCTGCTCAAAGCGGCGCGGCAGGCAAACGCGCTCCATGACCTGGCGCCGGATGCCATTAGTCGTGGTTTCCAAAAAGATGATCGTCTGCAGATGGTCAATGTCCTCGCGGGAGCAGATCACCTGCAGCTGCCAGCCGGGGCGGCCTTTCTTGCAGTAGAGGGGCAGCCAGTGCACCTCGCGCGCTCCCGCCTCGCGCAGGCGATCGGCGGCGTAGGCGAGCACCTCGGGCGACGCATCGTCGATGTCGCATTCCAGCTTGACGATGGTTCCGGGCGCATCGATCTCGCGGGACAGCGGGAATTTGCTATCGCATTGCATACAGTCCGGGTCCTTTCCGCACGGGCTCGTTTTGTTCATCCAAACGCTAGCACACCGGACGTGGCGCAGACGTGACTTTCGTCCATCGCCGCCCTCGCCCCTATCCAAACGCGTACGTCAGCCTCCAAATATGCCATTTTTTGTCGTTTTTGGAGGCTGACGTACACGTTTTGAGAGCGCAAGCGAGACCGCACCGCGCGCCGCGCAGCCTTTCCAATCGATTTCGACCTCCGACGTGCCCGGCGTTTTGAGAGTTGCGCCATTACAATGGAGCGGATTCGCCAAATGCAAAGGAGTCGCCATGCCCGCATGCCCGCTGGTCGATTGCCATACTCATACCTCGTTTTCGGACGGCCATGCCTCCTTTGAGGAAAACGTTCGCGCTGCCGCGGCCGCTGGCTGTCGGGTCATGGTCTCGACCGACCACCTCACCTTGCCTTCCAGTATGGATGCTAACTGCGAGGTGCAGGTTGTCGAAAGCGACTTGCCGGCGCACCGCCTGGCTTTTGAGGACGCCCGCAAGCTTGCCGTGCAGATCGCACCCGAGCTCGAGCTTATCTATGGCTTTGAATGCGATTGGTACCAAGGTTGCGAGCCTTTGGTTGAGAGCTGGTCCCAGGGCGCCATCGTACGCCTGGGTAGCGTGCATTGGATTGGCAACCCAGGCGATATTGCGGCAGGCGCCGCAAGCACGGCGGGGACAGAGGACGTCGCTCGCCCCGACACGCCCGATTCGCTCTGCGGCTGGATTGACGACGATACCAACCTGCATGTTTGGGAAAACTTAGGCGTGCGCGGCGTATGGGAGCGCTATGTCGACGACTGGTGCCGCGCCTGCGAGAGCTCGCTCAACTTTGACGTGATGGCCCATCCCGACCTAGTCATGCGTTTTTCGAAAGAGGGCTTTGCGCCCGACTTTAACCCCATGCCCTTTTGGGAGCAGATGGCCGAGTGCGCCCACGACACGGGCCGCCGCGTTGAAGTTTCTACCGCCGCGCCGCGTAAGGGCTTGGACGACTACTATCCCGCAACCGGATTGCTGCGTTGCTTTGCCCACGCCGAGGTGCCGATTACTTTTGGCTCGGACGCACACCGTGCCCGCGACATCTGCTGGAACATCCGTGAGGCCCAGGCACACGCCTACGACTGTGGCTACCGGGCCTTCGATATCCCCCACCCCACCGGCGAATGGGAATCCACGCCCCTCGCCTAAGACTAGTCGTTGGGGACGTTCTTAAACAACTATTGACGGCGGGCGTTGAGTTCGCCGGCCAGCTCATCGAGGGTGATGCCGTAGCGCTCGAGCGTCACGAGCAGGTGGTAGATCAGGTCGCCGGCCTCGTAGCGGATGTGATCGTGGTCGTTATCCTTGCAGGCCATGATCACCTCGCTCGCCTCCTCGGCAAGCTTCTTGAGCAGCTCGTCCTCGACATCGGTCAGCAGGCGAGCGGTATAGCTCTCCTGCGGCGATGCGTCGCGACGGCCGTGAATCACCCCGGCGAGCCCCGTCAGCGTCTCACCGATATTTCCATCCTGAACATTCGCGGTGCGCACACCCATGGTTCAATCCTTTCTGGTTGGCCAAGCGCCTGGTCGAGCGCCCGCCCTACGCGAGTTTTCTAAAGAAGCAGGTACGGTTGCCGGTATGGCAGGCCGGACCCGGCGAGTCGACCTTGACCAGCAGCGTATCGCTATCGCAGTCGGCCCAGAGCTCCTTGACCTCCTGCATATTGCCGCTCGTCGCGCCCTTGTTCCAGAGCTCCTGGCGGCTGCGGCTCCAAAACCACGTGGTCCCGGTCTTGAGCGTCAGCCCCACCGATTCCTCGTTCATCCAAGCAACCATAAGCACCTCACCGGTGTCATACTGCTGAACCACACAAGGAATCAGCCCACGGTCGTCGTATTTGAGCTCTGCCGCGGTTGTCACTTGCTCCATTTAGAAGTCCAATCTCACAGGTATTCCCTGGCTGGCCATGTATTCTTTGACTTCGCGAATACTGAAGGTCCCAAAGTGAAAGACACTTGCTGCCAGCACGGCGTCGGCCTCGCCCTCGATCACGCCCTCGGCAAAATGCTCGAGCGTGCCCACACCGCCGCTCGCGATGACGGGAATCGGCACCGCACGCGCCACGGCACGGGTGAGCGCCAGGTCAAAGCCGGCCTTGGTGCCGTCGCGGTCCATGCTGGTGAGCAAGATCTCGCCGGCGCCGCGACGAGCCGCTTCCTCGGCCCACGCCACCGCATCGATACCCGTGGCGTTACGGCCGCCCGCGGTAAAGACCTCCCACTTGTCGGCTCCCGGCTCACCGGGCAAACCAACACGCTTGGCATCGATCGCCACGACCACGGCCTGGCTGCCAAATGCAGCGGCAGCTTGGCTGACCAGCGACGGATCGCGCACGGCAGCAGAGTTGAGCGACACCTTATCGGCACCGGCAGCCACCATGGTTCGCATGCCCGCCAGGTCACGAAAACCACCGCCCACGGTATAGGGAATGGCCAACTCCTCGGCCGCATGCGCCGCCATCTCAATGGTCGTCGCACGGTTGTCGCTCGTCGCAGTGATGTCCAGGAACACGACTTCGTCCGCGCCCTCGCGGTCGTAGGCGCGCGCCAGCTCCACCGGATCGCCCGCATCGCGCAGGCTCACAAAGTTGACGCCCTTGACCACGCGGCCGTCCTTAACGTCCAGACAGGGAATCACACGCTTGGTAAGCATGGGCTACTCCTCCCCTCGGGCGGCGGCCAGCGCCTGTGCCAGCGTAAAGTTGCCCTCGTAGAGCGCGCGACCGGTGATCGCACCCTCAATAGCATCCTCACCCACCGCGGCAAGCGCGCAGATATCGTCGAGTGTCGAGATGCCACCCGAAGCCACGACGGGAAAACCCGCGACCTCGGCCACATGGCGATACGCCGCCACGTCGATGCCCGTCTGCATGCCATCGCGCGCGATGTCGGTGTACACCAAATGCTTAAAGCCCAGCTCGGAAAGCTGCGCCACCGCATCATCGAGCGCCACGCCCGCGCCATCGCGCCAGCCGTTCACCTTGACCTGGCCGTCACGGGCGGCGATGTCTGCCACCAGCAGCTCGCCAAAGCCGCGCGCTGCCACCTCGGCAAAACCCGGCTCGGTCACCAGCACGGTCCCCAGCGCAATACGGCGCGCGCCATAGCCGGCCAGCTCGTCGATGCGTGCGAGCGAGCGGACGCCGCCGCCCACGTCCACAGACAGACCGTCGACGCCGCAGATAGCCTTGATCGCCGTCGAGTTGGCAGCGCATGCGTCCTCATCCTCGCCAAAGGCAGCGGACAGGTCGACGACATGCACCCAGTTCGCACCCTGCTCGGCAAAGGAGCGGGCAACGGCCACGGGGTCGTCGGAATATACCTTGCAGCGGCTCCGGTCGCCGCGCTCCAGGCGCACGACCTTGCCGCCGATCAAATCGATTGCGGGAAACAGAATCATCGGCCGGCCTCCTCGACGATGTTGACGAAGTTCTTAAGGATGCGCTGTCCCAGCGCGGAGGATTTCTCGGGATGGAACTGGCAGCCCCACACGTTGCCGTGGCGCACGATGCACGGGAAGCTCCGCGTGTAGTGCGTGCGCGCCAGAACATCGGCGGCATCGACATCGTCGGCCACCGCATAGCTGTGGGTGAAGTACATGTTGGCGCCCTCGGCAAAACCGGCGAGCAATGGATCGGCCGCGCCGGCGGGCGTCATGTGCACCTGGTCCCAGCCCACGTGCGGCACCTTCAGGCGACTCGATTCCAAGCGCGTGCACGAGCCGCGCATAATGCCCAGGCCATCGACCCAGGGACCGCCGGCCTGCTCGGAGGCATCGTCGTCCGCGCCCTCGTCCGCCGGCACGCCCTCGTCGCCGCGTTCAAAAAACAGCTGAAGGCCCAGGCAGATGCCGAGCAGAGGAGTTCCGGCGGCAACGGCGTCAAGCACGGCCGCCTCCTCGCCGCTCTGGCGCATAAAGGCGATCGCGTCATAGAACGCACCCACGCCCGGGATGACCAGGCCGTCGGCGTTGCGGATCTGTTCCGGATCATCCGATGTGCAGGCAGCGGCACCGGCGCGCGCAAGCCCGCGCACGACGCTCGACAAGTTGCCCTTGTGGTAGTCGACCACCACGATCTTCGGTTCGCCCACGCGACCCTCCTTTTTCCATCATCCAAAACCACCACAAAGGGGACAGGCACCTTTGTGGTGGTTTTTACCCTTGTGGCGGTTACAGTGAGCCCTTGGTGCTGGGGATTCCTTGCACGCGGGAATCAAGCTCGCAGGCGTGGCGCATCGTGCGTCCCACGGCCTTAAAGGCGGCCTCGATAATGTGGTGCGAGTTGCCGCCCGCCAGCTCGCGCACGTGCAGCGTGAGTTTGGCGTCTCGCGCAAAAGCGTAGAAGAACTCGACGGCCAGCTCGGTATCAAAGGTGCCCACGCGCTCGGTCGGCACGGGTAGATCGCAATAGGCCTGCCCGCGACCCGAGATATCAACGGCGGCCATCACGAGCGTCTCGTCCATGGCAATCGCCGCATCGGCAAAGCGCGTAATGCCCGCCTTGTCACCCAGTGCCTGGCAAAACGCCTCGCCCAGCACAATGCCCGTGTCCTCGACGGTGTGGTGCGCGTCGACCTCCACGTCGCCCACCGCATGTACCGTCAGATCGAACAGACCATGACGGCCAAAGGCGTTGAGCATGTGGTCGAAAAACGGCACGCCGGTCGAGATATCGCACACGCCGGATCCGTCCAGATCGAGCCTAACGACAATGTCGGTCTCGCCCGTCTTGCGGGTCACCTCGACATAACGGCCCATCTACATCTCCTCCTTCACCAGCGCGGCAAACGCTGCCAGCACCTCGTCGTTTTCCTGCGGGGTACCCACGGTAATGCGCAGACAGTCCGCAAGCCCCGGCGCGTAGCTAAAGTCACGCACCAAAATCGAATACTCATCGCGCAGACGCTCGCGCACGCGCGTGGCGTGCGGCGTGCGCACGAGCACAAAGTTCGCTGCGCTCGGCCACGCCTCCACGGGCATGCCCTCGGCAGCCATTGCGCGCAGGGCGCACAACTCGCGTTCGCGCTCGGATGCAACTTGCGCCACCACAGGCGCATACGCATCGCGGGCACGCACGCAGGCAAGCGCCGCGGCCTGGCTCAGCACGTTGACTGAATAGATCTGGCGAATCGCCGCGAACACGTCGATGACCTCGAGGGCCGCGATCACGTAGCCCAGACGCGTGCCGGCGGCGCCAAACGCCTTGGACAGCGTATGCAAAATCACCAGGTTAGGATGCTCGGCGATAAGCCCTTGCGCCGTGGTGGCCGCGCCAAACGAATCGTCGGCAAACTCCACGTAGGCCTCGTCGACCATCACCATGCCGGGGCAGGCATCGCACAGGGCAGCGATAAAGTCGAGCGGCGCCACGTCGCCCGTGGGATTGTTGGGCGAGGTCACAATCGCCAGGTTGCACTCGGGCGCTGCCGCAAGCACGGCAGCCTGGTCGAGCTCAAAGGTCACCGGATCGCGCCACACGTCGCTCACCTCGGTCTGGCAGAGCGACGCAAAGAACGCATACTCGCTAAAGCATGGCGGGCAGTTGAGCAGGGTCCGCCCCGCGCCGCCAAACGCCAGCAGGTAGTTATAGAGCAGCTCGTCGCCGCCGTTGCCCACGCAGATGTTCTCGCGTGCCACGCCATGCCAAGCGGCAAGCTCGTCGCGCAGGTCGTTGGACATGGGGTCGGGATAGCGGTTGAGCGGCGTGGCGGCGAGCGCCGCGTCGACCGCCTCGCGCACGCCGGCCGGCACGGGATAGGTGTTCTCGTTGGCCGAAAGGTTGATGCGCGTGGGCGTAAAGTTGGGATCGTAGGGCTCAATGCCGGCCAAGTAGGGCTGGACGAGTTCCTTCATGCGAGGCGTCAGCTCGGCCATATTAGGCCTCCCCGCCGGTCGCGTTAGCGCCATCCGCGCCCGCAGCCGCCAAGTCCACACCCTCGGCGACCGTCGCCGCGGCGTCGCCCGGCCAGGCAACCTTGGTCAGGTCGGCCGCCGCCAGCGACTCGGCGCTCACGGAATCCTCGCCCTGTTCCAGCACGCGACGACGCAGGGCGGCAGAAAGCGCGTGTGCCCACAGACCCTCGGCCTCGGCTAGACGCTGCGTGGCAGGAGCATCGGAGAGCAGGCCCTCGGGTGTATAGCAAATGACACTCGAGCGCTTGACGAACTCTTCGACCGAAAGCGGGTTGGAGAACATGGCCGTGCCGCCGGTCGGCAGCGTGTGGTTGGGGCCAGCAACATAATCGCCGAGCGGCTCGGAGCTCCAGGCGCCCACAAAGATGGCGCCGGCGTTGCGGATGCCGCCGAGCAGGCCCATTGCATCCTTGCAGTGCAGCTCCAGGTGCTCGGGCGCCACGGTGTTCACGGCCTCGACGGCGGCAGCCATATCGGCGGCCACCACGATGGTGCCCTCGTTGTCGAGCGAAGAGCGCGTGATCTCGGCACGCGGCGACTGCGCCACTAGAATGTCGATACCCGCCTCGACCTCGCGCGCAAACTGCTCGTCGCAGGTCACCAGATAGCAGGCGGCCAGCGGATCGTGCTCGGCCTGGGCCATCAGGTCGGCCGCGACCACCATGGGCTTGGCCGTGGCATCGGCCAGCACGCAGACCTCGGAGGGGCCGGCGACCATGTCGATGCCCACGTCGCCCGAGACAATCTGCTTGGCCGCGGCGACAAAGGCGTTGCCCGGGCCGGTGATCTTGTCGACGCGCGGAATGGTCTCGGTACCGTACGCCAGCGCGGCCACGGCCTGGGCGCCGCCCACCATATAGATCTCGTCCACGCCGCCGAGCTTGGCCGCGGCGAGCGTATAGGGGCTGATCAGGCCGTCCTTTTGTGGCGGCGTCACCATGACCACGCGCTTGACGCCGGCCACCTTGGCAGGGATAGCGTTCATGAGCACGGTGGAGGGATACTGCGCGCGACCGCCCGGCACGTAGATGCCGGCCGCGGCAAGCGGGGTCACCTTAACGCCGAGCATCGTGCCGTCCGGGCGCGTGGTAAACCAGCTCTGCTCGACCTCGCGCTGGTGAAACTCACGGATCTGGCGCGCAGCCTTCTCGAGCGCGGCGACAAAGGCCGGGTCGAGGCCTTCGAGCGCAGCATCGATCTGCTCTTGCGGCAGACGAAAGCTTTGCAGCTCGACACCGTCAAAACGCTGGCAGTAATCGCGCACCGCAGCATCGCCGTTGACACGCACGTTGGCCACGATATCGCGGGCGGCGTCGACGATGTTTTGCGGCAGCACACCCTTGCGGTTGAGCTGGTTGGCAACGAGGAGCTCACCGGGAGCAAGCTTGATGGTCTTCATATCGGTATCCCCTATCGGTCGAGGTTGCGTTTGGAAAACGAGATGCCGGGCAGCGGCACCAATCGGCCCGCAGTCCGGATATGGGGGCGCCCGTGCGCGCTCGCGCTATTGTGCCGAGCCCGCGACGGGCTCAAAATGCTTGTCCTTCACGGCAGCCGCCAGGCGATCGGCCAGGTTGCGAACGCGCGGATCCAGGCGCGCGGCACCCGGGTTGACGAAGAAGCGGGCCGTGCAGTCCATAATGCGGCCGGTGATGACCAGGTCGTTGTCGCGCAGCGTGGCGCCCGTGGCGGTGATATCCACGATGCGATCGGTCATACCGACGATGGGTCCCAGCTCGATGTTGCCGTGCAGCGAAACAATGTCGGCGTTCACGCCGCGCTCGGCATACCAGGCACTCGCGATGCGCGGGTACTTGGTTGCCACGCGAAGCGAACCGCGGCGGGCATAGTTGCGCTCGGCCTGACCGGCGCGCCAAGCGGGCTCAGCCTCAATAAAGGTGCACAGGCCGTAACCCAAATCGACCAGCTGCAGCAAGTTGAGGTCGGCCTCGATGAGCGAGTCCCACCCGCAGATGCCGCAGTCGGCACCGCCGCAGCCCACAAAGGCGGGCGCATCGCTGGGGCGCACGATGACAAACTCGATATCGCCGACCGCGCCCTCGCCGGCACGCGTATCGCGGCCGCGCACGATCAGGTGACGGCCGGGGTCGCGCAGCTCGGAGACGTCCAGGCCCGCGGCCTCGAGCACGTCGAGCGTGTCGGCCTTAAGCGAGCCCTTGGGAACGGCGATGCGCAGCGGACCCTCGGCACCACGGCCCGCGGCGTGGTCGCCGTCGGAAGCGGCGTCCTCAGCCGAAGTGTGCGCGGCCTCCAGACGCTCGAGCGAAAAGGCAAATCCCGCCGCCGGTACCTCGATGCCATCGCCAAACGCGCCGGTAAAGATGGAGTCGTAGCGACCGCCCGAACCCACCGGATCGGGCAGGCCACCGGCATAGGCCTTAAAGACCAGGCCCGTGTAGTAATAAAAAGAGTTCATGATGGAGAAGTCGAAGGACAGCACCTGGGCGTCCTCGGGAGCCAGGCCCTCGACCAGGGCACGCAGCTCGCGCGTCAGCGGCGCGACGATACCGGCAGCTTCCAGCAGCGCATCCACACGGTCGAGTATCTCGGCACCGCCGTGCAAGCGCGGCAGCTCGCTAATGGCGGCCTTGACGGCCTCGGGCTCGGCGCTTGCCGCCACGCGGGCATCGAGGCCCACAAAGTCATTGGCGTGCACGCAGCGCAGGGCCTCGGCAGCCAGCTCGCGATCCTCGCACGCCGCGAGCAGCTCCTTAAAAGGACGCACGCTACCTGCGATAATGCGCGCATCGGGCAACGCCAGCTTGCGCACGGCCTCGGCTACCAGCGAGACAATCTCGACATCGCCCGCGGCGTCGCCCGCACCGATGAGCTCAAAGCCCAGCTGCGTAAACTGACGCGAGCCGCCGGCATTGCGCTGGCACTCGCGAACCACCGGCGCCTCGTAGCGCAGGCGCAGGGGCAGGTCGGCCGCGCGCATGCGGGTCGAAACCAAGCGCACAATCGGCAACGTGTTGTCGGGACGGACCACCAGCAAACGCCCATCATCGTCAAAGAGCTTAAACGGCGTGTCCGCAATGCGGCCACCTTCCTCGAGCGAACCCTTGTCCTCGAGCAGCGGCGTCTCAACCGGCAGGTAATGATGCTCCCTAAAGCAGCCCTTCACCGTACATGCGATCTCCTCGCGTGCCTGAGCCTCCTCGGGCAATATGTCCCGGAATCCCCACGGTGTGGCCGTCATCTGGTGAGCCTCCTCATGCTGTGCTTCGCATAGAACAGAAGACCGGCATAGCTCCGCCGGTCTTCTGGGTACTTTAGCATACTAGAGTGCTTGCGGGGAAAATCGTCTCCCTCGGCTCACAGCGTATTCATTTAGAAACATAGGGGCGAGCCCTCAGCTCAATCTGGCGATTCCCCCAGCCCAGCAGGAAAGCGCGTCCCACTCCGAGCCGCAAGCCCGGGATGAACTTTCCGCCGAAGACACCCTGCGCCGACAGCAACGCAAAAAGGGCGCCCGCGCAAATGCGGACGCCCTTGTGTAGGGTCGAGATATCAACCAGCCAAGATATCGGACCTGCGACCAGCTCTTAGTAGTCGAACTGGTGGTAGTAGCGGCGGTACTTGAGGTTGTGCTTGGTGACCAGCTCGTAGTTGCGCGAGAGGCGGTCGGTGGTCAGCACGGACAGGATCCAGGGGGACACGATGACGCGGAAGTCGTCGTCCAGGCCCGGGATCGCGTACTCGGCGGTGTCGATGATGACGTAGTCCTCGTCGCCGGTCACGCCGCTGGTGAGGAAGGCGCGGACGCGCTCGTCGAGGGCGCGGCACTCGTCCTCGCCCATGAACAGGAACACCGGGACGCCGGGCTCGAGCAGCTCGAGCGTGCCGTGGAAGAAGTCGTGCGAGGTGATGTGGCGGATGCGCTTCCACTGCATCTCCTCGAGCAGGCACATGGAGTACAGGATGGTCTCGCCCCACAGCGCGCCCGAGCCGATGAACATGGTGTAGTCGGCCAGCGCGTACTTCTTCGCGAGCTCCTCGGCGCGCGGCTCGAAGCGCTTGCGGATGTCGAGCATGTCCTTCCAGACGTCCTTCGTCTGCTCGATGAACAGGTCGAACTTGGGGAAGCAGCCGCGGCGGTTGAGCAGGCGCAGGCCGAAGCAGTCGGCGAGGTAGTAGCCCTTCTCGCAGCCGCCGGCGCCGTGGTCGGAGGCCATCATGACGCAGTTCTCGGCGCCCACGGCCCGGCCGATCTTGCCCTCGGGGTTGGTCATGGCGTAGACGCGCACGCCCATCTCCTTCATCTTGCCGATGGCCTCGAGCACCTCGGGGGTGGTGCCGGACTCGGAGGCGGTCAGCACGACGGACTTGTCGGTCATGCGCTTGTGGCCCATGACGTTCCACTCGGCGGCGTGGATCAGGTAGACCTCGAGGTCGCGGTCGCCGAACTTGTTCATGAGGTACTCGAGCTGCATGAACTCGTCCCAGGTGCCGCCGACGCCCATCAGGAAGACGGCGTCGTAGCCCTCCTCGTGCACGCGGTCGGCCAGCGCGGTCATCTTCTTGCCCGCCTCGTAGACGTTCCTGCCGTCCTCGAGGTAGCCCTCCTGGTCGAAGTGCATGATCTCGATCTTCTCGGTCTCCTTCATGTGTGTCCTCCCATCACATGTGCGCGATTCTATACATCGCGCTTCTTGCTGATACCAATTATAGCCATACGATTGCTCATTATTTAATACCAATCTAAACTCACGCAGATTTACGGCGAACGGTCGGTTTCCTCGCCCGAGTGGTATTACAACGCCATTAGTTGTCTAATTCGAGCAGCACTGCAACGAACACTCCGCAACTCGCCACCTAAAACTACGTTGCGCCAAACCCGCTCTAGTGTTTCCGGCGCAACCTCGCAGTTCGGTTATTCGGCTTCCATCTCTGCTATCACACGACGATACATATCGATAACCTGAGTTGTCGCCTTAGACGGATCCTGATAGTAGCGGCCGTCACACGTCTCGGCCGAGGCATAGCCCGTATAGCCGTGGCGCATGAGCGCCTCAAGGTCGGCACGCATATCGCGCTCGCCGTCGCCCCAGGCAAGATGCGTCGTGCCGCCGCCGACATCCACAAAGTGGGTGTGGACGATCTTGTCGCCCAGGACCTCAAAGTAGCCGTCGATTGTGTCGCCGGCAACTTCCATGGCGCCAAAGTCGATACAAGCCTTCAGGTTGGGACGATCGACCGCCTCGAGGATGCGCGCGACGTCCTGCGCGGTGTTGACCAGCACGGACTCCGACGGCTGCAGCGCCTCGAGCGCAACGCGAATGCCGCGCGTATCGGCATAGTCGCATACCGAACGCAGCATGGCAACGCTGCGGGCCCAGGCGTCCTCAGCCGGCTCGTCCAGATAGGCCCAACCACTCGTCACCAGAATCTGCGGCGCACCCAGCTCAACGGCAACGTCAATGACATTCTTAAAGTACGAGAGTATGCGCTTTTGGCCCGCCTCACCACGCACCGCGACATTCCACGGCTTGGGGTTGTTCTGCTCGGGGCACACGCACACGATCTTGATGCCGTACTGGGCGGCAAGATCGCGAATCTTATCCACCGAATCGTGCTCGTGGCAATCCACATACAGGTGCATCGAGCCAGTCCACAGCTCGATATTGCGATAACCCGCCTCGCCTGCAGCCTTAAAGAACGTCTCGATGCTGTAGTAACGATGGTTGATGTTCATGAGCGAAAGCTCGGGTACGGCCATAGTCCTCCCCTTTCGTACGGGCTTTTAAAAAACAGGGGGCTGCCGCACATGCGACAAGCCCCCAAAGATCGACGCAACCGTTAGACGCGATGGAAGCGCGATTTAAACATATTAGGCAAGCACGCCAAAGAAGGCACCGATGATGCCGATGACCATGGTGCAGAGAATCAGGACCATCGGGTTGATCTTCTTGGAGAGCAGCCAGTAGTAAATCCAGAAGGCGGCCATGCCGAGCATGCCGGGCATGATGCCGTCCAGGATGTCCTGGAGGGTCTGGGCGGAGTCGCCCTGACCGATGGCGACGGGCAGCGAAGCCCAGAACATGTCCTTGCTCATGGCGCCGACCACCATGACGCCGACGATGCCGACGCAGGCCATGATCTTTTGCATCAGACCGGTCTTCTGAGCCTCGTTGAGGAAGCCAATGCCCAGTTCATAACCCTTGATAGCGCCAAAGATACGAATCAGGAACGCCGGGATGTTATAGATGAGCAGGAAGGCGATGGGGCCAAAGGCGTTGCCGGCCTGGCACAGGCTGATGCCCACGGCAGCGGCAACAACGCGCAGGGTGGACAGGAAGAAGGAGTCACCCAGACCGGAAAGCGGGCCCATGAGGGCGGCCTTGATGTCGTTGACGCTCTCGGGCTCAACCTCGCCGCGAGCGACCTTCTCTTCCATGGCCATCGCGATGCCGCCCACGAAGGGAGCGAGCTGCGGGGTGATGTTGAAGAATGCGCTGTGACGGTGCAGGGCCTCGGCGTAATCGTCGGGACGGCCGGCATAGATCTTCTTGAGCATGTTGGCGACCATCAGGCAGAAGGCAATGTTCATCTGCTTGTAGTAGGTCCAGGAGAACTCCATGCCCAGAGCGCCGGTGCTCAGAGAGCTCTTAATGAGGTCGGAGCGAGTAATCTGGTTCTCGGAATTAGAAGTCATCGTCCTCATCCCCTTCCACAGAAAGCTGGGGCTGGGCGCCACCAAGGCCCAGCAGGTCGAACTTGTTGATGCCGATGATGATTGCGATCAGAGCGACGCCGAGGACGGGCACGTTGGCATAGGAGCACATCAGGAAGCCCAGGAAGTAGAACGGCACGAGCTGCTTGGTAAGCACCAGACGACCGAGCATTGCGAAGCCCATGGCAGGCAGGATGTTGGCTGCGACGCCAAAGCCATCAAGGACAAACGTCGGGATGAAGTCGAGCAGACCCTGAACGGCGTCAGCGCCAAGATAGAAGGAGACGGAGCACAGGAAGAAGGCCAGGGCGACAATCACAAGACCGATAACCCAGTGCATAGCGTAGATACCCTTGAGGTTACCCTTGCTGGCAAAGACGTCGGCGCGGTCGACCAGAAGGGGCATACCGGCGTTGATGACGTTCTTGATGGCCAGGCACAGGGTGGCGATGGGCATCGCGAGCGCGATAGCGGCCTCAGTGCTCTGGCCCAGCTGAATAGCGAAGGCGCAGGCGAGCACGCCGCCAATCGTCTCATCAGGTGGCACGTAAGCGCCGATGGCAATAGAACCCATGAAGAGCAGCTCGAGGCTCGCGCCGATGGCGAGGCCGGACTGCAGGTCCCCGAGGACTATGCCGACGAGCGGGCACAGAACGATCGGGCGGAACGCATAGAGCGTACCGAGCTGATAATCGAGCTTACCGAAAGCAGCGATAAGTCCGATGAGGATCGCTTGAACAAGCATTGTTCCTCCTTTTGATCCCTCTTGGATCCGGTCGGCGATTCCCGACTTGTCAGCGCGCCCTTTTCCATGCCGACAATCGCCTAGGCAGATCCAGCTTGTACCGGCGTGCTGTTAACACCTAAACCGGTACAAATGATTTCATACCAATTATATAGTCATGCAGAAACTATTTAATACCAATCGCTCAACGGGCAGGTACTTCCGGTGAACGGTAGGTGGACTACCGGGTAAAGCGTTTATCCGCTACTCCACGGATAGGGCAGCACCATGCGTGCCGCCCCGTGGTCCCAAGTTACAGGACACTCATAGCGTCGACCTTGGGGTCATCGGCCAGAGCGCGAATCTCGACCTCGACACCACGACCGACGAGCTCGCGGATTTCCTCTTCCTCGGCGGCGGTCACAAAGACCTGACGCGAAACCTGGCGGGCGTCGGGACGCTGTTCGTCCTTGGACTTGGTGTTGCCCAGGTTGATCGAGGTAATCTGCGGGCAGCCGTCGGCAAGCTGCTTGGCCTCGGCGATGCTGGCGACGCAGATGATCATCTTGTACTTATCAGTGACACCAGAGTTAATTGCCTCGATGGCGTGTTCCATGTCCTTGATGACGAGCTTGGCGTTGGCCGGCTTGCCCATCTTGAGCGTGGTCTTCCAAACGGGATCGTTGGCAACCTTGTCGCCGACGCAGAAGATGCAGTCGGAGCCCAGGCCCTGGACCCAAGAGACGGCCACCTGGCCATGAAGCAGACGATGGTCGACGCGAAGCAGTTGAATCATGATTGACCCCCAAAGGTCTCATGCCGGAAACCCGGCCCCATTAATAGCAGGCGGAGACTAGAACTCTTCCTCGTCATCCGCATCGGTCAGCAGATCGTTGACAAACTTGACGCGCGTGTCGTCAGCCGCGATTATCTCGCGGATAACCTGATCGGCGGGAGCCTCCTGGTCCGAGAACAGTAGCTGGATCAGCAGCGGCAGGTTCATGTTGGCGACAAGGTAGGTGTTGGGACGCGTCTGAACGATCTTGGTGAACTCGTTGTTGACGCTACCGCCAAACAGGTCGGTGCACACGATCACGTCATCGGCAGGGTCGATGGTCGCCAGCAGCTTTGCGGCCTCCTCGGCGACGTCGGTGCGACCGTCGACAAACATCGATAGATCGTGAACGTTATCGCGCGCGCCCGAGAGCAGCTCGGTGCTCTCTTTAATGCCGGTCGCAAAATGCGCGTGGCTGGCGAAGATGTATTGCCTCATTACAGTTTCCCCCAAATGGAATTAGTAGTCGAACTGGTGGTAGTAGCGGCGGTACTTGAGGTTGTGCTTGGTGACCAGCTCGTAGTTGCGCGAGAGGCGGTCGGTGGTCAGCACGGACAGGATCCAGGGGGACACGATGACGCGGAAGTCGTCGTCCAGGCCCGGGATCGCGTACTCGGCGGTGTCGATGATGACGTAGTCCTCGTCGCCGGTCACGCCGCTGGTGAGGAAGGCGCGGACGCGCTCGTCGAGGGCGCGGCACTCGTCCTCGCCCATGAACAGGAACACCGGGACGCCGGGCTCGAGCAGCTCGAGCGTGCCGTGGAAGAAGTCGTGCGAGGTGATGTGGCGGATGCGCTTCCACTGCATCTCCTCGAGCAGGCACATGGAGTACAGGATGGTCTCGCCCCACAGCGCGCCCGAGCCGATGAACATGGTGTAGTCGGCCAGCGCGTACTTCTTCGCGAGCTCCTCGGCGCGCGGCTCGAAGCGCTTGCGGATGTCGAGCATGTCCTTCCAGACGTCCTTCGTCTGCTCGATGAACAGGTCGAACTTGGGGAAGCAGCCGCGGCGGTTGAGCAGGCGCAGGCCGAAGCAGTCGGCGAGGTAGTAGCCCTTCTCGCAGCCGCCGGCGCCGTGGTCGGAGGCCATCATGACGCAGTTCTCGGCGCCCACGGCCCGGCCGATCTTGCCCTCGGGGTTGGTCATGGCGTAGACGCGCACGCCCATCTCCTTCATCTTGCCGATGGCCTCGAGCACCTCGGGGGTGGTGCCGGACTCGGAGGCGGTCAGCACGACGGACTTGTCGGTCATGCGCTTGTGGCCCATGACGTTCCACTCGGCGGCGTGGATCAGGTAGACCTCGAGGTCGCGGTCGCCGAACTTGTTCATGAGGTACTCGAGCTGCATGAACTCGTCCCAGGTGCCGCCGACGCCCATCAGGAAGACGGCGTCGTAGCCCTCCTCGTGCACGCGGTCGGCCAGCGCGGTCATCTTCTTGCCCGCCTCGTAGACGTTCCTGCCGTCCTCGAGGTAGCCCTCCTGGTCGAAGTGCATGATCTCGATCTTCTCGGTCTCCTTCATTCCCGCTCCTTTCACGAGCAGTTTGAATTGTCACACGGCACGGACGGGCTTACCGTCCCGTCGCACCGCCTAACCTTGTGGTCATCTTGGCCCCAAGCTCAACAATTCAAAGGTTCTTAATACCAGTGAACGATTACAGGTTAGACGTTTTTAATACCGATTTTTCGATTTCATCCTCCTCTTTCGGTAGACGGTCAGTTTTTGCCGCCCATCGGTCAAGCGACATATGGCCATAAAAGACGAGCGCCCTGCCGTACACAAGGACGCTCTGAACACTAATAGTTGTAGGTATATCCGCCGGCATCGCCGCGGGTAAAAGACTTGGCACACTCGATAACCTGTCCACTCGAGTCATAGGTCAGGCATTCCAGCACGAGGGCCAGGTCGCCCGGCTCAAGATCGAGCAAACTCGCATCGCGTGCGCCCAGCGCCTCAATATCGAGCTTCTCAATCGATTTATCTGGCTTTCGGCCCAACATGTCATAGGTCTCATACAGGCTGAAAACCGATATGTCCACGTCTTCGATGCCAGGGAACAGCAGACACGGGATCAGCGTCATCTCGATCGACACGGGTTCACCATCAATGCAGTTAAGACGGCGCACCGAGTAGAGCAGATCGTCCTCGCCGATACCAAACAAGTCGGCATAATACGGGCCGGCATAGCGTTTGGAGCGCGCCAGGATGCGCACCGACGGCGTCGCGCCCGAAGCTAAAACCGACTGACGGAAGCCGCCCTTGCGAGCGTGCTCGTCAAACCACTTGTGCCCCACAAAGGCGCCCTTGCCCTGCACGCGACGAATCTGGCCACTTTTGACCAGCTCATCCATGGCGCTGCGGATGGTCAGGCGCGTCGTGCCAAACTCCTCGGCCAGCTCATTTTCGGACGGAATCATCGAGCCCGTCGGATAGTCACCGCGCTCGATTCGCTCCGCAATGCAGCGGCGAATTTGCTTGTAAACCGGCAAGTCTTCTACTGCCTCAGCCATTCGACACCCACCTTCGTCGCAACGCCGTCTGCCTCACCGTTATCGGCAAATCGATACTTGGTCGGCAGGGTCACGGACTTGCAATACTCGACAAAGCCATCGTTCTCATCGCGCTCGTGCGAAGCCTTATAAAACACCGGGGCGCCCTCCTGGGCATCCAGCAACTTGGCCTCGTCGGCGTTCAGACGGCTGATGGAAATATGCTCCTTGCCGTGCGACACGCGGACATTCCCCTCTTTGAGCAAAACGTCGTAGAGGCTCTCCTGCTCGAAATCGTGATCGGGAAGCGAGGGACACAAAGACAGATTGACGTATGCCGTCTCGATCGACGCCGGGGAACCATTGACCACGCGCACGCGCCGAATGCAGAAGAGCGGCATGCCCAGCTCGATTTGGGCCTTTTGGGCCAGGTCGACATCGGCGTACACGACCTTGGAGCATACCAGGCGTGCGGTTGACTTTGAGCCGACCCTCTCCACCGCCTGCGTATAGTTCCACGTTTCCTGAAAGATGTTCAGCGGCTTGGGCGGGCATACATAGGTGCCCGAACCGCGGCGGCTTTCCAAGGTTCCGCACGAAATGAGACGCGTGATCGCAGCGCGCAACGCCGTGCGGGACACGCCCAGCTCTTCACAGAGTACGCGCTCGGCGGGCAGCCGGTCGCCACCCTGCAGGTCATAATGTTTGATATACCAAAGAATGCCCTCAAAGGCGCGATCTTTGGGCGGAATCGCATATGGTTCACTCGACATGGGTAAGGCTCCTCGACCGCTTGATGCTGCGGGCATCATTGCTCCGAACGCCCCATGGCGTCGAAGGCTTCTTTGATCTGTTCCGCAACGTTCCGATACGACCGATATAGGCCGCAGTCTCGCTTGACTTCGCCCGCAGTCACAGGAATCTCAAGCTTCGAAATCTCATCCTCGCCGGTTTGCACGGCAACGACGACACCCATACCAAGGCACATGTTACGCTTGGCGGCATTGTTTTTGGTAGCCTGAGCTGGGTTAATCAAAATCTGCTGAGCGAGCTCTCGATTGCTGAGCTGCGGCACATCCTCGGGATTTCCGGTCTCGACAATCTCGCACTGCAGCACATCCGCGTAGTCAAAAATCCTCGGGGTCGCGCCGCGCTGATGCACGGCCCACTTGCGACGCGTGGCATCCTGGTAGATAGCCGGCAAAAACGTAAAGCGCGGCGGGTCCAAAATCGTGTCCGTGATGGTAAACACATCGGGATCAAAGGCATCCTGCGGGTTTTTCTTCTTGAACAGCCCCATATCAGACTCCCGTACTAACACTTAACAACTCGAGCTAAATATAGCACCAATTTCAAGTCGCCGCTTTAGCGCATCGGTGCATGGCATCTATAGCTCGCTCAGCGGGAAATACACAGACGAGACCCGGGGCGGGGTGCTTGGTTTTGAGAAGTGGGCTTCGCGAACTTCCAAAACCAAGCACC
>ERZ773235.27-NODE-27-length-191508-cov-9.736515_pt1 | contig 191508 bp, 175 predicted proteins | sample MGYA00580522_ERZ773235 | MGnify/ENA primary metagenome ERZ773235 (study PRJEB29015, sample SAMEA2737797) | human gut metagenome | biome: human gut; feature: human-associated habitat; material: faeces | place: China | collected 2012 ... | reverse complement strand
CGCACGTCATACCCCTTGTGCAGTATCGGAAGTGTGGATGTCTTTTGGCTTTTATACTCATCTATTTTTTAAATATATAATAAATAAAGCTACCAATACTCATCAGGATAATTATACCGATTATTGTACTGCACATTATTATAATCTTTCTCATGTGAGTGGACCGTTTATTCCCATCTTTGCATTTGGGTAATCACGCAAATACAGGGAGACTCATTTCATGATATCACTGATTATCTGTAATATGGCCAACAAAAATTATCCGCAGAGCCCGTTTTTGACCAAACACAGTCCCAGCTGACTTCCTCCCACACATTATCGTCATTTCGTTCTAACCAAATTTTGACAAGCGACGAATGATTCTCAACAATGTAGCAAACAACAGCTTTACTATCGTTATATTCAACGACTCTGAAATATTCAATACCGTTTATCATCCCTGTTTGCTCGTATCCGTCATCAAATTCATCTCCGTATTTCGCAGTTAAATACTCGGCTTTGATATATGGAAAGAAAAGAACAATCAATAAAATCATTACTATAATTAGAATTATCTTTTTCGATCTAATATTTTTTCTCATGTTTTATTCTCCTAATAGATATGGCATCAGACCGTAATACATTTTAGTTTTTTCGCCAAACCAATTAGCTTGTGGATTCGAATGAGGTTTTCTTGGCGTCCCGTCATTGTTTGTATGGCCCAAATTATACAGTGATCCCAATATATCCGGTCGATCTGTGATTTCGGGGAACGCGCTGCTCCTTTCGTTGCGGTCGATTTTCCGTCGGCTTATATCCCGACGCATGATTATAAATTTATATGCGATAGCTTTCGGCTTGCTTTTCGTACATTGAACAGTATTCTCCCTGCAGACCGATTAATTCCTCATGAGTACCGCATTCGGTCACCCTGCCTTCGCTCAGGTAGTATATCCTGTCTGCATACTGTACCGTTGAAAGCCTGTGAGAAATAATTATCATGCTCTTGCCCGATGAGTTGTCAAAAACGGATTTGTTGACGGCATACTCCGACGCGGGATCCAACGCGCTGGACGCTTCATCCATAATAACGATCTTTCCGCAGTTTGCGGCAAGCGCTCTTGCGATCGCTATTTTTTGAGCCTGCCCGCCGGAGGGAACAAGCCCGTCGCCGTCGAATTCTTTGGTCAGATTCCTTTCTTTCAGTTCTTTGAATTCAGCCAAATCGCTTCTGTCAAGAGCATCGTCTATGATATCATCATCGGCTGCGGATGTATTTCTCATCATGATGTTGGACGCAAGGGAAAATGCATAAAGCTGAAAATCCTGAAATACGACCTGAAAGAGCCGTCTGTACGTTTCCGCATCATATTTCCTGATGTTGATACCGTTTATTAAGATTTCCCCTTCGGTCGGATCATACAAGCGCATTATCAGCTTGATCAGTGTGGTTTTTCCGGCGCCGTTAAAACCTACAAGCGCTATCCGCTCGCCGCTCCTGAACTTCAGGTTTATGTTTTTCAGCACATATTTATCGCTGCCCGGATATTTAAAGCCGACATTGACACATTCAATCTCGCAGAATGATTCCCGCAGCTCGTTTTCCGACGCTGCCAACGTGCCGCTTCCGTTGATCCCGCTTTTATAATTCAGTATTTTCATTACCTTTTCGGCGTATAATCCGTTTTCGGTTATTTGCGGAACGGAGTTGAATACAGCGCCCACGGAGTACATGAAATTGTTTACCGCAGTGAACATTGCCACAAAGAGCCCTGCCGACAAAGAGCCTTGTACAATGATACGCCATGAAATATAAACCGACATAAGCAGAACTCCGAAAAGCACCTGAAAATTGTTGGAAATAAAATTTATAAATATCAATTTCGGCGCATATCTGCCTGTTATTTTGATCCGGCTGTCAACCGATTCGTTAAATTCATCCGTCAGCTTGCCGTTCATGGAAGGATATATGCGAAGCTCTTTTGCATACTGCTGCAGATAAAATACTCTTTTGAAATATTCGCTTTTCCTTTCATACAAAACACTTTCCTCTCTTTTAGCCACCGTGATCCGACTCTGACGGATTCCGCACACGGTGCTTACTATTATCGGAATTATTGCAAATACGATAAGCATCGGGTCATAGAATATGGCAATGCCGGAGAATGACAGCATGGCTATTATATTGGAAATAAAAGAAGTAAGGATATTGAACGATCTGATCGAACAGTTATCCGCTTCACTGACAGCCAGAATGTAGCTGTTATAAAAATCGGGATCGTCATATTTTTCAAGATCAACGGTCTTGATCTTCTCCATGATGAGTCTCTGCATGCCTTTGTGTATTTTAAGAGTTCCGACGGGATTGATCTTCTCGGCAAAAATACTTGACAGGATCCCGTCAAGCACTATCAGCGCACCTATCGCGCATATATAGCATAAGACATCTCTGAAATCGCCGCCGTATTGCATTGAGTCCACAACTTTTTTGAAGAAGAAGATGTTAAACCCGATATTTACGGCAAGCGATGTGAACATGGTGAGTATTTTCAAAATGAACATGGCAGGAGCGAATTTGAATACAAACCCGATCATGTACCAATTATCTTTCAGCTTTTTCACAGTGTATATTCTCCGTTTCCTGTTTCGACACATTTTATTATAGACAAACCGTTTCCCGATTTCAACGGTTTGGGATAATGCATGGTTTTCAGGGATAATTGCAGGACTTTTTCGCGGCTTTGCCCGCGACAGCTTTGATAATATGTCCCGAAAATGATATTCCCGTTACTGCCGCGCCCGCCGTAACGCTGCGCTGCCAAGCGCAAAAAATACCGGGCCGACCTTCCCCGGTATTTTTTGTCCGACTGCGGGCGTTATTTCACTGATGAACAGAGATTTTTCAGCTTCTCTGCGGCAGCAGTATCTGCACGCAGAACATACCGTCCTCCTCGGAATAGTTTACGAAGCCGTAATACTTTTCCGCCGTTTCCCGAACTATTTTATGACCCAATCCGTGCCCGCCCGCGTCTCCTTTTGTCGTTCTCAGCTTGGGATTGCTTTTCAAAACGGATTCCGAGATCGTATTTTTACACACTATGATCCTGGTTTGATTCCGGCTCAGAAAATGCAGCTCTATTCTTCTGTTTTCTTCATCTATTTTCTGCTCGGCTTCAACGGCATTGTCGATCACGTTGCCGAGAATACACGCGAGATCGGCATCGTCGATATCGGAATAATCTCCCACATATCCGGAGACTGTTATTTTGATTTTATCCTGCCGCGAGAGCTTTGAATTGATCAGATAATCGATAACCGAATTGTTTGTGCTTATTATGTTTCCGAAGCTGTTTACGGTTTCCGTCAGGGTGTTTATGTACTCATTGCAGCCGTCCGTATCACCGGAATTGAGCTTGGCGGATACGACCGATAAATGATTTTTCAGATCGTGCCTCACCTTGCGGATATTATCCCAGATAAAGCGCGCATCGTCTGCGCTTGTCTGTGCAAACGACGCCCTTTCCGCAAGAAGCTTGTACTCATATTCCCGCCGCTGCGATACCTGAACCTGATATACCATGAAATACGAGACCAGTGTCGCGGCAACAACGGAAAGAAGCAATGCCAGAATATCGATATCATTGACGCTTTCGTTTTCAACCGCCAATTTCATCAAAAAGCCTAAAGCTATCACGGAAATAAACGTGTACAGCGATACCGTGACGCCGTTCTTTCTGTCAAGAGGATCATTATAGGAAAACGCTGAAAGTATCAGCTTGTATATTACAAATCTCGAAGCAAAGCAAACGATCAGATATATTATTCGCGGGACGCCCGATTCGCCCTGCATTACCGTGTCCATATCACCGACGGCAAATGACAGTCCGGCATACACCAAGCTGCTTGAAAACATCTGCACCGCCGTAAAAATACAAGCCGCGAGCAGTGCCCTGAACTTTGATTTTCTGCCCATATTGATCATGACGGCGAATATTGTTATGAAGGCTATCGACCCCGCCAAATACAGAAGATCAAAGCCCGGCAGCAAAAGATCGGCTGAGTATTCGAAAGCGAGCATCAAAGCCGGAACTGCATAAATATAAGGCTTTATGTCTCTCAGTCTCGATACATGCAGAAACGCAGGAATAAACCATACCATATATGCCACATCCGAAAACGTCGCCAACGCTTCAAATATCCTGTTTATCATATGATCCTCCTTGACAAAAACTCCGCATATGCTTTTTTGAAGCCCATGAGACGCCGCTGAGCAATCGGTATCGGCACATTGTCTTTTCCCATTATTACGGATATTGATCTGTCAATGCTTTGAATCTGTTCCAGGTTGACAATGTATGCCGCATGAACTCTGTAAAAGTCATATTCGGCTACTACCTTTTCCACATTGCCTAATGTGTCGCGGCATGAATACTGCTTGCCGTTTGATAAAACGTAATAGCAATAATTGCCGATGCTGTGAATGTAAACGATATCCTTTTTCCGTATATTTATCTTTCCATCGGTCGCAGCCACCGTGATCTTCTCGTCGGGCTCATTCAGTATACCGCATATTCTCTTCACGGTCTTCGGAAGCTCGTCGCGGATCTTTCCTTTTCTCAAAAACGCAATGGGGTAAAACTCAAAAGCGTCATAAACGAACTGATCATATGCGGAAACAAACACGATAAGCGTTTCACCGTTGATCTCCAAAAGCCGTTTTGCCGTTTCAAAGCCCGTCAGGTCTTTCATGTCTATATCAAGAAAGATAACGTCAACACGCTCTCTTTCCGCAAAGGAAATGACACCGCTGCCGTTATCATAGCTGTAAAATTTCGCATCCTTAAAGATATTTCGGTAATCGTTTTGAATAATATCTCTGACATAGCCGAACAGTATAGAGAGGAATTCCGTATTATCATCGCAGAACAGTATATTTATCATAAAGCACTCACCCAAGTATTTTGTATTAAAAATTATATCATTAGAAATATGCAAAGTCAAATACAATACGTTTCTTCCGGTTTCGGTTATTTTTGAAAGCCCGGTCTGCATCATTGCCCGGCGGACACCGCGCGCCGGAGCAAAAAGAACAAAAGTCCCGATTTTCGCGCGGCATCACCGATTTACAAAAAATCCATCATCTGCCGGCTGAAAAATTTCTGCTTGATTTTTTAACAATTGTATGGTACAATAAATCTGTATTTGCTTATGAGAGGCAAATATTTCTGCGCTTTTGCGCATATGATCGATCAGACTCCGGATCGTGATTTCCCCAAAAGCACGCGGCAAAGCATCTCCCCCGCCGCGCGCATAATACAGCTCTGAGACAGCATGAAAGACTTCTTCGGACAAAGCAGAGCGGATCACAGAAAGGATGTCCGTTCCGTTCGGAACGGGCGGCGATTATCATTTATGGATAAGAACAGAAAGAAACCCCGATCTATTATCCCCGGCGGTATCCGGGGAAAGCTTTCGGGCAAGGGCTCATGCCGGGCGGGCGGCGTATCCCGTATGCGTGAGGCGGAAGAGGAACTGCTTTCGCTCGAGAGGGAGGACAGTGCCTTCTCTTCCGTGCCGAGGCTCACGCAGGATTCCGAAGCGGGCAAAGCTTCCGCATTCGGTGCAAGATCGGCAGACAACAGCCGTTTTACGAAAAACGGCGCACATCCCGGCGCGATCGGACGCGCGGGGCGGACGGCAGGCGCGGCACATACATCAAACGGTGCCGCGGGAGCAAGACCGTCCGGAAACACAGGCACATTCCCGGTATCTCATCCGGGAAGATCATACGCCGCCGGGGTATCGCCCTCGCGCCGTATGGCAGACAACGGAACAATTAACCATTCTGCGGCGGGAAGAACCGCCGCCGACCGCGTGCAAAGCGCCTCCCGTCGGGGGAAGACGGGCGCGACGGCGCACGGGATCGGAAACGGTCCGACGGGCACGGAGCGTGTCGGACTGCCTGCCGTTCAGGTGGGCAAAAGGGTCGCTAAGCGGAGTAAGAGTCTTATTTCCGCACTGCTGACCGCGCCCCGCACAAGGGGCATCGTCACGGTAGCGCTTGCCGCCGTGATCGGAGTATTTGCGATCGCTACGGTCGCAGCGGCTGCGATAACGTCGCAGTCGGGGACCGTCTCCGAAGAGACGATTGACATCGAGCTTCGCCCGTCGGAATCGGACGCATTCGCGATCGCAATGTCGGCGGAAATCCGTGATGACAGGATCTCGACCGACGAAAACTCATCGGTCGGAGCGGTGCTGAAATCCGGCGCTGCGCCTGAGAGCGGCTCCGCGGAGCAGACCGATACCGAGACGGAGAGCGAAACGGAGGGAACACCGGCGGAGACCGAGGAGGAGACCTTTAACGTTACCGTCACCTTCTGGTATCGGGAGAATCTCACGGTCAACGTCGGCCGCGTGACGGTCAGGGAGCTTCTTTCGTCGAACGGCATCACGCTCAACACCGCACAGGAGCAGAATCTGAATCTTGATGCAGTGATCGATCAGGACATGACCCTTTCCGCAGACAGCGTGACCTATACCACCGAGACGGAAGAGCAGACTATTGCTTACAAAACGGAGTACAGAAACACCGATTCACTGCCCGAAGGGGAGAGCCGTGTCACTCAGAACGGAGTGAACGGAAGCCGCACGGTGCAGTATACGGTGACCTACGTCAACGGTGAGAGAGTCGGACGCGAGGAAAGCGCAAGCTGGATAAGCGCGTACCCGACGAACGAGATCGTTTCGACCGGAGTCGGACCGAATACGTTTATCGATGCCGACGGCAACGTCCGTGAGTATGCGTACTACATCGACGTGCGCGCGACCTGCTACTATGTCGGAGGAACGACCGCATCGGGACTTCCCGCCGACGAAAACGTCATTGCCGTAGATCCGAGCGTTATTTCGCTCGGAACGAGGGTGTACGTCACCGGCGCGTACGGTGATTTCGGAGAACGCATAGCCGCCGATACGGGCGGAAACATCATCGGGAACACAATCGACGTGTGTATCGACCCGAACAACCCGTACGCTGCCAACTTCGGATGGCGCGACATGAGAGTTTACATTCTGAAATAAGCGAAAAGCGCCGGGCACGGCATTCGTGAGAGTGCCGTGCTTCGGTATGCTTCGCCGCACTTCGTGACTCGAACGGTGCGCTTTAGTGCATCGGTGCACCGCTTGCCGTACCGTGAAATGCGGCGCGGCTCGTTCTTCGATGTCCGTGCGGCTTCGCTCTGCATCATGAAAATGCGAAAATTCCGCGCCGTGTCGGTGCGCGGTCGGCGGTGTGTCCGCCGCAGCTCAATATTCAATCTGCCGCCGGGTAGAGATGCTTCGGCATCCGTAAACACATCGTTAGGTCTTTGAAGATGTGTTCGCGGATGCTTTTTTCTTGAAAAATTCCGCAGCACGGATAAATCGGAGGTCTCATGATCGCAAAAATAAAAAAAGCCGTATCGTATTTTACGGCGGCGGAAATTATCCTTTGGGCGGTATCCGTCCTTCTCATCACATCGTCGTTTTTCATTTTCGCAAGGCGCGAATACCTTACGCTCGCCGCGTCGCTCGTCGGCGTGACGGCTCTCATCTTCTGCGCGAAGGGAAATCCCGCGGGTCAGGCGCTCATGATAGTGTTCAGTGCGATGTACGGCGTGATATCGTTCACCTTCGCGTATTACGGGGAGATGATGACCTACCTCGGCATGTCCGCGCCGATGGCGGTCTTTTCGCTGGTGTCGTGGCTCCGCAATCCGTATGAAGGGAAGCGCTCGGAGGTGAAAGTGAGCGCGCTCGGCGCGGCGGAGACGGTCTCTATATTCGTGCTGTCCGCCGTTGTGACGCTCGTATTTTACTTCATTCTCGGAGCGCTCGGCACCGCAAATCTGCTGCCGAGTACGCTTTCGGTCACGACGAGCTTTCTTGCGGTCTGTCTCACGTTCAGAAGAAGCCCGTACTATGCCGCGGCATACGCGGCAAATGACGTTGTTCTTGTGATCCTGTGGGTCACGGCATCGCTTTCGGATGCGTCGTATGTGTCGGTCGCCGTATGCTTTGCGGTATTTCTTGCAAACGACATTTACGGATTTATAAGCTGGTCGCGGATGAAAAAGCGTCAGGAACACGGCGCGCAGCCGTCCGCAAAAAAACGGGATCGGTGAATTTCACCGATCCCGTTTTCTTTTGTAAGCTTTGCGCTGTCCGCGCAGATTTTATACGTTCATTATAACGGGAAGGATCATCGGCTTGCGCTTCGTCTTCGAATACAGATACTTCGAGAGATCGTCCTTCACGTTTGATTTTATCTGGTTCCATTCGGTGACTCCGGCTTCGAGCGTCTCCTCGAGCACGTTGCGTGCGATCGCACGCACCTCGTCCATCAGCTCCTCCGATTCGCGCACATACACGAATCCGCGCGAGATGATGTCGGGACCCGAGATGATCTCGCAGGAATCGACATCGACCGTTGCGACCACGACGATAAGTCCGTCCTGCGCGAGATGGCGCCTGTCGCGGAGCACGATGTTTCCGACGTCGCCGACGCCGTAGCCGTCGATCAGCACTCTGCCGGACGGGACGCTTCCCGCGCGGCGGCAGCTTTCGCCGTCAAGCTCGAGCACCTGCCCGATCTCGCATACGAATATGTGATCCGCGCTCATGCCCATGAACTGCGCAAGCTCCTTGTGCTGCATGAGGTGGCGGTACTCGCCGTGGATCGGCATGAAGAATTTCGGCTTGGTCAGCGAATGCATCATTTTGATTTCCTCGCGGCAGGCGTGACCCGAAACGTGAACCTCTTCCTCTTCGTGGTAGACGTTCACACCGCGGCGGTACATTTCGTTTATGATCTTGCCGACGAGAAGCTCGTTTCCGGGGATCGCGTGCGAGCTGAGCACGACGAGATCGCCCGAGGTGAGCTCGACCTGATTGTGATCGGAAAACGCCATGCGGTAGAGCGCCGACATCGGCTCGCCCTGCGACCCCGTCGTGATTATCGTGATCTGCTCGGGCTTGTAGCGCCCGATGTCGGATATGTCGATCAGCACGTCCTCCGGCACGTCCATGTACCCGAGGCGCACTGCCGCGCCGACGACGTTTACCATGCTCCGCCCCGTGACGGCGACGTGCCTGCCGTATTTGGCGGAGGTGTTGATGATTTGCTGCACGCGATGAACATTCGAGGAGAAGGTCGCTATGATTATTCTCTTGTCGCCGTTCTGCATATAGATCTGATCGAGCTGACCGCCGACCTTTCTCTCCGAGGGGGTGTATCCGGGACGCTCCACGTTCGTGGATTCGCACATCAGAAGGAGAACTCCCTCACGTCCGTATTCGCCGAGGCGCGTGACGTCCATCATCTCCCCGTCGATCGGCGAAACGTCGAGCTTGAAGTCACCCGTGTGGATCACGACGCCGACGGGCGTTCTTACGGCGATCGCACAGGCATCGGCGATCGAATGGTTGACGTGGATGAATTCGGCTTCAAAACAGCCGAGCTTCACCGTGTCTCCCGCCTCGACCGTGTTCAGCTGAGCCTGCTTTGTCAGCTTGTGCTCGTTCAGCTTGTTTTCGAGGATGCCGAGCGTCAGCCTCGTTCCGTATATCGGCGGGTTTATCGTCCGCAGAACGTACGGGATCGCTCCGATGTGATCCTCGTGACCGTGGGTTATCAATATTCCGCGGATTTTGTCCGCGTTCTTCTCGAGATATGTTATGTCCGGAATAACGAGGTCGATTCCGAGCATGTCGTCGTCCGGAAACGCAAGTCCGCAGTCTATAACTATGATATCGTCCTCGTACTCGAGAACGGCGATGTTCTTTCCTATCTCGTTGAGACCGCCGAGCATCATTACCTTGAGCTTTGAGGCGGCTTTCTTATGTCCTTTCTTTCTTGCCATGTAGACTCCTTTATCGAATTTATTGAAAATAAGTAAGTGACCGCGCGGATATACCGGCGGCTTTTCGCCCATGCGGGAACAAACGCGGTAAGCGTTTTCCTCTTCCGGGGATTTTCGGGCACGGAAAAGGCGCCGCCGCACAATATGTGAAGCCGCGATCGGGGATCGCGTTTCCGATGCGGCGGAACAACACCGTCGGCGCGATCGCGCATTCACCTTCCGGTGACATACGGGCAAAGCTTCAAAGCCCTTCACTGACGGGTGAGGGCGCTGCACCTTCAACCAAGGCGGCGGTCGAAGGCATCGGAGGCTTTCCGGTATGTCTTTTTCGGTCGGGAATATGCTTCCCCGCAAAAACGTACAAAATACTGCAAGTATATTATATCGCCGAAAGGAGGGGCTGATGTGTGCAAAATGTTTACAAAGTGTAAATTATTACACTATGAGCATCGTTATGAACAGACCGAGCGCGAAAACGCCGATTCCCGAGAGCACGCCGAGCACGAACGGACGGGGGCTGAGCGTCTTTCTGCGCTTCTTTTCCGACAGCGAACCGACGGAGCGTTCGCGGATTATCCGCATCGCCTCAGCGACCATGTCGTCCTTTCGCTTCGGCGACGCGCCGTCGCGCAGTATGAAATACGCTTCCTTGAAGATCGGGCTTTCGGTATCGCGGATATAGATTATTCTTCTTTCGCATCCTTTTATCATTTGACGTTCCCTTTCACGCATGTTTTCGACCGTCGGCAAAGTCGGCTGCGCGGCTTTCACCACGGTCGGAATTTTATTCTATTATCCCCTGATTTTTCGTGAGTATTCAGCGGGGAACGCCCTGCCCGGATTAAATTCGAGCTCGGCGGCAAAGAGCGCACCGCGTATGTGCCGCCCGTCGGACGTTCCTCGCGGAAGGCATAATAAAAGCGCGGAGCGCACCGTAGGGGTACGCTCCGCGCCGATTCCGCCGACTTGCCGATCGGCAGGGGAGATCACACGTCCGCCTCCATGTAGTTTCGGGACGTGCGGAATCCGAGGGATTCGTAAAATTTCAAGGCAGATTCGTTGAAGGACCAAACGTCGAGCGAGATGCGCCCGAAGCCCGCGCGCGCGGCTTCGCTGCGGCAGAAGCCGATCAGCGCGCTTCCCACGCCGCGACGCCTGAAGTCGGAATCGACTCCGAATTCCTCGATGTGGTAGATTCTGCGGGCGCACATGTACGGCGACTCCGGTTTGTCGATCCGATGTACGAGGGCAAAGCCGCAGACCGTGCCGCCGCACACGGCGGCGATAACGTCCGTGTCATCATCGTCGAAGGCACTGTATACCCGCTCGCTGAGATCTCCCCCGAAGCCGGGACGGAAAATGTCGGGACGTCCGTTTGCGTGAAGCTCGCTTACAGCCCTTCTCAGCTCGTTCACCCGCTCAAGCTCATCGCGCTTTGCGTATCTTACTGTCAGCTCCATATATTCTACCTCCGCTTTCACCCGGTGAAAGCGTCCTTTCTCTTTTGTGTGTGCGACGTATATCGCGCGGCTTGCACTCCCCGGATATGCCCGCACGGCTGTCCGTCGTTGGGACTGTTTGCTATTGGGACTGCACCGCCGTTATACTGCGTGCCCGCTGCGGACTGCCACAGCGCCGATATTCCGCGCCCCCTGCGCCGAGTTTTCGCTTCGGTTTTGACAGCCTCCGCTTCGTCCGTCGGCTTATTGCCTCGGATTTGACAGCTTCAGCCTTCTTCTTCCGCTCCCGATTCGCCTTTGAATACAGCTTTTCGCCCGTCTGCGGCCGGAGGCGAAAAAATCCCCGACTGCCTTCGCCATTCGGTATTATAGTGACGGCGCGCCCCTTTGTCAATCGAAAATCCGAAAAAATCTGCGGATTTTATCATTTGACCGCCGCGCCCGCATGGTGTATAATATAAGAGCGGAGTATTCTCCGCCCGAAAGGATCTTTGTATGAATTACGACGCATCAAACTGCACCCTTTGTCCCCGGCGCTGCGGCGCCGATCGGCGTGAGTGCGCCGGAGCGTGCCGCGCACCGGACAGCGCGGTCGTTCACTCGGCATTTCTCCATCGGTTCGAGGAGCCCGTGATCTCGGGCAGCGACAGCGCGCGCGGTTCGGGAGCCGTGTTCTTCTCCGGCTGTACGATGAGATGCGTTTACTGCCAGAATGCGGAGATCTCGCGCCGTGCGGAAGGGGAAAGCTTTACACCTGAGAGGCTCGCCGGGCTCTTTCTCTCGCTCCGAGACCGCGGCGCGTATAATATAAATCTCGTTTCCCCCACACCATACGTTCCGTACATAACGGAAGCGCTCGATATCTGCGGGGATGAGCTCGGAATTCCGATCGTATATAACACGGGCGGGTGGGAAAATGCTCAGACCGTGCGCGCGCTCGAAGGATACGTCGGAGTGTGGCTCACCGATTTCAAATATGCGGATGACGACCTCGCGCGCCGATACAGCGGAGCGGAAAATTACCGCGAAACGGCGCTTGAAGCACTCCGCGAGGAGGTCGGACAGAGCGCTTCGGCGGAGTATTACTTCGACGGCAAGTCAAAGCTTATGCGGCGCGGCGTTATCGTGCGCCATCTCTGCCTGCCGGGGCATCGGCGCGATACCGAGGCGGTGCTCCGCCTGCTTGCGGCGGAATTCGACCCGGGTGAGATCACGCTCAGCCTCATGAGGCAGTACACGCCGGGCTTTGCGCCGCCGCAGTACCGCGAGCTTTCGCGCCGCGTGACGTCGTTCGAATACGAATTCGCGCTCGACCTTGCCGGAGAGCTCGGCTTTTCGGGATTCTCGCAGGAAAAGGACAGCGCGTCGTGCTCCTACACTCCCGATTTCGCGGGAAAGGGCGGAGAGGTCGGTAAAAATTTCGGGTGATTTGACGCTTTCTCTTGATTTATGAGGGCAAAGGGTATATAATATAATTAATGAAATAAAATAGCCGGATTATGGCTTTGAAAGGATATGCTTTTGTATGAAACAGACGTCTAAGAAGAAGGACGCCGCACTTCAGGCGGATGCGACGCCGGAGGAAAAAAAGAAGGCGCTTGACGCCGCAATATCGAAAATCGAAAAAAGCTTCGGTCACGGCGCAATAATGAAAATGGGCGAGAAGGCGCAGATGAACGTCAGCGCGGTCTCGACCGGATCGCTTACGCTTGACATGGCGCTCGGCGTCGGAGGACTTCCCCGCGGGAGAATAATCGAGATATACGGACCCGAGTCGAGCGGTAAAACAACGATCGCACTTCATGCGGTCGCCGAGGTTCAGAAGCTCGGCGGAGAGGCTGCGTTCATCGACGCGGAGCACGCACTCGATCCCGTGTACGCAAAGGCGCTCGGCGTAGATATCGACGAGCTTCTCGTTTCTCAGCCGGACTCCGGAGAGCAGGCTCTCGAGATCGCGGAAGCGCTTGTCCGCTCCGGCGCGGTGGAGATCATCGTAATAGACTCCGTAGCCGCGCTCGTTCCGCAGCAGGAGATCGAGGGCGACATGGGCTCTTCCCACGTCGGACTTCAGGCACGCCTTATGTCTCAGGCGCTGCGCAAGCTGTCCGGAATCGTGTCAAAGACAAACTGCATAATCATATTCATAAACCAGCTCCGCGAAAAGGTCGGCGTTATGTACGGAAACCCTGAGACGACGACGGGCGGACGTGCGCTCAAGTTCTACGCTTCGGTGCGCCTTGATATCCGCCGCTCCGAGGTGCTCAAGACCGGCACGGAGAGCTACGGAAACCGCGTCAAGGTCAAGGTTGTGAAAAACAAGGTCGCACCTCCCTTCCGCGTGGCGGAATTCGACATTCTCTACGGAAAGGGAATATCGAAGAGCGGCGAGATCATCGATCTTGCGATCGCGCGCGACATTATCGAAAAGAGCGGATCGTGGTTCTCCTACAACGGCGAGAGACTTGCACAGGGCAAGGACAACGCGCGCCGCGTGATCGAGGAGTCCCCCGAGCTCATGAAGGAGATCGAGGAGAAGGTCCGCGCCGCCGGAATCACCGAGGATATGATCGAGGACGCATTTGCGGAGGAGGACGAGGACGAGCTCGACATCCGCACCCTTGATCTTGAGGGCTGACGGATTCTCCCGATATGGAGATAAAAAAGGTCGCATATGAGAATTTCCGCAATATCGCGGAGGCTGAGGTGGCTTTTACCCCCGGAACGAACGTGCTGTGGGGGAATAACGCGCAGGGCAAGACGAACATCCTCGAGGGGATATACTTCTTCGCCAGAGGGAAGAGCTTCCGCGCGTCGTCCGACAGAGAGACCGTGCGCTTCGGCGAGCAGTGCGCCCGCGCCGAGCTGACGTTTCGGCGCGCGGCGAGCGCGAGAGAAACGGTGCTTGAAGCGTACATTCCCGCATCGGGGAAGAAGAAGCTTCTTCGCTCCGGCGCGCCGCTTTCCGGCGTGTCCGAGATGATCGGCGATTTCACGGCGGTGCTGTTCTGTCCGGAGCATCTGTCGCTTGTCTCCGGCTCTCCCGCCGGCAGGCGCAGTTTTCTCGATATTGCATCGGCACAGCTTTCGGGCGTGTATGTCGGCGAGCTTCGCCGCTTCATGCGCGCGCTCGATCAGCGCAATGCGCTGATCCGCTCGTGCCGTCAGGGCGGCGTGTATGTATCCGATGCCGAATGGGAGGCGCTTGCCGCCGTGATGGCACCGAGCGCGGCGTACATCGCCGGAGCGCGCCGCGAGTACGTCGGTCGCCTGTCCGGATTTGTGGCGGAGCATTTCGATCGTATGACTTCCGGAAACGAAATACCGGAGATATCGTATAAAACTCAGGTGCTCCCCGATGAAGACGAAGGAGCGGCGCCTGTTTCGGAGATGGCAGCGCGGATCGAACGCCTTCTGTGCGAAAATACCGAACGCGAGATCGCGGCGGGAACCACGCTTTACGGGGTCCACCGTGACGACCTTGTGATAAAGCTGAACGGACGTGAGGCGAAAAGCTACGCCTCACAGGGGCAGACGCGGAGCCTCTCGCTTGCGATGAAGCTTGCGGAGGGCGAGATTGCGGGGGAGTCAGGAGGAGAATATCCGGTGTTTCTTCTCGATGACGTGCTGTCGGAGCTTGATTCGGAACGCAGGACATACATACTCGGCGCGCTCAGGGACAGGCAGATCATCGTCACGTCGTGCGAGCCGGAGCTTTATTCCGGACGTGAAACGGCAAACCTTATAAGAGTGGATAACGGACGTATATTATTATGAATCAGTGCCGCGGTGCGGCACCGGACGCAAATCGGAATATGAAAGAAGATATGGAGTAAAAAGTGAGCGAACATAGTGAAAAGACGTACAGCATAATATCATTGGATTCGGGAAATGCGGGGGTAACGGTAAAGCTTGCCGCGTCGGACAGCCCCGAGGTGCAGACATACCTTATTAAAAGACGCACGATGAAAAGTCTCGGATTGCATGAGGGCGATACGGTTGATCAGGATGCGGTGTCGTGCATATTTGACGATGCGGAGCTTTGCCGCGCGGAGGCAAGAACGACAAAGATCCTTTCGTATTCGGATCACAGCTGTCAAGCTCTTGTGCGCAAGCTTGTGTCATACGGCTTTTCCGAGGAAATCGCGCGTCAGGCGGCACAGTCCGCTGTCGATCGGGGCTATATAAAGGAGACCGAACAGGCGGCGCAGTGCGCGGACTACTACATACGTCATAAATATTGGGGCAAGAAGCGCATTGCGATGGAGCTTATCAGCCGCGGATACGGCAGAAAGACCGTCAGCGAGGCGATAGCGACGATAAGCGACGCGCTTTTCGAGGCGACGATAGTGAAGCTCGTCGAGAAGAAGTATCCCGAGCCTGCCGAGGATCGTGCGGAGCATGAGCGCCGCATCTCGGCGATATCGAGAATGGGATACAGCCTCAGCGAGATAAAGAAAGCAATGAGCGCTGTTTACGGCGAAAATTTCTGAGATCATTTGCGGAAAGGTAATCTTTTGGAAAACGGAAATATAAAGGTCGGCTTCGTGTCTCTCGGATGCTCGAAGAACCTCGTTGATACCGAGGTAATGCTTTATTGGCTTAACGAAGCGGGATACAGCATTACCGCTGATGAGACCGAAGCGGATGTCGTTATAATAAACACCTGCGCGTTTATCGAGAGCGCAAAGACCGAGGCGATAGACAACATCCTCGATATCGCGTGGCTGAAGGAGAACCGCTCTCTGCGCGGCATAGTCGTTACGGGATGTCTTGCGGAGAGGTACCGCGGCGAACTGCTCGAGTCGATGCCCGAGGTCGATGCGGTCCTCGGTGTGGGATCAATACATCGGATCGCGGAGGCGGTCGCGGCGGTGCTCAGAGGCGAGAAGTTCTCGGGCTTCGACGACAAGGAAGAGGTCGAGCTCGGACAGAGCCGCATCGTGACGACGGGCGACGCATACGCTTATCTCAAGATCGCGGAGGGCTGCTCAAACCGATGCACCTACTGCGCGATCCCCTCGATACGAGGCAGAATGCGCTCCCGCACTATGGAGAGCATAGTCGCAGAGGCGCGCGAGCTTTGCGACATGGGAATAAAGGAGCTTTGCATAATCGCGCAGGACACAACGTCCTACGGCATAGACCTGTACGGCAGGCTTGCGCTTTCCGAGCTTCTCGAAAAGCTGCTTGCGGAGACAAATTTTCCGTGGATACGCCTGCTCTACCTCTACCCCGACAGAATAACCGACCGGCTTCTTTCGGTCATCCGCGACAATCCGAGAATACTTCCTTATTTCGATATTCCCGTGCAGCACATCTCCGATACCGTGCTGAAACGCATGAACAGACGCGGAGACGGCGCGACGGTCAGAGAAGCGCTTGCGAAAATACGCCGCGAGATTCCCGGCGCGGTGCTTCGCACGACTGTCATCGTGGGCTTCCCCGGCGAGACCGAGGAGGACTTTACCGAGCTTTGCGAATTCGTGAAGGAAACAGAGTTCGACCGCTTCGGCGCGTTCACCTTCTCGCGCGAGGAGGGTACGCCCGCATACGATTTTGAGGATCAGATCGACGCGCAGACCGCTCAGGACAGATACGATATCCTTATGGCGGCGCAGCTTGAGATCACCGCAGCGAAGAACGAGGCGAAGATCGGCGAAGAGCTCGACGTGCTCTGCGAGGGATTTGACACCGTGGCGGAATGCTTCTACGGAAGGAGCGCCGCAGACGCCCCCGAGGTTGACGGGAAGGTGTATTTCAGACTGCCCGAGGCATCGGACCGACCGAATCAGGGCGATTTCGTGCGTGTCCGCATCACCGAGGCGATGGACTACGACCTCGTCGGAGAGATGCTCTGAGTGATGAGCACCGACCGATCGCCGATCGGTTCGGCGGGCTTACAGGCCTGAGCGACAAACGATCAAATGAGAAAGGAAAGCCTTTTTCCGAAGGCGACTGCTTAAAATGAATCTGCCGAACAAACTTACGGTTTTTCGCATAATACTTGTACCGATACTGCTCATACTGCTCATGCTCCCGCTTCCCGCGGCGGCTGTCCAGATATCCGCGGCGGCGGTATTTATCCTCGCTTCGCTTACCGATCTTATCGACGGAAAGATCGCACGAAAATACAGCCTAATAACGGATTTCGGCAAGTTCATGGATCCCCTCGCGGATAAATTCATCGTATTTGCCGCGCTTCTCGGGATTCTTGTCCGCTATGACGGAACCGTGCCCGGATTTCCCGATATCCGCCCCGCGTTTCTTTGGGCTGCGGCGATCGTCGTGTTCCGTGAGCTTGCGGTAACGTCTCTCAGACTCGTCATCGCGGGACGCGACGGAATCGTTGTTGCAGCAAGCTGGCTCGGCAAGGTCAAGACCACCACACAGATGGTCTGCATTTCCGTGATCTTCCTTGAGCCCGTGCTTCTCGGACGGATAAAGATATTCGGCGAGTACCATATCCTTACCTATATCACGATGGCTGCGATGACAGTTATGACTCTCTGGTCGGGAATAAACTATATCGTTACCTATTGGCAGTATATCGATCCGCAGAAGTAAATCCCCCTGCATTCGCGCGGCTCATTCGCACGACTTCCACGAAGGAACGTTTTGCGGCTCTGCTTTTTCGAAACCTCTTTCGTTTGCGCCGACCTTTTACAGCGGGAGCACGGAAGGATTCATATTCAATTTTTGCCGCCCCTTCGGCGGCGGAACGGAGATAAATATGGCAGGATCACTTACAGATACACACCGCCTTTCAAACGGAGTTGAGATTCCGATTCTCGGATTCGGCACATGGCAGACACCCGACGGGGACACCGCGCGCGACTGCGTGAAGGCGGCTCTTGACGCGGGATATCGGCATATCGATACCGCGTGGGTCTACGGGAACGAGATCAGTGTCGGAGAGGGAATACGCGCGTCCGGTGTAAACCGCGGCGATATATTCCTCACGACAAAGCATTGGGTCACCGAGCGCGGGTACGAAAAGACGAAGGCGGCGATCGACGTATCGCTTAAAAACCTCGGCGTCGATTATCTCGATCTCTACCTTATCCATTGGCCCTGCGTGGCGAAGATATCTCCCGATTGGAAGGAGATTAACGCATCGACGTGGCGCGGATTCGAGGAGGCTTACCGCGCGGGCAAGATCCGCGCGCTCGGCGTGTCGAATTTCGAGCCGCTCCACCTTGACGCGCTCCTTGAGACAGCCGAGGTTGCACCTTGCGTAAATCAGATAGAATTTCATCCGGGATATACACAGCCTGAGAACGTGAAGAGATGCCGCGAGCTCGGAATCGCGGTCGAAGCTTGGAGCCCGCTCGGATGCGGCGCGGTTCTCGGAGACGCACGTCTTGCGGAGATCGCGGGCAGATACGGCAAGTCCGTCGCGCAGCTCTGCATCCGGTTCGCTCTTCAGAGCGGAGTGATCCCGCTGCCGAAGTCCGTTCATCCGGACAGGATCACGGCAAACACTCAGGTGTTCGACTTTGAGATTTCTCCCGAGGACATGGCGCTGATCGGCGCGATCGACGGGCTCGGATTCTCGGGATACCGTCCCGAGGACGCACCGGCGGACGCGCTGTAAACATCATGCGCAGCGGCGCGCGTCGGGCATCGTGCCCATGGGCATCGCCATACGGCGTATTGCGTCGGAGCGAACGCATTTTTCGGGTGCGATATGTAAAATGCCCGGATAACCAAGCCTTTTGTGTCGGCGGCAGCTTTAAAAACCGGTCGGCAAAAGGATATATTGCGTAAACCGCAAAAAACGCAAAACTGCGGGGGATCCTCTCGTGTAGGGGGTCCTCCGCAGTTTTTATAAGCCGTTCGGTGTGGAGCGGTATATACGGGCGGCGGGAGTAATTCGGCTGTTCCAAACATAGAGGTGGACTTTTTCACGATTCGGTGTTATAATCGATTCGGTAAATTGTAATTTGGAGGCGATGTCATGAAGCTGAAAAGGATTCATCGGGATTTCTCGGTCTGTCAGGTAGAAGATTATTCTCTCGTAAATTTGGAATCCGAATATTGCTTTATCGGGAAAACCGACGAGGAAAGATCGCTCGTATGTGCCGAGAGCGAAGTTCCCTCAAACGTAATAAAACGGGAGGACGGCTGGAAAGCGATCTGCATCTGCGGCGTTCTGGACTTTTCGTTGATCGGGATATTGTCTGAAATTGCGGCGGTTCTGGCAGACAACGCGATTTCGATTTTTGCCGTATCCACTTACAATACGGATTATATTTTGATAAAAAGCGAGGATTATCAGCGGGGATTAGAGGCTCTGAAATCCGCGGGATACGAGATTACGGACTGACGGGTTTCCGCTTGTCAGACGACCGCACAACCGAACAGGCAGCCCTCCGTATTTTTGTATCCGGTACAATCATACGGAGGCTTTTCTTTTTATCCGAATCATATCGGTTGTTCTGACCGTTTCCGCGCATAAAGCCGCCCTGCGGAATAACCGCAGGGCGCGCCGCATAAGATATCGGCAGAAGTGATACTTATCGGAGGTGCGCCCATGAAACGGAATCTCTCGCTTTGGCAGCTTGCCGGATTTGCCTTTACATCGATCGGCAGAACACTTCTTCATTTCCTTTATGACCTGACGGGACAAAGCGTCGTGGCCGCCCCGTTTTCGGCGGTCAACGAATCCACTTGGGAGCATATGAAGCTTTTGTTTTTTCCGATGTTCGTTTTTGCGCTCGTGCAGAGCCGATTTTTCGGAGAGCGTCCCGACTTCTGGTGCGTGAAGCTTGCGGGGAGCGCGGCGGGACTTGCACTGATCCCCGTGCTGTTTTACACATACAACGGCGCGATCGGCAAATCCCCCGGCGCGGTCAACATAGCGATCTTTTTCGCGGCGGCAGCTGCATCGTTCATTTTGGAATGCGCGCTTTTCAAAAAGGGAAATGTGAAGTGCCGCCTGCCGTATCTCGCTTTTGCGCTGCTCTGCCTGATCGGCGTGCTGTTCGCGGTGTTCACCTTCGCGCCGCCGCACCTTCCGCTTTTTGAGGATCCGATCACGGGAACGTACGGTATCCCGTTGTGAGTGAAGGACGGCGGGGAAAGGCGGCGCGTCCCCGAGCGGCTGTCGATCTGGCGCTTGCGGATTTCCGCTCATGCGCGCCGGGAATTTGTACCCCGCCGCCTTTGTGAGCCATGCCTTTGATGCACACGGCGGATGTTTTTCTCATCGGATGTTCTCGGATGCTCCGCCGTTAAATGCCCGAAATTCAACGAAAAAAGGAGAGCTTTCGCTCTCCTTTTCGGATTTTTTGCGATCAGAATACGATTTCCTTTCCGGAATCGGAGGAATCGTAGATGCCCTGCATGATCTTCGACGTGAGAATTGCGTAGTCGATGTGGGACTGGATCTTCTCTCCGGTCTTTACGCTGTGAATGAAGCTCTGGATCTCGTTCAGGAACATATCTCCACGGTCGAACTTCGCCTCTTCGGAGATGAAGGTCTTCGATGCGACCTTGTATTCCGAGAAGCCGCCGCCGTAAACGAGACGGATGCCGCCTTCGGTTCCGATGAAGTCGATGTAGTTCTCTTCGGGCTCGATGTTCTGCGCCCATGCGCCCTCGAGGGAGATGATCGGTCCCTCGGTGCGGATGAATGCCGTTACGCTGTCGTCTACATCGTAGGTTCCGTTCACGTTGCGGGTCTCCTCGGACCACATTCCGCGGTAGAGGTAGTTGGGAATGTCGCAGCCGAGCTTCGAGAACGCTTTGCCGCATACCGCGAGAGGCTGAGGATCGCCGAGGCAGTACATTACGAGGTCAATGCGGTGAACGCCCCAGTCGATGAGCACGCCGCCGCCGGAGATCGCCTTGGTGGTGAATGCGCCGCCGATTCCGGGTATGGAGCGATGGCAGCGGAAGTTTACGAATACATGGTATACCTCTCCGAGCTCACCGCTCATGATGCGGCGGCGAACCTCGTTTACTGAGGTGGCAAAGCGGTTGACGACACCGATGTTCAGAATCTTTCCGGTTTCATGCTGAACCTTCTGCATCTCGAGCGCCTCGGAGTAAATGCGTGCCGCGGGCTTCTCGCAGAGAACGTGCTTTCCGGCGCGCAGAGCGTCGATTGCGATCGTCTTGTGCATGAGATTGGGCGTGCAGACGCTTACCGCGTCGATCTCGGGATCGTTCAGGATGATGTGATAATCGTCGATCGCGCTTCCGCACTTGTATTCCTCAACTGCTTTCTCCGCCTTCGACTCGACGATGTCGCAGAAATACTTGATCTCCGCATCGTCGCACTTCATGTAGGAAGGGATGTGAGCCGCGTTTGCAATACAGCCGCATCCGATCACTCCGACCTTGACTTTTTCCATATCTGTTTTTCTCCTTAGAAAATTTTAATTTATTCGTGAGCCGCCGTGCGGCGTTTTACGACAGTTTCCGCTCAGTCGTCGAGCAGTGCGAAATCCTCGCGGGGAGTTTTCGCCTCGGGTAGGGTCTCCGCCGGATATCCGAGAATCACATTTCCCACTCCGACATAAGACGGATCGATCCCCCATTCCTTCATGAGCCGCTTGCCCTCGGGGGACGCCATTTCCTCCTTTGCACGGTGGATCCAGCATGAGCCGAGACCGAGCGAATACGCCGCGTTCAGCATATTCCCGATTGCAAGGCTCGCGTCCTCGATGTATGTCGGCACGGAGGAATCCGCCATGACGACGATCACCGTCGGCGCGCCGTAGAAGGGATCGCCGCTGCCGCCCATAACGGAGGCGTTGAGCTGCGAGAGAAGCTTTATTTTGTCGGGGTTCTGCACGGCGACGGCACGCGCGCTGTGCCGATTCATTCCGGAGGGCGCGTGACTGCCCGCGGCGAGAACCTCGCGCAGCTCCGATATCGATATCTGCTCTCCTCGGAAGCTTCGGCAGCTTGCACGGGAGCAAAGGGCTTTAACCGTTTCGTTCATAATAATATGTCTCCGTTCTGCCGCCGATGCGGCAAATTTTTCACGCAGACGCGTGGGTCATTTCTCTACCACCCGGTAGCGCGACATATAAACTATGCGGCGCTCGCCGAGCTTTATGTCGTCGGACACCTTGTCCTCGGTCGTGTCGTATACGATGAGGATCTCGTTCGGTCTTGTCTCAAATATCGAGACATAACCTGACGGACCGCGATCCCACTGACCGTCGTTTTCGGCGACGATGAACGGCTTCGACCATGTGTATCCTTCATCTCCCGAGATCTGCATGAACGTGTCCCACTTGCCCGACGCGCAGACGATCGCGCCGTTCTCGAGACGGATCAGCCGCGGAAGAACTCCGTAGGGATTGAGCACCTCGGGCTTCGACCACGTTTTTCCGCTGTCGTAGGAGTGTGAGAAGAACATGGGCGTGTAGACTTCGTGTCCCTGAGTTCTTATCGCCGCGAGGATGTGACCGTTTCCGAGGTAGAGAAGATCGGGCTCGCAGTAGCCCTCCGCGTCCGCGATCGGGTATGTCTGACAGTCCGCGATCGTGGAGAGATACTCGAAGGTGTGACCGTTGTCGTGAGAGATCAGGCACCATGAGCGGTACTGATAGAAATCGTAGTTTTTGAAGTACTCGAGCTTTGAGCGGTCGCTCTTGAACTGACCGTACATCGTCATTATGATGTCGCCGTTTTCAAGCTGTATCACACCGTGATCGACCGAGCCGGTGTGATAGTTCTTCTTGTCCTCGCTGTCGCCGAAGCCGACCGCGAGATCGGGAATATCGACGGAGCAGTATTCGCACTGCGCCGTTCCCGCGCGGAGCACGTCGAAATTCTCGGCGCGCGCGATGCGGAGCACGAACGGTATCTTTTCCTGCGTCTCGACATCGAAATCGAAGTTTACGACGCTGTGGAATCCGGGGCTTATGTACGAGCCGTCCGCAAGGCGGGTGAAGTTGCCGCGCCGTCTGCCGTCCCTTATCTCGGTCCATGTGTCGCCGTAATCGGATGTGGAGAGCACATACGCGCCGGCATCGACCATGATATCGCCGCCGTCGCCCTTCATCATTCCCGCAGGGTAGTTTCCGATGCCCCAGCGTTTGGTATCTATATGTTCAAAGGTGTAATTCTTCATTTGACGTTCCGTCCTTCGGGTGTATTTACGGCGTGCGCCGAGCCCATAACGAATTATAACAATTGCGGGGGGCAATGTCAATAAAATTCGGAATGAAAATAGTCTTTTTTGCGTTTTTCTTCCGATTCCTCAATTTCTATTGACAAAAATACCGTTTTGTGATAAAATCCACGGTTGAACAAGACAAATACAACGGAGGAACGATAATGAAGAAAATACTTGCGTTTTTGCTTTGCGCCGTGATGACGCTTTCAGTATGCGTCGCCGCATTTCCCGCGCATGCTGCGGATAACTGCACCGACGGGATCACCCCCGGCGACGTAAACGGCGACGGCAGCGTCGGAATGAAGGATATAATTATACTTATCCGCAGCCTTTCGGATTACCCCGTGACGATAAACGAGGCAAACTCGGATACGCTTCACGACGGCAAGATCGATATGAAGGATCTTATTCAGCTTATCAAAGCGCTTGCGGGATGGAAAGAGGTTCGCCTCTGCCATTGGGATACCAAGGAGGAGACTGTTGCCGCCGACTGTCTGAACGGAGGAAAAGCGAAGCTCACCTGCCGTGTCTGCGGAGACAGTGCCGAGGTCGATACGCGCCCGCTCGGTCACAATTTTGATACGAAGGTGACCGGAAAATGCACCCGCTGCGACGAGAAATCCCCCGATTACGCATACATCGTATACAGACATTACCTTCTCGGATATCAGAGAGTGTATATTGAGGGAACGGATGCAGAGAACGATATCTCCTACACGATCGAGAATATGGAGGTCGAAAACAAGATACTTGCGCTTGTCGTCATGGAGGATTCCGTCGGATCAAGAATCACTTTCACAATTCAACTTGAAGCGCGCAAGGCACAGTGCGGATTCTTCTCGTATGTTTCCGCAGACGACATGGAAGTGTATATGGAAGGAACGCTCGATCCCGCAAAATTCGATTTCGAAACTCAAAAAGGCATCACCGTTTCCCTGACCGATCCCGTGCTCCCCGCCGAGTATAAGAGCGATTTCACCGAGCTTGCCGTGTCTCTTGCATATTTGGCAATCGCGGGAACCGAGCAGATGATCTCCGAGTCCGGAATCGACGATATCTCGATCGAGGACTTCGGATTCGAGTCCGTGACCGCCGCCGGCTGATATACCGTGCTGATAGCCCTGTCGGTTTATCCGATGCGGCCGGATGAACAGTCTGCCCGGGACGATCGCCCCGGACGGCGTGCTTTGCCGCGTGTCCGATCTCCGGCGAGCTTTGCCGCCGTGTATTTCCCGACCCGATCTCAAAATAAAAATCCCCCTCACCCCGCCTGCCCGGTCGAACGATCGGTATACGGCTTTCGTGCGGGGGATTTTTTCTGCTCCGACGCGGCGGGATTTTGCGAACTTGCGAAGCCGCGCGGGGCTTTCGATAAAACGTGTGTGGGGCGGCGAATCGCTGAACTGCGCAAGGCTTCCGCCGCACCGCCGCACAGCGTATTGCTCCTGCGCGCGCCGATGCGAAAATGCGAAAATCGGCATCACTCCCGAAATAAGGAGCGATGCCGAAAAGCATCATACGGGCAGCTCAGAGCGACGCGATCACACCGCCGAGCGCTTCGGGAGAGGTGCAGAGCGCCTCGGCTCCCGCCGCCTCGAGGACCTCGCGCGAACGGTATCCCCATGTGACCCCGACGGGATGCATGAGCGCATTTCGCCCGGTCTTCATGTCAACATCGCTGTCACCGACAAACGCACATTCACCGGGCGTCACCCCGAGCTCCGAGATCGCGCGCTCGAGCGAGAGCGGATCGGGCTTCGTCGGGATACCCTCGACCTGACCGTGAACGCTGTCGAACACGCCGGGGAAGATGTCGCCGATGATCTTCTTGACGAACGGCTCCTGCTTGTTTGAGAGAACGCCGAGACGGCACGTCTTTTTCAGTTCGGAAAGAGCCTCCACGATTCCGTCGTAGGGACGGGTCGCATTGCCGCAGCACTCCGCGTAGCAGTCGTTGTACTTTTTGAGAGCGCGCGTCACCGATTCGTCGTCAATGGATGAGTATGAGCCGTCCGGCATCGAATCCGCAACGAAGTTTCGCGCACCGCGGTTTATGAAGCGGAGCAGCTCCTCGCGGGAGCGCTCCGCCCAGCCGAACGAGCGGAGCATGGCGTTCATCGCCTCTCTGAGATCCTCCATGGTGTCGCAGAGCGTGCCGTCGAGATCGAAAATAATTGCTTTTATCATAATTTCTCCGTGTCTGTCGGACGCGGCAGCGCCGCCGATGCGCTTTTCGAATAAAGCCGCTTCGCCGCGCGCCGTACACGCGTTTCCCGGATTAACGAAAACGGGGGGATCCCCCGTTTTCAAAGATTATTTGATTATTTCGCCGTAGCACTCGCCGAATGCGCACGCTGCGTTCGATTCGTCGGTGTCGATGTGCATCGCGGGAGCGAATTTGGGGCTTACGCGACATACGACATCGCCGAACACGGTGCTTCTCTCGTCGGAGTCGATCTTGACGCTTACGACCTGCTTGTCCTCAAGTCCGAACGTTTCGGCGGTTGCGGGATCGAGGTGTATGTGACGTTTTGCGGCGATAACGCCTTCGGTAAGCTCGACCTCTCCGCAGGGTCCGACGAGCTTGCAGGGAGCGGAGCCGGCAACGTCGCCGCTCTCGCGGACGGGAGCCGTAACACCGAGCGAGCGTGCGTCGGTGAGGGATACCTCAACCTGTGCCGCGCTCCGTGCGGGTCCGAGAATGATCACGTTCGGCATGGACTTCTTCGGTCCGACGACGGTCACGCGCTCCTCGCAGGCGAACTGTCCGGGCTGGCTGAGATCCTTCTTGGGGGTGAGGGACGCGCCCTCGCCGAAGAGAATTGCGATCTGCTCCTCGGTGACGTGGACGTGACGCGCCGAGGTTTCGACTAAAATCTTGTCTGACATTTTTGTTTCCTCCGTATATTTTATATGTATATTTTTGATTTGCACACCGGACTTATCAAAGCCCCTTTTTCTTTTTCGCCTGATCCTTGAGACGCTGCTCGGTGCTGAGCGTTCTCTTGCGGAGGCGTATCGACTTCGGAGTGACCTCTATGAGCTCATCCTCCGCGATAAACTCAATCGCCTCTTCAAGGCTGAATATGATCGGCGGTGTCAGGCGGAGCGCTTCGTCCGCGCCCGTCGAGCGGATCGCGGTGAGGTGCTTCTTTTTGCACACGTTTACGGCGATATCCTCCATCTTGGGGCACTGTCCGACGATCATTCCCTCATAGACGGGGGTCTGAACTCCGATGAAGAGAGCTCCGCGGTCCTGCGCGTTGTAAAGACCGTAGGAGGTCGCCTCGCCCGCCTCGGATGCGGTGAGCGAGCCGGTGTAGCGCATGGTGATCTCACCCTTGTAGGGCTGATATCCGTCGAAGAGGGAGTTGATTATTCCCTCGCCGCGCGTGTCGGTGAGGAATTCCGAGCGGTATCCGAGAAGTCCGCGCGCCGGGATCAGGTACTCGATCTTCATGCGGCTGCCGGACGGTGTCATCTGCACAAGCTCACCCTTGCGTGAGCCGAGCTTTTCTATGACCGCGCCGACCGAGCCTTCGGGAACGTCAATGTAGACTCTCTCCATCGGCTCGCACTTCTTTCCGTCGATCTCCTTGTAGAGGACGTGGGGCGTCGAGCAGGTGAGCTCGTATCCCTCGCGGCGCATCGTCTCGATGAGGATCGAGAGGTGCATTTCGCCGCGTCCCGCGACCTTGAAGGAGTCGGTCGTTTCGCCGTCCGCCACGCGGAGCGAAACGTCGCGCAGAGTCTCCTTGTAGAGACGCTCGCGGAGCTGGCGCGAGGTCACGAATTTGCCCTCGCGTCCGGCGAACGGGCTGTCGTTTACGGAGAAGGTCATCTCCATCGTAGGCTCGCTCACCTTGACGAACTCAAGCGGCGTGGGATCGAGCGGCGACGCGATCGTGTCACCGATCGTGATATCCTCCGCGCCCGAGAAACAGACGATGTCGCCCACCGTCGCGCTCTGCGCGGGAACTCTGTCAAGTCCGTCAAACTCAAACATCGAAACAAGCTTCATTTTCTTCGGGGTCGCATCCGGATCGTGATAGTTTACGACGACCGCCTCATCGCCGATCTTCGCCGTGCCGCGCTCGATGCGTCCGATTCCGATACGTCCGACGTAATCGTTGTAGTCGATCGAGGAAACGAGAAGCTGGAGCGGAGCATCGGAATCGCCTTCGGGAGCGGGGATGTAGTCGATGATCGTGTTGAACAGAGGATCGAGATTGACTCCCTTTTCGTAAGGCGAGAGGGATGCGGTGCCCGCGCGTCCTGAGCAGAAGATCATCGGTGAATCGAGCTGCTCGTCCGTCGCGTCAAGCTCGAGAAGAAGCTCGAGAACCTCCTCCTCGACCTCTTCGAGGCGCGCGTCGGGACGGTCGATCTTGTTGATGACGACGATTATCTTGTGACCGAGCTCCATCGCCTTGCCGAGAACGAATCTCGTCTGAGGCATGGGACCCTCCGCCGCATCGACGAGCAGGAGAACGCCGTTTACCATCTTGAGTATGCGCTCGACCTCTCCGCCGAAGTCTGCGTGCCCGGGGGTATCTACTATGTTTATTCTCACATCGCCGCGGATGACCGACGTGTTTTTCGCAAGTATCGTGATTCCGCGCTCGCGTTCGAGATCGCCGGAGTCCATGACGCGCTCCGTGACCTGCTGATTTTCGTGGTATTCGCCGCACTGCTTCAGCATTTCGTCCACAAGCGTGGTCTTACCGTGATCGACGTGTGCGATTATCGCAATGTTGCGCAAATCTGTTCTTACCAAAAATATCTCTCCGTTTCGTTTTTATATTTCTGCCTTTTCTAACCTTTAGATTATATCATGAGGTTTTTAAAAAATAAAGGGGTTTTTATAAATTTGTTGAAAAACACCGAGAGGGAGGGGCAAAACAGCACGCGAGGTGCGAAAAACCGCCCTTCGGCAGCTTTTTCGGAGGATATATGTTCCGCATACGTTCGGCGTACACGCAGTGTCCGGCGATTTATGAGTCGTGCACTTTTGCGGCACGCTTCGGCTTGTACGCTTCCGCCCCGCACTGCGAGCCGCCTACGGCGGCACGGGGCAGCGAATATGCCGGAGAAAGAAAATCCGATCGTCAGGCGGCGAAATTGTGCGGGCTTTTTTCGCCGATATATTGAAATCGCGTCCGCAAACGGCTATAATAGATTAAAGCATATGCCCGCCGTGCGGATATCGGCGGGGGTCAAGTTTGAAAAAGGACGGTATTATCATGAAAATAATCCCCACACCGAACAAAGCGGAGCTGACGGGCGGATCTATCGATCTCGGGAAAATCGCCGCTGTCGCCGTTGAAAACGGAAGCGACCGCAGAATAACCAAGATCGCCGTTACACTGAAGCGTGAAATCGAGGAGCTTTGCTCCGCTCCGGTGAAGCTGCGTGCCTGCTCCGTCGAATGCACGGGCAAAGGCTGCGCGCGCGTGCGCATTTCCCACGGAGAAGCGGGAGAGGGCTACACGCTCGATATTGACGACGGCGGTGTGAGGATCGTCGGCGACGGAGCGGCGGGCGCATACTACGGCGTGCAGACTCTTCGTCAGATAATTCACGAGTACGGCGATTCGCTTCCCCATTGCAGGATCGAGGATAAGCCGGAATTTGCGGAGCGCGGATTCTATCACGACGTGACGAGAGGGCGCGTCCCCACGCTGAAGCAGCTATGCCATATCACCGATCTGCTCGCGTATTATAAGATCAATTCTCTTCAGCTTTACGTCGAGGACGCTTTCGAATTCGTCGAGTACGACGGGATCATGACCCCGGAGAACGTGCTCACCGCCGAGGAGATCACCGCGCTCGACGATTACTGCTACGACAATTTCATCGAGCTCGTTCCGTCGCTTGCCACGTTCGGACACCTCTACAACCTCCTTCAGAGCGATAAGTACAAGCATCTCTGCGAAATGGAGGATTGGAAGCCGGAGAAGATGTATTGGCTTGAAAAGATGGCGCACCACACGATCGACGTATCGAACGAGGAGAGCATCAAGCTTATCTCGAGCCTGATAGATCAGTTTATCCCGCTTTTCCGTTCGGACAGATTCAATATCTGCTGCGACGAGACGTTTGACCTCTGCCGCGGACGCAACGCGGGCAAGGATGCCGGTGAGGAATACTTCAAATTCCTCATGAAGATAATCGAGCATGTGAAGAGCCGCGGCAAGACCGTCATGATGTGGGGCGATATTGCGCTCAGCCATCCCGATAAGCTCCACTATATCCCCAAGGATACGGTCATGCTCAACTGGACGTACGTTTCGGATCCCGACGAGGGCAAGGTCAAGGCGTTCGCCGACGCGGGGCTCAATCAGATCGTGTGCCCCGGCACGTCGAGCTGGAACCGCTTCGTCGAGGAGATCGACCGCTCAGAGGGAAATATAACCCGCCTTGCGGATTACGGCGCGAAGTACGGCGCGCTCGGCATCCTCAATACAAATTGGGGAGATTTCGGCAACATCTGCCCGTTCAACTGCTCGCTCTACGGAATGGTGATCGGCGCGCAGAAGGGGTGGAGATGCTCCGCCGTCCTCACGGAGGAATTCGAGGAGGCGGCAAGCTCGCTGCTCTACGATTCCGACGACGTGAACGTGATCTCTCTCATACGCACGATGGGCCGCTGCGAGAGAAGCTGCGATTGGATGGAGTTCATGTATTGGTACAGCGCGAACACCGTCGAGGGCAAGACCACGGAGCTTGCCTGCGATACCGATGCCGCGATCGCGCATATTGCGGAGCTTGACGGGGTAATCGCCGCACTTCGCGGTATCGGCGAGGATGACGAAAGAATATCCGATCTCATTCTCTCGTGCCGCGCGATACAGCTTATGAACCGCGTCTGCCTGAAGATCAAGGGCGTTGAAGGCTACACCGACCGCGTCACTCTTCTGTACGATGTCGAAGCGTGGCTCAAGCCCTACCGCGAGTCGTGGCTCCGCGAGAACAAGCTGAGCCAGCTTGATCTCGTTGACCGCTTCATGCACGAGGTTGCGATCTGCTGATCCGACCCGACGTCGCCCCGACCGCGCAATCGAAAAAACGAAAATCGCCCATGCGAGAAAGAAGGAGGATCGTCAGATCCTCCTTCTTGTGTGTCCGTATTCATGCGCGCCTTTCAACCTCGCGTCGTTCCCGCGCTCAGATGTCGAAGGTCTCCTCTTCCTCGTAAAGCTGCATGAGGCGATCCTCCGCGGTTATGCGCCTGTCCTCAAGCTCGGCGGCGCGCATATAGTTGTATGCCGCTTCGCCGAAAAGCTCGTCCGTGATCTCGACAAGCTCCTTTTCGAGCGCGGCGATCTCCGCACGCACTTTCTCAACGTGCTTTCGGTACTTTCTTTCCTCGGCGGCATTCTTCTTTCTTTCGAGATACTCGTCCTTCGCCGAGGAGATGCTCTCCTTTGCGGCGGCGGACACCTCTGCCGCTCCTTCGGCTGCCGCGCGCTTTTTCTGCTCGTATTCCCTGTATGTTCCGCGGAAATCGACGGCGCCGTCGGGAGATATCGTGATGATTCTCGTCGCTAGCTTGTCGATAAAATATCTGTCGTGGCTGACCGCGATCAGCGTTCCGTCGTATCCGGCGAGCGCGTCCTCGAGCGCCTCGCGCGACGATATGTCGAGGTGGTTTGTCGGCTCGTCGAGGATCAGAAGATTCATCTTTCGGAACATCAGCTTCGCAAGGGTGAGACGCGCGCGTTCACCGCCCGAGAGGACGGATACGCTTTTCGACACATCCTCCGCGCGGAAAAGAAACTGTGCGAGCACGCTCCGTATATCGCGCTCCGTCATCGTGGGGTATGCGTCCCACAGCTCGTCAAGCACCGTTTTCGTGTCGGTGAGATTCTGGTTTTCCTGATCGTAGTAGCCGAGCTCCACGTTGTATCCGAAGTCCACGCGCCCGCTTTTCTGACGCATCAGTCCGCACAGGATCTTGACGAGCGTCGATTTTCCGCAGCCGTTCGGACCGAGGATGAACACCCTTTCGCGCTTCTTCACGTCAAACGATACGCCCGAAAAAAGCGTGTTCTGCCCGAAGCCCATCGAAAGCTCCTTCACCGAGAGAACGTCGTTCCCGCTTTCGATCCCCGCGCGGAACGAAAATCCGATCCCCTTCGGCGCGTCGTCGGGACGCTCGACCTTTTCCATGCGCTCGAGCGCCTTCATGCGGCTTTCCGCCTTGATGAAGTTCTTTTCGCGGTTGAAGCGGCGCTGCTGCTCGATGATCGCCTCCTGCCGCGCAATCTCCTTCTGCTGGAGCTCGTATTTCTTCATTTTCGCACGGTAGTCCTGCTTTTTCTGCTCGGCAAACGCGGAGTACGGGCATTTGTAGAGCGTCGCGCGCCGATTCTCGATGTCGAGCGTCTTGTTCGTCACGCGGTCGAGGAAGAAACGGTCGTGGCTCACGACGATCACGGTTTTCGGGTACGACGAGAGATGCTCCTCGAGCCATGCCATAGTGTCGGTGTCGAGGTGGTTCGTCGGCTCGTCGAGTATCAGAAGTTCCGGCTCCGATGCGAGAAGCTGAGCGAGGAGCAGTCTCGTTCGCTCTCCGCCCGACAGATCGGAGAGCGGCTGCGAGTGCATGCTCTCGGGAAAGCCGAGATGTATGAGTATGCTTTTGCATTTCGATTTGTAGTACAGTCCGCCGCCTTCCGTGAAACGCGCGTTCAGCGACGAAAATTCGGATGCCGCCGACTCAAGCTCCGCGCCGGAAGCGGTGTCGAGCTTTTCCTGAAGCACGGCAAGCCGTGCTTCGATCGAGCGCAGCTCTCCGAATGCGTTGTACATCCGGTCGAGCACGGTTTCCTCACCGCCGTCCGCAAAAAGGGCGCTGTCCGACAGCGAATTCTGCTCGAGTACTCCGACGCGGTAGTTTTTCGCAATGTATACGCTGCCCTCGGTCGGAGTGAGACGGGACGTTATCATCCCGAGCAGCGTTGATTTTCCCGCACCGTTCACGCCGACTATGCCGAGGCGGTCCCCCGCGTCGAGCGAAAACGAAACGGAATCGAGAATCACTTTCTCTCCTATTTTATATGAGAGGTCGCTTACACTGATTGAAATCATTGTCTCCCGTCCTGACTGCCGTCGGGATACTGCCTTCCGGCTGTGTTTGCACCGCCGTGATTTCCCTGCGTCCGCCGGACGTCGCCGTTTCGGTGATTTATCTGCCCGTAGGGATTGCCGCTCGGCACATTGCCTCCCTGACCGATGTACGGCGGATTCTGCGGATATACGGTATTCTGTGCGTCACGCTGAACGCGGCGCGGATCGCGCTCTCCCGTGTACCGGGGATCGGCGCGGTACTGCTGCTGGCTGCGCATCCGGGGATCCTGAGTGTACTGCGGATTCTGCATTTCGCGAGGCTGCCCCGGACGCGCGGGGGAAGTGTTTTGTCTCATTCCGTTCTGCGCATAGCCGTTCTGACGCGCGCGGGGATCGCCGGCGGACGGGGGACGGCGCGCGCTGCCTCGGTTTCCGGAGAGGTTGACTCTCGGCGGAATTCCGACGTACGGGCTGCGTCCGACCTTGCTTCTGCGTCGGCGGAACGCTGAACCGTTTGCGAATTTCGAGCGGCGCAGGACGGACACGGCGACGATCACGATCACGACAAGGACCACTGCCGCCGCGATCCAGAGGATCGTCTTGAAGAATCCCATGAGCGAGTTTCCGGGAGAGGGCTGGCTCTGTGCGGCGGTGCTTTCGCTGTCCGTCGCGGGATACGAGAAATCGATGTACTTGCCGTCCCAATTCGAGATGTCGATCGAGTAGAGAGCCTGAAACTTTTCGAGCAGGCGGTCGAAGACCGCGAGCGCGCCCTCACCGTACTTCTCATCGCGGAAATACTGCTCGAGGCATTCGTTGTTCACTGCCTGAAGATCGCTGTCGGTTATGTCGTTTTTGATGCCGTTGCCCTGGAGAATCCAATATTCGCGGTCCTCGGTCGCCATTATGAGAAGCATTCCGTTGTTGCGCTGAACCGAGCCGATCTTCCATGTGTTGAAAAGCTCTGCGGTGTACTTGTCGATGGGCGTGTCACCCGTGGTCGTCACGCACACGGTGATCACCTGCGCGCCGCACATCGCATAGAGCGCGTCCGCGCGTCGGTTTATGTCGTCCTCGATCTCGGAGGAGATCACATCGGCGGAATCGTACACATATACGGAAGCGCTCTGCTCCGGGAAATCGGCGCATACCGCGGAGATCGCGGAGAGAACGGCGAATGCGAGCACGAGTGCGGCGCATATCATCCTTGAAACGGTTCTGGAATACATTTTTAACTCCTTTGCCGCACGGCGGCACGGTTTATTGCACTTTGCCGCGTTATGCGGTCTTTGCTTGCGGACCTTCTGCGGATTTTCAGCGGATATTCTGCCTGAGAGATCAGCCGTCCGCGCGGTTGTCTGCACTGCTTTCCGCACAGTCTTGCGATTTGTCGGACGCGGCAGCCTCGCCGCTTTCGGCGGCACTTTCGTTTGCGGTTTCGGCAGCATCTTCGGGCGCGGTTTCGGCGGGCGTGTCATCGGCATTGCCGCCTGAAGCGTGGCGGGGCGTGTGATTCCGCTGCGATGCCGCGGAGATCGCGGATATGAACCGCGATACCGCAAAAATGCCGACTGCGGCGAAGAGCGCGGAATCTATTATGCCGAAGCCGAATCCGTCGGAATCGGTGAGGGATATCGCAAGGAGGGGGAATGCGACGGCGATCGAACATGAAGCCGCAGCCGCCGAGGTGAAAACTCCGATGGAGGCGCGCTGCGTTCCGATCGCGTAGCGGAGATCTTCGCAGAGGAATATGAGGATGAGCGCCGCTGCGAGAAGATTCAGCGCTTTTGTCGGATTGTTTATCGAGAGGGAGCTGTCAAAATATATGCTGAGCGTGCAGAGCCCCGCCCAGACGATCGGTGCGAATGCAAGAACCGAGCGTGCGTTCTTCAATTTCGGCGCGAATGCGCAGATCAGGAAGTAGACCGCGGAGACGATCGCAAGCACCGTCATGAGCGCGGGAAGGACGTTCGCTTTTGTAAACAGATATGCGAGACGGGAACGGTAGGCGATCAGCGTTTCCGCACCGTCGGCGGCAAACGCAGCCGCGCACAGAATGTACGAGAATAATGAGAATACCGAGGAATCACGAAGCTCGATGCCGCGCGGCACCGAGAGGATCGGAAACGCGGCGCAGACGGCGAGCACGAGCGATATTCCGAGCGTAACGTACGATGCCGTGACGATCGGCGTGCGGTTGAAGTGCGCGACTGTCAAATCAAAGCTTGTCGTGAACGAGAACCGGAAGAGAACGGCGGATACCGCCGCGATTATTATTGAGGCGGCGAATATCACCGTCGATGCGAAGGATTTTTTCATTTCGGTTTGCCGTGCCTTTGAAAAAGGCTTCCTTTCTTTTATATGCTCTATGTACTGCACGTTTTTGCGCGGCAGGAAACATGATGCGTTTCTTTACCGTCTTCAGACCGCGAACGTGATTTCCGGTACGGGACGGTGCAAAACGTCCGGAGACGAAGGCGTGTATATATAAAATAAGATACTTTTATATAATACCATAAATTTTCGCATTTCGCAATAGCGCGGTATGTTTTTTGGAACAAGTTCTCCGAATAAGTTTTGCCTTTTTTACGCGCGAAAATCCGTTGTGCATATTTTACAAAAATGATTATGAAAATACGGAAAAATTCTACACCGTAAAAATCGTACCGGAACAAAAAAACAGTTGCATTATATAGTGAAATGTGGTAAAATCAAAAGGCTTGATGTGCGATGAAGCGGGAGGTTGCCTCTATGGGTGACTGCGCCTGAGAGGGTAATTTCCGCAGAGTATGTCCGTTAACCGGGCGAAGGCGAACGCGGGGGAGGGCAGTGTATGCTGCGCAGCCGTCCCGCGGGGTGATCCGCCGTCTTTGTTTGTCCGGAGTTCGCGTGTCTTAACCCCGCGCGAAGTCCGGCTTGTTTAAGACGGGCGAAGGTACACCCGGAACCGTGTTCCCTCCTCATCAAAGATTAATAAGGAGGAAAACCTAAATGGCAGTGAATGAGAAAGTGAGAATCAGACTCAAGAGCTATGAGCACACGCTCGTCGATGCGGCTGCGGCGAAGATCGTCGAGATCGCAAAGCGCGGCGGTGCCGAAGTATCCGGTCCCATTCCGCTTCCCACGAAGAAGGAGATCATCACGATTCTCCGCGCGGTGCACAAGTACAAGGACAGCCGTGAGCAGTTCGAACAGCGCACCCACACACGTCTCATCGAGATCTCGAAGCCTTCCAAGGCTCTCATCGATTCTCTCGTGAACGTGGAGCTCCCCGCCGGCGTTGAGATTGATCTTAAGTAAGATCGCGTCAGGCATCACAAACGCCGAAAAAGCCGAATCCGCCGCACAGAGTCCGGGATCCCGACGGGATCGGGGACTTGATGACGGAAAAGGTCAAGTTGGCGCGTCCGGCGTGGCTGCCGGGAATTCCAAGCGCACCAACCAATAACCTTACAGGAGGAAATCATGAAAAAAGGAATCATCGGAAAGAAACTGGGCATGACCCAGATTTTCGACGAAAACGGACTCGTTATCCCCGTTACGGTTATCGAGGCCGGCCCCTGCTACGTAACACAGAAGAAGACCGCCGAGACCGACGGTTACGAAGCTGTGCAGCTCGCATTCGAGGATGCGAAGGATAAGCATACGGGCAAACCCGCACAGGGACATTTCAAAAAGGCAGGAGTTTCCGCAAAGAAACACCTGAAGGAGTTCCGCCTCGAGAACGCCGCTGATCTCAATCTCGGAGACGTGGTGGCCGCCGATACCTTCGTCGCAGGCGAAAAGGTCGACATTACCGGCATCACGAAGGGACGCGGATACACCGGCGCGGTCAAGAGATGGAACGCCCACATTCTTAAAATGACACACGGTACCGGACCGATTCACCGTCAGGTCGGATCGATGGGTGCAAACTCGTCTCCGTCCAGAGTCTTCAAGAACAAGCACATGGCGGGACAGTACGGTAACGAACAGGTTACAATTCTGAATCTTGAGGTCGTCAAGGTAGACGCCGAGAAGAACCTTATCGCTGTCAAGGGCGCAGTCCCGGGCGCAAAGGGCGGCATCGTATTTATCCGCGACGGCGTCAAAGCATAGGAGGAACGAACATGCCGGAAATTAAAGTAGTAAATATGGCAGGCAAGGAAGTCGGCAAGATGAACCTTTCCGACCGCGTATTTGCCGCCGAAGTAAACGCGCCTGTCCTCCATGCGGCAGTAAGAGCATATCTCTCCAATCAGAGACAGGGAACACAGTCCACCCTCACCCGTACCGAGGTTTCGGGCGGCGGCCGCAAGCCGTGGCGTCAGAAGGGCTCGGGACGCGCAAGACAGGGATCGACCCGCGCTCCTCAGTGGACGCACGGCGGAGTCGCTCTCGGACCGAAGCCCCGCCTCTACAAGGTCAAGCTCAACAAGAAGGTCAAGAGAGTCGCAATGTTCAGCGCACTCAGCTCAAAGGTTGCGTCCGGCGAGATGATCGTCGTGGACAAGATCGCTGCTGCTGAATTCAAGACCAAGGCAATGGCACAGATGCTTTCCGATATCGGAGCAGGCAAGAAGTCGCTCGTGGTTCTCCCCGAGAAGGACGAAAAGGTCGTAAAGAGCCTTGCCAACATCCCCGGTGTCAAGGTAACGCTTGCCAACACGCTCAGCGTCTACGACATTCTCAATGCCGATTCCTTCGTTGCGGCGCAGGACGCTGTAACCAAGATCGAGGAGGTGTACGCAGAATGAAGCTTGCACAGGATATCATAATCAAGCCGATCATCACTGAGAAATCGATGGACCTTACGGCTGATAAGAAGTATGTTTTCAAGGTCGCAAAGGATGCGACAAAGCCCGAGATCGCAGCTGCGGTCGAAGAGCTTTTCAAGGTCGACGTAAAGAGCGTCAACACCATCAACATGAAGAAGAAGCCCAGAAGACTCCGTTACAGCCAGGGATACACGGCTGCTTGGAAAAAGGCGATCGTTACTCTCGAGCCCGGCTCCAAGACGATAGAGTTCTTCGAGGGACTCAACTGAGGAGGTGCGGATAAATGCCTACTATCAAATATAAGCCTACAACTCCGGGTCGTCGCGGCATGACCGTGCCCACCTTTGATGAGGTCACCAAGTTCACCCCCGAAAGAAGCCTTGTTGTAATCAAAAAGAAAAATGCCGGAAGAAACAGCTACGGCCGCATCACCGTTCGTCATCGCGGCGGCGGAAACAAGCAGAAGTACCGTATCATCGACTTCAAGCGCGATGTCGATAAGAAGGCTACGGTTGTCGGAATCGAGTACGATCCGAACCGCACCGCTTACATCGCACTTCTTCAGGACGACGAAGGCAAGAAGAGCTACATCATCGCTCCGCTCGGCGTAACCGACGGAGATGTACTCTACACCGGTGCCGATGCAGATATCAAACCCGGTAACACCCTTCCGATCGCAAACATCCCGGTCGGTACGTTTATCCACAACATCGAGCTTTATCCCGGACGCGGCGCTCAGCTCGTCCGCACCGCAGGATCCCAGGCTCAGCTTATGGCTAAGGAAGGCGAGATGGCTCAGGTTCGTCTGCCCTCCGGCGAAGTCCGTTACATCCGTATGGACTGCCGCGCTACCATCGGTCAGATCGGCAACATCGAGCACGACACCGTTAAGGTCGGTAAGGCAGGTAAGACCCGTCACAAGGGTATCCGTCCTACAGTTCGCGGTTCCGTTATGAACCCGTGCGATCACCCGCACGGAGGCGGTGAGGGACGCTCCCCGATCGGACGTCCGGCACCTGTTACCCCGTGGGGCAAGCCCGCACTCGGTTACAAGACGCGCAATAAGAAGGCAAGAACCGACAAGTTCATTGTCAAGCGCAGAAACGCGAAATAAGGAAGGAGGCACGATAAATGAGCAGAAGCTTAAAGAAACCGTTCTTTGTCGAAGAGAAGCTGTTCAACCGCATCGAGGCTATGAACGCTTCCGGTGACAAGAAGGTAATCAAGACCTGGTCGAGAGCATCCACCATTTTTCCCGAGTTCGTCGGTCATACGATCGCCGTACACGACGGACACAAGCACATCCCGGTATATGTTACCGAGGATATGGTGGGACACAAGCTCGGCGAATTTGCTCCTACGCGCACCTTCAAGGGTCACGCGGGATCAAAAACGTCCAATAACGGTAAATAAGCCATAGGAGGAGAATGAAATGGAAGCAAAAGCATATCTCAAATATGTTCGCATCTCTCCCCGTAAGGTTTCTATCGTTCTGGACCTTATCCGCGGAAAGGATGCAGCCACGGCAAAGGCTATTCTGAAGCACACGCCGAAGGCAGCAAGCGAGCATATCATCAAGCTCCTCGACCGCACGGTCGCGGACGCTGAAAACAATTTCCACATGAACCGTGATAGTCTCTATGTATCCGAGTGCTTCGTCACCCCCGGTCCCACTCTCAAGAGAATGATGCCGCGCGGTAAGGGAAGCGCAGACCGTATACTGAAGAGAACAAGTCACATCACCCTTGCGGTGAAAGAAAGAGATTGAGGGAGGAGGCTGAAAAATGGGACAGAAGGTTAATCCCCACGGACTGCGTGTCGGCGTAATCAAGAATTGGGATTCGAGATGGTACGCAAGTGACGAGAAATTCGGCGATACCCTCGTTTCGGATTACAAGGTGCGCAAGTACCTCAAAAACAAGCTTTACCTTGCAGGCGTTCCGAAGATCGAGATCGAGCGCGACAGCCGCGGACACGTTCGCGTGTTCATCCACTGCGCAAAGCCCGGTATCATCATCGGAAGAAACGGCTCCGAGATCGACAAGCTCCGCGCTGAGCTTGAGGCAATGCTCGGCACGTCCGTTTCCGTAAACGTCATCGAGGTCAAGAACATCGATACCGATGCTCAGCTCGTTGCCGAGAATATCGCCGGCCAGCTCGAGCGCCGTATTTCCTTCCGCCGTGCAATGAAGCAGTCCATAGGACGCACCATGCGCCTCGGCGTGAAGGGTATCAAGATCATGGTCAGCGGACGTCTCGGCGGTGCCGAGATCGCAAGAAGCGAGCAGTATCATGAGGGAACCATCCCGCTGCAGACGCTTCGCGCAGACATCGACTACGGCTTCGCGGAGGCTAACACGACCTACGGTAAGATCGGCGTTAAAGTCTGGATCTACAAGGGCGAGGTCCTCTCCGAGGTATCCCGTACCGGCGAGCGCCGCGACAACCGCCGCTCCAAGAAGCCGGGCGAGCGCCGCGAGCGCCGCAGCGGAGACCGCCGCGAGGGCGGACGTCGTGAGGGCGGACGCCGTGAAGGCGGACGCGGAGGACGCGACGAGGGACGCAATATCAACGCAGGCGCACGTCAGACGAGACCGGGTTACAAGAAACCCGCTCCGAAGGCAGCTCCCGCGCCGGATGCGGCTCCCGAGCAGACCACTGAGGGAGGTGCAGACTGATGTTAATGCCTAAGAGAACCAAATACAGACGTGTTCAGCGCGGCCGCCTTAAGGGTAAGGCAATGCGCGGAAACCGCGTCACCAACGGTGAATTCGGACTTGTTGCTCTCGAGCCGGCTTGGATCACGAGCAACCAGATCGAGGCAGCCCGTATCGCAATGACCCGTTACATCCGCCGCGGCGGACAGGTATGGATCAAGATCTTCCCGGATAAGCCGATAACCGAGAAACCTGCCGAGACCCGAATGGGTTCCGGTAAAGGTTCGCCCGAGTATTGGGTGGCTGTCGTTAAGCCGGGCCGCGTACTGTTCGAGATGGACGGCGTGAGCGAGGAGATCGCAAAAGAGGCAATGCGACTTGCGTCGCACAAGCTCCCCATCAAGTGCCGCTTTGTAACAAGGGAGCAGCTTGATAATGAAGTGGAGGGATAAGCTGTGAAAGCAACAGAACTTACTAAAATGTCAGAAGCAGAGCTTGAGAGCAAGCTGAAGGAGCTCAAGGAAGAGCTGTTCGGTCTTCGCTTCAAGCATGCGATCAACCAGCTTGACAACCCCCACAAGATCGCGGATGTAAAGAAGGACATCGCCCGTGTGATGACCGTTATCCGCCAGAAGAATGCTTAAGGGGGAGATAGTGATGGAAGAACGCAACCTTAGAAAGACCAGAGTGGGCAAGGTTATTTCCGACAAGATGGACAAGGCGGCAGTCGTTGCCATCGAGGATAACGTAAAGCACCCCACTTACGGCAAGATCATGAAGCGCACACTCAAAGTTCACATCCGCGATGAGAAGAACGAGTGCGGCGTCGGTGATAAAGTTGAGATCATGGAGACCAGACCGCTTTCCAAGACAATCAGATGGCGTCTCGTTTCCGTAATCGAAAAGGCAAAATAAATCCTTCGAGCGGCCACGCCGAATCACGTGGACCGGGCAGCAGACCGAACGGTCGGGCTGTCACCCTTCCCGGAAAAACCGGGCAAGTTTTAATTACCTAAGGAGGAAGACAAGTGTTACAGCAGCAGTCACTTATGAAGGTCGCTGACAATACGGGCGCAAAGGAACTTATGTGCATCCGTGTTCTCGGCGGCTCGGGCAGACGCTATGCCGGGATCGGCGATGTCGTCGTTGCCTGCGTTAAGAAAGCGGCTCCGGGCGGAGTCGTAAAGAAGGGTGATGTCGTAAAGGCAGTCGTAGTCAGAACTGTGAAGGGCGTCGGAAGAAGCGACGGTTCCTACATTAAGTTCGACGAGAACGCAGCGGTCATCATCGGAGAAGACAAAAATCCTAAGGGAACCCGTATCTTCGGACCCGTTGCACGCGAGCTCCGCGATCACGAGTACACGAAGATCCTTTCCCTCGCACCCGAAGTACTTTAAGGAGGAACGAAGATGATAAAGAAGGTTCATGTAAAGACCGGCGATACCGTCATCGTTGTCTCCGGCAACGACAAGGGCAAGAAGGGCAAGGTCCTTGAGGTTTCCCCGAAAGAGGGAAAAGTAATCGTGCAGGGCGTGCACATGGTAAAGAAGCACGTCAAGCCGCGTCCGCCGAAGGATCAGGGCGGTGTAGTCGAGGTCGAGGGCGCAATCTATGCGTCCAAGGTTCAGATCGTCTGCCCGAAGTGCTCCAAGGGCGTGCGCATTGCACACAAGATCGAGAACGGAAAGAAAACCAGAGTATGCGCCAAGTGCGGCGCCGAGCTCTGACGGAGGTGTGACAGATGGCAGCAAGAATCAAGGAAATGTATCTGAAGGAAGTCGCACCGGCTCTTATGAAAAAGTATGAGTATAAGAGCACTATGCAGATTCCGAAGCTCGAAAAGATCGTTATCAACGTCGGCGCAGGCGATGCAAAGGATAACTCCAAGGTTATCGACAGCATCATGACCGACCTTCAGACGATCTCCGGTCAGAAGCCGGTCCCGACCTATGCAAAGAAATCCGTCGCAAACTTCAAGCTCCGCGAGGGCATGAAGATCGGCGCGAAGGTCACTCTCCGCGGCGAGCGTATGTATGAATTCGTCGACAGACTCTTCAACATCGCTCTTCCCCGTGTCCGTGACTTTAAGGGAATCAATCCCGACGGCTTCGACGGCCGCGGAAACTACTCCCTCGGACTGAAGGAGCAGCTCATATTCCCCGAGATCGTTTACGATCAGGTCGAGAAGATCCGCGGTATGGATATCGCGTTCGTTACCACTGCACAGACCGACGAAGAAGCGCGCGAGCTGCTCACTCTCATGGGCGCTCCGTTCGCAAGATAAGGGAGGCTACGAAATGGCAAAGAAAGCAATGATACTGAAGCAGCAGAAAAAGCAGAAGTACTCCACCCGTGAGTACAATCGTTGCAAGATCTGCGGCAGGCCTCACGCTTATATGCGCAAGTACGGCATCTGCCGTATCTGCTTCCGCGAACTCGCTTACAAGGGTGAAATCCCCGGCGTTCGTAAGGCAAGCTGGTAAAGACATGCCGCGCTGCGCCGGTGCGTAATCGCCGGAGCGCAGACGGCAAAACCCATCCCCACCGATAGGAAACCGAGTTTAACCGTCGGTGTGCGGCCGCCTGCGGGCGGCAGCAAGAATAATTACTTGCATGACAGGAGGATAAAATTATGCAGATGTCAGACGTAATTGCAGATATGCTGACAAGAATCAGAAACGCCGGAACTGCCCGTCACGAGACTGTGGACATTCCCGCGTCAAACATGAAGAAGGCGATTGCCGACATTCTTCTTGAAGAGGGATACGTAAAGGGCGTTCAGGTGATCGAGGACGGTCGCCAGGGAATCATCCGCGTTACTCTCAAGTACGGTCAGGGTAAGAAAAACACGATCCACGGTATTCGCCGTGTTTCCAAACCCGGTCTCCGTATTTATTCGAACTGCGAGGATATGCCGAAGGTTATGAACGGCCTCGGTATCGCCATCGTATCGACTTCAAAGGGCATTATGACCGACAAGCGTGCGCGCAAAGAGAATGTCGGCGGCGAGATCATCGCCTTTGTCTGGTAAGGGAAAGGGGAGATTTCAATGTCAAGAATAGGTAGAAATCCGATAACGGTTCCCGCCGGAGTGGACGTAGTAATCGCAGAAGGCAACCACATCACGGTAAAGGGAGCTCTCGGAACTCTTGAGTTCAAGTTTTCCGATATTCTCAACTTCAAGCGCGACGGAGACGTCATCGTTATCGAGCGTCCCGACGACGAGAAGGAGAGCCGTTCCATCCACGGAACGAGCCGCACTATCCTCAATAACATGATCGTCGGCGTGAAGGACGGCTTCAAGAAGACCCTCCAGATCAACGGCGTCGGTTACAGAGCAGCAAAGTCCGGCACGACTCTCACCCTTAACCTCGGTCACTCCCATCCGATCTATTTCGAAGAGGGCGACGGAATCACTTTTGATGTTCCGGACTCCAACACGATAATCGTGAAGGGCGCAGACAAGCAGAAGGTCGGCTACATCGCGGCTCAGATCCGTGAGAAGAGACCTCCGGAGCCGTACCTCGGCAAGGGTGTCAAGTACGATTACGAGCATATCCGCCGTAAGGCCGGAAAGACCGGTAAGTAAGGAAAGGAGACGTAAGACATGGTTACCAAAAAGGATAAAAACGAGCAGCGTCTTCGCCGCCATGCACGTGTACGCGGAAAGATTTCCGGTACCGCTGAGCGTCCCAGACTTGCGGTTTACCGCTCTAACAAGAACATCAGCGCGCAGATCATCGACGATGCAAAGGGCGTGACCCTCGCAGCAGCGTCCTCCAACGAGAAGGATTTCGCTTCCATCGGCTCCAACAAGGAAGCTGCGAAGAAGGTCGGAATGCTTATCGCTGAGCGCGCAAAGGCAAAAGGAATCGAAGCGGTCGTCTTTGACCGTGGCGGTTATATCTATCACGGACGTGTATCGGAATTGGCTGAGGGTGCAAGAGAAGGCGGACTTAAGTTCTGACTTTTCCCCGTCCGGTCAAACGCCGGTTTGTACACCGTTTAATTAGCACGCAAGTGCAGATCAAACGAATTAACAGGAGATTTAATATGTCTAACAGAATTGATGCATCGACGCTCGACCTTAAGGAAAAGCTCGTTTGCGTAAACCGTGTATCCAAGACCGTCAAGGGCGGACGTATCGCGCGTTTTGCCGCACTTATGATAGTCGGCGATGAGAACGGACACGTCGGTTACGGTCTCGGCAAGGCTGCCGAGGTTCCGGAGGCGATCCGCAAGGGCATCGAGGATGCAAAGAAAAACATGATCACAGTGTCCCTCAAGGACACGACGATTCCGCATGAGGTAATCGGTGAGTTCGGCGCAGGCAAGGTACTCCTTAAGCCCGCCGCACCCGGTACCGGAATCATCGCAGGTAAGACCGTCCGCGCGGTGGTCGAGCTTGCGGGAATTAAGAATATCCGTGCAAAGAGCCTTCGCTCCAACAACCCTGCAAACGTCGTAAAGGCTACGTTCGAGGGCCTGACCACCCTGCGTACCGCAGAAGAGGTTGCACAGATTCGCGGAATCGACGTCGAAAAGGTCAAAGGCTGAGGGGAGGCGCGATTATGCTTAAAGTAACTCTTAAAAAGAGCCTGATCGGCTCGTTGCCCAATCAGAAGGCAACCGCGGCGTCTCTCGGTCTTCGCAAGATCGGTGACAGTATCGTCCATAAGGATGATGCGGTACTCGCCGGAAAACTCAAGGTCATTGGACATCTTGTAGTCGTGGAGAAGGCGTAAGCCCTCCAAAAAAACAATAATTTTAAGTAAGGAGGCTTAAAACCATGAAGCTCCATGAACTTTCACCGGCAGAAGGATCCGTAAAGCCGGCATGGCGTAAAGGCAGAGGACCCGGTTCCGGAAACGGAAAAACGGCCGGAAAAGGTCACAAGGGACAGAACGCTCGCAGCGGCGGCGGAGTACGTCCCGGATTTGAAGGCGGTCAGATCCCGCTTTACAGAAAGCTGCCGAAGAGAGGCTTCAACAACAGATTTGCGAAGGAATATGCCATTGTGAATCTCGACGCTCTCAACAGCTTTAACGACGGTGATACCGTAAACCTTGAGGCTCTCATGAGCTGCGGTAAGATCAAGAAAGCACTCGACGGACTCAAGATCCTCGGCAACGGCGAAATTACCAAAAAGATAACCGTTCAGGCAAAGGTCTTTTCAAAAAGTGCAAAAGAGAAGATTGAAGCAGCGGGTGGGAAAGCCGAGGTGATCTGAGTGTTCAAGACGATTGCCAACGCATGGAAGACGGTGGACCTCAGAAAGAAGATTCTCTTCACTGTGCTGATCGTTCTTCTCTACAGAGTCGGCACAGCGATCCCGGTTCCCTTCCTTAACGCACAGGTGCTTTCAAGCTCTCTGCTGTCGTCACAGGGATCCCTCTTCCAGTATCTGAACATTCTTTCCGGCGGCGCAATGTCGCAGGCAACGCTGTTTGCTCTCGGCGTGTCGCCGTACATCACCGCATCGATCGTCATTCAGCTTTTGACGATCGCCATCCCCTACCTTGAGAGGATTTCCAAAGAGGGTGAAGAGGGACAGAAGAAGCTCAACCAGCTTACCCGTATCGCAACCGTTGTTCTCGGGCTTGTAACAAGCTTCGGCTACTACAAGCTCCTTGAGAACAACAACGCAATTACGAACAAGGGCGTTTTCCCTGCATTCGTTATCATTCTCTCCTACTGTGCAGGCTCATCACTCGTTATGTGGCTTGCCGAGAAGATCAACGAAAACGGAATCGGAAACGGTATTTCCATCATTCTTTTTGCGAATATCGTATCCCGTCTGCCTTCGATGATTCACAACCTTTGGTCCGCATACCTCACCTCCGGAAACGCAGGCAAGATCATTCTCGGTATCGGCGTTATCATCGTCAGCCTTGCGGCAACGGCGCTTATCGTCTTCATTACCGACAGTGAACGCCGCCTTCCGATACAGTATGCAAAGAAGGTCGTCGGACGTAAGATGTACGGCGGTCAGAGCTCAACTCTTCCGCTCAAGGTCAACATGACCGGCGTTATGCCTATGATCTTTGCGAACTCCATCGTCTCCATCCCGGCTACGATCCAGATGTTCGTAAATCCTAAGCAGGGATCCTTCTGGGCGGGCTTCTTCAATCTCTTCGGCACCGACGGTTGGCTCTATGCCGCCCTGACTGCAATACTCATCGTCGCTTTTGCGTATTTCTACGTTACGATATCGTTCAATCCGATCGAAGTCGCAAACAATCTCAAGAAGAACGGCGGATTTATCCCCGGTATCCGTCCCGGCAAGCCTACGTCCGACTATATCACGAAGGTTCTTTCGAGAATCACCCTCATCGGTGCTCTCTTCCTCGTCGTGATCGCAGTCGTTCCGCTTGTTGCGAACATCATTTCCGGAGCTAAGCTTTCGTCGCTCGCTTTCACCGGAAGCTCGATCATAATCGTGGTCGGTGTTGTTCTTGAGACCGCACGTGAAATCGAATCTCAGATGACCATGCGTCATTACAAGGGATTCCTTGAATAAGGTGAGCCGATGAGAAAAATCAAACTGATTCTTTTGGGTGCTCCCGGCGCGGGAAAAGGCACCCAGGCTGAGATAATCTCAAAAAAATACGCTATTCCCTCAATTTCTACGGGCAACATGATCCGTGAGGCGATCGCGGCGGGAACCGAAATGGGCAGAAACGCAAAAAGCTTCATCGATTCCGGCGCGCTCGTCCCCGACGAGGTCGTTATCGGGATAATCAAAGAGCGTCTGGCGAAGCCGGACTGCGAAAACGGATTCATTCTCGACGGCTTCCCGCGCACCGTTCCTCAGGCGCAGGCGCTTGACGACATGGGCGTGGAGATCACCGATGTTATAAGCATCGAGGTTCCCGACGAGAAGATCGTCGAGAGAATGGGCGGACGCCGCGTCTGCAAGAGCTGCGGCGCATCGTATCATGTAAAGTTCAATCCTTCCGAAAACGGAGAATTCTGCGATTGCGGTGAGCTTCTCACGATTCGTTCCGACGATGCTCCCGAGGTCGTGAAAAAGCGTTTGGAAACATATCACTCCCAGACCGAGCCTCTCAAGGGTTTCTACGAGGCGAAGGGGATTCTCAAGCTTGTTGAAGGACAGGAGAAGCTTGAAGATACTACGGCGCTGACTCAGGCAGCGCTGGAGGCGGAGAAATGATTTTCATCAAAAATTCCGAGCAGATAAAGCAGATGAAGGAAGCCGGAAGAATTACCGGCGAGGCCATAGCCATTGCGGGCGAGATGGTCCGCGAAGGGGTCACGACAAAGCAGCTCGACACGAAGATCCGCAACCACATTGAAAAATGCGGCGCGCGTCCTTCGTTCCTCGGCTACGGCGGCTTTCCCGGAAGTGCCTGCATCAGCGTCAATTCTCAGGTGATCCACGGTATCCCCTCCGACAAGGTGGTACTCAAGGAGGGCGATATTGTGAAGATCGACGTGGGAGCCTTCATCGGAGGCTTTCACGGGGATTCTGCCAACACGTTTCCCGTGGGCAGAATTTCCGAGGAGGCGGCAAAGCTTATTGAAGTCACGAAGAAAAGCTTCGAGCTCGGCATGGCTGCCGCCGCCGCGGAGGGTGCGCGTATAGGCGACATCGGCGCGGCGGTCGACGGCTACGTTACCGGATTCGGCTTTTCGACGGTCAAGAAGTACGTCGGTCACGGCGTGGGTCACGACCTTCACGAGGATCCGAGTGTTCCGAATTACGGACGCGCCGGACACGGTCCGAGGATCTGCCGCGGTATGGTCATCGCAATCGAACCGATGATCAACATCGGAACTCCCGATGTCCGTGAGCTTGACGACGGCTGGACAGTAGTGACCGCAGACGGAAAGCTTTCCGCACATTACGAGCACACCGTTGCGATCACGGAGGACGGAGCGATATGCCTGACCGCAGTCTGACGGATATTTTCCGGGACTGTGCGGGCACGGTCGTTTATTCGGTCGCCGGGCGGGATAAAAAGCGTCCGTTCGTTATAGTCGGCGTCGCCGATGAAGACAGCGGAACGGTGTATATCGCCGACGGCTCGCTTCACACTCTTTCCTCTCCGAAGAGGAAAAAGCTGAAGCATCTACGCATTACCGGCAGCGTTCTTCGGAATTTTACTTCCGATACGGACGATGACGCACTCTGCGGGATGATACGGGAATGGGAATCAAAAATACCGCTTAAAGATGATTAAGGAGGGATTATTCTGCCAAAGGATGACGTTATAGAGTTTGAAGGCGTGGTAGTCGAAGTGCTGCCGAACGCGACCTTCAAGGTCAAGCTTCCGAATGATATGATAGTTACGGCGCACATATCCGGAAAGCTCAGAATGAATTATATCAGGATTCTTGTCGGAGACAAAGTCACCGTCGAGGTCTCGATTTACGATCCTACCAAGGGACGTATAACATGGCGTACAAAATAATGAAAGGTGGTACGGACTGTGAAAGTAAAACCTTCAGTAAAGAAAATCTGTGAAAAGTGCAAGATCATCAAGCGTCACGGTAAGGTCATGGTGATCTGCGAGAACCCCAAACACAAGCAAAGACAGGGCTGAGAGCCTGAAATTTAAGAGAAAGGTAACAACTGCAAATGGCTCGTTTATCAGGTGTTGATATTCCGAATCAGAAGCGAATCGAAGTAGCGCTGACCTATATTTACGGCATCGGCCTTACGAGTGCGAAGAAGATCCTTGCGGCTACCGGCATCAATCCGGACACCCGCGCAAAGGACCTTACCGACGACGATATCGCTAAGCTTCGTGACGAAATCGAGAACAACTATACGGTTGAAGGTGAGCTTCGCCGCGAGACCGCGATGAACATTAAGCGTCTCGTAGAAGTAAACTGCTACCGCGGTATCCGTCACAGAAAAGGTCTGCCGGTACGCGGACAGCGCACCAAGACCAACGCGAGAACCCGCAAGGGACCTGCGAAGACTATCGCAAATAAGAAGAAGTAAGGAGTGAGGAGACCTAAATGGCTAACGTTAAAAAGGTTATAAAGAAGCGTCGTGAGAGAAAGAACATTGAAAAAGGTGCAGCTCACATCCGTTCTTCTTTTAACAACACTATCGTAACGATCACCGATACGGCAGGAAACGCAGTTTCGTGGGCTTCCGCGGGTGAGATGGGCTTCCGTGGCTCGAAGAAATCCACTCCGTTTGCCGCACAGACTGCTGCCGAGACCGCAGCGAAGATCGCAATGGAGCACGGTATGAAAACCGTTGAGGTCTATGTAAAGGGACCCGGCTCCGGACGTGAAAGCGCAATCCGCGCACTCCAGACTACGGGACTTAACATAACCCTTATCAAGGATGTTACACCGATCCCGCACAACGGATGCCGCCCGCCTAAGCGCCGCCGCGTATAATTTATAAGGAGGAACAACCTAAATGGCAAGATATACAGGACCTTCCTGCAAGCTGTGCCGCAGAGAAGGAAAGAAGCTTTTCCTTAAGGGCGACCGCTGCCTTACCGATAAGTGCGCCGTCGTAAGACGCTCCACTGTACCGGGTCAGCACGGTGCCGGACGCAAGACCGTTAAGGAATACGGTATGCAGCTTCGTGAGAAGCAGACCGCACGCCGCTACTACGGTGTTCAGGAGAAGCAGTTCAAGAAGTACTACGTTGCTGCCGACAAGCAGAACGGTATCGCAGGTGAGAATCTCCTCAGCCTTCTCGAGCGCCGTTTCGACAACGTCGTATACAGAATGGGTCTGGCTTCCAGCCGTAAAGAGGCACGTCAGCTCGTACGTCACGCTCATTTTGAGCTCAACGGTAAGAAGGCAGACATTCCCTCCATCATTCTGAAGCCGGGCGATGTCGTTTCTCTCAGAGAGAAGAGCCGCGCCTCCGATAAGTTCAAGGAGCTCGCCGAGCAGATGGCAGCCGTCATCCCGCCGAAGTGGCTTGATGTGGATACCGACAATTTCACCGCGAAGATGATCATGCTTCCCGAGCGCGCAGACGTTGACTTCCCGTTCGAGGAACAGCTTATCATCGAGCTTTATTCCAAGTAATAACCTGCCTCGCCGCTCTTGTCCGCGGTACGCGGCAGGCGGCAAACTGGATGAACAATCCGGTCGGATACGAATTGGCAAACGTAACTATTTATTGATAAAAACGGAGGGTTATTATTTATGATAGAAATTGAAAAGCCGAATATTTCGACTGTCCCTTCTGAAGACGAGAAAAACGTAAAATTCGTTGTCGAACCTCTTGAGCGAGGCTACGGCGTTACCCTCGGGAATTCTCTGCGCCGCGTGCTGCTCAGCTCGCTTCCCGGCGTTGCGGTAACGAACATCAGAATTGACGGAGTTCTCCACGAGATCTCCACCATAACCGGTGTTAAAGAGGACGTCTGCGAGATCGTTCTTAACGTAAAGGGCATTACTGCCAAGCTTTACGGAGATTCGATCCCGAAGACCGTCGTGATCGACGTTACCGGTGCCTGCGAAGTGACTGCGGGCGATATCAAGTGCGACTCGGATATTGAGATTCTCAATCCGGACCACCATATCGCAACGATCAGCGACAATGTGCGCTTCTACATGGAGCTCACCTTCGACAGCGGACGCGGATATGTTTCTCAGGAGCGCAATAAGCAGCTCTATTCACTTCAGAACGGCGGTATTACAGCGCCGATCGGGACTATTTTCACGGATTCGATCTACACTCCGGTCTATAATGTTAACTATACCGTTGAAAACACCCGTGTAGGCAACATAACCGATTATGACAAGCTCACGATCGAGGTTCTTACAAACGGTGTTATCACGGCGAAAGAAGCGGTTTCTCTCGGAGCCAAGATACTCAATGAGCATCTCAACTTGTTCGTTGATCTGTCGGACGAGGCGAAGAATGCGGAAATCATGGTCGAGCGCGAAGAGACCATCAAGGAGAAAGTCCTTGAGATGACCATTGAGGAGCTTGATATGTCCGTTCGAAGCTTCAATTGCCTGAAGCGTGCGGGCATTGATACGGTTGAGGATTTGACCAACCGCACCGAGGAAGACATGATAAAGGTCAGAAACCTCGGAAAGAAATCACTTGAAGAAGTTATACAGAAGCTTCACTCTCTCGGACTTGATCTGAAGAGCGAAGAGGAGTAACGCTGTGCATCCGGCACACTCAAACTTAAAAGGAGGACAATGAAATGCCCGGTACAAGAAAACTCGGCAGACCGACCGCGCACCGTCAGGCTATGCTTCGCGGAATGGTAACCTATCTTCTTGAGAACGGTTCCATTGAGACGACCCTGACCCGTGCTAAGGAAGTTCGTGCAATGGCCGAGAAGATGATAACGCTTGGAAAAGCAAACACTCTCGCAAGCCGCCGTCAGGCTCTTGCGTACATCACGAAGGAAGATGTAGTTTCTAAGCTTTTCGATCAGATTGCGCCCAAGTATGCAAATACAAACGGCGGATACACTCAGATCTATAAGCTCGGACCTCGCCGCGGAGACGCTGCGGAGATGGCTCTCATCAAGCTCGTTGATGTTGCTGAGTAATTCACCGAGAAAACGGTATAAACAGATTCCGTTGACGTGATCTTACAAAAAGCTGCAAGTGATTTCACTTGCAGCTTTTTTACGTTTACGGAGCGAGATGCTAATATATATGACGCAAACAACGGCAGCGATAAGATGAATCGGCAGAAGAATGCGGCGTGGATAAGATGCGAGAAACAACAGCGTGAGGCGCGACGGCGCGGATAATCCGCGAAACGCGGCGCTCAGCCATTTTCCGCGATTCTTACGGGCGGGAGATAACGTCTTATCGAAGCCTGTGCTTGCAGCGGCGGTTTTGAACAGACTCCGCCGATTCGCCCTCCCCGCACGCGCTTCCTCCGATTCGCAGCACCATTGATTTGCCGAACCGATGGATCCGCGCGATTCATCTTGCCGAACGCGCCGCATCGTCGCTCTCGCTTCGCTCCGTGACCTTTGCCGGAACGCCTTCGTTCCGCCTTTCACTCTTCCCGTCGACTCCGCCGAAAAAACAGCCCCGGATTTTCCGGAGCTGTTTTGCTATGACATTGACGCTGCGCCGATGTGATCCGCGCAGGCTGCGGCATCCACGATACCTTATTTCTTGAACTTCGAGTAGATCAGAGTGCCGACGATTGCCACAGCCGCGACGATCAACGCGATGACGACGTACATCGTGATATCACCGGTGACGGGGCTGACCTCTGCCGCATAGCAGGGCAGAGCGCAGGCGAGAAGAGCCGCAGCCGCAATAACTGCATTGATAAGTTTTTTCATCGTATTGAACTGCCTTTCTTTGATTATCTTGTCCGATCTGCACACCTGTATACCTGATGTGCAAACGGAAAACGTTTTTATCCGCCGGATGCGGTGCAGAGAGCCGCAATTTCCGATTTCGATGAGGCATCCGCCGGAATCCTGCGGAGAAAGCCTCAGTGGTTGATCGTTAAAGTGTAATCCCCGAATCCGGAACTGTAAATTACTACGACCTTGTAGGTTTCTCCGGGGTTCATGCCGCTAAGCGTTACGCCGTAGTTGTTTGAGCAATATCCGCGCGACACAACCTCATATCCGAGGTGGTCGTATACATACAGTCCGACGTGAACATCGCTCTTCATTTCGGTAATCTTAAAAAGGCATTCACCGTCGGACGGAGCCGTGAAAGAGTAAATGTTTTTCTGTTCTTTGAAGGTTATGCGGTCCGATATTTCAGCCAAGCCGCTGATATCGACGGTGGGATTCTGTCTGCCGATCACAAGAGAGTAATCTCCGAATCCACTTGCATACTTTATCACTATACTATACTCTTCTCCCGCCTTAAGATCGGTTCCGGTTATTCCGTTATTATTTGAGCAGTACAGTTGTGATGATACTGTATATCCGAGACGGTCATGCAGATAAATATTTGCATGAAAGTCGCTCTGCATATTATTCAGGTCGAAACGGTACAGACCGTCAACCGAGGGCGTGAATGTGTAAGAATTGTACTGTTCCTTATACTGTATGCTGTCGCGGACTTCCTTGAAGGAGGTTACGTCGATTACGGGCTTAGGCTGACCGATCGTGAGAACGTAGTCTCCGAATTCGGTGTTGTATCTGACCTGAATCCGGTAAGTATCACCGGCTTTTGCATTCTGAATGCTGACACCGGAGTTATTCGAGCAGTTAAGCCGACGAGTCACATCCTCACCGAGACGGTCGAATACATACAAATCAACATGCACGCTGCTTTTCAGCTCCGATATGTCGATCCGCACAAGTCCGTCGTTCTGTGCGGTGTAGGCGTATTCATCCTTTTGTCCCTTGTAGGTTATGCTGCTCGTATAGGTGATAAACTCCACACCTGAGACGACCTTAATTGCCGGCTTTGCGGAGGGAACCGAAGACATCGGGTAACCGATGAGGTAGCTTTGCTTGTATCCGGTCGAGTGGCGGATGAGGATGATGATATCCTTTACATCGACGTTGCCGTCGCGGTTTATGTCGAGCGCATCGAGATCGATGTTGTCCATTGTCTGACCGATTGCGGCGCGGATTGCGATGACGATATCCTTTACGTTGATCTTGCCGTCGCGGTTTCCGTCGCCGAGAATGCCCTCGGCGGAATCGCTTGCGAGGACTCCGAACGATGCGAGGGAAGTGGCGGTGATCAGGGCAAGAATTACGGAAATGATTTTCTTCATTTGAAAATGCTTTGCCTTTCTTTAATTATGTGTCGGGAAGCTCGGAAGAAGTAAACTTTCCCTGAAAAATGCACGCGGCTGATTTATGCGGTGAGGGAGGATATGGGCTGTCCTACCGGAACGTTCTGGGTGTAGTTGTTTGCATAGCGGACGAGAATGATGATATCTCGGGTGTCAACCTTGCCGTCGCGGTTTACGTCGAGCGCATCGACGTTTACGAGAGTATCGATCTTGTAGCTGAGGCTTGAGCGGATAGCCATGATGATATCACTCATGTTGACCTTGCCGTCGTTCGTGCCGTCTCCGAGAAGGATTTCATGCTCAAGCTTTATGATCTCGTAAGCTCCGGTGCCGCCGGGAAACGACCAATTGTCACTCTTCGTGACTACACAGTAAGCGGGAACGATCTCTACGGATTTGTCAAACGGAACGAGCCGGCTTTCGTACTCTCCGGTCTCGTTGTTCAGGACGTTCTCATAAATGAAGCGGTCACCTTCCTTGGTAACATAGACGGCGCGGGGTCTGTCTTTTCCCGCTGCGGTCTTTGCTTCCTCATAAACGTCGTAGCGGATACGGGTATCCTCTTCGCCTTCTGCGGGTTCGGGACCGTAGAGCATGACCTGCCGGCTGTTCTCGGCATCGCCGTCGAAGGTAATCACATCGAATATGGTTCCGGTTTCGGTTGCAACGTCAAAATCCCATGCGGCAGTTACGATGTTGTCGAGATACATGGTCAGGTTGGTGGGGTAGAAGAGGATGAAGTTGTGCATGACTTCCTGTCTGCCTTCTTCCATGAGGTCGTCGTCAGTGAATTCATATTCGGTCATCATTTTACCGTTGCACCAGATGGAGAACTTGTTTCCGTCATTCTTCATGGCGATTCTGTACCATGTTCCCTTTACCCAGTCAAACGGCTCCATTGCCATACGTCCGTATCCGGCGAATGCGGAGGTGGGGTACGTCGGCCATCCTGCGTAGGAGATCTCGAAAGCAACGTGCTTTCTCGAGAAGCAGTATGCCATCCAGTGGTGACCGGCATCGGGCGCGAATACGAACTGTGCAAGCTGACCGTTGCTGCCGGGTTCATGTGCCTCGACCATGGCGTCAAATGCAAGCGTCCAGCCGTCGTCGGTCTTGACTTCCTCCTGCGTGTTCACGGAGTATCCGGACGCGCCCTTGGGAGCCGCGCCGGTGAGATCGTCGAACTCAAGTATGTTTCCGGTGGGATTAGCTCTTCCGGGAACGGGGTTGGGGCTCTTCGGATCCTCGCCGTCCGCAAAGACCGCGAATGAAGCCGTCGAGAGCGCAGCGAGAAGCGCAAGTGCGAATGAGATGATCTTTTTCATTTTTGCGGAAAAGCCTCTCTTGTTTTTTGCTTATTAAACCGTTAACGGAAACCGTCTTTCGGCGGTTTCCGTTAACGGTATGCACATTATAACTTATGCGGTGAGAGACGATATGGGCTGACCGATCGGAATGTTCTGAGTGTAGTTGTTTGCGTAGCGGACAAGAAGGATGATATCCTTGGTGTCTATCTTGCGGTCGCGGTTTACGTCAAGCGCGTCGAAGTTTGCGAGAGTATCGATCTTGTATTTGAGGCTTGCACGTATAGCCGTGATAATATCTTTCATGTCAACCTTGCCGTCGTTGTTGCCGTCGCCGAGGAGGATCTCCTGCTCAAGCTTGACGATCGTGTAAGCGCCGGTACCGCCGGCAAAGAACCAGCCGTTCTCTTCCGCAAAAGTCTTTACATGGGTGGTGGGAAGAATTTTGATCGACTTGTCAAACGGAACGAGCTGACTTTCATACTCACCGGTCTCGTTGTTCAGAATGTTTTCGTAAATGAAGGGGTTGTTGTCCTTGTCAACATAAACCGTGCGGGGTCTGTCCTTACCCTGAGCAGCTTCTGCTTCTTCGTATATGGAATATACGGGGCGGGTATCCTCTTCGCCCTCCTCGGGTTCTTTACCGATCTTAGTAGCGGCGGGAACATTTTCCGCGTCGCCGTCGAAGGTGAGAACATTGTAGATCGTACCGGTTTCGGTTGCAACGTCAAAGTCGGGAGCCGCGGCGACGATATTGTCGAGATACATGGTCAGGTTGGTGGGATAGAAGAGGATGAAGTGCATGCGGACCTCTTCTCTTCCTTCGTCGAGAAGATCGTCATCGGTGAACTCATACTCCACCATCTTTTCACCGTTCATCCATACGGAGAATGTACATCCGCGCATCTGTACGGCATAGCGTGCCCAGGTGCCCTTCTGGAGATCGTATTGGGTGGAAGCGAAAACTTTGTAACCGGTTACAAGGGAAGGCGAGTAGGTCGGCCATCCTGCGAAGGAAACCTCAAATGCAACGTGCTTTCTCGAGAAGCAGTAGCCCATCTGGTGAGTTCCCGAATCGGGGCTGAAGATGAATTGAGCAAGCTGACCGTTGTTGCCGGGCTCGTGCTTGGTTACCATGGCATCGAATACCATGGTCCAACCGTCATTTTCATCGACCGGGTCAACTTTGAAAAGATCGGAGTTGATTCCGGAGTATCCGGACGCGCCCTTGGGAGCCGCGCCGGTGAGATCGTCGAACTCAAGTATGTTTCCGGTGGGATTAGCTCTTCCGGGAACGGGGTTGGGGCTCTTCAGCTCCTCGCCGTCCGCAGCAAAAGAAGTAAGTGATGCTGCGCACACGAGGGTCATCAAAGCAAGAAAAACAGCAATAAGTTTTTTCATTGTTTTACCTCTCTGTGTTTTTATTTATAATCCTTGCGGATTAACGAACCGTGAAAAACATGCTCTCCGCCTTAATGAGTTATGCTGCGGAGATTGATTCCTTTCTCGGTGCGGCGAAAGACAGGACGGTATTATGCTTCAAAACAGCCGTATCCGCCTTTGTGCTCCCGATTTCGGTATTTATATTATAACAGTTGAAAATACGCTTGTCAATAATAATCCGTCATAAGTGACAAATATTAATAGTAAATTTTTGCCGAAATACCCATGTTGTCAAGCCTTAAAAGGAACTGCTTTACTGTAGGAGAAGCCGCACCGCGGAGGATATGTCTCCGGCTCCCATTATGATTATCATGTCGCCGTCCGTGCATTTCGCAAGCAGGTAATCCGCCATGTCTCCGAAGTCCGGAATGTAGGACGCGCGCGCACCGAGCTTCTTGAGCCTCTCCTCGAGCATGGAAGAGCTTACGCCGAGCGAATCGGTCTCTCTTGCCGAATAGATGTCGGCAAGCACGATCTCCGCACAGCCGCCCTCGGCGAGAGCCTTGCCGAAAGCATCGAAAAGCTCCGCCGTTCTCGAGTATGTATGAGGCTGGAATACGCAGAATACGCGGTTGTACCCCATTTCGCGCGCGGCGGCGAGAGTTGCGGCGATCTCGGTCGGATGATGTGCGTAATCGCTGAACACGTCGGCTCCCGCGGGGGTCGAGCCGCACTTTTCCATGCGCCGGGCCGCGCCCGTGAAGCTTTCGAGAGCGTTCTTTATATTGTCGATGCCGACACCGTTCACATGAGCCGCGGCGAACGCGGCAAGAGAATCGTCGATGAGGTGCGCGCCCGGAACGGAGAGCGCGATCTCGCAGAGGCGGTGTCCGCGGAGCGATACGGTGAAGCGCGCGCAGCCGCGGTTGAAGGAGATATCCGACGCGCAGTAATCCGCCTCGGGGCAGTCCGAGCCGAAGGTGACCGTATTGCCCTCGAATCCTGCGACGGCGCGCATGACGTTCGCATCGGCGGCGTTGACGACCGCCGTTCCGCCCGCGCCGCATCGGCGGACGAATCTGCCGAAGGAGGTCTCGATCTGCGCCATGGACTTGAAGTAATCGACGTGATCCATTTCTATATTCAGAATGATCGCGGTCGTGGGATAGAAATCGAGGAAGGAGTCCATGTACTCGCATGCCTCGAAGATGAAGAATTCGTTTCCGCCGATCCTGTAGGCGTTGCCCTCATCGAGCATGACCGCGCCGCAGCTCACCGTCGGATCGAGATCGGCGGTAGAAAATATGTGGGAGAGCATCGACGTGGTTGTGCTCTTTCCGTGCATTCCGGAGACCCCGATGCGCTTCTCGTATCCGCTCATGAGGTATCCGAGATAGTCCGCGCGAGATACGCAGGGGACGGAATTTTTCCCGGCGTAGGCGTATTCCTCGTTGTCGGCGGGAATCGCCACGGTGTAGACGAGCAGATCGACATCCTTCATGTGATCCGCGTCGCTTTCATAGTATACGGCGATGCCCTCGTCCTCGAGAGCCTTGGTGGATTTGGAGGGCGTGCGGTCGTATCCGCAGACCTCATGACCGCGCAGATGGGTTATATGGGCGAGCGAGCACATGCTCACTCCGCCGATCCCGGCGAAGAAGATCTTCTTCTTTCCGTCGAGAAGGGAGCTTATGTATTCTGTACCGTAGTGCGTATTCGGCAATGACATCGGGAAACTTCTCCTTGCAAAATCCTCAAAAAATATCCTGCGTTTCGTATATACATTTTATATTATACACAAAATTCAAAAAAAATAAATACCCAATTCAAAGAATTCAAAAAAATCTTCCATTTAGATTGTATTTTTTTCATAAAGACGCTGTATAATGAATTTACGGTCCGATAATTGTACACTTTGATGTAAAGAAAGGAAGGACAGACTATGGAAATCACGGATATCAAGATCAGAAAGCTTTTTGACGAAGGTCCCATGAAGGCGATCGTATCGGTTACTTTCGACAGCCAGCTTGCAGTGCATGACATAAAGGTCATAAACGCACGGGACAAATTCTTTATCGTAATGCCGAGCCGTAAAAATCCGGACGGAACGTACAGGGACATCGTTCATCCGATAAATGCTCCCTTCCGGGCTTCGCTTGAGGAAGCCGTTCTGAAGGCGTATGATACGGAGCTTGCGAGAGCCGCGGAGGAAAAGGCAAATCTTGCCGAAGAGGAAGCGGCGGACGGCAACGAGGCTTGACCGAACCCTAAAAAACGAATATCCGAATGAGGCTGCTGCAGGCGAGAGCTTGCAGCAGCCTTTTTGAGCAGTCGGCAAATCGGCAGATGCGGAAAGGACAGTGCCGCACGGAGTCACGCCGCGTTTTACGGAAATTTGTCATACGGCACTGTTTTTTGTGCCGCCGTGCCGCATGATTTGAGCATTTTGCGGCCTTTTGACGGCAAAAAACGACCTTTTGCCGAAAAACTCTTTACAAGAGGTAAAATTTCGGTTATACTTAAAACGATGCCGCGCATCGGAAAACGCGCGGTATCGCGCCCGCTGTCAGCCGACTGCGGGGAAATATCAGGTTTGCCGTGCGGAAAAGCTCCACCGGGGTCATGAGACGGGGAAACTTTTTCCGCATTTATTTTTTCACGGAAGGAAGTGATACGAAATGGTCGCACTTGACAGCTATCCGGCAGCCCTTGCCGATATACTCGGGGAAAACGGCGCGGATTTCGGCGATGCCGAGCTTCTTGCAAAATGCGATATGAACAAGGACGGCGCACACTGCGACTGCTTCCTTATCGTCACTGCGAAGGAGCTTTTTGCCGTGTCGGGGATCACCGTGCTCACACGGCGCGAGACGCGCCTTCTTGCCTCGCCGACGGCGCGGAGGATCGATGCGGAGTTTACCGTGCTTTCGTTTGAGCGGTACGATCTCTGCGATCTCGAGGATTTTGCGGTCGAAGAGCTTATCTCGTCGGGCAGGCTCACCGCATTCTCAAAGAAGGCGGAGGGGCAGGTGCTGATTGCCGTCTTTACAAACACGTCGAAGTTTCAGGCGGAGATGTTCGCAAAGTATATCGTCAAGGTGAAAAAGGGCGAGAAAGTCGAGCTTGACGAGGAAGATTCGGCGGAGCGTCTCTTCTGCCCGAAGTGCGGTGCGCGCTATCCCGATCCCGAGCTGAAGGTCTGCCCGCATTGTACGGACAAGGGAAAGCTGATGCGCCGCCTGTCGGTGTTCCTTTTCAAATACAAGTCGAAGATCGCACTTTCGTTCGCCTGTCTTTTCGTGATAAGCGTGCTCGGCGTTATCTCGCCGTATATCAGCTCCGCATTCTTCTACGACGAGGTGCTCGAGGCAGACGGATCGTTCTACGGTCAGCTCGGACTTGTCATAGCCCTCGTGGTGAGCGTGCGCGCGTTTTCGGCGCTGTTTGATGTGGTGAACAGTGTGCTGACGTCGAAGATCGCCGCAATGATGACCTACGACCTCAGACAGACGATATTCGGAGCGATACAGCGCCTGTCCCTCGGATTTTTCACGGGACGTCAGACCGGCGGACTTATGAGTCAGGTAAACGGCGACGCGCAGACGATCTACACGTTCTTCTGCGACGGAGTTCCGTACTTCCTCATGAACGTGGTGCAGATCGCGGTCCTTGCGGTCATTATGTTCATCTTCAATCCGCTGCTCGCTTTCATATCTCTTGTAACGCTTCCGTTTTTCGTCGTGACGGTCAGATTCGTTTTCAAACGTCTCGGCAATCTTCATGCAAAACGTTATTCAAGCTCGCGCTCGATGAACTCGGCGCTCGGCGATATCCTCGGCGGAATGCGCGTGGTCAAGGCGTTCTCGAGGGAGAAAAACGAAATAAAGCGCTTCGGCAGAACGGCGCGACGCCTCGCCGAGAACGAAAAGAAGCTCGCCGATTTCGAGAATACGGCGTTTCCGTTCGCGGATTTCATCCTCTATCTCGGCAACGTGCTTGTGCTCGGCTTCGGCGGATGGATGGTCATACGCGGAAAGATGACATACGGTATGCTCGTCAGCTTCACCGCCTATATGAACATGATCTACGGTCCGATGTACTTCTTCATCGACATAACGTATTGGTTCAGCGACTGCGTGAACGCCTGCGTCCGCCTGTTCGAGGTCGCGGATGCCGTGCCGGACGTCGTTGAATCCGATCACCCGGTCGTGCCCGACGAGATACGCGGCAGAGTCACGTTCAGGGACGTTGAGTTTTCCTACGTCAAGAACAGAAAGGTCATCGACGGGATCAGCTTCGACATCGAGGCGGGCAACGTGATCGGCATCGTCGGTCACACCGGCTCGGGAAAATCGACGCTTGCGAACCTGCTGATCCGCCTGTACGACGTCAGCGCCGGGGAGATACTGATCGACGGTGTGAATATAAAGGATCTTCCGTTTTCGGTGCTCCGCGAGAACATATCGATAGTGTCGCAGGAGACGTTCCTCTTTATGGGAACGATACTCGATAACATACGGTACGCGCGCCCCGAAGCGTCGGTCGAAGAGGTGATCGCCGCATCGAAGATCGCGGGAGCACACGATTTCATAATGAAGCTTCCGGATGCGTATTCGACGAGGATCGGATTCGGCTACAAGGATCTTTCGGGAGGCGAGCGCCAGAGGGTCTCGATCGCCCGCGCGATACTGCGCGATCCGAAGATACTGATACTCGATGAGGCGACCGCCGCCATGGATACGGAGACGGAGCGCCGCATACAGACTGCGCTCGAAAAGCTCATCAAGGGGCGCACGGCGATAATGATCGCGCACAGGCTTTCGACCCTGCGCAGCGCGGATAAGCTGATCGTCATCGAGAACGGAAAGATGCCGGAGAGCGGCACGCCCGCCGAGCTGATCGCAAAGAAGGGCATTTACTACAACCTTTACAGGATGCAGGCTCAGGCGCTCAGGAATATCGGCATCGAGGCATAGCGGGATTTTTCACCCGAAAACGGGAGAGCGCTTTTTCTCCGCCGCCTGCGCGCGGCGGAGCGGTAAGGAAAGCGCGCCCGATCTCACCGAGAAAGGAAGCTTTCGCAAAACGAAAGCACGGGTATATTTTATGGATGAACAGAACAGGGACAATATCGTCCGGACGCAGTCCGTTTTCGGCGATATTGCAAGGATAGTATATCTCGGCGGGGACAACTGCCGGATCACTGAGAAAAACGGATTCATCGGAATCGACGCCGTCGTTGAGATCGCGGACGACGGGACGGAGGAAGAAAAGAGCGCGTCGGACGCGCCGAACGTGGAGCGCGGAGAAAAGAAGGACGAATCGGGTTCGGAAGGTGCGGCAAAGGACGGCGAAGAAAAAGACCGCGCGGAAAAAGCCCCCGCCCGCCGCACGGAGAAGCTGCCCGACGGAAGAACGCACATAATCGCGGAAAGGATATTCCTCGCAAGAGCGTTTCCGTTCGACATGAAGAGCGAATACATATCGGTGCTCGACCGCGACCGGAAGGAGATCGGCATGATACGCTCTCTCGGGGATTTCTCCGGAGATCAGAGAGCGCTTCTCGAGCGGGAACTTGAGGTGAAATACTACACCCCCGTAATAAAGCGGATAATGTCGGTGAAGGAGCGCTACGGCTTTTCGTATTGGAAGACCGAGTGCGAGTTCGGCGAGAAGGATTTCACGCTCCGCGACACCTTCCGCAGCATAATCAAGACACCGAACGCAGACGGCGGAGACCGCGTCTGCATAATCGACGTTGACGGAAACCGGTACGAGATTCCCGACGTCGGACATCTTGACACGCAGAGCTTGCGCAGGATCGAGATGTACCTGTAATGCGCCGCGGCGCAAAGCGGAAAGGAAGTGATAATTACGGAAAACAATAACGGAAACCATACCGCGGAGGAGATTGCCGCACATGCCGCCGCGCGGGACAAATGTCTGCGTGCGCTGAAGGCGGCGGGAGGTGTTCTTCCGGAAGGGGATATACTTACCGCATTTTCGTTCAATCTGCCCGACCGCGCCGCTCCGGGCGGCGTGCTGTCCGAGGTGAACGGCATATGCGTGCTCGGCTCGAAGGAGCTTTCGGTATATATCGACGGCGAAAGAGTAAAGAATATCACCCTTTCGGCTGCCGACAGCTTCCGTGTGACCCCGGGAGTGGGAAGCGTGAGCGCGGAATGTACGCTCGGCGGCTCGGATACGCTCATCTGCCGCGCGGACTCCTCACATACCGAAGAGCTCGGCGCGGCGATGAAGCAGACCGACCTTTACGCGAGAACCGGAGAATTCCGCGCGGAGCTTGCCGCCGATACCGCCAAGACCTGCGAGAAATGCGGGCGTCCGCTCCCTCCGGGATCGACGTCGTGCCCGTACTGCGCCGACAAACTCAAGATGATACGCCGTCTTTTCACCGTCGCCGCGCCGTACAAACGGCATATGGCGCTTTCGGTGATTCTTTTCTTCGTTATAACCGCGGTCGATATGCTGATCCCCCAGATCAACCGCATTATCGTTGACGATTTCATAAAAGCACCCGATCCCGGCAGCGTCGTCCTGTGGCAGTTTGCCGCCGTCGTTTCGTCGATCGCCGTTGTAAAGCTCGTGTCGAACGTTCTTTTCGTATTCAGAAACCGCGCGCTCGTCTATACGGGCAGCCGTGTTATAGTCAGTCTGCGCGAAACGGTATTCGCAAAGATACAGGAAATGTCGCTTGCGCGCATTTCGAAACGCACCGCGGGCGAGCTTATGAACCGCGTGAACAACGATACCGTTCAGATGCAGCAGTTTCTTACGAACACGATGCCCGATATCATCGAGCAGGGGCTGATACTCATCGCGGTCGGAGTCATGCTTTTCTTCTGCGATTGGCGGCTCGCGCTGATGATAATCTGCCCCGCGCCGCTCGTAGTGGCGGCATGCGCACTGTTTTGGTCGTCAATCCGGCGCATATGGGACAAATCGTGGCATACATATTCAAAGGCGGATGCGGTGCTTCACGATATCTTTTCGGGTATCCGCGTGGTCAAGGCATACGGTACGGAGGAGAGGGAGGCGGTGCGCTACAGAAGCGCGTCGGCTCAGTACCGCGATATATCCCTGAAAGGGGAGCTTCTCTGGTCGAGAGTGTGGCCGTGGCTCCGCTTTCTCATGGGGATCGGTGAATTCTTTCTTCTCTTTTATGTCGGAAACCGCATACTCGGCGGAACGATGACGCTCGGCGAAATGTCGCAGTTCTCCGCGTATGTCAGCATGATCTACGGACCGCTCCGCTGGATCGCGGCGCTTCCGCGGCGTATCGTGCAGTTCATGACCTCTACCGCGAAGGTGTTCGAGATCATCGACGAAAAGATCGACGTTCCCGACCGCACGGACGCGCTGGAGATGAAGATACGCGGAACGGTCGATTTCGAGGACGTGTCCTTCGGATACGACAAAGCGTCCGAGGTTCTCCGCGGGATCGATCTTCACATCGAGCCGGGAGAGATGATCGGCATTGTCGGAAAATCCGGCGTCGGAAAAACGACGCTGATAAATCTTCTCATGCGCATCTACGACGTGACGGGCGGCTCGATCAAGATCGACGGCACGGACATACGCGATCTGTCGCAGCAGTCGCTGCGTTCTCAGATCGGCGTCGTTCTTCAGGAGACGTTTCTCTTCGCCGGATCGGTCTACGACAATATCGCGTATGCGAAGCCGGATGCGTCGCGCGACGAGATAATCGCCGCGGCGAAGATATCGGGCGCGCATGAGTTTATAATGAAGCTTCCCGACGCATACAATACGAAGGTCGGTGAGAAGGGCTGCACGCTGTCCGGCGGCGAGCGGCAGAGGGTGTCGATCGCCCGTGCGCTGCTGCGCAATCCGCGGATACTGATACTTGACGAGGCGACGGCGTCTCTTGATACGGAGACGGAGCGTCAGATACAGGATGCCCTGCAGAAGCTGATAAAGGACAGAACGACTCTTGCGATCGCGCACCGCCTTTCGACGCTCCGCAACGCGACGAGGCTGATCGTGCTCGACGACGGAAAGATCGCCGAGACCGGCACGCACGAGGAGCTGCTCCGCAAAAAAGGGATATACTACGGACTTGTCATGTCGCAGCGCAGCATGTCGAAAATGACATCCGACAAATGACCGACGGCACAGCCGGGGAGGGAAAACGAGATGAAGCACAGTCATGTATTTATGAGATTTCCCGGAGGACTGAGCAAGGCGCTCTCCTTCACCTTCGACGACGGAAGCGAGCAGGATGAGCGTCTTGTCGGTCTGCTTGCGGAAAACGGACTGCTCGCCACGTTCAATCTGAACATGGGACTGCTCCCGCCGGACGACAGCTTCGATTTCTCGACGCTCGACCGCGCGGTTTTTCCCGCGGCGGATTGGTGTCAGAGAAGAATGAGCCGCGCCGCAATCGGGCGCGTGTTCGCGGAGAGCGGAATGGAGCTTGCCTGCCACGGACATCTTCACGCCGATCTTTCAAAGCTTGACGACGAGGGCGTGCTCTGGGAGATCATGCGCGACCGCGCCGCGCTCGAGGAGCTGACGGGGGAGAGCGTGCGCGGCTTTGCGTATCCGCAGGGCGCATACGACGAAAGGATCGCCGGGCTTGTGCGGAGCGCGGGATTCGAATACGCGCGCACCGCGGGCTCCGCACACGGATTCGATCTGCCGCGCGATATGACGGCGTGGAGACCGAGCTGCCACTACGCGGAGGATGAAGTGCCGGAGCTGTGCGAAAGGTTCATCTCGGCGGAGCCGGAGACGGGGATATATTTCCCCGGTGTCGAAGCGAAGCTCTTTACGGTGTTCGCACATTCGTATGAGTTTGAACACAGGGAAGATTGGGGGAGGATGGAGGATATCGCGCGCACACTCGGCGGACGGAGCGATATCTGGTACTGCACGTTCATCGGATACTGCAGATACGCGAAAGCGTTCGGATCCCTCGATTTCAACCTCGAACGGACGTGGGTGAGAAATCCCTCCGCGCTCGATGTCTGGATCTTTGCAAACGGAAATACGGTTTGCGTCCCCGCGGGCGGATGTGCGCAGCTTTGACGGCGTAATTAAAAAAGCGTATAAAATCGGTCGGGGAAATCAAGTAAATAATTTATGAAATGAACACGAAAACGCATATTTTACTTGCATTTTACACGGAGACGTGGTAAAATGATCGGGTCGTGCATTCGCACAGTGTATTTGTGTTCATTTTTTGTGCAAACTTCGGTTGAAATGAACAAAACATCGGCGTGAACGGGGCGGATGTCTTACGTTTTGCGCTCGGGCGATACAAAGAAAGCGGAATGCCGACGGTGAAAGTCGGTTTCTTTTTTAAAAGGAGCGTTTATGAGTATAATATATGAAAATCTGCTTGAATTCACATGGCAGCAGGGCGTGATGATCCTGATAGGCGCGCTTCTCATCTTCCTCGCAATAAAGAAGGAGATGGAGCCTACGCTTCTTCTTCCGCTCGGCTTCGGGACGATACTTGTAAATATCCCGAACGCCGATGCCGCCCTCGAAACCGTGATCGGCGGGATCACCCACCGCGGACCGCTGCTGACGCTGTTCGACGCGGGCATTGCGAACGAGCTGTTTCCGCTGATCCTGTTCATCGGCATCGGTGCGATGATAGATTTCGGGCCGCTGCTTTCGAATCCGAAGCTCATGCTTTTCGGCGCGGCGGCACAGTTCGGCATTTTCTTCACCCTCTGCACCTCGTCGATGTTCTTCGATATAAACGATGCGGCTTCCGTCGCCGTGATCGGTGCGGCGGACGGTCCCACCTCGATAGTCGTTGCGCAGGCGCTGAATTCTAAATATCTCGGCGCGATCATGGTCGCGGCGTATTCGTACATGGCGCTCGTCCCGATAATTCAGCCGCCGATAATCAGGCTTCTGACCACGAAAAAAGAGCGTCTCATCCGTATGCCGTATGAGCAGAAGACCGTTTCAAAGCGTACAAGAATACTTTTCCCGATCGTCATAACCGTAGTCGTTGCGGCTGTCGTGCCCGCCTCCTCGTCGCTCATCGGATTCCTGATGTTCGGAAATCTGATCCGCGAATGCGGCGTGCTCAATTCTCTTTCCGAGACCGCGCAGAAGGTGCTTGCAAACCTCGTCACGATCTTCCTCGGCATCACGATAGCGTCGCAGATGAAGGCGGAGAGCTTCCTACGGCCCGAAACGCTGCTCATACTCGCCCTCGGGCTTGTCGCGTTTATTTTCGATACCGCGGGCGGCGTGCTGTTTGCGAAATTCCTTAACCTCTTCCTCCGCAAAAAGGTAAATCCGATGATCGGTGCGGCGGGAATATCCGCATTCCCGATGTCGGGACGCATCGTCCACAAGATGGGGCTTGCGGAGGATCCGCAGAACTTCCTGCTCATGCACTCGATAGGCGTAAATGTTTCGGGACAGATCGCGTCGGTTATAGCCGGCGGACTGATACTGAAATTTTTCGGCGCCTGAACGGACGGAGGATCGAACATGGATTTTTCACCTGTTAATTTTATAAATAATCTCAGATATATGGGACTCGGCATGGCGGCGATATTCGTGATAATCGGAGTGATAATCGCCGTGACAGTCATACTGAACAAAGTTTTCGCCGAAAAATAAGCGACCGGGGGCTGTGCTTTTTTTCATAAAACGCACCGCTCCCCGAATTTCGTGTCCCCCGCGCGGTTTAAGGGGAATTTCGGCGAAAGGATCGGAGATGAAATGTCAGAAGAATATTCGATCGGCGCGATCGCTCACATCCGGACGGATTTTCCGACCAAGTTCGGCATCCCGAGACAGAGCGGCATCGTGGACGGTCTGCGCGCGCGGATCGTGTTCGAGCCGGGATTCGCAAATCCGGATGCCGTCCGCGGGATAGAGCAGTTCTCTCATCTGTGGCTGATATGGCGCATTTCCGCCGTTCCGGACGGCATGCATTCGCTTACGGTCCGTCCGCCGCGCCTCGGAGGAAACAAAAAACTCGGCGTGTTCGCTACGCGCTCGCCGTTTCGCCCGAATTCGCTCGGACTTTCCTCGGTGAAGCTTGAGAGAGTCGAGTATTCGGACACGCTCGGTCCCGTGCTCACCGTATCCGGTGCCGATCTTATGGATATGACGCCGATCATCGATATAAAGCCGTACCTTCCGTATACGGACAGCCATCCGGAGGCGCTGTGCGGCTTTGCGGACGAGGTCCGCTCGTATTCGCTCGAAGTGGAATTCCCGGATAGCCTTCTCGAAAGGCTCCCGGAGGATAAGCGCGGCGGTGCGCTCGGCATGCTTGCTCACGATCCGCGTCCGCAGTACCACGACGATCCCGACAGGCTGTACGGCGTGCTTTTTGCGGGATACGATATACGGTTTACCGTGAAGGACGGCGTGCTTGCCGTCCGTGACGTTGTCCCCGAAATCACGGGGGATGTGTCGCCGTGAAGTTGCACCTCGGGCGAGGTGCATGCCCGACCGATGCCGGTGAAAACAATCTTTGCAGGGAGCTTTCTCCGGCATCTGTCGGAAGGGCGGAGAAGTTCGTCTTTGTTTCGGAAAGAGAGATATTTATGAAAACGGACAATAAGAGATACATAAGACTTCTTGCGGTTTTGTGTATGATCGTGTATTTTGTGAGCTATCTTACGCGGATAAACTATTCCGCCGTTCTGGTAGAGATCGTGAACAGCCGCGGCATATCGAAAACCGAAGCGTCGCTTGCGGTTACTGCAAGCGCGCTCAGCTACGGCATCGGACAACTCGTAAGCGGATACTTCGGAGACCGCATAAAGCCGCACAGGATAGTCTTCGCCGGACTTCTCTGTACGGCGGCGATGAACTTCATCCTGCCTCTGTTTGCATCGACTGCGGCGACTGTTGCAATTTGGACGATCAACGGATTCGCGCAGGCGATGATGTGGCCGCCGATCGTCAAGATACTGACTGCGAAAACCGAAGGCGCGGATTATCAGAAAGCGACGGTCATGGTTTCGTCGTGGGGCAGCTCGGGCGCAACGATATTCGTTTATCTTGTGTCTCCGCTTATCATACATTCGATGGGATGGAAAGCGGTGTTCTTCTTCGCATCGACCGCAGCACTTCTTATGAGCGCCGCATGGATGATCCTTTTCCCGAGAGTGAACGGAAAGCTTGAGGATATCAGCGTTCTGCGCGGATGCGGCGACCGCAAATACGAAAAGATGACCTGGCGCACCGCGGTGCTTATCGCGCTCGTCATGATCGCCATAGTCATTCACGGAAGCCTGCGCGACGGAATAACCACATGGATGCCTACATATGTATCCGAGACGTTCAACCTGAAGAGCGAGATCTCGATCCTCTCGGGCATACTGCTTCCGGTATTCAGCATCATATGCAGTCAGCTGACCTCCTTCGTGAACCGCAGATTCGTCGGCAACATCATGCTGAATTCCGGTATCATATTCGTGCTTGCGGCGCTCAGCTCGACGCTGCTCGCTCTGCTTGGCGGAAAGAGCGCGCCCGCGTCGATCGTCGCACTTGCGCTCACCACGGGATGCATGTACGGAATCAACTACCTCCTTACCTGCCTCGCACCGGTGTTTTTCGTGAAGTACGGCAAGGTTTCGTTCATATCGGGACTTCTCAATTCGTGCACATACGTCGGGAGCGCGGTCTCGACCTACGGCATTGCGCTGCTGACGAACGATAAGAGCTGGAGCTATATCGCCGGAATATGGGCGGTCACGGCTCTTGCGGGAGCGGTGCTCAGTCTTGCGATATCGGCGGCATGGGGAAAATTCACCGGAAAGAGCAAAGCTTAAAGAAATAAAAAACGGGCAGCCGTGCGGGAGATTTCCTCCCGCACGGCTGCCTTAGATTTGACGCGAATACGAACTTCTGCTGTGAATACGAACGTCGGCGCGCGGCTTTTCGAAATCCGCGCGCTTTTTCTGTTTCCGAAGGCGCTTTGCGATTTTTACGCAGAGCCCGGCTGCGATCGGCAGAAGAATCATGCCCGACGCAATGCATGCCGTTCTTCAAGTGCGGCGGCGTTTTCGGATGCGGTGAGAATGGTCGCAGCGCGCGCTGCGGAATTGCTTGCAGTGTCCACGGCGGTACTGCACGCGGTCACGCACGGTATTTGCCCGCTGCGCATCGGTATCGCCCGACGAAAGGCGAATATAATCGAAAAGCACCTGCGAATGCAAGTGCTTTCTAATGGGGTGAGCGATGGGATTCGAACCCACGGCCTCCAGGGCCACAACCTGGCGCTCTAACCAACTGAGCTACGCCCACCGTATGATTTTGTTTTTCTTTTTGAAGTGCGTTCTCGCAAAACCGTGTGTGACGTGCGTCCGACCGACGGACCGCGGAAGAACCGCCGTCCGTCACTGCCGTATCGCATTTGGCGTACCTTGGGGGATTCGAACCCTCGACCTACTGCTTAGAAGGCAGTTGCTCTATCCGACTGAGCTAAAGGTACATAAAATCCCGTGTCGGTAAAAATTCCGGCATTCCCGAAAGGAAATGCCGCACATTCTTTTGCGTGTGCGATGCTGCCGAACATCGCGTTCGCTCTTCAAAAAGTGGAGCGGGTGATGGGAATCGAACCCACATGACCAGCTTGGAAGGCTGGTGTTCTACCACTGAACTACACCCGCATATCTTAAACGCTCGAATATGATACCATGTTTTCGGCACTTTGTCAATACCTTTTCCGAAAATAATTTGAAATCGTGCGAAAAAAGCGGATCGGGCGGAAAGGGAGATTTCCCGAAGGCGGGATATCCGGCTTCAAGGCCGCTTGCCGTGAAAGCGGTGAAGTACGGGTGAATTCACGGCGGAGGGGAGATTTGCCCTCGGTATCCGGATCCTGCTGCATTTTCCGGTGCGCGGCGAACGGCGGATGTATCAAGTTTTACCGTCCTGTACTGCATCAAAGCTCACTGCGCGCCGGCTGTGCATAGGTAATCGTCGTCCTGCGTGGTACCGCGGAGGCAAGTCTCCGATGCCTCATCAAGCACACTGTCCGCCCGGCTGTGCATAGGTGACCGCCCGTTCGGATATTGCAGAGGCGACCGCACGTCGGCGGGCACCGCGGAGGATATTTTGTCTGCACGCTTGAGCGCGTAGAATCGCTTCCCCGCATCCGATCACGCATAACACACGCACGGGCAGGGCAAACGCGCACGTCGGGGGCTTTGCCGCATTTTCGACGATTCAAAATATTTACAGAAAGTTTATTGTAATAGCGCGTTCTTCGGTTTATTATATTTATGAATATAAAAACGGAGGAGGGGGAGGCTTGTTCGGCTATGTACAACCCGCCTACGCGGAGCTGCGCGTGCGTGAGCATGAGCTCTACAAGGCGTATTACTGCGGGCTTTGCCGCGCGATGGGCAGAACTACCGGGCAGCTGTCCCGCTTCTCCCTGAACTACGATCTCGTTTTTCTCGCAATGATGAGGCAGGTTTTTGAGGGTGCAAGAACGATGCTTTCCCTCCGCCGGTGCCCCGTTCATCCGGTGAAGAAGCGCCCGTCCGTCGGGATGAACGGCGCGCTTTCGTATGCCTCATACGCATCGGCGATACTTACGGCGGGCAAGATCCGCGACGATATCGCAGACGAACGCGCTGTCAGGCGCGCGGCGGCAAGGCTTGAGCTTGCCGCATGCCGAACTCTGCGCCGCCGCTCGGAAAAAAGCCTCCCCGATCTTGCGGACTTTGTGTGTGCTCACCTTGCAAGGCTCCGTGAATACGAGCTTGCCGGAGAAAAATCCGTCGATACGGTTTCCGCGGTGTTCGGCGATCTTCTCTCGGACGTTATGTCGTTCGGGCTTGAAGGCGACACGCACCGCGTGGCAGCGTCGGTCGGGCGTTCTCTCGGACGTATCGTGTACATCACGGATGCCGCCGACGATGCATTCCGCGATATTGCGAACGGCAGCTACAATCCGTTTGCCGCGTCTCTCGGCAGCGATATCTGCGAGCGCCGCGAGGTATACGATCTTCGCGGACGGTGCGCCGTGCGCGGCGTGCTGAAACGTCCGATCGCCGAGGACGTGCTGTGCTCGGCTTCGTTTATCATCCGCGATCTGAACGCCGCCGTATCTCTTGTGGATTTCTCCCCCTGCCCGGAGCTTCGCGGCATAATCGAAAATATAATCCTGCTCGGCATTCCGGGCGAGCTGAGGCAAGTACTCGGACTTGTGCCGCCGCCGACCGCGGCAGCAGACACGAAACAGTGAAAGGACTCGTTCTATGAAGGATCCATATAAGGTGCTCGGAGTGCCTCCCGATGCGTCCGACGATGAAATAAAGAAAGCGTACCGCGCTCTTGCGCGAAAGTACCACCCGGACAACTACAACGGAAGCGATCTCGCAGACCTTGCCGAAGAGAAGATGAAGGAGGTCAACGAGGCTTACGACGCGGTGAAGAAGATGCGCGAGACGGGGCAGTCATATTCCGGACAGTCGTCCTCGTCCTCGTCATCCGGCGGTTATTCGGGCGGATTTGCCGAAGCGCGCCGCCTGATCGCGGCGGGAAGCTATGCAAACGCGGAGCTTATCCTCGATTCGATATCGGTAAACGAGCGCGGTGCGGAATGGAACTACCTGAAGGGCTGCATCATGCTCAGACGCGGAGCGTACTTCGACGCGCGCCGCCATATCGAGACCGCGTGCTATATGGATCCCGGAAACGAGGAATACAGAAAAGCCCTTTCGGATATGGACGTTTACGCCCGCAGGTACGGTCAGGGTCAGATGCGCACCGATTCGACCGGAGTATGCGATGTGTGTTCGACCCTCATCTGCGCCGACTGCCTGTGCGAAATGTGCGGCGGCGATCTGATTCCTTGCTGCTGACATGAATATCGTAAAACGTTTCTTTCAGCTTGAAAGGTACAACGTCTCGTTTGAAAAGCCGATCCCGAACGAAGGTCCGAGGGCTGCCGCCAAGCGCAGGACGGTAAGACTTGTGCTCTGCGCGCTTCTCTGCGCGCTCAACTTCGTGATAATGCTTTTCGGAGAACTGTCGGGAGTTATGGACCTCACGGCGCTGGTGATTACGTCTGCGATCAGCATGTTTGCCGTTATCGAAACGGGCGGCGCGTACCCGTACCTTCTGTGGGGCGTATCGTCCGCTCTTGCGATTTTGTTTCTTCCCGCGAAGCTTGCCGGGTGCGAGTACTTCTTCTTCGCCGGGATATACCCCGTCGTCAAGCATTTTGCCGAGCGGATGAAGCGCCCGCTGTGCCTCGCCGTCAAGTTCGCTTTTTTTAACTTGATGCTGACCGTGTGTACGATCATCTCTCAATTCGTGCTCGGTCTGAGTCCCGACGACGGACTTGTGTTCGGCTGGCTCATATACCTCACGGGCAATGCGATGTTCGTGCTCTACGATCTTGCGCTGACCTCGGTGACGTCGTACTATCTTCTGCGGCTTCGCCGCCGCATACATGCCGATCGGATATAGAGCATGAGCTTTGTCCGTGAATAAATTCGCCCGATATGCGGGAAAATAACGAACGGAGGCGGAATTTTCACTCCGCCTCCGCGGCAGAAAAACGCCTGTGTGCGTTTTTTTGTTTATCGCGGACTCCGATGATTTATCGGGAGTATGATGGCACAAAATGGAACAAAATGATTTAAAAAACAGGCAAACAAAAAGTTTTTTCTATTGAAAATACCATCCCTTTATGATATAATATTGTTACGAAGATTTTGTCGTATATTGACATGCTGCTGCGGCACGAAGGGAGACGGGGAATGGGTGAAATGAACAAGAAAAAAGACCTTACGGTTGTTATTGCGATAGTTTGCGCGGCGGTTCTGGCGGCGGTTGTCTTCGGGATCGCGGCGCACGGAATTTCTTCACGGAGAGAAACACCCGATACGTCGATCGGCGGCAGTACGCAGCAGCCCGATCCGACGGTGAAAACCACCGATTCGGTGTCCGAACCTGTCTCCTCCGACAGCGAGCCCGTGACTGCGCCTCCGACCGAAAAGAATACACAGACCGTGCCCGAGCCTCCGACGACGGAATCGCCCGATACTCTTGCACCGTTCGTTCCCGATACCGATTATCGGTATCAGAATCTCCCGGAGTCCGCTCCGGCGGAGCTTTCCGCACTTTCAAAATCGGTGTTTGTCGGCGATTCCCGTACCGAGGGACTTGCACTGTATACGCGTCTGCCTTCGTCCGGTGCGCGGATATACACACATGTCGGAATGTCGGTGAAGGAAGTATTCTCCGATAAGGTTATCAAGGTCGGCGGTCAGAGTATGACAGTCATTGAAGCGCTGAAGTCCGATCCGACGTTCGACCGCTTATATATCATGCTCGGAGTGAACGAGCTCGGCTGGATCTATACGGAGGTTTTCATAGAAAAGTACGGTGAGATAATCGACACGGTGCGCACGATAAATCCCAACGCGAAGATCATCGTTCAGTCGCTGATCCCAGTCAGCGCCGATGCGTACAAGACCGACCCCATGCTCCGGAATTCGAAGATTGAAGAATATAACAAGGCGCTCGATGCGATGTGCCGTGATAAAAACGTGTGGTTCCTCAATGTGGCGGAGATGTTTTCCGGAAACGGCGGAGTTCTTCCCGCCGATGCCTCTAACGACGGAGTTCATCTGAAAAAGGCGTACTGTGATCATTGGCTTGACTATATTCTCTCGCATATGGGCTGAGCCGAAGTGCATCTGCGCCGGTGTCGGCACACCCCTTCGGCAACGGAAAATACCGCGCTTGCCCGATGCACCTTCCGTGAAGCGTGATCGGAGACGGCGGCTGAGTTTTTAAGGAATGCTTGCTTCGCCGCGGCATATGCCGGGAGAGTACGGCACCCGACCGAGACGGGATGAATCTGCATGAGCCGCAGCCGGCGAAGCCGCCGCTTTCACCGCGGATTCTTATAAGGATTCACGGAATGATATCGATATCCGAAGCCGCGCCGAACGAGGCCGCGAGTAACTCATGCCGCCCCGGGCGGCGGAACGGAGATTTTTATGAAAAATATAAAAGCTTTTCTTTGCCTGACGCTCGCACTCTGCGCGCTCGGCTCGTTTGTGTCCTGCAAAAACGGCGGTGACGGCGGTGAAAGCACTGCCGCTCCGACGGAGAATCCGGCGCAGACCTCGCCCCGCGAAACGCTGAGTGCCGAGGAGATTTGCGATAAAATGAAAAACGGCGTGGAATTCGGAATCGACATCGAGTATGTCGAGCCCGAAGCGGTCGAATTTATGTATCAGGGGCTTCCTGAGGGGACGAAATGCATCGCATACGCGGCGGGCGGCGCGAGTGCGGAGGAGCTTGCGGTGTTTACCGTGCAGTCCGACGCGGATGCGCAGAGCGTGAAGTCGCTTCTCGCCGAGCGCGTGAAGGAGCGCACGCAGGCTTTTGCAACCTACAAGCCCGACGATGTTCCGAAGCTTGAAAATGCGGTTATAGAGTCGAACGGCGGCACCGTCATATTCTGCGTGAGCGGAAGCTGGAAGGAAGCGTCCGCGCTTGCGAAGGGGCTTCTCGGATAAAAAGTGGAAACTAAAAGATTTGCGAAAAACGATTCCGGATTCGTCTGTACCCATTGCGGACGCGAGATTTCTCCTCTCGGATATTCGTCGAGAAATCACTGCCCGTACTGCCTTTGGTCGCGTCACCTTGATGAAAACCCCGGGGACCGCGCGTCGGAGTGCGGCGGAGACATGGAGCCGATCTCGGCGGAGCCCGACAGCCGCCGCGGATACATAATAACCCACAGATGCACGCGCTGCGGTGCGGTGAGAAGATGCCGCGCGGCGCTCGGCGGCGAAGGACAGGCCGACGATATTGATCTTATAATCAAACTGACGGTCGCCCGTGACTGAGCGGCGTGGAAGGCGTCAAATGAAGAATTACGGTACGCTCAAATATGCTTTTCTGAAGTCGCTTCCGGTGCTTTTCGGGTATCTCTTCCTCGGAGCGGCTTTCGGGATAATGATAGTTCAGGCAGGGTACGCCCCCGCCTGGGCTTTTTTCTGCAGTCTGACGGTTTACGCGGGGAGCGGCGAGTTTCTGCTTGTGTCGCTGCTCGCATCCGCCGAGTCTCTCGCAACGGTGTTTGCAATGTCGTTTTTCGTGAACAGCCGCCACATATTCTACGGTTTGACGTTTATCGAAAAATTCCGCGAAACGGGGAGGGCGTATCCGTATATGATATTCTCCCTGACGGACGAGACGTATTCCGTCCTCTGCTCGACGGAATACCCTGCGTATGTCGATAAGGGGCGGTGCATGTTTTACATAGCGCTGCTCGATCATATCTATTGGATTGCGGGATCGGTGATCGGCGCCGCGGCGGGCACGCTCATTCCGTTTGACTTCAAGGGAATAGATTTTTCGATGACCGCGCTTTTCGTCGTCATTCTCCTCGAACAGTGGAAGAGCGCGAAAAGCCATATCCCCGTGTACTGCGGCGCCGCATGCGCAGTGCTCTGCCTGATCGTGTTCGGTGCGGATTCGTTTATCCTCCCGTCTCTTGTGCTTACCGTGCTTGTCCTGCTGGCGCTGAAGAAGCCGCTCGAAAAGGCGGCGGAGCGCTCGGGCGGGAAGTGACGCTCAAACGAGATCATGCGCAAAATCGCCCCGGAGAGGGATTTTGAGAGTTTTTTCGTGAAATTCCGCGCGGCGCGTCCGATCTGTGAGTTACGGACCGCGCGCCGCCGCCGGAATAAACCGTGCAGCAAAATGAAAATAAAAATCGAGGAATAAAAAATGCACGCTTCCTTCTGGAATTCGGTACTTATAGTGGCGGTCGCCGCCGCTGCGACGTTTCTTACGAGAGTCATCCCCTTTGCCGCCTTCGGCAAGCGGAAGATCCCGCAGACGGTCGATTATCTCGGCAGGATACTGCCGCCGGCGATCATCGCCACGCTTGTCGTGTACTGCCTGCGCAATGTGGATTTTATCTCCGGATATCACGGCGCGGCGGAGATAATTGCGGTTGCGGTGATCTGCGTGCTCCACCTTTGGCGGCGCAATACCCTTCTTTCGGTCGGCGGAGGAACGGTTGTTTATATGATACTCGTTCAGGTGCTTGCCTGATTTTGCTGGACGGCGAATTTTCGCCGTCCTTTTTTGTGCGCAGACCGCGCGTCATGCAAAAAGCGAGAACAATGCGTGCGTCAGCGCCGCGGCGCCGTAAGCTATGGCAAGGCTGAGCGCGCACACGCCGAACGTGAGCTTTGCCGACGACGTTTCGGAGAATATCGCCGCACAGCAGGACACGCACGGCGGATAAAGGAGAATAAAGACGACCGCAGCCGCCGCATTTGCCGTCGTGAATCCGATGCTGCCGAGCGCGGCGGCGAGGGAGGCGGGGGAGACTTCGCACAGACCGAATATCACGGCGCAGGACGAGACGACGATCTCCTTTGCGAAGAATCCCGCGGCAAGCGCAAGCGTAATCTGCCAAAATCCGAGCCCCGCTCCGCGGAGCAGAGGAGAGAGAATGGTGCCGATCGCTCCGCCGAAGCTTTCTTCGGCGGAGGCGGCGCGCCCGCCCGCGCCGAAATTCAGAATGAACCACAGGAGTGCGGACGCGGCGAGGATTACACTGCCCGCTTTCCCGACGTACGCCCCCGAGCGGCGCAGCGCCGTGCGAAACACGTTTCGCACGATCGGCATGCGGTAGTCCGGCATCTCGATCAGAAGAGCGTCGCCGCCTCTTATGCCCGAACTGAGACGCAGCACGGCAAGGGACACGCATATCCCGAGAAGGTAGAGCGCGATTACGGCGAACCATGCGTATTTCCCGAAAAAGGCGGATGAAAATACCGCGAGGACAGGAAGGCGCGCACTGCATGAGATATACGGCAGAGCGAGGATCAGCCGCCGCCGTCCGCGTTCGCTGCCTGCGGTGCGCGATGACGCGACCGCGCCGACGGTGCAGCCGAATCCGAGAAGAAGCACAATGAATTCCCTTCCGGAAAGCGCGCATTTCTGCATGAGAGAGTCCGAAAGGTATGCGCAGCGTGCCATGTACCCGCAGTCTTCAAGTATCCCGAGAAGAAAGAAAAGAATGAACAGCACCGGAAAGAAGGACGCCGCCGCACCGACTCCCGGGATTATCCCGTCGCAGACGAGATCGACAGTAAATACGCCCGTACCACCGCCAAAGGCGGCGCGGATTAGTTCGGAGAGAGCGGCGAACAACGCGGCGAGAAGCGATTTTGCGCGATCCCCGAGAAGAAAGGTGAGCGCGAATACCGCCGACATTATCAGGATGAAGAATATCCTCCCGAGTACGGGATGGCAGAGCACACGGTCGGCACGGTCTGTGCGCGCTTTCGCGCTGTCCTCACCCGACAGGCACTGATCGAGAATTGATGATATGAAAGCGTACGCTTCCGCGTCGTCGGCGAAAGTACGCGCGGGAGGCGGAGACACGCTCCGTGCTTCGCGCCGCGCCGCCTCCGTGAGCAGACCGAGCCCGTCCCCCGAAAGCGCGCAGATCGGGATCACCGGAATCCCGAGAAGAGCCGAAAGGCGACGGCAGTCGAGCGACAAGCCGCGTTTTTTCAGCGTGTCCGTCATGTTTACCGCGAGAATCATGCCCTTGCCGAGCGAAAGCAGATTCAGCGTGAGGAAAAGACTTCGCTCAAGAGATGCGGCATCCGCTATGTTGATGATCACGTCGCATTCGTCTCCGGTTATGAATTCCCGCGCCGCCTTTTCCTCCGCGAGGGGCGAACGAATGTCGTATATCCCCGGAAGATCGCATATCGCCGCCGTGAAGCCGTCCCCGCGAAAAAGCCCGTCCCGCCGCTCGACGGTCACGCCGGGCCAATTCCCCGTGCGCATCCGCCCGCCGGTGAGCGCGTTGAACAGCGTGGTTTTGCCGCAGTTCGGATTCCCCGCGAGCGCCGCCGAAAAATCCGCCGTCCTCCCGGCTTCCGGCTTGCGTATGCCCCGGCACCCGGTGCTGCGGCACCGGAGGCTGCGGCAGTCCGCACATTGTGAGCTTTTCATCTTTTTCGACCTCCTTCGGCGGACTTGCGCAGCCCTGCTCCCGCTCCCTGCAGGCGCGGGAGCGTGCCGTGGCATGATGCGGAGACGCACCGTTCGTCGGACGGAGGGGATGCCGGGCGAAGGAATACGGCGGAGGCGAGGCGTGCGCCGATCGCAATGCGCGACGACCGGACGTAAATTTCCGCAGTGCCGCCGCGGCTTCTCCGCAGGAGAAAGATCGCCGTTCCGGGGACAATGCCGACGGAGGCGAGCCTCATTTTCGCACTCTTTTCGCATGATACGGCGTCTGCCGTGTACATTCTTCCGGGGATCGCGCTTTTTAAGGTCATGAACAGCCCTCCGTGATGCCTGATGCATGATTTTGTCGTGCAGGCGATTTTTATGTTGAACTTTTCCTTTTGATATGCTATACTAAATATGTATGCTGCAGATTGCGGCTTTATCAGAAAAAACGGTGATCCTATGACAAAGATTACAAAATCGGCGGACGAGACCGAAGCGCTCGGCGCGTATATCGCATCTCTTCTCGACAAAAAAACGTCGTTTGTCGCACTTTACGGCGAAATGGGCGCGGGCAAGACCGCGTTTGTGCGCGGGTTTGCCTCGGTCATCTCACCCGGAAGCCGCGTGAAAAGCCCGACTTATACCGTGGTGAACGAGTACAGGCGCGGGGAGATTCCGCTTTTCCACTTCGACCTCTACCGCCTTTCCTCTCCCGAGGAGCTTGATTCGCTCGGCTTCGACGAGTATGTCTCGTCGGGCATCTGCATTGCGGAATGGCCGGATATGCTCGGCGACGACCTTCCCGAAAACGCGGTAAAGGTGTACATCCGCCGCATCGGGGAAAACGAACGCGAGATCACGGCGGAGGGAATCGAGGATATCGCCGACGCGGACGGCGGCGATTCCGGAGATGAAAAAGAAAGGTGAAAGCTTTCGATGAACGGTGCGGATAAGGAAATGACGGTGCTCGGAATAGATACGTCCTCGGCTTTTGCCTCGGCTGCGCTCGTGAAAAACGGGACTTTGGCAGCATCGTTTACGCTGAATGCCGGGCATACCCATTCGGAGACGATTCTCCCGATGATAAAGAACGTGCTCGGCGCGTCGTCGGTGACGGTTGACGAAATATCGCTCGTCGCATGCACGACGGGTCCCGGCTCCTTCACGGGAGTGAGGATCGGGGTGTCAAGCGCAAAAGGACTGTGCGAGCCGCGCCGGATCCCGTGTGTCGGGGTATCCGCGCTTGAAGCGGCAGCGTATACCGCGGCGGGGGCTGACGGAATATGCGTTCCGGTCACGGATGCGAGACGGGGCAACGTCTATGCGGCGGCGTTCGACGTGCGCGGCGAAAAGCCCGTGCGTCTTTTCGAGGATACGATAATCCCGATCGGGGAGCTTTGCGCTCTGCTCGGGCAGTACGGACAGACGGTGTACTTCGTCGGAGATGCGGCGGAGGCGCTTTCCCGTGCGGCGCACGAATGCGGACTGCATTCTCCCGCGCTGTCCCCGTGCATGAGAATTTCACAGACGGCATCGGGAGCATGCTTTGCCGCGATCGACGCATGGAACGGCGCGTCGGATAAAGAAAAATTCGAGGCGAAATATCTTTCGCCCGTGTATCTCCGCGACGGACGGATGTCAAATCCGGGCGGGGAAAAATAAAACCGTGCTGCCGGGGGCGCGCTGCCGCCGAGGAGCGGGGAGTGTAGCGCTCTGATGTGCGGCAGGTACGGAAAATGAATTAAGGAGCATACGGAACATGAACGAGATAAAGCTTTCGCAGTTTAAAGGAGCGGACGACAGAGAACGCTTTGCCGCAGCGCTTTCGTATATGAGAGAGCGCCCCGGAATGACGCTTTTCGTCGAGCCGGGAGAATATGTGATAACCACTCCTCTTGCGAGGGAGACGATGAACAACGCGATAACGGGCAAATTCGGCACAAATCCGGAGAAAGTGATGTTCAAGCCGGATTTTCGCTACGACCGCGGACTTGATTTCAGCGGACACATAAGCAGCCGCATTATCGCGGACGGCGTGACGCTTATGATCGACGGTTTCATGGAGCCCGTGTCCGTGCGCGACTGCTCCGGAGTTGAGATCGTCGGTCTTACGATCGACCATGTGAGAAAGCCGTACACCAAAGGAAGGATCATTTCGTGGACGACGCTGGACCGCGACGAGAATACGGCGGAGATCCTCGTTGACTTCCCCGAAAACTTCCCCATCAATCCCGATATAATCTATCCCCGATATTGCACCTATGTGCCCGATAGGGAGCGCTTCGGCAAGGATTTCGGAATAAGATCGTTCACCTATATCGACGATCACCGCGCGCGTTTCGTCCTTGAGCGCTCCGACAAAAGCTTTGTCGGAAACGAGCTTTACCTGTGGCACTCGTTCCATTCGCGCCCTGCGATACTTATCGAGAACGCAAAGGACACCGTGCTTCGCGACGTGACGATACACAGCCAGCCCGGCATGGGTATCGTCGGACAGAAGGCGGAGAACATCCTCATCGAGCGTCTGAGGGTAATTCCCTCCGTCGGAGACCATATCTCGACGAATACAGATGCGACGCATTTTGCATCCTGCCGCGGACTTCTTCGTCTTGACGGCTGCGAGTTCGAGGGTCAGGGCGACGATTCGATCAACGTGCACACATATTACTATACCGTGATCTCCCGTGAGGGAGAGCGCTGCCGTCTTCAGATCAAGGCACCGACGGGAACGCACGCGCAGTCGCTCGATTATCCCGAGATCGGGGACAAGCTTGAGCTTACCGATAAAAAGACGCTTCTCAGCGTCGGCGAATACCGCGTCGTCGATTGCCGTCCCGATTTTGAAGGATTCTTCTGCGATGTCGTGCTTGACCGCGCGCTTCCCGATGACCTCGACGATTATTTTATCGCGGACCCCGACGAGCTTCCCGTGCTCGAATTCGTGAACTGCCGCGCGCGCAATCATTACGCGCGTTCAATACTCATAAAGTGCCGCAGTGCGCTGATCGAAAACTGCACCGTGTCGGATGTCTTTGAATGCGCGGTCAAGATCGCGGCGGAGGCATGGTGGCATGAGGGCATCTCCACGGCGGATGTCACGGTGCGCCGCTGCCGCTTTATCAACTGCGGACGCCGTCTTACCGAATGCGGCGGAGTTTATGTGCGCATGGACTGCGAGGACAGCACCACCAAGGCGCACGGACTTGTCACGATCGAGGACAACATTATCGAGTGCCCCGAGGCGCACCACGGAATTGTCGTGAAAAACACGAAGCAGGCGATCGTTCGCCGCAATCACATCGTGTCGGCAAAGCAGAATTGCTGCATAGAGCCCGGAGTCGAGGTACTCTGAACTCGGACGGACGAAGCGCTGCGTATCTGTGTGTGCCGGCGGTGAATACGCAGATAACAGAGGCGGGGGATTCCCGCAGGCCGTGTGCGCTGCCGCGTTAATCGGAATCAGCAAAAGCAGTAAAGGAAAAAACAGATCAAAATGCAAACTTCACAGAATAAAATGGGCACGATGCCCGTAAACCGACTTCTCCTGACGATGAGCCTGCCTATGGTTGTGTCTATGCTCGTTCAGGCTCTTTACAACGTAGTTGACAGCATGTTTGTCGCTCAGATCAATCAGGATGCGCTTTCGGCGGTTTCGATGGTGTTCCCGATACAGAACCTCATGATCGCTTTCGGCGTCGGGATCGGGGTCGGCGTCAACGCGTTGCTGTCGCGCTCCCTCGGACAGGGGGATTCAAAAAGGGTAAATGATGCGGCGGTGCAGGGCTCATATGTTTATGTTGTCCTGTATCTCATATTTCTTGCGATCGGACTTTTCTTGTCCGAACCCTTTATGAGAAGCCAGACCGATATCGAATCGATCATCGCGTACGGCACAGACTATATGTGGATCGTCTGCGTCTTTTCCTTCGGGCTGTTCACTCAGCTTCTTATAGAGAAGCTTCTTCAGGGAACGGGCAGAACCGTGCTCTCCATGCTTGTACAGGGGCTCGGCGCGATAATCAACATCATTCTTGACCCGATCCTCATTTTCGGAAAGATAACCCTTCCCGGCATCGGTGACATACTCACCTTTGAGCCGATGGGTGTTGCGGGTGCCGCCGCGGCTACGGTGATCGGTCAGTGCATCGCCGCGCTCTTTGCGGTCGTGCTCAATCACCGCCTGAATCATGAGGTGAAAATGCGCTTCAGAGGCGCGCGCCCGGAAATCGGAACGATAAGGACGATCCTCGCGGTCGGCATCCCCTCGTCGATAATGGGCTCGATCGGCTCGGTCATGACTTACGGAATGAACCGCATACTTATCGGGTTCTCATCCGTGTGCGTCTCCGTTTTCGGCGCGTACTTCAAGCTTCAGAGCTTCGTTTTCATGCCGGTGTTCGGACTGACAAACGGCATGATCCCGATAGTTGCGTTCAACTACGGAGCACAGCGCCCCGACCGCATGAAAAAGACCGTGCGCCTTTCCGTAATATATGCGGTCGCGGTGATGATCGTCGGACTTGTCGTCTTTCAGGTCATTCCCGATAAGCTGCTGCTTCTCTTCAACGCCGATGAAGAAATGCTCACCGTCGGCTGCCGCGCACTGCGCATAATATCGCTTTCGTATGTGTTTGCGGGATACGGTATCGTGGTATCCGCCGTGCTCCAATCCCTCGGACACGGCTTCAAGAGCATGTGCATATCCCTCATACGCCAGATCGCGGTGCTTCTTCCCCTTGCGTTTATCTTTTCACTCACCGGCGATGTCGGAACGGTGTGGTTTGCGTTCCCCGCAGCCGAGATCGTGTCCGTTATCACCTGCACGGTGTTCTTCCTTCATATCAGAAAGCGGTATTTCGCAGTCGAGGAGATTGCGGAGGAATAAAACCCGCTCAGCCGAGCATATAATACCGCGGGCGGCGCGTTTGCCGCCGGGCGCAGGCGTTTGTGCGCGCCGCCGCGCAGATTTAACATTATACTGCAGAAAAAGCGTCTGTATCGGGCTATAATTATAAAGGCATTTCTTAATTTACATTATAACGTAGGCGGCGGTCGGAACCGTATGCTCACCGTGAACGCCGCTTCTTCACTCTTCAAAATACTTCTTCCGCGCAGCTTTGAAAAATCCGTGCGGAGGCTTTGAACGGAGAAAGGAAATTTTTTCGTATGAATCACAGAATTTCGGTACTTATTTCGGCAGTCCTGATCGCGTCGTCTGCGGCTGTATATTCCGTGTCTGCCGCCGCCCCGGGCGATCCGCCGGAGACGGATCTCCCGGCGGTAACGACGGATGCTCCCGCAACGGATACGACTGAGCCTCCGGACACGACCGCAACTCCACCCGATACGACAACAAATCCCCCGGACACGTCAAAGAAGCCGGACACCTCGAAAAAAGACGATACGACGACAAAAAAACCGGATACGACTACTGAGAAGCCGGATACCACGACAAAGGAGCCTGCGACGATAGAACCGGATACGACGACGGCGGAACCCGAGGACACGACGACTCAGGCACCGCGTCCGAATCCCGATACAAGCTCGCAGACCTCGGGAAGGGTGACGACGGACAGGGATTCCGAAAGCACGGAGAGCCCGACCGATACCGAAAGCGCGACCGAAAGCGGTACGGAGAGCGATACCGCGGCGAACATTTCGGGCGGCAAAAAGGGATTCACGACTCCGCTTGAGGCGATAGCCTTCTTTATGGGAGTTCCCGTTATTATTTCGGTATTTGCGGTCATAGCGAGCATTTTCCGCCGCGCGATGTACGGCAAGGGCAAGCAGCCGAAGCAGAACGGACGGCGCAGATAACTGCGCTTATGTCGGAGGGCTGCGCTGCAGCCCGAGAAAGCGAAAAGGGAGGCATTTTCGATGATTGATAATACGGATAAAAATTTTGAGCCCGATGATACCGCCGCTTCCTCATATGACGGCGGAGCGCGGACGGAGACGACCGACGACGTTCTTGTAGACGGGCTTTTCGGAAAGCAGAACGGCGCGGGCAAAGAGAACGCCGGACGTGCGCAGAACGCACAGAACGGAAACGCTCGTTTTCCGCGCGATGCGGCGCGCCGTGCCGATGCGCAGAGCGGCGCACAGAAGCAGAGCTTCAGCGAGCAGGATGTGATGGCGCTTTGCACAAGGATAAGCTCGCTCATGGATAAATCCAGATTTGAGGACGCGCTCAGCATAGTCTTCTCGCTTCGGGGGGATGCGCGCCGTGCGGTAAGAGATAATCTCAGCGTGACCATTCCGATGGGAAGCCGCGACGGTGATCTGCGCGGAATCGCGGCGGGCGCGCTCGTTCAGTCGTACCTTGAGCTCGGCAAGATCGTGCGCCGCGACATAGAGGAAAAGCTGTTTGCGATAATCGAATCGAGCGAGCCGGAATACGACGAGGACGACGAGATAATCGAGCAGACGCCGGACGATATCTTGTACAAGGTCACGGCGTGCGTAATCTTTATGTGCGTGATGTGCGAGGCGTCGGGAAATCATCCGAACGAGAAAAGCGCGCTTTACGATGCGGGAGACAGCATACTCGATCTGTTCCTTTCGGATCACCTCGATACGGTAATGAAAAAGAACAAGCGCCGCATAACCGTGCTCGGCGAGGCGGTCAGACTTCAGGGAGGAGCCGTCGGCGAAAAGCTCGGCGGATATATAGCGATGAGCCGCAGGAATACGGAGAATCCGATCATGAAATATCTCGGAGAAAAGACATCGTTCCGCGTAACGGCGGGAATCCTTGCCGCCTTATGCCTGATTTCGGTGATCGTGTACCTGAGAGGGCGCTCAAGTCTTCTTTCGTTCATCGCAACCGATAACGTTATAATGATGTTTATCATCGGTGCGGAGATCTTCTTCACCGTAGGGCTTGTGCTGCTTGCGGTGCTTATCGCATCTTCCGGAAATCTTGAAAAAAAGAAAAAGCGCCCCGACAGCCGCTCTCAAGCGGCGCAGAAGGAGCGCAGATAATGCGCGGAGGTTGGCATTTTGTGCCAACCCCGTCGTGAATTTTGATATTGACCGCACTGCGAGGACGGTACGTCAGGTCAGACCGCCCGACGGCTTCTTTTCGGTGCTGTCGCGATGGATGTCCGCTGTCAGGAATTTTATCGCGCGCTCCGTGCTGTCTCTGGAATCGCACCACGGCTCGTTTTCGTATCTGTAGTCGAACTTCTTCACGAAGAGCGACACGTCGGAGGAGAGCTTGTCGAAATACCGTGACTCTATGTGAGATATATCCGCGAAAAATGACGAAAATTCTTTCTTCGACATGCGCTCCCGTGCTGCCGTGACGAATGCGGTGTAGTGCGGCAGGCAGAAATACGGGCTCATCGCAAACTTGCGGCGGAATTCGCCGTCGCTCTGCCAAAGCATGACCGCACATTCGACGGAACGGTCGAAATTGTAGTTGAGGCGATCGCATATGTAGCAGCTTTCGCCGAGCGCGTTCAGCTTTTTTGCGCTGCGCGCCGCGGAAGCCGATGCAAAAAGAGAGCCTGAGGTCACCTTCGACCTCACCTCATCGAGATGGGATTCGAGGATCAGCGCAAGCGGCAGCTTCTTTCCGTATCTGAACATCATGTCGAAATGAGGACGGCAAAAGCCCTTTTCGTTTGTTTTTTTTCGTATATCCGGCTCCATCATCGCAGCTCCGAGGATGAGATCGATCTCATCCGCCTCGTATTTGCCGTAAAGCTCGCAGAACGGGCATCGGCATTCGCTTACGTTCGTATCGATGTTCCCGGAGGCGCATTTTTCGAACGCCTCGTTCACCGGGATCGTATAAATCTGTTCCATGTACTTTTCCTTTCCGGACGTTCGGTGCGTCCGAGCACATTTACAGTATACAGTATACATTATCGCTGCGCAAATTTCAAGTGCCGCGATCGGGTATCCCGCAAACGGAGGTGTTTTTCTTATGATAATAGAGAATGTCGGAAACTTTTCCGTGACAAAGACGTTTGACTGCGGCCAGTGCTTCCGTTTTGACCCCGTTCCCGGCGAGGAGGAATGCTTCGAAGGCGTCGCCTTCGGGAATTACGCGCGCTTTCGCCGCACGGACGGCGGACTTGAGATCACGGACGGCACGGACAGGCTGTTCTGGACTCACTTTCTTTCGCTGGACGAGGACTACGGCGCGATAGACGGAAAAATACGCACGTCTCTCGGGAGCGAAAGGGACCGCGCGTTTATGAACAGCGCCGTCGATCACGGAGCGGGGATAAGGATACTGCGTCAGGACCCGTGGGAGACGCTGATCTCGTTTATAATTTCGCAGAACAACAACATTCCGAGAATAAAGAAGATAATCGCCGCACTTTGCGAAAGGTACGGCGAGGATATAGGCGGCGGCAGATACTCTTTCCCGACGCCCGAGGCGATCCTCGGCGCGGGGGAGGAAGGGCTGTTTGAGCTTCGCTGCGGATTCCGCGCCCCGTACATATATGATGCCGCACGGCGTGTGGTGTCGGGCGAGACCGATCTTGAAAAGGTCGCCGGGCTGCGGCAGTATGAGGATGCGGATGCCGAGCTGAGAAAGATAAAGGGTGTCGGACCGAAGGTGTCCGCGTGCGTACTCCTCTTCGGATTCGGGAGGAAGGATGCGTTCCCGATTGACGTCTGGATGAAGAGGATCATGGAAAAGCGTTTCCCCGACGGGCTTGACTACCGCCGATTCGGGGAATACGCGGGCGTTGCCCAGCAGTATCTCTTCTACTATGAAAGGTGGCTCGGCGGCGGAGACTGAGACCGCGCGGCACGTCCGGTGGGTGATGATCTGCGCAGAACGCCGCGCCCGGTGTAGCGTGAGGATAAACGGAAAAACGAAAGGAATACACATTATTTCGTAACGAAAGGATAAAGAAAGGAATATCTCCATGAAAAAGCTCATCTGGGTTATGACGGTCGCACTCACCGTCTGCGCATTTACGGTCTGGAGCTATGCGGCGGTATCGATATCGTCGGGGAGACACATTTACATTCCGATACTTTACATTCTTACCTGGGGAGGGCTCGTATATCTCGGCGTGCGGTCTAAGACTCGCACCCCGCTTATCGCCTCGCTTGTTTATTGGATCATGGTGATCGCGGTTTCGGCGACCGCGCTCATCACGTCGAGCGGCATCGCGGAAACCTTCCTATATAAATATCTCACCGCTCCGGCGGCGTTCGCTTTCATGCCGTTTTTCGGATTCATCGATTCCGGGAGCGAAAACATCAACGCCTTCTGCGTCGCGGTCATAATAATCTCGGCGGTGTTCGCCGCGGTGTGCATTTTCTTCACCGCACGTCTTTTCAGAGTGCGCTCCCGAGTGATCCTTATGTCCATGTCGCCGTTCGTGCTCACGCTTGCGGGAAGCCTTTGCCTTTTCGACCCGTTCGCCGAAGCGTTTATCGGATATCTGAACGGCAGGGCGCAGGTCGGTGCGGAGAATACCATGCTGATCCTGTCGGTCATATACGTCCTCGGCTGGGCGAGCATACTTGTGCTTGCTGCTTACCGCTCGGCATCGAGGCTCGCGCTCGGCTCGTTTGTATTCTGGAGCGCATCGTTCGTTTCGTCGATATGGTTTGCCGCCTCCTACAGAAGCGCGGTGATAATCTCGTCGCTCACGCTTTCGCCGCTCTACGGCTTCTGCCCGAAAAACGGCTTTCCCGGATCGTATGCGGGCGTGTGTGCGGCGATCTCCGCCGTACTTCTTCTTTCATCATTCTTTATATTCAGAAGATCGAGCGCAAAGCGCATTGGATATATAACAAGACGGTGAAGGAATCAAGGCATCAAAGAAAGGCTCTTCAATGAACAGACAGAAACGTGTCCTTGCAATACATGATATCTCCTGCATCGGAAAATGCTCGCTGACAGTTGCGATCCCGATAATTTCAGCCGCCGAGCTTGAATGTGCGGTTATCCCGACGGCGGTGCTTTCGACGCACACCGGGGAGTTTACCGGGTACACCTTCCGCGATCTCACCGACGATATCGAGCCGATATACGAGCATTGGCGCAGTTTCGGTATCGGGTTCGACGCGATATACACGGGCTACCTCGGCTCGGCAAAGCAGATATCGCTCGTTCGCTCGATAATCGATACCTTCGGCGGAGAGGGGAAAACCGTGTTTGTCGATCCCGTCATGGCGGATGCCGGACGGCTTTATGCGAATTTCGATATGGCGTTTGTCTCCGAGATGCGCTCGCTTTGCGCGGAGGCGGACGTGATCACTCCGAATCTCACCGAGGCGGCGTTCCTGCTCGGCGGAGAATACCGCGAATCGGGCTACGGAGAGGAATATATAAAAGAAACGCTCGGCGCGCTGTGTGAGCTCGGTCCGAAGGCGGCGATGCTGTCGGGCGTATCGTACGAGGACGGGAAGATAGGCGCGGCGTATCTCGAACGGGGCGGGGATTACGGATATTTCGCCGACGAGAGAATCCCCGGATTTTATCACGGCACGGGGGATGTGTTCGCCTCCGCACTCGTCGCGGCATATGTGCGCGGCATGAGCATGAGCGACGCGGCAGCGGCGGCGGTGCGCTTTACGACAAAAAGCATCCGGCTTACCGCCGCGGCGGGAAGCGCACCGCGCTTCGGCGTTCGGTTCGAAGAGGCGCTTTGCTCTTTTATGCGCGATATCGGAGTTTTCGGTGAAAGCCGGAACGGGTGACAATATTCCTGAAAAAATTTTTCGGAAAAGTGCAGCGTAATCGAGGAAAAAACAGTATTATATATTGAACAGGGGTAAGCGAATGATCGCCGAACAGACACCGGAAGAAGTTATAGAACGGCAGAAAGCCGCAGTATACCGACTTGCATATTCCCGTTTGCAGAACAGAGAGGATGCGGAGGATGTCCTTCAGGAGGTCTTTCTCAGATACATAAGGAATGCGCCGGAGTTTGAATCTCCCGAGCATGAGCATGCGTGGTTCATCCGTGTGACGGTCAACTGCGCGAAGGATCAGTTCAAGACTTATGTGAGAAAGAACACCGCGTCCGACGATAACGGAGAGACGCTCGAGCGCTTCGCCGAGCGTCGGGACGACGGCGCGCCGGAATTCGGGGCGCTTGAAAGAGCGCTTGCCGAGCTGAAGCCGGAGGCGAGGGAGATCGTTCACCTGTATTATTACGAAGGCTACCGCACGGCGGAGATAGCCTCCGTCGTCGGCATCGGCGAAGGAAGCGTCAGATCGTCGCTTGCGCGAAGCCGCCGACGCATCAAAAAGATTTTGGAAAAGGAGGGCGTGGAAATTGAAGCTTGAAGAACTGTATCGCGCAAGAACGGACGCGCTCGACGTTCCGGAAATCGATGCGGATGAGCTGAGAAGAAAAGCGGCGGAGAATGCCGACGATGCACATCACGCTGTCCTTCCCGCCGCGCCCAAGCGCGGATTCAAAATAAAATATGCCGCATTCGCGGCGACGGCGGCGGTGCTCGTACTTTCCGTGTCCCTTGTCATATATACGCTGAACGGCAGAGGAGGCGGCGATACTCCGCCCGATATCCTTGCAAACGAGACCGCGTCGTCTCCCGCGGAGACTGTAACGCCTCCCGTGACGGAAAGCATTCCCGCCGATCCGGATACCTCGCGCGATACGGCGGACGCGCCGCAGACCGTTGATGAGCCTCAGACGAAAACGCCGCCCGACACGAAGGATACGGCTGATACCGTGCCTCCGCCGTCTCCGGTTTCTCCGTCGGAATCCGATACGGTGACGGAGCCGGTGACCACCGCCGATACCGCCTCTTCCGAGCCGCCTCAAGCGGAATCCGAAAAAACGGACGGCACCGCCGGCTCCGACGAAAGCAGTTCCGATCCTCATTTCGACGAGCCGCCTCAGCGGCTTTGCGCGAATCTGGATAATCTCGGACTCACCCCGAGCCCGGAATTCGACTGGTCGAAAAGCTTCGGTGTTAAGCCGGACACCGACGGGGCGCCCTGCGCTTCTCCGGAAAAATCAAAATACGACATCACAAAGTCGCGCGAAGCATCGCTTGCGGATGCCGATGTGCTTGTCCGCGTGACGGTAAGGGACTACGCTTACGATCTCTACAATGAAAGACTCGTCTATACCGCCGATGTTGACAGGCTTCTTTACAGCGACACGATATGTTCGCCGATAAAGATAATCCTTTTTGAGAAAAAAAGTAACGGTCGTCCGAATTACTGCAGGGATGATATGCAGCTCATGCGTATCGGAAGAACGTATCTTATTGCGCTTAAACGGATCGAATCCTACGACGGAGTTTATTATATCCCGGTGAACCCGTATATGCCGCAGATACAGATGACCGAATCCGGCGGATACCTCTTTACGGCGACGGACAGCGAAGGATACTTTTCGATGATGGACGAAAACACACTCGACGTCGAGTGCCCGGATTCGTGGAAAGGATACATGGACGGACTTCTCAAATACCGCCCGGACGCGGATAAGTTTGAACGGAATCTTGTCATATGTATAGAAAAATACAAAGCGGCGGCGGGGAAATAAGCCTGCGCGCCGTCTGCCGCACGGCACGCTCGGGGGCACGGACAACGATATGCCGCCCCGCGTACCGCGCGGCACAAATTTTCATCTCGGTATATCGGAGCACATCAATGGATAAAAACACCCGAAAGGGAATTGCACTTGCGCTTCTCGCCGCCGCGCTTTACGCGCTGAACGCGCCCTTTTCGAAGCTTCTTCTTGACAGTATGCCTCCCGTTCTCGCGGCTGGGTTTCTGTATATCGGAGCGGGGATCGGAATGGCGCTTCTCGCGCTTGTGCGGAAAATAAGCGGCAGAGGCGGACGCGAGATGAGACTGACCTCGGGCGAATTCGGATTCACCGCCGCAATGATCGTACTTGATATCGCGGCACCGATATGCCTTCTTCTCGGACTGCGCACGACCGCGGCGGCGAACGCATCGCTGCTCAATAATTTCGAAATCGTCGCCACCGCGCTGATCGCGCTCGCCGCGTTCGGCGAAAAAATAAGCGCCCGTCTGTGGCTCGGTATCGCATCGGTAACGCTGTCATGCGCGATTCTTTCGTTCGACGGGGCGCAAAGCCTGCGCTTTTCGCCGGGATCGGCGCTGATACTGCTTGCCGCCGTGTGCTGGGGACTCGAAAACAACTGCACCCGAAGGATATCCTCGTTCGACCCGCAGCAGATCGTTTTGCTGAAGGGGATCTTTTCCGGGCTCGGGTCGGTGGCGATAGGCTTCGTGTCCGGCGAAAGGATCGGCAGAGCTGCGGATATCCCATTTGCGCTCGCTCTCGGGCTTGTCGCCTACGGCCTGAGCATCTACTTTTACGTTTACGCGCAGCGAAGCCTCGGCGCGGCGCGTACAAGCGCGTATTACGCGGTCGCTCCGTTTATATCGGCGCTCTTTTCATTCGTGATTTTCAGAGAGTATCCCGGAAAAGCATATTTCATCGCGCTTGCGTTCATGGCGCTCGGCGCGTGGCTCTGCTCGCACGATAAAACGCCGCGTTCGGACGGTCTCGCAGAATGACGTGAGATCGCTCTTCGGCGTGATCTTGGGGATTTCGTGCGCTGCCGCGCTTTTTCGGACGGGCGGAGCCGCACCTTATCCGCAAAATTCCGCTGCCCGAGATTTTTTTGAAAAAAGCATTGACACGGAGAAAAATATGTGATATCATATATGAGCTAATCCGAAGACAGCAGGTTACGGTAAAAGCGAAAGCTATCCTGCCGAGGAGACGAAAACGAACTCATAAGTCAGTTACGCTCTCTTCCGGCTCGGAAAGAGAGCTTTTTCTTTCCTCTGTCACAAATTTCAGTAAGGAGGAAAAAACGAATGCCCAGTCAGAAAGTATTGGAACAGAAGGCTGCCGCAGTTGACGCACTCGCTGAAAAATTCGGCCGTGCGGTATCCGGAATACTCGTACAGTATCAGGGTATCACGGTAGAAGACGACACCAAGCTCCGCGCCGCTATGCGCGCTGCCGGCGTTGAGTACACCGTAATAAAGAACAGCCTTATCGGACGTGCCTGCGACAAAGCGGGATTTGAGGCTATGAAGGAGCATCTCGAGGGTATGAATGCCGTTGCGATCAGCTACGACGACCCGATCGCTCCCGCAAAGATCCTCAAGGAATACGCCGAGAAGATCGAAACCTTTACTCTCCGCGCAGGATTCCTTGACGGCGCAGTTGTGGACGAGGCTACCGTAAAGGAGCTCGCAGACATCCCGCCGAAGGAAGTTCTCATTGCGAAGATGCTCGGTTCTCTCCAGTCACCCATCTCCGGTCTTGCAGTCGCTCTTCAGGCGGTCGTGGACAAGAACGGCGAGGGCGCGGCAGAAGAAGCACCCGCAGCAGCAGAGGAAGCCGCAGCCGAGTAATCAAGCGGCAAACAACTACAAAAACATTATTTAATTTTATTTGGAGGTACAGAACATGGCAACCGAAAAGACCACTCAGATTCTTGATGAAATCAAAGCGCTCACCATACTTGAGCTTTCCGACCTTGTTAAGGCTATCGAAGAGGAGTTCGGCGTATCCGCAGCTCCCGTAGCAGTTGCAGCAGCAGGCGCAGCTCCCGCAGCAGCAGCAGAGGAGAAGACCGAGTTCGACGTAATCCTTGCAGGCGCAGGCGACAAGAAGCTCAACGTTATCAAGGTAGTTCGTGAGATCACCGGTCTCGGACTTAAGGAAGCTAAGGACCTCGTTGAGAGCGCTCCTAAGGCAATCAAGGAAGGCGCTTCCAAAGAGGACGCTGAGGCTATCAAGGCTAAGCTCGTCGAGGCAGGCGCAGAAGTCGAGATCAAATAAGTTCGGCTTCGCTGAATTTACATTGTTTCGAAGAATCGGAAAAGGGTTGCCGCTCATGCGGCAGCCCTTTTTTACGCGCGCATCGCGCGCACTGCGGCGCCCCGAACCGTCGATAAGGTTGTCGATTTAAGTGTCGCTATACCCGCCGACAGGACTGCCGACCCGAATATCGATATGCTTGCCGGTCCGAGCACCGGCAGAAATGCCGACATGAGCGTCGATCCGAGTACCAATATATGCCCGCCAACCGGACGACCGACCATGCCGCCCGAAAGATTTTTTGAAAAAATAAAAAAACTTTTTGAAAAGTGCAGCATTTTGCGTGTTTCGGTCGTATTACATTATGAAGAGAGAATAAAACCGCCGACGGCTCAGCGGGAAAGATCCCGAAAGAACCGCCGACGGCAGAAAAGATGATATAAAAATTACAGTTCCACAAACGGCAATACGGATCTTGTTGCAAAGTCTTTAGCCGCAGAGAATTCATATCCGTGCACCATAACTTCGGTAATTTGTCAACATAAAACAAAAAATAAATATTTCGCAAAAAAGGCTTTACAAATTGAGAATCGTATGATATCATAAAAATGCAAATCAAACCGCGAAAGGGGTTATGTTTATGAAAAAAATTATATCCGTTTTAATTCTGTTGTCATTGGCACTGTCCCTTGGCGTTGTTCCGTCGTCTGCGGCTTCGACGAGAAGCGGAAAATGCGGAAAAGATTTGACATATAATTTTAACGGAGCCACCGGAGAGCTTGTGATCTCCGGCACGGGTCCCATGTACGATTATACATTTGACAAAGAGATGCACGGTATTGAAGCATGGTACGATTCCGCTATTGAATTGCCTGAGTGGTATGACGTAAGGAAAGAGATAAAATCCATAGTCATGGAAGAGGGAGTAACCTCTGTCGGAACAGCGGCGTTTCAGTTTACCGAGAATCTTGCCGAAGTAAAATTCCCGAAAAGTCTTGAGAAGTTATCGTGGTATGCATTTTACGGCACCGGACTTAAGAATCTTGTTATTCCCGAAACAATCAAGAGCATATGTGTTAAAGCATTCGCAAAATCAGCCCTTGAAAGCGTTACCTTGCCGAAAAATATCAACTCGGTAGCTTTCTCTGAACCTACATATGATTGCTCACATGCATGGTTTGATGGTTGTACAAAGCTGCATACTGTGGTGATTCAAAAAGGAGAGAAGAATCTTGAAGCCTCGGATTTGTTTAACAGATGTTCTTCGCTGAAAAAAGTGACTGTGCCGGATGGGGTTGAATACATAGACCCGAGCTTCTTTGCCGGTTCGGGGATTGAAGAGATATACCTCCCGGCAAGCCTGAAGAGTTTCGGTGTGTTTGCTGCTTTTTATGGCTGCGAGAATATAAAGAAGATCGTTGTGGATCCGGAAAACAAGTATTTTACGGTATCCGGCGGCGCCCTGTACAGCTACGATAAAAGTAAGCTTATTCGTGTTTTCGGCGGAGTTGAAGAATTCACGCTTTCTTCCGCAACCACGATGATATACGACGATGCTTTCTTGAGTGCTTCCGATATCAGAAAATTTGCGGTGGAAGCCGGAAACCATAAATTTGGCGTGGACAAAGAAGGAATTCTTTTTGAATACGGCTATGGCGACATTGTCGCCTGCCCGAGAAAGGGCGTCAACAGCATAAAAATAGACGGGGGGCAGGGGAGAAAGATAAGACCGTGTGCCTTCACGGGATGTGAGATAAAAGAGATCACATTCAGCGGAAATATTTCGTTTAGTATACACAGTTGGTACGGAATCGAGAAGGTAAGATGCGAATCGGGCATAAGCTTCAGCAAGCCGAAAGGGTATTCGTATAATTTCCATTCGGGCAGCTTCCCCGATCTTAAGCAGATCGATGTTGTCGATGAAGAGATCGACGAGCAGATATGGAATATGAAGGGACGCCGCACGGATGTGATAATCAACTTCTGCTGCGACACTCCGGTTGAGCTTATGGGCGACGTGAACAAGGACAGCGTTGTTGATATGAAGGACTGCGTTACCCTTATCAGAGCGACGCTCGGTTGGAATGAGCCGATCTACGGAAATGCGTCCGATATGAACGGCGACGGAAAATACGGCATGGCTGACGTGATCATGCTCATACGCAAGCTGGTCAACAGCTGAGGCAATAGCTTAGGCAAACAGCTGCCGACGGCGGGAGGAAGCAAGGGCTTCTTCCGAAACCGTCGGCAGTTTGGTTTTGCCAGGCACGCCGGCATAAATAATTATTATGACCTGTATTTTCGTCAGACAGACAGCTTTCGTTACTTTTCCGGGGAATCTTTTCCGCGCTTTGCGCGGAGGAGGGGGAGAGTCTGCACGATAAGCTTCAGGAGCGAGTCCGCGCCCGCGATGATGAGAAGAATCCCGAAAGCCGGACGGAGCGCGGACGACGGGATGTACTTGCCGCAGAGCGCGCCGACCGCTCCTCCCGATACGGCGGGGATCATCAGGCGGAGAAACAGCGCTTTGTCCACTTTCCGCCGTCGGAGATGGACCGCAGCCGCTGCAAGCCCGGAGCATATGAAGAAAATGAGATTGACAAGCCGCGCGTCGCCCTGATTCATCCCCTTCGCTATGACGAGATATGTTACGAGCAGTCCGGCTGATCCGATCCCCATTCCGCAGGCGGCGCCGAGCGCAAAATATACCGCAATACCGATCATTCCGAATCTGCTCCTTTCTTTTCAAAATTCCGCTGCGTCACATAAGCATCCGTATCCCCGCCCATATTGTGATCGCAGCGAACGCTCCCTTCAGAATGATCGTGTTCACCCTGTCGCACAGGACGCCTCCCGAGATCCCGCCCGCGCAGCCTGCGGCGAGCACCGTCGGCAGCTCGGAGAAATCGCTGTATTCTCCCCGAAGCGCGTATACGGCGGCTGACACCGCGGATACCGCGATCATTATGAAAAGGGTGCAGGCGTAGTTGTCGCGGATCGCGTCGCCGCCCTTCTTCGGATTCACTTTTGCCGTGATGCGGTTCAGCACGATCCCGCCGAGCGCGCCGAAAACGCCGCTTGCAAATCCGCCGAGCGCGGCGAGCGCACCTGAGGTGCATTTTCTCATTTTCCCACCCTTTTCCCCCATATTTTATATGCTTGCTTATTTTGTCCTTTTGTGATATAATGTATACGGATATTTATGCCGCCGTGCAAGCCCGGCGGTTTTCGGGCAATTTTAACTTGTCCGGCGATCCGACGGACTGCCGCATGAATACATAGCACCGACCGCCGTGCTTCGGTGTGATCGGCGGAGCGCAGGTATGGTGCGATTTCTTTCGCTTGCGTGATAGTCGGCAAGACGGATCGACGGAGCTTTGGATGTCGGCTTTTAAGTCGATCTCACACGCATTGCCTTAAATAAAAATACTGATTATGAGGGATGTAAGATGGGTCAGAAAAAGACCTCGCAGAATAAGTCGGGAAAATACAGAGCAGTACCCAAGGGAAACGGCAAAGGAAAAAGCACCGCCGCGAATAAGCGGGATTCGGGAAAAAGCGATGCTTCGCTTTCGCTTTTCATCATGCCCGTCGTTCTCGTGATACTTGCGATAGTTGTCGCAATATCGCTTATTTCCGGCGAGAATTCGGGCGTAGTCGGACGTGCCGCCGCTCGCGTGCTTTTCGGACTTTTTGCACGCTGCGCGTACCTGATACCCGTGTATCTTTTCATGTTCGGCGTGTTTTACCGCCGGCTCGTCGAAAAGCGCGCGCTCGGAAAGCGCGCGGTGATATGCACGGCGGTGCATGTCCTGACATCGATGCTGTGCCATGTCGCATTCGGCGGCGCGCACACGCTATCCGTGAAGGAGTATTACGAAGGCGGGATCGCGCACGTCGGCGGCGGTGTCGTAGGTTCGCTTCCGGGGGAGCTTCTTTGGCGCGGGCTCAACATATGCATGGTGATAATACTGGTCGGCGCGCTGCTGATTCTCATCCCGCTTCTTTTCGGGATAACACCGAAGGCGCTTTACGAGAAGATCGCATACCGTGTGCGCCTTGCAAGGCTCAAGCAGCTCGATATGCGTGAGGAGCGTGCGCGTCAGGCGGAGGAGCTTCGCCGCGCCGAGCGCGCAGCGGGCGTTGTCGGATACGGCAAGTACAAGCCCGAGCAGCTTTTGATTCAGACCGAATCTACTGCGAATGATGAGAAGAAAAAACGCCGCCCGATGGATACGGAGCTTGATCCGGAGGATGAACTCGGTGCGAAGCCGTTTGTCGATCCCGCGGCATATGAGGCGGCGGAGAAGGAGAAGCTTTTTGAGGGAAGCCGCGTCGAGATGACCGATGTCGGAGACGAAGGAGCCCCTTCGGCGGGCGATGAGCACGTCGGAGAAGCGTCGGATGCGGCAGACAAAACTTCGCGCGCGGATGAAAATAAAGAAAATGAAGAAGGCGGAGGGGCGCTGACCGAGAGCATCGGCGCATCGGCGCAGGAGAACGGCGGAGAGATTGACCTGAGCGAGGTGTTCTCCGAAAGCAGTGACGAGGAGCTTGTCCGCCGGCTCAACAGCATGTACGGTCCGTCGGACGCGCAGTCCGCACCGTCCGCGCAGGTTGAGCTTGAGGTCGAACGCAGGCATATCACCGAGATCCCCATCGATAACGAAACGGTTCCGCCGGACGGCGGCGAGGATGCGGGCGAAGGTGTGACGACTGATCTGTACCCCGGAGACGCACTTTACAAATTCCCGCCGATCGAGATGCTCGCGGAGGATCCCGGCAAACGCGACCCGAATATAAAGCGCGAGATGGAGGAGAACGCGCGCCGCCTGACGGAGGCACTCGCAAGCTTCAACGTCAAGGCGACTATACAGGATTCCTCGCACGGTCCGACGGTAACGCGCTACGAGCTGTCCCCCGAATCCGGAACGCGCGTCAGAACGATTGCGAATCTTGTGGATGATATATCGCTTTCGCTTGCCGCTCCGGGCAGCGTGCGTATAGAAGCACCGATTCCAGGCAAGAGCGCCGTCGGAATCGAGGTGCCGAACAAGACGAGAAGCACCGTTTACCTGCGAAGTCTTATAGACAGCGCGGAATTTGCAAATAATAAGAGCAAGATTAACGTGGCTCTCGGCGAGGACGTCGCCGGACACGGTGTATTTTTCGATATAGCAAAGATGCCGCATCTTCTCATCGCGGGCGCGACCGGCATGGGTAAGTCGGTTTGCATAAACTGCGTTATAGTCAGCCTTCTCTATAAGGCGACGCCAGACGAGGTAAAGCTCATACTCATCGATCCGAAAAAGGTTGAGTTCAGCATGTACAACGCATTGCCGCATCTTCTTGTCCCCGTTGTGTCCGATCCGAAGAAGGCTGCCGGATCGCTTTCGTGGGCGGTCAATGAGATGGAGCGCCGCTTCTCTCTTATCGAGGAGGTCGGCATGAGGGATATTGCGGGATACAACCGCGTGGCGGAGAACGACGGAACGCGGGAAAAGATGCCGCAGATCGTCATAATCATAGACGAGCTTGCCGATCTTATGATGACCGCAAAGGACGCGGTCGAAAGCTCGATATGCCGCCTTGCGCAGAAGGCGCGCGCGGCGGGAATGCACCTTATCATAGGAACGCAGCGTCCGTCGGTCGATGTCATCACGGGACTTATCAAAGCGAATATCCCGTCGCGTATCGCCTGCACGGTCGCGTCTCAGACGGACTCGAGAACGATAATCGACCGCGGCGGTGCCGAAAAGCTTCTCGGACGGGGCGATATGCTGTTCAACCCCGTCGGCGCGCAGAAGCCGACGCGAGTTCAGGGCGCGTTCGTCTCCGAGCAGGAGGTCGAAAAGATCGTCGATTTCATAAAGGGCGAGACCGACGGTGAGGTGTCGTACAGCGACGAGATCAGCGCGGAGATCGAACGCGAAGCGCAGAAGTGCGCGTCGGACAAGAAGGGGCTTGCGGCGCAGGCTCTTCCCGGAGAGGGCGGAGAGGATGAGGATCCGATGCTCCGCGCGGCTCTCGAGCTTGCGGTGGAAAGCCAGAAGATATCGACATCCCTGATTCAGCGCAGACTCTCGCTCGGCTACGGACGTGCGGCGAAGCTGATCGACCGCATGGAGCAGCTCGGCTATGTCAGCGCACCCGACGGGCAGAAGCCGCGGGAGGTGCTTATCTCCAAGGAGCAGTTTATGGAGATGGTCATGCGTGATGACGAAATGAGGTAAAATGTACGCCGATCCGGACGGAGAGGCGGCGGAGGTTTGAAATGCCAAAGCTTATTGCAATAGAAGGACTTGACGGAAGCGGCAAGGGAACGCAGAGTCTGCTTCTTTCCGAAGCTCTCGAGAGGGAGGGGTACCGGGTTCGCACGATGAGCTTTCCCGATTACGAAAGCGAGGGAAGTGCGCCTGTGCGGATGTACCTCGGCGGCGAACTCGGAAAGAGCTCGGACGACGTGAACCCGTATGCGGCGTCGGTGCTCTTCTGCGCCGACAGAATAGTTTCGTGGAAAGCAAAATGGGAAAAGGAATTCACGGCTGACACCGTGATGATCGCCAACCGCTATACGACTGCGAATGCGTATCATCAGTTGTCAAAGCTGCCGCGCGACCGATGGGATTCGTTCCTCGATTGGCTGTGGGAGCTTGAGTTTGAGAAGGTCGCCCTTCCCAAGCCCGATCTTGTCATATGCCTGATGAATCCGCCCGAATCCGCGATCGCGCTGATAGAGAAGCGATGCCGCGAGACGGGTGCGAAAAAGGACATCCACGAGGCGGATGCAGATTATCTGTTCCGCTGCTATGAGGCGGCAAGGTATGTCGGAGAAAAGTGCGGCTGGACGATGCTTTCGTGCGTTGACGGCGAAGGCAGCATAATTTCCCGCGAGGCGATGCACGAGGCGATAGCCGAGGCGGTACGCGGAGTTCTCTGATATGTGCCGGATATCGGTCAGAGAGTTCACGCCGCGAGATTTTCCCGAAAGCGTTTACGAAATCTGGCACGAAGCCTTCGGTGACAGCCGCAGTGAGATCGGGCACATTCTTTCCGCGTCATCCGCAATATTCACGGCTTCGATTGATGATCGCGCGGCCGCGGAGAAGTCCGCACCTTCGGATCGCGGCGGAGAAAACTTCCCCGATGAGGAAAACACGCGCGCCGAAGAGAATGACGCAGAAAATTCGCACTGTGCCGGAATGCTCTGCACCTTTGACGTTTCGCTGAACGGCGCGCGCGGCGCATACATCTACGCGGTGTGTACCCGCCGCAGATACCGCGGCATGGGCGTGATGCGCACTCTTCTCACCGATGTTCTCGGGATACTCCGAAGCCGTGGAATGTCGTTTGCGTTTCTCGTTCCCGCGCGGCGCGAATATTTCCCGATGTATGAAAAGCTCGGATTTGACGTCTGCGTTCCGGGACTTTCGGGAACGCCCGGATGCGGCGGAGTGCGCACCGCCGTCGGGCAGGAGGAGTTTGACGCGCTCTGTCCGACAGCGTTCGACGGCGATTTCGACAGGCTGTATTCGCTGTATCTTTCATCGCCGCAGGTGTCGCCGATGAAGGGGAAAGCTCTGTTCCGGCTTTCGCTTGAGGAATACGCGGACAGCGGAATATGCTACACGCGGGCGGGCGGAGACGATGCAGAGCCGGACGGATACGTTATTTTTGAGCCAAATAGTAAAAAAAGCATAAATATTTTGGAAATTCGCAGATGTTACGGCGCGAAGCGTGGTATAATAGACGCAGGACTTGCTTCGCAAGTCACCGGGGCAGATGCCCCGCCGTGCGGTTGCACGGCTGCGTCATTGACGGACTCGCAAAAATGCCCTTGCAAGCAAGCATTTTTGCATCGTGGTATAATATCTTCGGAGGTGTTTGCCGGGGAGGCAAACACCGGGGCGAATGCCCCTTTCGCGCATTCGCGCGACCTCGATATTGACGGCCTCACGGAAATGTCCTTGCAAGCAAACATTTCCGCTCGTGGTGAAATAGGCGTAGAAACCACTCCGCAAGTCACCGGGGACGGGAAGTCTCCCGAAGTCGGCAGCACAGGCAATATCTTCTGTGATGCGGCTCATGCGGACGGTGATTTCGGTGCCTCCGATGAGGATCGGACTGCGGCGCAGGTCGGGCAGGCGGCGCACGAACGTCTTTCCGGAGGTGAACCGTGCGGATTCGAGCCGGGCGCATCTTCCGATCGCACATGCCGCGCTTCTGACGGCGGCGATGCGTCTATATATAATATGGGAAGAATTATTTCCCCGGCGGAAAAGCAAAAGGCGCTTTTCGCCTGCTTCGGAGGCTTTCGACCGGGTGAAATCACCGTTGATATGTTTATGGAACTTTGATTCGCTGTGATGCGGTATAAAGAAAGGCAGGTCATATTATGGTATATGTATTTCTTGCGGACGGCTTCGAGGAGATCGAGGCTCTGACCCCGATCGATATTCTCCGCCGCGTCGGAGTTTCGGTGACTTCGGTAGGCGTGACCGGCAAGACCGTCACGGGCTCTCACGGGATCTCCGTTGAGGCGGATATCACTGAAAGCGAAGCCGCGGACGCGCTCTCCCGCGCGGATATCGAAGCGGTCGTTCTTCCCGGAGGAATGCCGGGAGCCGACAATCTGAATGCATCGTCTGTTGTCGAAAAGTACATTTCGGCGGCGAAGGACTGCGGAGCGTTCATCGCGGCGATATGCGCGGCGCCGTACATTCTCGGCGTTCGCGGAATGCTGCGCGGAAAGATGGCGACCTGCTTCCCCGGATTCGAGGACAGGCTCGAGGGCGCGCAGTACTACGACTGCGACGTTATACGCGATGGGGAGATAATAACCGGACGCGCGATGGGCGCGGCAACGGAGTTTTCGCTCGAGCTTGTTGACGCGATAAAGGGAGAAAGCGCGGCAAAGGAAATGCGGGAGAAGATACTCGCATGAATCCGGCTCCTTCCGTGAAGCAGCAGAAGAACGAGATACGCTCGCTTTTCCGCGAGAAGCGGAGGAGCATGAGCACCGGAGAGAGAAAAGAGCGCGACGCATCCCTTGTAAACGCAGTGCTGTCGATGGTCAGCTTCCGCTTTGCGGAGTATGTGCTGATGTACGCGCCGCAGCCGGAGGAGATCGACGTGACCGAAGTCGCGCGCAGAGCGCTCTCCCTCGGAAAGCGTGTGTTCTTTCCGAAATGCGATACGCTCAGCTGCACCATGGAATACCGCGAGATAAAGGATCTCGGCGAGCTTTCGCCGGGAGCGTACGGGATCTCGGAGCCGCCTGCGTGCGCGGCGCTGTATGAGCCGGATCGCATGGGGGAAAGCGCGCTGTGTCTGATCCCCGGTATAGTTTACGATCGGCGCGGATACCGCATCGGATACGGGAAGGGGTTTTACGACAGATACCTTTCGGGATTCAGCGGATGCAGCGCGGGCGTGGTTTACAGCGACTGCATAATTCCCGCAGTCCCGCGCGGAAGATTTGATGTGAAGGTTGATATTCTTATTACCGAGAAGGGTGTGAGGATGACGAGTGAAAACTAAACCGACGGTTGCGGCGCCGATACTGCTTACGGCGGTGTTTCTGCTCTGCGCGATGATACGGCTGATTCCGCAGAATGCGTTCGGCGAGGGGAACGACCCGTATGTTTCCGTTTCGCTTTTGCAGCTTGCCGTGTTTGCCGTTCCGTCCCTTATATTCATGAAGCTACGCTCGGACGGATACACAAAAAAGCTTCGCCTGCGGCTGCCGAAGCAGCGCCATGTGCTTTTCACGGTCAGCGCCGCCGCCGTTATGATACTTTCGTCGGTGCTGCTCAATTATCTCATGCTTTCGCTCTTTCCGGATTCGTACACATCGTCCGCACAGTCGTATATGTCCGCGTCTTCCGGGAGCGTGCTCGGCGGGGTGTATGCGATAGTTGCGTTTGCGATCCTCCCGGCGTTATGCGAGGAATTTCTGTTCCGCGGAATAATTATCGCCGAGTACGAGAGCGTGGGAGTCGCCGCCGCGGTGCTGTTCTCGTCGCTCACCTTCGCAATGTCGCACTTCAGCTTTGCAAGGCTTCCGGTATATCTCTTTGCCGGACTTTGCCTCGCGCTCATACTTTATGTGACAAAATCGCTTTTCGCCGCCATGATAGTACACGCGGCGTTCAACACGTTTTCAATGCTCGGTGAGGAGCTTTGCTACAGGATAATCCACCGACAGGGTGCGGTTATGTTCATATTCGCACTTTCCGTGCTTCTCGCGGTCTTTCTGATAATATGCCTCGGTCAGGCCGAGAGAATATATTCCTACTACGGGGCGACGGACGCCGATTCCTCCTACCGCACGGAAAAGAAAAAACGCTTGAGCCCGATCGCGGCTGTCTTTTCACCGCCGTTTCTCGCACTCTGCGCGCTCTACATAATAATGGGCGCGATATCCTGAGATTATCCGCAGACCAAGCGAAAGGAAATACCGATGGAAATAAACCCGAACAACAGAAATATACCCGCATCGGATGAGGGGCACACTCCCCCTCCGGCGCGCCGCGCGGTTCCTCCCGCATCTTCGGCGGGAGAGCGCAGTGCATCGGAAGGCATCGGAAGAAATGCCGCCTCCCGTGAGCCGGGCGCATCGGAGGGAAGGCGTATTCCGGGAACGGCGCCGCGCGCGGACCGAACCGAAGCCGCACCTCGCCGCACAAGGGAGATTCCCTCGCAAAGTCCCGATCACAGACAGCAGATGGTCGACGCGCAGAGTCCGCGCCGCACCGTACCGCATCAGTCCGCCGCACGCGCGGAGCAGGAGCAGCGCACCGTTCAGGGGGAGCAGTCCGCGCGTCCGATCACGGAAGGAAATGCAAGACGAACCGTGCCGCGCAGCACGCCTCCGCGTGCGGCGGAGCGCACGGGAAACGAAAATCCCGCTGCCGCGCCGCGTTCCGCATCTCCGGCAAGACCCGCGCAGGGAGCGGACGTGAGAAACGCAAACGGCGCGCCCCGCAGCACTCGCCCGGATTCGGTGAACGGTGATTCACGGTCGATGTCGTCCGGAGCGGTCGGACATGCAAATCCCGCGGGACGGGCAGCTACGCCGTCATCCTCCTCCGAGTCTGCGGAGGGAAAAAACGTAAATCCTTCGGAGCATCCGGCACGCCGTGCTTCGGCACTCCGCCCGAACGCGAATCCGCGGAGCTCATTTGCCGACATTTCGCAAAGACCGTCGGCTGACGTTGATGACCGCGTATCTTTACCGTCAACATCTTCACCTCGCCGCGCGTCGGTGCTCAGACCCCGCACCGACGACGGAGAGACCATCGGCGGAACTCGCGTTGTTCCGGTGACGGGAGCGGAAAATGCTGCGAACGGCAGCGGAGAAAAGCGCGAAAAGAAGAAAAAAGGGCTCAGCCCGTCGTTCCGCGAGCGGCTCGGAGCCGAGAGCAGCAACGCGGTGATAAGCCTCATAAAAGCGGCGATATACCTTGTCTGCGTGCTGATCGTCTCGGTGGGAATATCCCTTGCCGTGATAATGGTCGGAAACGATGTGTTTGCCTTCGTCAAATCCGAGGATGAAATAGAAATCGTGATCCCCGAAAATGCAGACCTCGATACGGTTGCCGATGTGCTCTCGTCGAACGGGATCATTAAATATCCGTCCGTGTTCAAGTGGTTTGCCGGATACAAGCATGACAACGGACAGTTCCTTGCGGGAACATATAAACTCAAGCCCTCCACGGACTATGAGGATATCCTTGCGTCCTTCAAGGAGAAGAAACCGAGCGGAACGAGCCGCATTACGATCCCCGAGGGATATACGACCGACGAAATAATTGATCTTCTCGTCGAAAAGGGAATCGGAACACGCGAAGGGTACGTCGAAGTCATAAACAATTACGATTTCGACTATTGGTTCCTTGACGATCTCGAGACGGTCGGCTATTCAAAGGATCGAATATACCGCCTCGACGGATACCTCTTCCCGGATACCTACGAATTCTATAACGCATCAAAGCCGGAGACCGTCATAAACAAGATGCTCTACCGTTTCGCGCAGGTGTTCACCGACGATTACCGCAAGATGACCGTTGAAAAGGGAATGACGGTCGACGATATCGTCACTCTCGCATCCATGATCGAGAAAGAGGCGGGCACAAGCGCGGACTACTTCAAGATATCCGAGGTATTCTGGAACCGCCTTAACAATCCGGCGCAGTACCCGAGGCTCGAGAGCGACGCGACCGTCGTGTATCAGATCGCGCACGAGCTCGGCGAACGCCCGAAGAAGGTGACGGCGGCTGATATGGACCGCGACCTCCCGTACAACACATATATCCACGAGGGGCTTCCGCCCGGACCGATATCGAACCCCAGCGCGACGGCAATGCTTGCCGCTCTCAATCCGAGCAAGAACGGATACTACTTCTTCGTTTCGGACGGAAGAAAGACCTATTTCTCGGCGGATATCTACACGCATAACTACTACCTTAACATGATCCGCTCGCAGAATGAGGAGTCAAACTGAAAATAAACGAAAGGCACTGCCTCGGCAGTGCCTTTTCCTTATTTCATCCATGCGGGGCAGTTCCACAACGGGGTAAAATCGAATTTCGATGTGAAGAGCTTTGAAAACGCGGAGATCACGACGCCGTTCAGCAGCGCGCATATCAGTGTGCCGGGCCCGATACCGCGAAGCGGCCACAGCCCGAAAAACGCGACCGACATAACGCACGCGACGGCGAGGCTCGAGCAGTCGTAGGCGATCTTCGTTTTGCCGATGTCGAGCGAAAAGCGGTCACACAGTCCCTTTACGAACAGCTCATACACTCCGAGCGGAAGATATGTGTTGAAGAAAAACGCGACGCCGATCGCCGTGGCGACAACCCCGGCGGCGAAAAGCAGTACTCTCACGCCGAAAACATAATTTCCGCCGAGCGAAAGGATAAACAGATCGAGATCGAGGAGGTTGCCGTAAATGAAGGCGGTCACGAACGACAGCAGGTACTTTACGCGGAATCTTCCGACGACGGCGCAGAACACCGCGAGCAGAAATGCCTGAAATATATATTCCGACATTCCGAACGTGAGAAACGGGATCTTCTCCGAGATGAGATAAGCGGGCGCGACGACCATCGAAACGCCGAAATTCGCGGCGGTGATCAGCGCGGCTCCCCACGCGAGGAATATTTGACCGAGGACGTATGCGCCCTCTCCGGAAATTCGTATTTTCTTCATGACATGCCTTTCCCGCGCACCGCGCGAGTTCCGCAGTGCATTGCGGACACCGTTCTATATAATATCACTTTTTGCGCCGTTTTTCAATATCCGCCGACGCTTTTTGCGGCGAGAGAGCGCATCCGCGCTCACTCGCCCGCGTATGCCGCACGCATTTCTGCGTTTCCCCGATTTCGCCGCACCGGAGACGTGCGCGGCGGCGCTTTTCGGCGTATGGGCTTTTCGCATCGGATGCACCGGGCGGCGAAAATCCGCCTGCCGTTCGAAGCCGCCCAATCGCCGCAAAACTTACGATTTCCGATATTTCGCCGGATTTTCCGAATAAAAACCACGCTCTATTCCGATAATATAGAAAACGGGATACGGAGGTCTTTATGGAGGAAACGAGATTCACGGAGAGCGGCGAGAACGCATCCGAGACGAAGGACGAACGGAGCGCGGAGAACGAGCAGCTTGAATATATAATGAAGAGCGGCTCGGTCGTGTCGCGGCGCGACGGCGAAAGCGTACACTGCCTGACGATAATCGGTCAGATCGAGGGACATTACACGGTGACGGACGGCTCCAAGGCGACGAAATACGAGCATATAATTCCGCTGCTTGTGTCGGTCGAGGAGAGCGACGATATCGACGGGATGCTCATGGTGCTGAATACGATGGGCGGTGACGTGGAGGCGGGACTTGCGATCGCGGAGATGGTCGCAAGCATGTCGAAGCCCACGGTGTCGCTCGTCCTCGGCGGCGGTCACTCGATCGGCGTGCCGCTTGCGGTCAGCGCGCGCCGCTCGTTCATTGTTCCGTCCGCGACGATGACGATACACCCGGTCAGAATGAGCGGAACCGTGATCGGCGTGCCGCAGACCTACTACTATTTCGAGAGAATGCAGGACAGGATCATCAAATTCGTCACCAAGCATTCGGGGATCACCGAGGAAAAATTCAGGGAATACCTTCTTGCGACCGACCAGATCGCAACCGATACGGGATCGCTGATCGACGGGATCGAGGCGGTCTCCTGCGGACTGATCGATGAGGCGGGCGGACTCAGCGACGCGCTTTCCTTCCTGCGCGACGAGATACGGCGCTTTAAGAAGCGTTAAACAGGTGTAGTGCTGCAACCCCGCATACCGGGGAACTGCGGCTCTCCGGTATGTATGTCCGCGGTGTCTCACAAAAAAAACAAATTCTGTTGACTTGGTATATAATGTGTGTTAAAATCATATGACGCAATTTTTGTTTGCAACAATGGAAGCGCTGATCGAACGCGCGATCGAGCTTGCCGGCAGCGCGGAGCAGCAGAGAAGCTGCGAGACGCTCAGTGTGAGCATCTGTTACGGAATCTGCTGCTCGGAGTATTTCAAGGCGTATGACGACGGTGATACCGCGCGCCTTAAGGAGCTTTCGGAAAAATACGATCTGCTTATTTCGCGCATGAAAAAGTATAAATACAACATAAGCTCGATAGCTACCATTTATCAGATGAGAGTGTCAATATCGGATAATCTCGAGGATGAGGCGCGGACGAATTGGCTCGGCGTGAGGGGAGAGCTTCCCGGCGGAGCGGATACGCGCCCGATTCCCGATAAATATGCGGGTGAAGGATGAATATTGCGATAGTGACCGGGGCAAGCTCCGGGATGGGCAAGGACTTCGTGCGTGAGCTTGACGCTTACGGATTTGACGAGATATGGGCGATCGCGCGGAGAGAGGGCGCGCTTTGTGAGCTTGCGCGCGAGGTGAAAACTCCGGTGCGCGTGCTTGCGCTCGACCTCACGGAGAGGGAATCCCTCGGTAAGATAGAGGAGCTGCTTGAAGCGGAGAAGCCGCGTGTCGGATATCTCGTATGCGCCGCCGGGTACGGCAGATTCGGCTCGTTCGCCGAGGTCGATGATGACGAAAGCGAAAGAATGATCTCGCTCAACTGCACGTCACTTGTGCGCCTGACGTATGCGTGTGTCGGATACATGGACCGCGGCTCGAAGATCATCGAGATCGCGTCGGTCGCGGCGTTTCAGCCGCTGCCGTATCTCAATATATACGCCGCCACGAAGGCGTTTGTGCTGTCGTTTTCCGAAGCGCTTTCCTTCGAGCTTGCCGACCGGGGCATTACCGTGACTGCGCTCTGCCCCGGATGGGTGAGGACCGAATTCATCGGAAATGCGGAGAAGACCGACGCCTCAAGCGTGAATTTCTTTCCCGGAATGTCGGAGAGCCGATCTGTCGTCAGAAAAGCGCTCCGCTTCTGCGACCGCGGTAAGCGCGTCTGCGTCTGCGGATCGCTGTCGCATATGCAGCACTTGTTCACGCGGATCCTGCCGGTGTCGCTGACCATGCGCGCGTGGAATATCATACGGCGGAAAAAACGATAAGCGAAAATACGAAAACTTTGTTTCCGGAGCGCGCTTTTGCGCGCTCCGGAATATTTTCGTCCCCGATTTTCGATTTCCGCCGTCTCTTCTCCGGATCGTGACGGCGGAAATTTTGCCCGTGCAGGACGAAAAAACGTCAACACGGCATAATTATCGTGAGTTTTCTTCGATTTTTCCGCTTCCGTATATGGAACTTTCACAAAAATGCAAAATAATTCGAATAATATTGACAATGGGCGAATAAATATGTATAATCAATACGATATCGTCTTAAAATTCGTGCGCCTGTACGAATATACACAAGCGGCAGTTTCGAACAGAAGCCGTGACCGAAAGGTCTGTGAAACCATAACTGCAATCGGATGCTTTCCGTTTTGTAAAAACCCTTTGCGGGGGTTGTGGTTAGCCGTTTGTGGGACTGGGCAGAGCTTTGGCTCAACGTAGTCTTTTTCCGCAAAGGGGGATAAAAAATTGAATAATGTTATTGAACTTCGGGACATTACGGTTGAATTCGACGGCGAGCGCGTGCTCGACCGGCTTAATCTTTCGATCGGCGACGGTGAATTCGTTACTTTGCTCGGCTCGTCCGGCTGCGGCAAGACCACCACGCTGAGAGTTATCGCGGGATTTATACAACCTCAGTCAGGCGAAGTTTTTTTTGACGGAAAAAGCGTCGCGGGTCTCCCCCCGTACAAGCGTCCCGTCAACACGATCTTCCAGAGGTACGCGCTTTTTCCGAACTACAACGTATACGAAAACATTGCGTTCGGACTGAAGCTTAAGAAGGTACCGAAGGATGAGATAAAGGAGCGCGTTACGGAGATGCTCCGCCTCGTGAATCTGTCGGGATTCGAAAATCGCAGCGTGACGCGCCTGTCCGGCGGTCAGCAGCAGCGTGTGGCGATCGCCCGAGCGCTCATAAATCAGCCGAAGGTGCTTCTCCTCGACGAGCCGCTCGCGGCGCTCGACCTCAAGCTGAGAAAGGATATGCAGAACGAGCTGAAGAATATGCAGAAAAAACTCGGCATAACCTTCATCTACGTTACGCACGATCAGGAGGAGGCACTGTCGATGTCCGACACCGTCGTCGTCATGAACGAGGGCACGGTTCAGCAGATCGGCAAGCCGACGGACATATACAATGAGCCGCAGAATGCGTTTGTCGCGGATTTCATCGGAGAATCAAACATTATCGACGGAAGAATGCTGCGCGATTATCGCGTGCGCTTTGCCGGACGGGAGTTCGAATGTCTTGATTCGGGCTTTGCGCAGGGAGAGGCTGTCGACGTGGTGATACGCCCCGAGGACGTTGACATCGTGCCGGGCGACGCGGGTCAGCTTACGGGAACGATAACCTCGGTGACGTTCCGCGGAGTCCATTTTGAGATAATTGTCGATGTTCAGGGCTTCAAATGGATGATACAGACGACCGACGAGCATAAAGAAGGCGAGAACGTGCGCCTGTTCGTCGAGCCCGACGCCATACATATAATGAAGAAGTCGAAGTACAGCGGAATGTTCGGCGACTACAGCTCGTACAGCGATGAGATAGAACACCTGAGCGACCTTGAAGAAGAGCCCGAGGATGACGAAGATCCCGACGGCGAGAATCCGGAGGCGCAGGATTGAAAAAAACTTCTCTCAGAGCGCGCCTTCTCTCCGCGCCGTATATCGTATGGGCGGCGATCTTTATCGTGGTCCCGCTCTTCATAGTCGTGTACTACGCTTTTACCGACCGCAGCGGAGCGTTTTCGCTTTCCAACATAACCGCGCTCGCGGATTATAAGGATACCTTTATAATCTCCGTGTGGTACTCGGTGATCGCAACCGTGATAACACTCGTTATCGCGTATCCGTTCGCATATGCGCTCAGCCGCTTCGGCGCGAATACTCAGCGTATGATGATGCTTCTTGTCATGCTTCCGATGTGGATGAATCTTCTCATCAGAACGTATTCGTGGATGAACATCCTCGAGCGAAACGGCATAATAAATAATGTGCTCGCCGGTTTCGGGATTGAGCCGCTCAAGATGATCGGCACCCCCGGCGCGGTCATACTCGGAATGGTGTACAACTACCTCCCGTATATGATCCTGCCGATATATACGGTCATGTCAAAGCTCGACATAACACTGCTCGAGGCGGCGGACGACCTCGGTGCGAACGCTTTTCAGCGGCTTCGCACGCTTGTCATTCCGCTTTCGATGCCCGGCGTGATATCGGGTATAACGATGGTATTCGTGCCGTCCGTCAGCACCTTCTACATTTCGCAGAAGCTCGGCGGCGGAAAGATCATGCTGATCGGAGACGCGATAGAGCGTCAGATACAGCAGCAGTACAACTACAACCTCGGGGCGTCGATATCACTTGTGCTTATGGTGATGATACTGATAAGCATGGCGATAATGAACCGCTTTGCCTCCGATGATGCGGAAAGGCTGGTGGTATGATGAAGCTTCTCGGTAAGATTTTTGCCGCGCTTGTGTTCCTGTTTATCTACGCGCCGCTTTTCGTGATGGTGTTCTTCTCGTTCAATTCGTCGAGATCGACATCGGTTTTCGAGGGCTTTTCGCTCAAATGGTATACCGAGCTTTTCTCCTCCGGCGAGACGGTCAGGGCGCTTCAGAACACGCTTATCCTCGCGCTTACCTCCGCCGTTATCGCAACGCTTCTCGGCACTGCGGCAGCCGTGGCGATATTCAAGATGAGACGCGGCGCCTTCAAAAGCTCCGTGATGACCGTTACCAATATCCCGATGATGAATCCGGATATCGTCACGGGCGTGTCGCTCATGCTGCTTTTCGTATTTATCGGACGCTTCATCGGCACGCGCAATTCTCTCAGCTTTGCGACAATACTTATCGCGCACATCACCTTCAACCTCCCCTACGTTATACTCAACGTCCTGCCGAAGCTTGCGCAGACCGACCGTCATCTTTCCGAGGCGGCGCTCGATCTCGGCGCGACCGAGACGCAGGCATTCTTCAAGGTGGTGCTCCCCGCGATTTCTCCCGGAATCCTTTCGGGATTCCTCATGGCGTTCACGCTTTCGATCGACGATTTCGTGATAAGCTACTATACAACGGGCGCGGATTTCGTAACTCTGCCGCTCAAGATATACGCGATGACGAAAAAAACGGTTAAGCCCGATATGTACGCGCTTTCCACCATAATTTTCGTCACGGTGCTCATGCTGCTTATGTGCATAAATCTCATGCAGTTCAAGGCCGAGAAAAAGTCGCGCCGCGCCCCTCACAAATAATTCTTCAAGGAAAGGATACATTAAATGAAAAAAATTCTCGCACTTGTCTGTGCCGCTTCACTTGCCGTTACGCTTTTCGGCTGCTCCTCCGGAAAAGGAGACAGCGGAGATAAAGTATATACCGGAACATATTCGCGCGACCTCGAGGGTACGACGCTGAACGTCTTCAACTGGGGCGAATACATATCCGACGGATCCGAGGATTCCTTCGATGTCAACAAGGAATTCGAAAAGCTCACCGGGATCAAGGTCAATTACAGCTATTACGACAATAACGAGGCGATGTACTCCAAGCTTAAAAGCGGCGCTGTCGCTTACGACATAATCATCCCCTCGGATTACATGATCGAGCGCCTCAAGAATGAAGGAATGCTCGAAAAGCTTGATTTCTCGAAGCTCGACAATTACAAGTACATCTCCGACGAATACAAGGATCTCTATTTCGACGAGAACAACGAATATTCCGTTCCCTATAATGTCGGCATGGTCGGACTGATCTACAACAAAACCATGGTCGAAGGCGAGCCCACAAGCTGGAATATCATGTGGGATTCGAAGTATGCCGACGACATTCTCACCTTCAACAACCCCCGCGACGCATTCGGCATCGCGCAGTTCCTCCTCGGCCTTGACATAAACTCGAACGATACCGCCGATTGGGACAAAGCCGCCGCGAAGCTTACCGAGCAGAACGCCGTACTTCAGGCGAGAGTAAACGACGAAGTGTTCAACAAAATGGAGCAGGGAAACGCCGCCGTCGCCGCTTACTATGCCGGAGACTACCTCACCATGGCGGAGGTGAACCCCGACCTCGGATTTGTATATCCGGATGAGGGCGTGAATATCTTTGTGGATTCGGTCTGCGTCCCGAAGGGCGGTCAGAACTACGATGCCGCGATGATGTATATCAACTTCCTCCTTGAACCCGAGGTCGCGCTTGCCAACGCGGAGTACATCCGCTATGCATCGCCGAACACCGCGGTTATCGACAACGACGAGTATTCTCTCAAAGGAAACGAGTACCTTTATCCCGCGAAGGAAGATATGCCGAAGTGCGAATACTTCCATGACCTTCCCGAAGATGTAAGATCGTACTACGAAAGTCTTTGGGATAAGGTTCTTGTGTCCGACTGAAATTAAAAGCTGCGGAGAGCACCGTTCTCCGCAGCTTTTCTCTTTGATCCGCACATCGGGCGATTTCTGTGCAGAAACGTCCGACGGTTTGTGCACGGGAAAGCGTGCTGCGGTTTTTCACCGATACCTTGCAGGCGAATGCCCGATTTTTTTCGGCTTTCCGGAATCAATACCTTCCGGAGCACGCTCTTGATCTGCTCCGTATTCCTTTTGCCGAAAAACGCGCGGCGAAGGTGTTGACAGTGCACATATCATGTGATATACTTTTATAAGGTCATCGGAGGACTTGTAAACGCTTTTGCAACGGTCGGATAAGATGTCGGGAGCGCCCGGTATTTTATGCGGCTTTTTTATGTTCGCATGACCGATAATCTAAAAGGAGCCCGGCGGCGGGATATACAATATATGAAGGAAGCCAACTTTACCGAGGGAAAGATCGCGTCCCCTCTTCTCAAATTTACGGTGCCGATACTTCTTGCGATCCTTTTGCAGGCGCTGTACGGCGCGGTCGATCTGCTCGTCGTCGGACAGTTCGGCTCGGGTGCCGCCGGAGGAATTTCGGCGACGGCCCAGGTTTCGGCGGTCGCCACCGGCAGTCAGATCATGCAGACCGTCACGGGTATCGTGACCGGGCTGACCATGGGGACGACCGTGCTGATCGGTCAGCGGATCGGTCAGGGCAAGCCCGAGAAGGCCGCACGCGCGGTCGGAACGTCGGTGCTGCTTTTTGTCGCACTTGCGGCGGTGCTGACCGTTCTCATGCTCTTGCTTGCGCGCCCGTTTGCGCATCTGATGAACGCGCCGGAGGAGGCGTTTTCCTCGACCGTGCGGTACGTTGCGGTGTGCTCGGCGGGAATTGTCTTTATCGTTGCGTATAACGTGATAAGCGGTATACTGCGAGGTCTCGGAGATTCGAAGATGCCGCTTGTGTTTGTTGCCATTGCGTGCGTGGTGAATATCGTCGGCGATCTTGTCCTTGTCGGTCCGTGCGGTCTCGGCGCGACGGGCGCGGCGATTGCGACAGCGGCGGCGCAGGCGGTGAGCGTCGTGATCGGACTTATAATACTCCGCCGCCGGGGATTGCCGTTCCCGTTCTCGGTGAAGAATATAAGATTCAATCCCTCCGACACGGTGACGATCCTTCGCCTCGGCTCGCCGATCGCGCTTCAGGACGCTCTTACAAGCGTGTCGTTTCTGATAATAACGGCAATCATAAATTCTCTCGGACTTATCGAATCGGCGGCGATCGGCGTCGGCGAAAAGATCGTCGTGTTTATCATGCTGATTCCGATAGCCTTCATGTCGTCGGTGTCCGCCTTCGTCGCGCAGAATATCGGAGCGGGCAAGGTGCAGCGCGCCCGACGCGCCATGCTTTGCGCGATGGGGATATCCCTTGTGTTCGGCGTTGCGATGTTCGTGTTTTCGTTCTTTCGCGGAGATATACTTGCCGCGGTTTTCTCAAACGACGGCGAGGTCGTCGCGGCGTGCGCGGAATACATGAAATCGTATGCGATCGACTGTCTGCTCGTTTGCATACTGTTCTGCTTCATGGGCTATTTCAACGGCTGCGGAAAGACGCTTTTCGTCATGATCCAAGGTATCGCCGCCGCATTTCTCGTCCGTATTCCGTTTTCGTATTTCATGAGCCGCCGCACCGGAGTCACGATGCTCCGGATCGGATTTGCGTCCCCTCTTGCGACGCTGCTCAGTATAATACTCTGTATAATTTACTATTTTGTCACCGAGCGCCGCAGCGTCGAGGCTGCCGAATAAAAAAGCGCCGCGCAAACGTCTGTCGTTTGCGCGGCGCGTCTTTCGTTTATCGGGATATTTCCACGGAGCCGACATTGTTTGCTCCGCTGATGCGAAGAGGCTTGACCGATTTTTCGGTCATTCGGGGCAGCTCGACAGAGCCGAGGCTGTTTATGATATCGCCGACTGTGTACCAATCTTCGGGGATATGGATCTCAACGGAGCCCATGTTGTTTGCAATCACAAGCTCGCCGCCGCCCGTGTAGCGGTCGGTGTTTTCGAAGAATATCTCCACGCTTCCCTTGTCGCAGTTTATCTGTTTCTTTGTGAAGTTCGTGCAGTCGATGTATTTTGTCACGCTTGAGAGATGGCAGGTGATATCGCCGCCGTCGTCGTGCTCTGCCGTTTCGTTGTCCCGCTCCTCTGTTTTGTCGGAGAACTCGACATTCAGCGTGCCGTCGTCCTTGCCGATTTTGAAGTGACGGTTTCTGCCGTGCGTGAGAAGAGAGACCCCGGCGGTCAGCAGTGCGGCGCAGAGAAGGATCGTCCATGAGGAATATATGTCCTTGCCGGGCACATGGAGCATTGACGCGAGCTCTCCTTCAAAGAGCAGGAGGATGAACGCGAGCGGGAAGAATATCCTTGCAAAGCGGAGCTTGACGATCTCCGTTATGAGCCATGCCGCACATAGCACGCCGAGCACGATGCGCACTACGGGAAGTCCGCCGCCGTCGAGATATCCGACGCTGATGCCGAGTGAATTGAATATCAGGAGCACGGCTGTGCATATGAGCACCACGCCCCAGAAGATGCTTGAACCTGCAAATTTTTTCATTACTTTAACCTCGCAGTCTGCAAATTTTTTCATTACCGTAACCTCGTTTCCCTGATCCTTTCGATCAGATCCTTGTAGAATTTTCTTGAGACATATGTTTTTTTGCCGCCGCGAAAGCGGATCTCGCTTGATCCCGTTACGTTCCGCGTGATCGAGCTTACTGCGGCGGAATTGACGATGCACGACTTCGAAACTCGGATGAAGCTGTAGGGGAGGATGTCCGCAAGCTCGCACAGACGAAGCTCGGTGTAGTACATCGCCTTCGCCGTATGCGCCGCGGTGCGCGCACCGTCCGTTTCGAAGAAGAGGGTCTCGCCGTACGGAACGAAGAATTCCTCGTCCTCGAGGTGCAGACAGATCTCACCGCCCGCACCGATCATCGCGGCAAGCGAGCGCTGAAGCTGCATTATCCTCTCGTCGGGGAAACGGCAGCGCAGTACAAGCTCTTCTTCGGCGCCTTCGCTGATTTCTTTTTCATCCATGATCTCGATACGAAGTTTCATCTTACTCCCCACCGTTTTGGGACGGAGCCGCAGTATCAGCCGGAGCCGTCTTATAAAATGCTGTCTTGCTTTATCTTACAATTCAAGTATAACCGAAAGAATTTCTTTTGTAAAGAGGTTTTTGCCGACAGGTCGGATTTTCGTGCCAAGAGGTAAAAACACACGCTTTTTCGTGAAAGAAAGAACAGCCCGATGCGTTTTCCGCCTCGGGCTGAGAAAGGTTATTTCAGACCCATGCGCAGTATCTCAAACGGCTTTGCCGACGAGAGCGTGTCGAGATTGCACAGCACGAGCACGCGGGAGAAGCCCTCGTCCTCCGCAAGCTTTATAACGGGTCGTTTGTAGTATCTTGTGTCGATCATCGTGATGTCGAAATGCTCCGCGAGAAACGGCACGAGTGCGTGCGCGAAGCTGTCCTTGACGATAAGGAGCTTTTCGCGCACCTCGCCGGGACGGGCGATATCGATGCGGGCAAAGTTTCCTCCCGCGAACGATGCGTATTTGTCCTTCGAGGAAAGGTGTTCTTCAAAGTAAAGTCCGTCTCTTACCTCTCCCGTTTCGGCGACCGTGACGGTGAGTTTGTCGTCCCCGTCCCATCGGAAGTATTCTACGGTGTCGGGGGAGATCCACTTCATTCCGGATTTTGAGTAGGTCGTGCCGAAGAAGGAGTCGGACGCCTCCGTGCGTTTGTAATGCTCAACGGAGTTCGGCGTGTAGCCGAGGCTGTCGCCGAGCGCAGCATATGTGTAGTACGCGCCGAGCGTCGTGTAGTGGTGATCCGTGCGGTAGTAGATGTATTCGCCGCTGTGCGCGTCGAATACGCTGCGCATATCGATCATGCCGTCTCCGGCGATATCGCGCACGCTTTGCCATTCTCTCTCGGACGCGCCGCGACCGTATACCGGGATATCGAAAATATCCATCGATCGCGGCAGGAGCGCAAATCGCGCGGTGATGCCGCGGCTGTTCAGCGTGCCGCAGAAAGCGTATATTGCGTCGGTGTTCACCTTTACGTTGTCGGTGTTCACGGTGTCAAAGCGCTCCGCGAGGGTATCGCCGGGCGCGAGCATTACGGAGTTGTTCTCAAGCTTCAGCATGGATATCTCCGCCGCCGCTTTTATGCCGACGAAGGTGTCGCGCATCGGGAACTGATCCGCCATGTACGACGCAAAATCAGAGGTGAACTTTCCCGATTCCAGCGATTCCGGCGAGAATTCGGGGAACTGCGCGAGCACGCGGTTTTCCTCTTCGGAGGAGGCGCGGTCGGGGATTATCCAAAACGCGGCGGCAAGAGCGGCGATGATGATGAAGATGGCGAGGGTCACGGTCAGATCGCCCGGGCGGTCCTTAGCTTCAAGCTGCATATTGAGATATTTTTCGGCGACGAGATCGGCTTCATCGTGCTTTAACATATTGAATCACTCCTTTCTCAGAATCTGAAGTACAGAAACGGGTTGTATGACGAATCCACGAGGTATGCTATGCAGAGGACAAACGCGATCGCGCACACGACGGACTGCACGATCCTCCACGGCGTACCCTTTGAGTACAGTTTGTACCAAAGCTTTTTCGGCGCGGGAGTGGACGCGAGAATTAGTATCGCGAGGAACACGAGATTGCGCACAAGCTCATATACGGTGATCTGCGTTGCAAATACCCCGGTGCCGCCGAACATGCGTGACAGGTAAGCCCCGATCGAGGATACGTCCTCGATCACGAACAGCAGCCAGCCGAATATGACCGCCGCCATTGAGTAGATATGGCGGAGAAATTTCGGCGCGCGTTCAAGCAGGCGCAGTAGGAAGGTCTTTTCTATTACAAGAAGCGCGAAATAGTAGAGTCCCCAGAGGACGAAGTTCCAGCTTGCACCGTGCCACAGTCCCGTCAGAAGCCATACGCAGAACAGATTGAAGTACGTTCTTCCGACGCCCTTGCGGTTTCCGCCGAGCGGGATGTAGACGTATTCGCGGAACCATGTCGAAAGGGAGATGTGCCATCTTCGCCAGAATTCGGTGATGCTTTCGGAAACGTAGGGGTAGTAGAAGTTTTCGCGGAACGAGAACCCGAACATTTTTCCGAGACCGATCGCCATGTCGGAGTATCCGGAGAAATCAAAGTATATCTGGAAGGTGTAGAATACGATGGCGAGCCACGCGCCGAGCGCATCCGGCTCCGCGGCGGCGGAAAGCGAATTCCACATTGCGCCGGCGGCGTTTGCAAGAAGGATCTTTTTCGCAAGTCCGCATATGAACGTGCGGCATCCGGAGGCGAAAAGCGTCAGCGAATGCGTGCGCTCGCGCAGCTGATCGTCAACGTCGGCGTAGCGGACGATCGGTCCCGCGATAAGCTGCGGAAAGAGCGTAACGTATGTGCCGAATGCGGCGATGTTCTTCTGAACGCGCGCGTCGCGGCGGTATACGTCGATGACGTAGGAGAGCGCCTGGAACGTGTAGAACGATATTCCGATCGGCAGCGTCAGCCCGAGCGTGGGGAAAACTCCCCTGCCGAGCAGCGAATTGAGCGTCCCGGCAAAGAAATCGTAATACTTGAATACACCGAGGAGCGCAAGATTTATCACGATCGAGACGATAAGCGAGACCTTCGCCCGCTTCGGCTTTGAATCGAGATCGCGCCCGATGATGTAGCCGCAGATGTAATCGACGGTTATCGTCGCAATCATCAGAAATACATAAACGGGCTCGCCCCAGCCGTAGAATACAAGGCTGAACAGGAGAAGCACGATGTTGCGCGCCTTCGGCGGCACGAGGTAATAGACCGCGAGCACGGATGCGAGAAATACGAAAATAAATTCGAGACTTGAAAATACCATGTGACCGACGCGGATGCTTCCGCAAAACCTTTCAATAAATTACATATGTGTACATGTGCGTGAAAACAGTATGCGACGTGTGGCGGTCAGAGAAACGCCTTTATTTCACGCGCGACCGCGTTTGCAAGACGTTCGTATCCTTCCTCGGTCGGGTGGATGCCGTCTCCGCTTATGTAGCGGTCGGTGTCTTCGGCAAGTTCGGAATACAGATCATTTACGCGGATGCCGCGGCTTCGCATCAGCTTTGCCGCCGCTTCGTTGTAGCGGACGACATCTTCGTTCCACGGCTTCTCGCAGTCGGTGAGATATACCTTCTTGGCGTCGGAAACGGAATTTATCAGGGAGTTTATCGGCTCGTGCCTGTCGAGTCCTCGTCCGCCGGGCGTGATCGTAGCCCAGATCAGGTTTTCGGAATAGCTTTCCATCTGTATCGCAAGACGGCGGTTGGTGTCGACGAATTCGTCGAGAAGGGTGAAGTTTTCGCCGTCGGCGGTGCAGCGGTGGAGATCCCAGATTCCCGTGTTCCAATGGATCACATCGATGTGCGGATTACCCCACTTCTCCATCCAGCTGAACATTCCCCAAAGCGTGAATTTCGTGAACCGGCAGTTTTCGCCGGGCGAAAACACCGTGACATCGGAGCCGAGAAGTTCTCTGACTCTTCCTTCGTATCCGAGACGGATGGAATCGCCTATGAGCATGACATTTTTCATACAAACTCCCACATAATTTAAAAAAGAATCCGACAAGCGCCCGTTTTATAAATTCTATCACAGCATATAAAACAATGCAATAGCCGCAAAATGAATTTTTGTCAAAAATGTTGCACAAAAGTCTTGCGTTTTCTTTTCGGCTGTGATATACTTAGACAGGACCATTGCGGAATCGGACGGATTTCGGGAAAGGAGAGCTGCTGTGAAAAAATTCATATCGCTTATCTGTGCACTGAGCCTTGCATTTTCGGGCATTGTAATTACTGCTTATGCCGAGTCGTCTGACGGTACGCTGAGCGGAGAAACATCGCGCAGTGTCAGCACTCTTTATCCGGGCGTTACGCTCACCAAATATTCACTGTCCGCGGAATCCGATTACGGACTTCAGGAATTCAGCACGGTTGAATTTAATCCGAAACAGAAGGATTTGTATTTCGACGTTACGGGCGGCGGGGATTACGCAAGCAAGCTTGTCACTCCGAGAAATACGATCCGGCGCTTCAACGATAAGAATGCCGGGGACAAAACCGCGATCGCCGCAGTGAACGGCGATATGTGGATGATTCCGTCATATCATGTGCGCGTCGAGGGATCGGGAACCGTCGTTGACGGCTACTCGGATGCGGTCGTCACGAAGGCGTATGCGCTCCCGCGCGGTTTTTCAATGTACGGCGGAGAAATAATCTGTACGACCAACATGGTGCAGGAGACCCCGTACAACGGCACGTTTCAATCGTTCGGCATAAGCTCCGACGGCGAGGCGATGCTCGGCAATATAATAACAACGGTCAGACTGAAGGATCGCACAAAAAATACTATATGTGAGGTTGACGGAATAAACCGTCTGCCCGCAAACAACGCACTTGTGATGTACACCGATAAGGGTTATGCTTCAAACTACGCTCTTTCGGATGCATACGAGGTCGTCGTTGACTGCCCGGACGGATACAGGATAAAACAGGGCTCGCTCGTCAGCGGAACCGTTGCGGCGATAACGAAGCCCGGCGAGGAAAAACTCCCGATGAAGGAAGGACGCCTCATCTTCACGGCACGCGGCAGCGCGCTTTCGAAGCTTGCCTCGTTCGAGATAGGCGACGAAGTCAACGTTATGGTGTCGATCCGTGACGATATGGGCAACACCGAAAAGTGGCAGACCGTCACGAACTGCGTCGGCGGACATATGCCGATCGTGATAAACGGAGACGTTCAGCAGAATCTTCTTCCCAACACGGTCAATTATCCGACTTCGATCCTCGGAATAAAGGAAGACGGAAAAGTCGTAATGCTCACAAGCTACGGACGTCAGAAGTCCACCGGATACAGCGTGGGATTCGCGGTTTCCGATCTTCACTCCCTTTGTGAGGATCTCGGAATAGTTACGGCGTTCCTTCTCGACGGCGGCGGAAGCGCGTCGATGAGCGTTACCGACGGTGAAGGCGGGTATGAGCTCACCGGTCGTCCGTGCGACAAGGATAAGGACGGAAATTACGGCAAAGAACGCGCGGTTGTGAATTCGGTGATACTTTCGTACGGGCACGCCGCAAAAAATGCGTATGTCTTTGACAGTGCGGAAAGGATAGATCAGGTTAAGAAGACAGACGGGTTAAATGCAGGCATATCGGCATACTCTCTTGCGCTTGCCGCAACGGGCAGACTTGATCCGAGCGTGGAGTTCGCGTTCCTCGGCGCAAACGCCGCCTCGAACGGATATGCGGCGATTACGGTTCGCGCGGATACGGGAGTTGCGCAGGATATAAAGCTCGGCATATTTGTTGATGTCGGGGACACTTACACACAAACGAACGAAGCTTATAAACAGCTTGAATTCGAAAGTACGGGAGAATGGCAGACGATCGTTGTCAAACTGAGCGATCTTGACGCTTGGTACGGGCGTATATTCGGTGTAAAACTCGTCCTGAACGGCTCCGACGGGGCTCTTCCCGAGGGCAAGGGCATAAAGATAACGGCGATCAGATTTTTTGATACCGCCGAGAATGCCGATGCCTATGCGAATAATCCGAGAACACTCGGCGACGCATTCCCCGGAGATGTCAATTCGGACGGCACACTCGATATGAAAGATGTTGTTCTCGCAGTCCGCGCCCTTGCAGGGTGGGATATCGAGACAGATGTATGCGCGGATTATGACAGCGACGGAAACTTCAACATGAAGGATCTCGTCATGATCATAAGGACGCTCGTCAATAAAAAATGAGAAAGATGCCTAATAAAGGCAGAACGGAGAAAAACATGAAAAGAATCATTTCAGTACTTCTTTGCGCACTGATGATTGTTGCGGTTATGGTTATCCCCGCTACCGCGACCACTTCCTATACTTTCCCGAAGGCAGCAGAGACCTTCAACCTTACCGACGGTAAGGATCCGAACGGCGTAAGCTACACGATCGCAAACGGTAAGGCTACCGTAGGCGTCAACACCTATTCCGACAGCTGCTCTTCCGGCTACACCGGAAACGGCGCGGTCACCATTCCCGAGTACGTCAAGGACTCGAAGGGTACCTACCCTGTAACCGCTGTCGGCAGAAATGCTTTCAACGGTTCCGCAGTTACCTCCGTTGTTATCGGAAACAATGTTGAGACTATCGGTGAAATGGCATTCGCAGGATGCGAAGAGCTCACCAACGTAGTATTCGGCGAGAAGGTGAAGACCGTTTCCGGGCTTGCTTTCTGGCACTGCTCTCGCCTCGCTTCCGTTACTCTCGGCGCAGTTCAGACCATCGGCAGCGCAGCTTTTTGGGATTGCGTAAGCCTCGCAGAGGTCACCATTCCCACCACCTGCACCACGATCATGGAAAAGGCTTTCTGGAACTGCTCCAACCTCGCAATGGCTAACATGCTCGATCACTGCCCCGCAATCGGCGATAAGGCTTTTGAAGGCTGCAAGAACGGCTTCAAGATCGGACATTCCGCAGGCGCGGCTTCCGCTTTCTCCGGAGCCGGATACGCTCTCACCGAGACCGCGGCTCACGCAGTTATCCCCACCGTATACGCTGAGGCAGGCTCCACCGCGATTATCGCTGTGAACATCGAAGCAAACGACGGCATGCTTACGAACACCGACGCAACGATCTCTCTCGGCAGCGTTACCAAGGTTGCCAATATCGGTCACTCCTACAACGGACTTTATGCATACGCTGCCGTTTCCGTCGGCACTGGCGAGAGCGGCTCCAAGACGATCAGCGCAACTGTTGCAGGCAAGACCGTCAGCGGAACGCTCGTGATCTGCGATCACAAGAACACCACCACGGTTATCACCAAGAGCGCCGACTGCTACAACGAAGGCTCTTCCGAAATCGTTTGCGCAGACTGCCACAAGGTTATCGAGACCAAGACCGTTGCAAAGCTTGACCACAAGTACAGAGACTTCACCAAGGATGCAGACTGCAACGACGACGGATACACCGTTCACAGATGTGAGCTTTGCCACGACAAGTACACCGACGCAGTTGTAAAGGCATTCGGTCACAAGTGGGGCAGCGGCAAGATCGTTACCAAGTCCACCCTTACTACTCACGGTAAGAAGGACGTTAAGTGCGACACCTGCGGCAGAGAAGAAACTCATGTTCTTCCGTTCCTTGCAGACGTTGACAGCGACGATACCGTCGGCATGAAGGATCTCATCTGCTTCATCCGCTTCCTCAACAACTGGAGCGACATCAGCTTCTGCGAAGATGTTGCAGACCTCAACAACGACAGCAAGATCGACACCAAGGATCTCATTTACCTTATCCGTCATCTCTCCGGCTGGGAAAACGTTATCAAGTAAATCGTAACCTATCGAAACAGGGTGCCGCAGTGCGGCACCCTGTTTTTGTGTTTTTCTTCGGCTTTGCTTTTGCAATTCTGATTGGTTTTGCCTTGCGATATTGTTCGGCTTTCGAAGTCGTGCGGCGGAGTATGTCTTTGCGTATTCCGAGCATCGGCGGAGACTTTCCGATTCACTCTTTATTTGTCTATATTAATTCCCGCGCGCCGCGCCTGCGAGTGCTGATTTTTTCTTGCGATTCTGTAAAGATGTCCGTCCTTCAGAAATTTGGCGCCGGTCTGCTTGAAATGAAAACCGATCCCGGTGCGTTCGCATTGCTCCCGCAGAAAAAGTATCCACTCAAAATCGCAGATGCGCGCGTTCGGTCCGCTTTCGCCGCCCGCCGTGATCCCCGATATGCGTCCGTCGAGCTTCCCGTGAAAATCGATCTTTGAGAGACAAGGCTCGCATATTATCCGCCGATGCTTGAGCGGGAGCGCAAGAAATTCGCCGAGGCGCTCGTCAGCCCTCGCCTGATTTTCCATGGTCGCGCAGATGCATACGTTGTCCCAGCCGTCGCCCCAATCGGACGGCAGGCAGTCCTTTATCCGCAGTACCCGCTTCGTTATTATCGTGAACGGCAGATCGCTCCGCTGCCTGATCATATCCCACGCTTCGTCCCTCCACACATCGGCGGAATCAAGGAAGAAATCCGAGGTCATGCAGGCGAACACTCTTGTCGATGCGGCGATCGCGAACTCGCCGGAACGCTTTTTCTTTATCGGAAGATTGAAGGAACGGGTTCTGTATATTTCCGATGCGTCGCGCCCGACGGACGAATCGCGGCGGTATACATAGCAGTTTGCGCATCCTTCGGAATACTTGGTGCATCCGTGCCAAGGGTTCCATATTGTGCTGCTCACTTTGTCCTCCTTTTGCGCCTAACGCGGAATTTTGAAGATTTACTTCAATGATACATCATTTTGTCTCCCTGTGCAAGTCATTGTACAATAAATTCCCCGAAGATGCGCTTTTATCTTGCAATATGTCAATTGACAATGGCAGGAAAATCCTGTAGAATAAATTAACGAATCACCGCTCGGCGCGGCATAAAATCCGCTGAAAGGAAAGTCCCCGCGAATCGGGGGCACGGATACCGGCATGGGAAAGATCAAGGCATTTTTTCTGAAGAAAGGCGTTAAACCGTCGCTGAAGCTTTACTTTATCGACGCGATGGGCGCAATGGCACAGGGGCTTTTCGCCTCCCTTCTCATAGGAACGATTCTCGGTACGATCGGCGAAAAATTCGGCATTGAGTTTCTCGGAGAAATCGCCGCGTTCGCAAAGAACGGATATGTGGTCGGGGCATCGATCGGAATCGCCGCCGCGTTCGCACTCGGCGCACAGGGGCTTGTGCTTTATTCATCGGTCGCGGTCGGCGCGATCGGATATATGCTCGGCGCGCAGATTCACCTTGCGGACGGCTCGGTGATAAACTATACCGCGGGACCCGCAGGCGCGTTCTTTGCCGTGCTTGTCGCCGCCGAGCTCGGAAAACTCGTATATAAATCGACAAAGGTCGATATAATCGTCACTCCGGTTACGGTGATCCTGTCGGGATACGGGATATCCCGCCTGATATGCCCCGCGATCGCGTATGTGATGTATTATCTCGGCGATTTCATAAATACCGCGACCGAGCTTCGCCCGTTTGCCATGGGCATCATCGTTTCGGTTGTCGTGGGTATCATTCTCACTCTGCCGATATCGTCCGCCGCGATCTGCGCGATGATCGGCATTGCGGGACTTGCGGGCGGCGCCGCAACGGCGGGCTGCTGTGCTCAGATGGTCGGCTTTGCCGTGATGAGCTTCCGCGAGAACCGCTGGGGCGGACTTATCGCGCAGGGGCTCGGTACATCGATGCTCCAAATGGGGAACATAATCCGCCGCCCGCAGATATGGCTGCCGACGATAATCACATCGGCGGTGACGGGACCGCTTTCGACCGTTGTGTTCAAGCTGAAGAACACCGGAGTTTCCGCGGGCATGGGAACGAGCGGACTTGTCGGTCCTCTCGGCGTGATCGGCGCCGAGGGCGAGATGGGCGCGTTTCAGTGGATCGGTCTCGTGCTGATATGCGTTGTGATCCCGGCAGTCCTTACGCTTGCGCTGAGCGAGCTTATGCTCAAGCTGAAGCTTTACAAGAGTGAGGATATGAAGCTCGATCTGTAAAGGTACAAAATAAAAAGCCGTTTCCGAAGCAGTCTCGGATGCTTCGGAAACGGCTTTTTTCTTTATGTTGCAGCCTTGCGCCGACGGTACGCACCGAATTCGGGGACGCGCCGTCGGATGTGCTGAGCGTCAGCCGATCTCGTCCGGGGAGAACGAATACTTCTTTCCGCAGAATCGGCACAGCGCCTCGATCGGCTGCCCGTCCGCCTTCATCTCGTCGATATCGGCGCGGGGAAGACCGCGCAGCGCGGACAGATACCGCTCGCGTGAGCAGCTGCAGACGTATCCGCATTCGAACTTGTCAAACAGATCGAACGGTATTCCGTCGAACACACGCGCGACGATTTCCTCGCCGCTCACGCCGTCCTTTATCAGCTTTGACACGGACTCCATGGAAGCCATGTTCCGCTCAAGCGCAGGTACGATCCCCTCGTCCGCGCCCGGAAGAAGCTGTACGAGATATCCGCCCGCCGCGATGCAGCGCTTTTCCGTATCGGCGCGCACTCCGAGCGCACAGACGGTCGGCGTCTGCTCGCTTGCGGCGAAGTAGTTTGTTATATCCTCGGCGATCTCGCCCGATACGAGCGCGGCGCTTCCGATGTAAGGCTCCGCAAGCCCGAGATCGCGTATCACATAAAGCGTGCCGCGCCCGACCGCGCCGCCTACGTCAAGCTTGCCGCTTGCGTTCGGAGGAAGCTCGACACCGTAGTGATCGGCGCAGATGCGGACATTTCCGAGATAATCGCTCACGCAGATTATCTTTCCCGCAGGTCCGTCGCCGTCGATGCGAAGCGTGAGCGAATCCTCCTTGTTCTTCAGAAGCGATCCGATCAGCGATGCACCGCACATGACTCTGCCGAGGACGGCGGTCATTGTCTTTGAAGGTGAATGTATTTCCGCCATGTGCCTGACGGTGTCGGTGAGATCGCAGAAGGTTATCCTTGCGCTGCCGTCGGAGGTCATCGCGCGGAGTATGTATGACGTGTTTTCTGACATTTGATATAATTTCGGCTTTCGGCGGGCGAAAGCGTCCTTTCCTCTTTATCGTGACCGGAAGCATGACGGAGCGGCACCGCCGCACGGGTGCAGTCTGCTGTTTCCGATACGCAAATATTATAATCCGGCGCGGCTTTTTTGTCAACCGCCGTGTTCATCCGCTCTCCGCAGATTATTTTTGCCGCAGTACTACACAAACGGGATATTTTATGGTAAAATAGAATCGGATTTGTCGGGCGGCGGCGCAGATCTTGCCGGAGCGCGTTTTGCCGCCGCGTTACGAAAAATGTCCGCGTCGGCGGAAAGTAAATTCGGAAAACGGAGTTTTTATATGAAGCTTACAGAAGAAAAATCGCGCGATAATTATACGGATGCCGCCTCTTTTGCGATGAGCGCTTTCGGCGGAAGGCTCGGAGGCGGATACACCGACGCGGAATATCTCGACGCGCGGCGCAGCCGCGTGTTCGCCGTCGGCGGACTGCCGATGCGCGTTCCGGTCGCGCTTGCGCTTATGAACGATACGAGGATCGCGCCCCTGTTCGAGAACGACAGTGAATCCCACCTTATCATTTTCGGCGACAGCATAACCCATACCGCGGGCGACGGCGCAGCGCTCCCGCTCGGCGAGACGGCGGAAAACGCCGTGCGCGAGACCGTCGGAGAATATCTCCGCGCCGCTGGCGAGCTCGGCAGCGACGGTGAGCACATTATCGATCTGAAGACCCCGGAGGTCTCGACGCATTACAGGATAAACCTTCTCATCGGAAACAGGATCGGCTGCGAAAATCCGCTTATAACGACACCGAAGGGAGCGGTTGACGCTCTCGGCGGCGGATCGTTCCGCGCTCATGCGGACGAGCAGGTCACCGCGACCCGCGCGGTGCTCCAGCAGGAGGAAAACGGCGATCCTTCGAACAGGCAGTTCTACCTTGTCGAGAATGACCGTCAGATATTCTTCTCGGCGAACGTGTGGGAGAACGTAAAGAGCGCGTTCTGTACGCACCGTCAGAATCATACCGTGATCGAGTACGAGACGGAGTGCGGTCTCCGCATAACGAGAACGATATTTGTGCTTCCGCAGTACGATTCTCTCCCGCAGGCGACCGAGGTGCAGCATATCACGGTCGAGAATATGAGCGGACGCGAGCGCAGCCTTAAAATAGTCGCAACGGGAATGTTCGGCGTGTATCCGAACAACGCTCTTGCAAATGATATCGTATACTGCCACATCTGCCACGAAAGCGGAGTCATGAAGGACGGAGAGCGCGTAATGGCGATCGCGCCGAACTATTGGCCGAGATATCACCGCTTCTCGAAGCATTTCGCGGTGCTTCTCTCCGGCGGAGAGGGAATGGATTCCTATTCGGTCAGCTACACCGATTTCTTCGGCACGGGCGATGTGCGCCATCCTCAGAACGTCGCATACCTGCCGTCTCATCCGCAGCGCAAGAAGGCTCCGTTCTTTGCAATGGGCAAAAGCTTCACTCTCGCACCGGGCGCAATACGGGAGTTCGACACCTTTGTCGGAATGGTCACGGAGAAGGAGGACTGCCATGAGGCGTTCGAAGCCAAGCTTTCCGCCCTCATCACCCGCTTCTCCGCACCCGGGGAGGTGCTTCGCTCGCTCGGCGACGTGACATCCTTCTATGACAGATATTCCTCGTATCTTCGCCTCGATACGGGAGACGCGCAGCGCGACGCATACATAAACCGCAATCTTCCGTTCCAGGTGTTCTACCAGTCATTCGTCTCGCGCTCGTTTGCATGGACGCAGAAGGCGTTCCGTCAGATCGGCTTCCGAGAGATCCAGGATATGTACGCATCCCTTTATTACATGGCGGCGATGGGGAATGCGCCCCTTGCGCGCGATATGATATCGCGCTGGGCGGAAAACGTGTACGAAATGGGATACGCAAACCACAATTTCTACTACGAGGGCAAGGAGCCGGGACAGTGCTCCGACGACGCGCTCTGGCTCGTTCAGGCGGTTTACCGCTATATCATGCTCACGGGGGACACCGGATTCCTTGATGCGCAGTACCGCATCGCGGGTTCGGACAAGACGCGCTCGCTCTACGACACAATGAAAGCGCTTATCGTGTACAGCGGAAAGATCTCCGTCGGAGATCACGGTATGCCGATCCTCGACGCCGCCGATTGGAACGACTGCCTCAAGCTCGACCTCGATTGGATAAACGGACCGGAGAAGGAGCGCCGCTACCGCGCTCAGCTTGAGGAGACGGGCGAGAGCCGGGGCGCGAGATTCCGTTCGCATTTCTGCGAGAGCGTGATGAACGCATTCCTTCTCAAAATCGCCGAGGACGAGCTTGCCGAGCTTGCACACCTGACCGGACGCGAGTCTGAGTGCGCCGAGCTTCGTCAGATGAGCCGCGAGCTTTACGATAACATACAGAAGCACGCATGGAAGGGCAACTTCTTCGCGCGCGCGATGATTAACAGCGAGCGCGAGGGCGGATACACCTACGTCGGCGCATCGGGCGACCGCCTTTCCGCCGATCCCGATATCGAGGGCTCGTACTTCCTCAATTCGTTCACATGGTCGATCCTCTCCGATACTGCGAGCGAGGAGCAGATCGCGGTAATGCTCGGCGTGGTCAACAAATACCTTCGCTGCGAGGCGGGGCTGAAGCTTTCGACTCCGTGCGACCTCGATAAGATTTCGTCGCAGACGGCGACCGAGCATTATTTCCCCGGAGACCGCGAAAACGGAGCGGTGTTCAAGCACGCTACGATGATGTGCACGGCGGCGCTCTTCAAAGCGTCAAGGAGCGTTTCGGACGCGACGCTTGCCGCGGAGCTTGCCTCTCTCGGTCATTGGATGCTCGACCGCGTGTATCCGTTCAAGGCGATCGCCGATCCGTTCCTCTACTGCGGAAATCCGCGCTTCTGCACGCAGTACAACAATTCCGAAACCCTCGAGAACGTCGGTCCCATGCTTTCCGGTACGGCAAGCTGGCTCTCGCTCACCGTCAGCGAATTCCTCGGAATTTCGTATTCCGGAGATAAGATGACCGTGTCGCCCATACTGCCGTTTGACGCGGAGAAGAGCTCATTCGAGCTGAACCGCGGCGGCACAAAATATTCCGTGACCGTCGAGAAGAAGAAGGGCTTTGCCCGTCCGTCCGCCTCGACCGAGTACTATCTCGACGGCGAGCGCTGCAGCGCTGTATTCGACGCTCCGTCGGACAAGGGACATCACACGCTGCGAATCGTACTCTGATTTGCCGCCGCACTCGGTACGGCATTGCCTCCGGAGCGGCGTGAGCGCTCATGAGAAGAGCGTTTGCCGTTCTTCGAAAAAATGCGTGACGGTGCGGAAAATGTGCGCGGAAATATTGACAAATGAGCGAGAGCGGAGTATACTTTACATTGAGGAGAGCGCACGGAAGTGCGGCTTTCCCGAGCCGATCCGAAATCACGGACGGCACATACAACCGAACAGTCTTCGGGGCAGGGTGAAAATCCCGACCGGCGGTAAAGTCCGCGAGCGCGCTGCGCATGATTTGGTGTGATTCCAAAACCGACAGTAAAGTCTGGATGTGAGAAGACGGCATATACCGCTTTTTCGATATCCCCTGGAGAGATCCGGGGGATTTTTGTCCGCATCTGTGATGCGGCGTGGATTCGCTGACTGCTTCGGTATCCGGTAATACCGGCAGAAAGGATTTCACATGAAGAACAGCGAAAAAATCAGAAAGCTTACCACAATTGCCGTGCTCTCGGCGCTCGCTTACGTCGCGGTGCTGCTGTTTCGCATCCCGATAGCGCCGCTCGATTTCCTGAAGTACGAGCCGAAGGACGTCATTATCACGATCGGCGGATTCATATACGGTCCGGCGGCGGCGTTCGGAATGTCGGCGGCGGTGTCGCTTATCGAAATGGCGACGATATCGACGACGGGATTCTGGGGATTTCTCATGAACGTGATATCGACCTGCGCGTTTGCCTGCACGGCATCGTTCATCTATAAAAGAAAGCGGACGCTCGGCGGCGCGCTTATCGGGCTCGGCAGCGGAATAATTCTCTCGACTGCCATGATGCTTCTCTGGAATTGGGCGATCACGCCGATCTACATGGGATATCCGCGAAGCGCGGTCGCCGCGATGCTGCTGCCCGTTTTTGCCCCGTTCAACCTTATCAAAAGCACGCTCAACGCATCGTTTACGCTTTTGCTCTACCGCGGCGTGTCGTCCGCACTCCGCCGCGCCGGACTTATTCCGAAGTCCGAGAAAACTTCGCCCCGTCCGCGCATGACGGTCGGCGTTGTCATCGCATCCGCACTCTGTGCGGCGGCGGTGATAGTGATAATTCTCCTGTGGAACGGAAAGCTTTAAATTGCATATCGGGGATGCCTTTCGAAAGTGAGGCATCCCCGCGATGTTTCGTGAGGCGCGTCATCACGGAGAGGCGCGGTGAATCCTCTCGGAGAAGCTTTTGCCGCCGTGCGCCGTTTTGCTGCCGCGCTGCGGGATTTTTCGCTCCGACGGGCGGGAATTTACGGAATTTTTCAAAAAAGTCTTGACAAGGCGAAAAAAAACGCATATACTTTATTTTACGGAACAAGTCACCCGGAAAACCGATACTCAGAGAACGGCGTGTATGCTGTGAGCGCCCGTGTCGAACCGAAGTGATACCGCCCGTCGCGCATATACGGCGCGTCAATCTGATACGAATGAAGTTAAAGTTCGGGTGGAACCGTGCGGACTGAGTCCTCACCCCAAACATTGTGTTTGGAGCGAGGGCGTTTTTTTTCCGGAGAATTCCGGAACTCGACACCGGAGATGTCCGGTGCATACGATTTCAGATAAATATTGTGACGCCGCAAGGCGGAAAGGAGCAGAGCATGATAAAAGTAAAATTCGGAACAGGCGAAAACATCGAGGTCGAAGCGCTCACCACGGTCTACGACGCGGCAGCGGCGGCGGGGCTGATCTCGCGCAGCGTGATCGCGTGCCGTATCGGGGATAAGGTGTGCGACCTTACCACTCCGATTGCAGAGGACTCGGAAATCACGCTTCTCACATTTGAAGGAGCACTGAAGGAGAACGGAACCGACACCTCCGACGACGGCGGACGCCGCACCTTCTGGCATACCGCATCGCATATTCTCGCACAGGCGGTAAAACGCCTTTACCCCGAAACGAAGCTGACGATCGGACCGTCGATCGAAAACGGCTTCTACTACGATTTCGACAGCGATATTTCTTTCACGCCCGAGCTTCTTTCCGGGATCGAAGCGGAGATGAAAAAGATCGTGAAGGAGAATCTGCGCCTTGAGAGGATCAGTGTATCCCGCAGCGAGGCGAAGGCGCTGATGGCGGAGAAGGGCGAGGATTACAAGCTTATTCTTATCAACCGTGTTCCCGAGGGCGAGGACATAACCCTGTACCGTCAGGGTGAATTCACCGACCTCTGCGCGGGTCCGCACCTTTTTGCGACGGGTGCGGTAAAGGCGTTCAAGCTTACACAGTGCACCGGCGCATATTGGGAGGGCAAGAGCGAGAACAAGATGCTCCAGCGCGTTTACGGCGTTGCGTTCCCCAACAAGGAGATGCTGAACGCACACCTCGAGGCGGTCGAGGAGGCGAAGAAGCGCGACCATAACAAGCTCGGTCGTGAGCTTGAGCTTTTCACCACGGTCGACTGCATCGGTCAGGGACTTCCGATAATCCTTCCGAAGGGCGCGCGCATAATCCAGAGACTTCAGAGATGGGTCGAGGACACCGAGGAGAAGGCGGGATACCTTCTCACCAAAACTCCGCTCATGGCTAAGCGCGAGCTTTACAAGATATCCGGCCATTGGGATCACTACCTTGACGGAATGTTCGTTATGGGCGACCCGAATGACGAAACCAAGGAGTGCTTCGCGCTCCGTCCGATGACCTGCCCGTTCCAGTATCAGGTCTATCTGAACCGCAAGCGCTCGTACCGCGAGCTTCCGATGCGCCTCGGCGAGACCTCGACGCTTTTCCGCAACGAGGATTCCGGCGAAATGCACGGACTCATCCGCGTGCGTCAGTTCACGATATCCGAGGGACATCTTGTGCTCCGTCCCGATCAGCTTGAAGAGGAATTCCTCGGCTGCGTAAATCTGATGAAGTACTTCCTCGGAACGCTCGGACTTCTCGAGGACTGCACCTTCCGCTTCTCACAGTGGGATCCGAACAACCGCGCAAAGTACGAGGGCACTCCCGAGCAGTGGGACGAGGCTCAGGCGACGATGAAGAAGATCCTCGACGATATCGGACTTGACTACAAGATCGGCATTGACGAGGCGGCGTTCTACGGACCGAAGCTCGATGTTCAGTGCAAGAACGTGTTCGGCAAGGAGGATACGATCGTCACGATACAGATCGATATGCTTCTTGCCGAGAAGTTCGGCATGTACTACACCGACAGCGACAACACGCAGAAGATACCGTACATCATCCACCGCACATCTCTCGGCTGCTACGAGCGTACGCTCGCACTGCTGATCGAGAAGTACGCGGGCGCGTTCCCGGTATGGCTCTCGCCCACACAGGCGACGGTTCTTCCGATTTCGCCCACATTTGCGGACTATGCCGAGAAGGTGACGGAGAAGCTCAAGGCTGCAGGCGTGCGCGCGGAGCTTGACGCGAGAAACGAGAAGATCGGCTATCGCATCCGTGAAGCACAGCTTTCAAAGGTGCCGTATATGATCGTGGTCGGCGCGAACGAGGAGGAAGCGGGCAACATTTCCGTTCGCGCGCGCGGTGAGGGAGACCTCGGCACGATGGAGATCGGTGCTTTTGCGGATCGCGTCGCAGAAGAGGTACGCACTTACAAGTTATAACGGCAATGATGAAAAAATGCCGTGCAGACTGCTGTCTGCACGGCATTTTCTTGTGCGTTTTGGCGGATTTCACGGTGATATTTGACTTTTCGTTTTTTGTTCCGTAATTCGCTTGACAAAAAATGTTCGGTATGATAGAGTTAAGGAAGAAGAATCGCGCATATACGGGAAAAGAATATTCCCCCGAAGGAGAATAGATTTATGAAAAAGATACTCGCACTTGCGCTGAGCGTGCTCACCGTATCGTCGGTGCTCGCGTCCTGCTCCGGCGAACGCGCTGCGGAGAAATATTCCCCGAAGATAACCGTATCGTCGTCGGATGCCGCCGAAAGCGCGGTGTGGCTCACCGAAAAGCTCGGGGATCGCCTGACCGACGAAGTGTATCTCGCGGTCGGCGATGCAAAGGGCATCGACATGAGCGATTTTGAGAACGACGGCTACGTCATCCGCACCGACGCAGGCAATGCGCTTATCGTCGGACGGAGCGCGGACGGGCTTGACCGCGGCGTCCGCAAGTACGCGAAAGCCGTGCAGAGCGGAACCGCGGACGGTCTTGACATCACCTATCATGAGGGATACCGCGTGAAGAGGCTGACCGTGTGCGGGCGCGATATTTCCGAATACGCGATAGTCAAGGTCGCGGACGTGACCGAATACGAGCCGCTCGCCGCGCAGGAGAGCATGGACGTGGCGGCGGACGAGCTTCAGAGCTATATCGAAAAGACGTGCGGAGCGCGCCTTGCGATCGTGACCGATCACGACGCAGCTCCTGCGCACGCGCTCCGTCTTGCGATCGGCAGCGCTGCCGATTACGGAGACGAAGCGTTTTCGATAAAGGTCACGGATTCGGGCGATGTGGTAATCACGGGCGGACGCTACCGCGGCTGCATGTACGGTGTATACGATTTTCTCGAGGGGGACATCGGCTGGAGATTCGTGAACGATACCTACGGCAACCTTTTCGGAAATCCGGATTTTGAAACAGACTACCTTTACGAGTCCGACCACGTTGACGTGACCTCCGCCGCCGACCGTATGAGCGAACCCGCCATTGCCTACCGTGAGATCTTCGACGGCGGAGACACAATGCACGGCACATCTCTTTCCCCGAAATTCAAGGCGTCCCTCGGCGTGCCGGGTGCTTACGGACTTACGGGCAAAGCCTGCCACGGGATTGACGCCGCTCATTCGCAGATATTCCTGAACGATGAATACGGCGGACTTCGCACGGAGGGCGGACAGCCCTGCTACACCGACGAAGCCATAATATCGGCGATCGAAAGCTATGCGCTTCGCCATGCGGCAGAGTGTATTGCCTCGGGTCAGAGAATCGGACGCGAGATCGTGACGATCGATATCGCACAGCCCGACAGCGAGAATTTCTGTATCTGTGACAAGTGCCGCGCCGTATTCAATAAGGAGGGCTGCAACACCGGAGCGGTGCTCATGATGACCAACCGCGTCGCCGCGTCGGTGGCGGAGGAATATCCGGGACTGTATGTTTCGATGCTTGCGTATAACGGAACGGAAGCCCCGCCGAAGACGGTTCGACCGCTCGACAACGTGAGAATATCCTATTGCTTCTACATCGCAAACAGGGTGAATCTCTATTGTAACGCACATCATATCGACGATGAAGACTGCGAGGAAAACCGCCGCTTTACGCGCCTGTTCGACAAATGGACGGAGATGAGCCCGAACGTCGATGTCTGGTACTATCCCTTCCAGTGGTACAACGTCGCCTTTCAGGATCCCGTGTTCGATTCCCTTTATTATGACATGAAATATCTCGCATCGCAGAACATCGGCGGAATCATGTGCCTCACCTCAAACAGCACCGTATCCCTTCTTGCTTCGCTCAAAAGCTATCTCGCCTCGCGCCTTGCGTGGGATGCTTCGATCACCGAGGCTGAATATTACGCATATGCGCTCGAGTGGTTCCGTATCGTCTACGGCGAGGACTCCGGGGAGAACGCATACACATATTTCCGTATGTGCGAAACGGCGAACGATATCCTCGACGAATGCTGCTGCTTCTTCCACTACGGGGAGGACATGCCCGGTACGCATCACATGGTCGATGCGAAGTACATGGCGGACAATTTCGACTTCATGTATGAGCTTTATCACGATGCGCTTGACGTGGCGGAAAGCGCCGGAGCGGAGTTTCGCGTAAAGGGGTATTTCTCCGGAATGCTCTACGTCTGCATCGGGATCACCTATGAGGACAGATACACGAACGGAAGCGCCGAGGAACGCGCGGTCATGGCGGAGAGATACCGCGAATGCTACGATCTTTATGTCGAGTGCAGACGCACACTTACGGTTGATACGGTGCCCGTCGGTGAGCACGGAGCGGTCGATGTGCCCGTTTATCTGACAGTGCCGCTTGATCTTGAGAGAAATCCGTTTGAATATTGGGTCGTTGATCCCATCTGACGGCGCTTTTGCGCACTCTTTCGCCGCGCCGAAGTCCCCGAAAACATACGATGATTCACGTCGGGAAGAACAGAATATGACGCACTTCATCGGATGAAATGCTGAAAATTCGGAACAGCTTGACAATCATATGTTCATATGATAAAGTTATTATGATGATAAATATTCCCCCGAAGGAGAATAGATTTATGAAAAAGATACTCGCACTTGTACTGAGCGTGCTCACCGCATCGTCGGTGCTCGCGTCCTGCTCCGGAGAACGCGCTGCGGAGAAATATTCCCCGAAGATAACCGTATCGTCGTCGGATGCCGCCGAAAGCGCGGTGTGGCTCACCGAAAAGCTCGGGGATCGCCTGACCGACGAAGTGTATCTCGCGGTCGGCGATGCAAAGGGCATCGACATGAGCGATTTTGAGAACGACGGCTACGTCATCCGCACCGACGCAGGCAATGCGCTTATCGTCGGACGGAGCGCGGACGGGCTTGACCGCGGCGTCCGCAAGTACGCGAAAGCCGTGCAGAGCGGAACCGCGGACGGTCTTGACATCACCTATCATGAGGGATACCGCGTGAAGAGGCTGACCGTGTGCGGGCGCGATATTTCCGAATACGCGATAGTCAAGGTCGCGGACGTGACCGAATACGAGCCGCTCGCCGCGCAGGAGAGCATGGACGTGGCGGCGGACGAGCTTCAGAGCTATATCGAAAAGACGTGCGGAGCGCGCCTTGCGATCGTGACCGATCACGACGCAGCTCCTGCGCACGCGCTCCGTCTTGCGATCGGCAGCGCTGCCGATTACGGAGACGAAGCGTTCTCGATAAAAGTCACGGATTCGGGCGATGTGGTAATCACGGGCGGACGCTACCGCGGCTGCATTTACGGCGTGTACGATTTTCTCGAGGAGGACATCGGCTGGAGATTCGTGAACGACATATACGGACGTCATTCCGGCAACGAAAATTACCAGATAGATTACCTCTATGAGTCGGAGCACGTTGACGTGACCTCCGCCGCGGACAGATTTGAGGATTCGTCGATCAAATACCGCGAATTCTACGATGCGGCGGATACGGTTTACAATACTCCGCTTGCAAAGAAATTCAAAGTGTCCCTCGGCGTGCCGGGTGCTTACGGACTTACGGGCAAAGCCTGTCACGGACTTGACGCGGATCACTCGAACATATTCAAAAACGATGAATACCTCGGTGAGAGGATAGAGGGCAGACAGCCCTGCTACACAAACGAAGATATCATCACCGCTATCGAAAATTACGTTATCTGGAAGGTGGAGAGCGGTATTGCCGCCGGGCAGAGGATCGGACGCGAGATCGTGACGATCGATATCGCGCAGCCCGACAACGCGTCATTCTGCACCTGCGACGACTGCCGCGCCGTATTCAATAAGGAAGGCTGCAATACCGGAGCGGTGCTCATGATGACCAATCGCGCGGCGGCTGTCCTTGCCGAAGCGTATCCGGGAGTTTATGTTTCGATGCTTGCGTACCACGGTACCGACGCGCCGCCGAAGACGGTCCGTCCGCTTGACAATGTGCGCATCTCCTACTGCTTCTATATTTCAAACGGTGACTTCTACTGCAACACACATCATATCGATGACGAAAACTGCCCCGGCAACTTCAAAATGAACCGCCTGTTCAAGAAGTGGACGGAGATGAGCCCGAACGTCGATGTGTGGTATTACCCGCTTCAGTGGTACAACGTCGCGTATTCGATGCCGCTTTTCGATTCGATTCTCAACGACATGAAGTACCTTGCATCGCAGAACATCGGCGGGCTCATGTATCACGGACAATTGGGCGACGGCTCGATCCTCTATCCGCTTTCGCTCTATCTCGGCTCCCGCCTTGCGTGGGACGCTTCGATCACCGAAGAGGAATACTACGCATATGCGCTCGAATGGTTTCACATCGTCTACGGCGAGGAATCAGGCGACGACGTGTACACATACTTCCGCATGTGCGAAACGGCAAACGATATCCTCGACGAATGCTGCTGCTCGTTCCACCACGGGCTTGATTATGCGGGGGATCACTGCATGGTCGATGCGAAGTACATGGCGGACAATTTCGACTTTATGTACGAGCTTTATCACGATGCGCTTGACGAGGCAGAGAGCGCCGGTCAGGAAAAGCGCCTGAAGAGCTACTTCTCGGGAATGATGTACGTCTGTATCGGAATAACCTATGAGGCCAGATACACGAACGGAAGTCCTGATGAGCGCGCGGTCATGGCGGAGAGATACCGCGAATGCTACGATATGTTTGTCGAGTGCAATCGCATGGTTACGTTTGAGGCGATGGAGGGACACGCTCCGTCCTACTTCAATGCGGAGTTCGATCTTGAAAGAAACCCGTTTGAATACTTCGTCCCCGACCCGTTCGGCGAATAGGAATAAAGGAATAAAGGAGCCGCGCCGCGCGCGGCTCCTTTCGCTTTTCGGGAGATCAAAAAAGGAGACCGTGCCTTGGCGCGATCTCCTTTTTTCGGTTATTCCCGGCTTTCTGCGCGTCTGCGGAACAGAAGAGAGATACACCACAGACCCGCAAGTGCGACTACGGAAAAAATTATCCTGCTGAGGACGCTTCCGGCTCCGCCGAAGAGCCATCCTACAATGTCGAACCGGAAAAGGCCGATGCTTCCCCAGTTGATCGCGCCGATGATGACAAGTATGAGTGCTATTCTGTCGAGCATTGGAGTTTTCCTTTCTCCGTAAGCTGAACGTGCTTTGCAGATATTTTTGATTTGCCGCGCTCCGAAACCGTGTCGGATGCTTCTTGCGGCAAATATATTTTATACCGCGCCGATGATTTTAAACATGCGGATTTTTTGAAAAAACGCCAAAATAAAGATAAACGAAAAATATGCCGTGCCTTGCGCGCGCTCGGGATTTTTGCACCCGATCCGCGGGATGCGGCTTGCGGCAGCGTGCGTGTTTTGCGAAACCGCGCCGATTTGCGTCTGTATCCTCTGCATTCGCTTTTTCGCTTCCGCGCCCGCTTTGAATGTGCTTTTCCCCCGCCCTCGTTTTGCACCTGAAATGAAGCGGCGCGCCGCGCCCGGTACGATGCCGCCGCCGTGCTGCAAGGCCGAGGTATTTCGGCATAAAGCTTCATTTCAGAAGCGGCGCGCGCCGCCGAATCGCTGTACGCGACCGAGACTTGTGCGCTCATCCGTGCTCAGCTTTCGCATCCCCGCATTCGCGTCACGAATTGCGGCGGCGTTACGCTTAGTCTGCTAGAATGATGTCCGCCGCCTCGCGCAGATCAGCGACGACCGGAACGCCTAATTCGGCAAGCTTTTCATACGGCGCGTGTCCGCCCGAATAGAGAATACAGTCCGCGCCCAGCTCGCGCGCCGCTTCAAAATCGTGCACCGTGTCGCCGATCATCACATAATTGCCCGAAAGCTCGCCGGAGAGATCGCGGGCGGCCCCGAGCTTACCCGATGCGTAGATGTTGTCCTGTCCGATTATGCGGTCGAAGCAGTCGTAAAGCCCCAGCCGGCGGAGAGTGTTCTCCATCATCGAAAGCTCGGACGCGGAAAGAATTATCTGCTCAAGACCGCTTTCCGAAATGCGGCGGATTGCCTCGGGCGCACCTGCGCACGCGCGCACATCCTTTTCTCCCGCATTGTAAAGCGCGATCCATTCGTGCGCAAGCTTTTCGTAAGGCTCCTTCGAGAAATCGAATCCGAGGTCGGCGTAGTAATCCTTTATCGGAAAGCGAAGCTTGGCGCGGTATTCTTCTCTTGTCGAGAGGATCGGCAGACCGCGCTCGGCAAGCATTTTGTTCACGGCACCGATGCCGAGATCGATATCGTCGGCGATCGTTCCGTTGAAATCCCATATTACGGCAGTGTATTTCATGGTATTCTCCGTTCGATTTGATGCTTTGCCTTTTATTTTATATCAAAATCGAAGGAAATGCAAGATGCGCTTCTTGACATCGACCGCGCTTTGTAATATAATCATAATGGCTTAATTTGCAGTATGATTTCAGGCACGCCGCTTTTCGGGCGGAATATGCCGGATAAAAACGGATGTGAAGATGTATAACGACATTCTGGCAAAGATAGAGGCGCTTTCGTCGGGCTTTTCAAAGGGGCAGAAGCTCATAGCTTCGTATATTCTGAATCACTTTGACCGCGCGGCGTACATGACGGCGTCGAAGCTCGGCGAGGAGGCGGGAGTCTCCGAATCGACCGTGGTGCGCTTTGCAAACGAGCTCGGGCTCAGCGGATATCCGCAGCTTCAGGGAGAGATCCGCGAGAGCGTGAGAAAGCGGCTGACATCGGTTCAGCGGATCGCGCTTGCGAACGACAGGCTGCGCGGTGAGGACATTCCCGCGGCGGTGCTTTCCGCAGACATGGAGAATATCAGATACACAATGGAGAATCTCGACCGCGAGGCGTTCGAGCGCGCGACGTCGGCGATCCTCGAGGCGAAGAACATATATATAATCGGCATGCGTTCCTCCGCCTGCCTTGCGGAGTTCATGAATCATTATCTTTCACTCGTTTTCGATAACGTGCGGCTTGTGCGCTCGACGAGCGGAAGCGAGATTTTCGACCGTCTTATCGGACTTACGCCCGACGATGTGATGATCGCTCTCAGCTTTCCGCGATACAGCGCGCGCATGATAAACGCGGTCGATTTTGCCGTGCAGAGCGGCGCAAGGGTGATCGCGCTCACAGACAACAAGCTTGCGCCTATTGCGAAGAACGCTTACGCGACGCTTGAGGCGAGATCCGACATGGCATCGTTCGTCGATTCGCTTGCCGCGCCGCTTTCCGTGATAAACGCGCTGATCGCCGCGGTCGGCATGAAGAGACGCGACGAAGTGACGAAAACTCTTACGAAGCGTGAAACTCTCTGGGAGAGATACCACGTTTACGACGTTGCGCCCGCGGGGAATGACGATGCCTCGAAATAATACGGCAGCCGTGATCGGCGCCGGACCTGCCGGAGCGCTTGCCGCGATAACGGCGGCACGCGCGGGAGTGTCGGTCACGGTATACGAGAAAAACAGGATCACGGGGAAAAAGCTCAGGATCACTGGAAAGGGCAGGTGCAATGTCACGAACAACTGCCCGTGTGATGAGTTTCTCCGCCATGTGACGAAAAATTCGAAATTCCTCTACGGTGCGGTGAACCGATTTACTCCGGCGGATACGATGGAGTTTTTCGAATCGCTCGGCGTTCCTCTGAAGACGGAGCGCGGACGGCGTGTGTTCCCCGAATCCGACCGCGCCGCGGATATTGCGGATGCGCTCGAGAGGGAGATGCGCTCCCTCGGGGTCAGGATCGTGAATCTTGAGGTTTCTTCTGTAAAAAGCGAGGGCGGCGAGGTCACGGGAGTGACGGCGGGTGGCTCTTATCACCCGCACGGCGCGGTGATCGTCGCCACGGGCGGGGTTTCGTATCCGCGCACTGGATCGACCGGAGACGGATACCGCATAGCGCGAGATTTCGGGCTTGACGTTTCGGCTCCTGAGGCATCGCTCGTGCCGATCGTCACGGTCGAGGACACGTCCCCGATGATGGGGCTTGCGCTCAAAAACGCGGTGTTTACCGTGAAGGACGGCGGCGGAAAGAGGGTTTTCGCCGAGCAGGGCGAGATACTCTTCACTCACTTCGGCATCTCCGGACCTCTCGCGCTTTCCGCATCCGCTCATATGCGCCCCGATCCCGCTGCGTATTCGGCGGAGATCGATATGAAATGCGCGCTCGACGGGCAGACGCTCGACAGACGGATACTCTCCGATCTTTCGGAAAGCCCCGCAAAGGCGCTGATAAATTCCCTCGGCGCACTCCTTCCCTCGTCGATAATCGCCGAGGTCGTGAGGCGAAGCGGTGTCGATCCGTACAGGAAATGCGCGCAGATCACGAAGGAGGAAAGAGCGGCGATCGGCAAAGTGATAAAGCATTTCACGCTGACTCCGCGGTCGTTTCGCCCGATTGACGAGGCGATCGTGACCTCAGGCGGCGTGTCCGTCGCCGAGCTTTCGCCGAAAACGATGATGTCGAAGAAGATCGGCGGACTGTTTTTCGCGGGCGAGGTGATCGACGTCGATGCATACACCGGAGGGTACAACCTCCAGATCGCCTTTTCCACGGGTCATGCAGCCGGGGAGGGCGCGGCGGATTTTGTGCTCGGGATGTGAGCGCCGGGTGCGCCGCCGGACGGTACGGAAGGATTTCGCACGGCTGATGCGGCGCGGTCGCACGGGATTTTCCCGGATAAAGAATTCTTTCAAGGAAGAAAGGAATACGGATTATGAAAATAGCTATAGACGGACCGAGCGGCGCGGGAAAAAGCACGCTTGCAAAGGCGCTTGCGCGCCGGCTTTCGCTTGTTTATGTCGATACCGGAGCAATGTACAGAACGGTCGGACTCTGCGCATCCCGCGCCGGGGTTGACCCTCATGACGAAGATCAGGTGAAGCCGCTTCTCGCGGACTGCGATATATCGCTGAAATATGAGGACGACGGTCAGCACGTTTATCTCTGCGGTGAGGACGTAAGCGGCGAGATCCGCACGCCGGAGGCATCGAAATATGCGTCGGCGGTGTCCGCGCTTCCCGCGGTCAGAAGCTTTCTCCTCGGAGTTCAGCGCGATATGGCGGACAAGGGCGGCGTCATAATGGACGGACGCGATATCGGAACGGTGATAATGCCCGACGCGGACTGCAAGCTGTTTGTGTTCGCCTCCGCCGAGGCGAGGGCGCGCCGCCGCTTCAAGGAGCTTACCGAGAAGGGTCGGGAGTGCACGCTTGAGGAGGTGCTCCGCGACATTGAGGAGCGCGACAAAAACGACCGCGAGCGCGAGATCGCGCCGTGCGTCCCCGCCGAGGACGCGGTCATGTTCGACAATTCCGAGCTTGATTTCGACGGCACCGTCGAAGAGGCGCTGAGAATCATCCGCGAAAAGACCGAGTGACGGCGGCAGACGCGCCGTCCGGTGCCGAAGGTGCGGCAAATCAGTATAAGCTGAGGGGAAATCATGAAATTTTACGAGGCGATATATAAAATTTTCGCACGTCCGGTACGTGCGCTTTACCGCGTCCGCGTGATCGGTGCGGAGAACCTTCCCGCCGAGGGCGGATGTCTGCTCTGCTCGAATCATACAAGCATGCGCGATGTCGTCGTGCTTGCCGCCGCGCTGCCGAGGCAGCCGAGGTATATGGCAAAGAAGGAGCTTTTCAAGATTCCGCTTCTTTCTCAGCTGATACGCGCGCTCGGCGCGTTTCCGGTCGATCGGGGCGGAGCGGACGTTTCGTCCATCAAAAAATCTATTGCGATGATCGAGGGCGGCGAGGTCGTGTCCCTCTTTCCGCAGGGTCACCGAGTCAAGGGAAGGTGCGCGCGCGGCACGCCGATAAAGAACGGTGCGGGACTTATCGCGTACCGCTCGGGCGCATGTGTCGTGCCCGCATACATAAAGACCAAGGCGTACCGCGTGAAGCCGTTTCGCCGCACCGAGATAATCATAGGAAAACCGATCGCAAACTCCGACCTCGGCTTTGTGTCCGGCGGCACGGCGGAGTATTCCGCGGCGTCGCATATGATTTTCGACGCGATATGCGACCTCGGCGAAGGCGTGCAGCGCACGGCAGATGCATGAGGCGCGGCAAATTCCGTTTGTGAGGAAGGCATATGAAGATTGAGATCGCGGCTTCTGCGGGCTTTTGCTTCGGAGTGAGACGTGCAACGAAAACTCTCGAGGATGAGATCGCGTCGGGCTCAAGGACCGTTTATACGCTCGGCAGGCTGATACATAACGACGGCTACAACCGTTCGCTTGAGGAGCGCGGTGTCAGGAGCATTTCCTCCGACGGGCTCGGCGATGTGATCGCGCGTGCGCGTTCCGGCGAGCCGACCACGGTCGTGGTGAGGGCTCACGGAGAGGACAGGCGAGTGCTCGGCGAGCTTGAAGCGGCGAGGGAGGAGTGCCCCGACTTCCGCGTGCTCGACTGCACCTGCCCTTATGTTGACAAGGTAAGACGTATCGCGGAGGAAAACTCCGGCCCCGACAGTCTTTTCATCCTGATCGGCGCCGCGGAGCATCCCGAGGTGCGCGGGATCATGAGCTGCTGCCGCGGCGACGGACTTGTTTTTCCCGATGCCGATTCTCTCGAGAGGTGGATTTGTTCGGACGAATCGCTGAAATATCGCCGCTGTCGGGTATCGATAGCCGCGCAAACGACGCAAAAAATGTCCGAATGGAAAAAATGTTTGAAAATTATTGAAAAAGTATATACAAATCCATTTATTTTTGATACAATATGTAATGTTACGGCTGAACGGCAAAAAGAGGCCTACGATCTCGCCCGAAGATCGGATGTGATGATCGTCATAGGCAGCCGCGGAAGTTCGAATACGGTGAAGCTTTACGAGATATGCAGCTCGGTCTGCGATCGGACATACCTCATTGAGGATGCTTCGGGACTTTCGGATATCGTGATACCGTACAATAAAACAGTGTCCATAACTGCCGGCGCATCGACGCCGTACAGTGTAATAAGGGAGGTAGAAAGAAACATGAGCGAGACCACTGAAAATTTTGCACAGATGCTTGAGGAATCCCTCAAAACTTTAAATACAGGAGACGTAGTTTGCGGAACAGTATCGGCTATTTCGCCCAATGAGATCCACCTCGATCTCGGAGCCAAGACCACGGGCGTTATTTCACGCGATCAGATAACCGACGATCAGTCGGCAAAGCTTGAAGATATGTTCAAGCTCGGCGACGAAGTTGAAGCATTCGTAATCAAAGTAAGCGACGTTGACGGTATTGCGACCCTTTCGAAAAAGCGCGTTGATTCCGATAAGAATTGGAAAAACATAGTCGCGGCTTACGAAAGCGGCGAGATTCTTGAGGGCAAGATTGTCGAGGCTGTAAAGGGAGGAGTTATCATTTCTCTCGATTCCAACCGCGTATTCATCCCCGCATCGCAGACCGGAATCCCGCGCGACGGAGACCTTTCCGCACTTGTCGGAACGACCCAGCGCGTGAAGATCATCGAGGTCAAGAATGAGCGCCGCCGCGCTTACGCTTCCATCCGTGCGGTTGCACGCGAGGAGCGCAAGGCAAAGGAGAAGGCATTCTGGGATACCGTTGAAGAGGGTGCGATCTATGAAGGACCCGTTAAGAGCCTGACCTCTTACGGCGCATTCGTTGACCTCGGCGGCGTTGACGGAATGGTACATCTCACCGAGCTTTCCTGGAGAAGAATCCATCATCCCTCCGAGGTCGTCAAGGTCGGCGATGTTATCAAGGTGTTCGTAAAGTCGATCGACCGCGAGAAGGGCAGAATCTCTCTCGGATACAAGACCGAGGATACCGATCCGTGGTTCATTTTCAACAACAAGTATAAGATCGGCGATACCGCGAACGTCAAGGTCGTAAGCCTTATGCCCTTCGGCGCTTTTGCGGAGATCGTTCCCGGCGTTGACGGACTTATTCACATAAGCCAGATCGCAGATCACAAGATCGAGAAGCCGGACGATGTTCTCAAGGTCGGCGATACCGTTGATGTCAAGATCACCGATATCAATCAGGAGACCAAGAAGGTAAGCCTTTCGATCCGCGCTCTTCTCGAGCAGGGTGCAAAAGAGGCTGAGGAAGCATCCGACGACGCACAGGCAGAGGAAGCTTCCGAGCCGAAGGTATTCTCCACCGACAATCCGGAAGCATATGCGGATTTCGGCGAGAATAACGAAGAGTAATAACGAAATACTAAGTTGCGGGAGCGTAACGGCAGAGATCAGTGGATTGTACGCCGCCGCTCCCGCTGCGTTTTTAACATATCCGTTTCTGCGGCACCGAATGCCGAATAATTTCCGAAAGGTTTTTCGCTATGAAAATGATGAAACGTATAACTGCCGTACTTATTGCGGCTCTTGTGTGCCCGCTTTCGTTCGCTGCCGCGGTCAGCGCGGAATCCGAAACTGCTCCGATCGTCTCCGCGGAATCGTCCTACAACAATGTAGCGGGCGGATTTACCTTTGTGGAGGAGGCGGGAGACGAAGCGGCGCTTTCCGCGAAGCTTTCGGGCGAGGTCGTTCCCGGAGCATTTATATTCTATCCGGATAAGAGCCTCGCACTTTACGACAGTGCGCACGGCGCGCTCGGGTATTCCCTTGAGCGGGCGCTCACTCTTCTCGGCTCGAGCTCAAGACCCGTTGTGTACGTCACCGATGAGGAGACTGCAGGCGCGGCGGCATCGTTCTTCATGAACAAGGGAGTCTCGGACTTCTTCTTTATGTCCGATTCGCTTGAGCTGCTTGCAAAGGCGAAGGGCTTTTATCCCGCATCCGGCGCGATCGCGGACTACAGAAAGGCATTTGACAGCGTTCCCGACCGCGAAAAGCTTTCGGAGATCGTAACGGAGATGAACATCGCCTCCGCCTCCGTTGCGCTTTTTGCAGACGGATGCGTCACGCCCGAGACCGCACGGTATCTTTACGGTCACTTTATCCTTTCGTGGGTAAACACTGCCGGAGAGATCGACGAAGCCGAGGCGCTGAACGTGATCCTTTCGGGTGCGTTTGCCGCGGTAAGCGACAGCACGGATCTTCTCTACAGGGCGGCGACAGATGACATTATGCCGAACACCGTCACGCGATTCCCGCTCAATATCGGTCATCGCGGAAGCCCGAATCACGCACAGGAAAATTCCGTGGAGAGCGTACTGACCGCAGACCGCGAGGGCGCGGATGTTGCCGAGATCGATATATATTTAACGACGGACGAAGTCCCGGTCATACATCACGACCCGACGATCAACGGCGTTGATATCGAAGGTATTGATTTTGCTTCGCTTCGCAGCATCGCCGATAATATAGGCAAATCTGTTCCGACGCTCGCCGAAATTTTTGATGCGGTCGCCGATTCCGATATAGAATTTTTCCTTGAGATCAAGAGCGCGCAGACGAACACCGCAAAGCGTATCGCCGAGGTCATCCGTCAGTATAAGATGGAGAGCAGATGCAGCATAATCTCCTTCAGCGCCGATCAGCTCCGCTTTGTAAAGGAAGCTATGCCCGGAATCAGCCGTTCGCTGCTCGTCGGCGATTGGAATGACGGAGATATATTCGGAACTGCGGTAGACCTCAGTATGCAGGTGCGCTCCGAAGGATGCGGGTTCGATATCAAGTATGTGATCAGACCTTCGTCGTTCGATGAAATGGTCATTGAGGCTCATTCGCGCGGAGTTGCGGTGGCGACATGGACGTTCTATAACGCGCAGACGCTTTTTGAGTATACCGCAAACGGAAGCATGCTGCTTACCACGGACATTCCCGACATTCTCGGGGCGTTCTATCGGAGACTTGATGTTGAATTGATCAGCACGGAGGTCGGTACCGGAGAGGCGATCGAGTACAAGGCAAGAATCGCAAATATCCCGGGAGATACCCGAAAGGCTTCAAAGGTCGAGGTTACCGTGCCCGGAGCCGAAGGAAAGTTCACGCCGGACTCCGGTTCGCTGACCTTCACGGAGCCCGGCGAATATACGGTGTATTTCAATCACACCGTGAATCTCGATAACGATTTTCAATATGCTCTTTGCTCGGGACCGATCCGCGTAAGCGTATTTCTCAAAGGAGACGTGAACAGTGACGGCAGGGTCGGCATGCCCGATATCGTCACACTTATAAGATATCTTTCCGGCTGGGACGTGGAAATTTCCGAGAAGGCGGCGGACATGAATTCCGATTCGAATATCGGCATGGCGGACCTCGTTCTTCTCATCCGCGCGACGGTTTAACGGAAATTGACGGCGGCGGCATCATCGGCACACACGGCGTCCGCCTGGACGGATAACGCAAATTTTTGCGTTCTTTCCGAAAAACGTATTGTCATTTCCGAAAAAGCGTGGTAGAATAAAAAGAGATTGATAAACTTATCTGAAAAGGAATTTGAACAATGACAGTTTCTGAACTTAAGAACAAGGTGCTCTCCGGCGAATTCGATGCGAAGTTTGCCGCAGAGTGCGGAATCGGCGCAGACCGCGCCGACGCAAACCGTGCGCGCGTTGCGGCGGCGATCGATGCTTTTGCCGAGATCTACGGAGCGGACCGCGACGGAGTTGAGCTTTTCTCGGTCGGCGGACGCAGTGAGATCTCCGGAAATCACACCGACCACAACCACGGACGTGTTATCGCTGCGTCGATCAACCTCGACATCATCGCCGTTGCCGCAAAGCGCGACGACGGAGTTATCCGCGTAAAGAGCGAGGGATTCCCGGAGGACGTTGTTCCCGCAGAGTGCGCCGAGGCTCCCGATGAGTCCAAATTCTTCACCTCCGCGTCGATCATCGCGGGAATGGAGAGAGCGTTCCTCGATGCCGGATACGCAGTCGGCGGATACGACGCATACACGACCTCGAACGTGCTCAAGGGAAGCGGACTTTCTTCCTCTGCCGCATTTGAGGTCATGATCGGAAATATTCTCTCCCATATGTACAACGGCGGCAAGGTTGACAATGTTGAAATCGCAAAAATGGCGCAATTCGCCGAGAACAAGTTCTTCGGCAAGCCGTGCGGACTTATGGATCAGACCGCCTGCGCGGTCGGCGGATTCATCACCATCGACTTTGAGGATCCCTCATCCCCCGTTATCGAGAAGCTCGGATTTGACCTTGCAAAGGAAGGATATGCGCTCTGCATTGTGAACACGGGCGGCAACCACGCCGATCTGAACGAGGATTACGCCTCCGTTCCCGCAGAGATGAAGTCCGTTGCACATGAGTTCGGACGCGAGGTTCTCCGCGGACTTACCCAGAAGGATATCATCGACAGAATTCCCGAACTCCGCGAGAAGGTCGGCGATCGTGCCATCCTCCGCGCTCTCCACTTCATTGCGGAGAACGATCGCGTAGGCGAGCAGGTCGAGGCGCTCAAGGCAGGCGATCGCAATGTATTCTTTGAGGGTGTCATGGCTTCGGGAAGATCGAGCTATCAGTACCTCCAGAACGTATACACCACGAAGAACGTGTCCGAGCAGGGACTTTCTCTCGCGCTTTGCGTGACCGAGGCATTCCTTTCAGGTACGGGCGCGGCATGGCGTGTACACGGCGGCGGATTTGCCGGAACCATTCAGGCATTCGTTCCCGTTGAGCTTGCCGCAAAGTACAGCGAGTACATGGACGGAATCTTCGGCGCGGGTTCGTGCTACACGCTTTCCGTCCGTATGTCCGGCGCGATAAAGATAAGCTGAAACATTACACGTTCCGCAGATCGGACGCGCCCGGCGGCATTCGTCGGCTGATCCGGATCGAGACGAAACGCGTCGGTCCGATCGAAAACATAATAAAAAACGGGGAGAGCGGCATACACCGCTCTCCCCGTCTGCACAGTAAGGTTGAAAATTTTATCGGGCGAAGGTCAGACGGAAAGGCAAACGGACGGCTTTGTACGTCCGCCGAAGAAGGCAAAGCAGGGAGGCTCATTTGAGCCTCCCTGCTTTCGTATGAAGGTTTAGTCTGATACGCGAGTCGAAGCGCCGCGGGAATTTACCGCTCCGCATCTTGAACACGCCGAGCGCGTTCGTATGACTGCCGATGCGCGGATCACTGCAAAATTACTCCGTGATATTCTTGTCGAATCCGAATTCCTTCAGTATCTTTCCCGCGATGAGCATCGAGCCGACGGGGCCGGGATGTACACGATCCCACATCAGATATGCTGAGTGACGGTTGGCGAGATACTCGCTGAACACGGGCTGAAGATCGATGCACGGCAGAGAGTATTCCTTTGCGAGACGCTTTACGATCGCGCCGTATTCGTCCATGCGAGCGCGCATCGTGTCGGCTGCATTCGGCTCTATGTAGTACGGCGTGAGAAGAAGTATCTCCGGAACGCTTTCCTTCGCGCTCTCGATCAGCTTTCTCATGTTTGCTTCATATTCCTCCGGGAGCACATGACGGTCGGGGTTGCACGGATAGTCGAACTGTCTCCATACATCGTTTATTCCGATGCATATAACGAGACGGTCGGGCTTGAGCGCCATTACGTCGCGGTCCCAGCGTTCGAGAAGGTCGCGAGTGGTGTTCCCGCTTATCCCGGCATTTATGATGTCGAACATATACTGCGGATAGAATGCGTTCAGCATTGTGTCCACCGCACGGACAAATCCGTTTCCGAGTCCGTTCGGACCGTCTCCGACGGGGTATGCGCGTCCCGCGTCCGTAACGCTGTCTCCCGCAAAAACTATTCTTTCTCTGTCCTTGAGCCTGAGCATTTGCTTTACCTCCGTTTAACGGTTAAATCTGTGCGAGAGCCTGATCTATATCGTCGATTATGTCGCCGACATTTTCAAGACCGACCGAGAAGCGTACCATGCCTGCGTTGATGCCCGCCGCCGCAAGCTGCTCGTCGGTGAGCTGACGGTGGGTTTCGCTTGCGGGATGAAGCACGCAGGTGCGGATGTCCGCGACGTGGACTTCGTTCGACGCAAGCTTCAGCGAATCCATGAACTTCGTTGCACGCTCGCGTCCGCCCGCGATGACGAACGATATAACGCCCGACGCTCCGGAGAGATACTTCTGTGCGAGAGCGTAATTCGCATCGCCCTCAAGACCGGGGTATGTGACGCTTTCGATCTTGTCGGATTCGCTCAGGTGACGCGCCACGCACAGCGCGTTTTCGCAGTACTGCTTCATGCGTACCGCGAGAGTTTCAAGCCCGAGATTGAGAAGGAATGCGGAATGCGCGGCAGGGTATACGCCGAAATCGCGCATGAGCTGCATTCTCGCCTTGAGGATGTACGCGGCTTTTCCGTAGGTGTCGGTGTATGTGATTCCGTGATACGATTCGTCGGGAGTGCAGAGCCCGGGGAAATTGCCCTTCGTCCAGTCGAATTTGCCCGAATCAACGATGACGCCGCCGTTCTGCACGGCGTGACCGTCCATGTATTTGCTCGTCGAATGGATAACGATGTCTGCGCCGAATTCGATCGGACGGCAGAGTATCGGGGTGGCAAAGGTGTTGTCGATGATAAGCGGCAGATTGTGACGGTGTGCGATATTTGCAAAGCGCTCGATATCGAATACGGTGAGCGCGGGGTTTGCGATCGTCTCACCGAAGAACAGCTTCGTGTTCGGCTTTATCGCCGCCTCGATCTCCTCGTCGGTCCAGTCCTGGCTGACATAGATGCATTCAATGCCGAAGCGCTTCAGCGTGAACGAAAAAAGATTGATCGTTCCGCCATAGATCTCGGGGGTCGATATGAGGCTGTCGCCCGCCTCGCAGATGTTGAGTATCGCAAGAAGCGTCGCCGCCTGACCTGACGTCGTACACATCGCGCCGATGCCGCCCTCAAGCGCGGCGATCTTGTCCTCGACCGCCATGACGGTCGGATTTGCGAAGCGCGAATATATCAGGCTCTTTGTGGGATCGTCGAATACCGCCGCGACGTCCGCGGTGGAATCGTATACATAGGTCGTGCTCTGTACTATGGGAAGAACGCGCGGCTCCGAATTCTTCGGCGTGTATCCCGCATGCAGGCATTTTGTCTCGATTTTCTGTTCTGACATGGTAGTTCTCCTTTATGCTTTCACCGCGGCAATGCGCGGCGGATGTTTATTTTATCTGGTTCCAAAGCTTGTAGTACATTCCGCCTCCGGCGAGAAGCGTTTCGTGAGTTCCCGTTTCCTCGATGCCGTCCGCGCCGAGGACAATTATCCTGTCGTAGTTCTTTATCGTGGTCAGACGGTGCGCAATGGTCAGCGTGGTTCGCCCGTGAGCGAGCTTTTCGAGGCTCTCTCCCACGACGATCTCGCTTTCATTGTCGAGTGCGCTCGTTGCCTCGTCGAGAATCAGTATCTTCGGATTCTTGAGAAATACGCGGGAGATCGCAATGCGCTGCTTCTGCCCGCCGGAGAGCTTGACTCCGCGCTCTCCGACATATGTGTCGTATCCGTCGGGAAGATTGCGGATGAATTCGTCCGCTCCCGCAAGGGTCGCCGCCTCGTGTATCTCCTCTTCGGTCGCGTTCACCTTGCCGTAGGCAATGTTCTGCGATACCGAGCCGCTGAAAAGGTATACATCCTGCTGGACTATGCCGATCGCGTCGCGCAGGCTTTTCAGAGTGACGTCGCGGACGTCCTGCCCGTCGATCAGCACCGCTCCGCCCGTGACGTCGAAGAAGCGCGGCACAAGATTGCACAGTGTGGTCTTTCCGCCGCCGGATGAGCCGACGAGCGCCACTCGCTCGCCCGCGCCGATCTTCAGATTGATGTGGCTGAGCACCGGAGTGCTGTCGTCCTCATACTCGAAGCTTACGTCGTGAAATTCAATCTCGCCCTTCGTGACCTCAAGCTCCTTCGCGTCCGGCTTGTCGGTGACCTCAACCGGCGCGTCCATGATCTCGAAGAAACGCTCGATTCCGGTCATGCCGCGCTGGAACTGCTCGGCGAATTCGACGATCCGGCGGATCGTTGCGATAAGGGTCGAAACGTAAAGCACATAAGCTACAAGATCGCCGGGGGTGATACCGCCGTAGATCACGAAAAGTCCGCCGCCGAGAATGACGACAAGATACATAAGTCCGTCGAAAAGGCGGGTCGAAGCCTGAAACAGCGCCATGAATCTGTACGATGTTTTCTTGATCGCTTCAAATTTGTGGTTTCCCCGGGAGAATTTTTCCTCTTCCGCTTTTTCGGAGGAAAATGCCTTTACGACGCGCTCGCCGAGAAGACTGTCCTCGATCTGCGCGTTCAGCTCGCCGATCTGCACGCGCTGACTGCGGAACGCATCGCGCATACGGTGATTGAGCATTCCCGAAACGAAAGCCATAAGCGGCACGCACAGGAAGATCATGACGGTCAGCGGGACATTGTAGGTGCACAGGATTATAAAGCTTACCGTGATCTTAAGGAACGCAATGAAGAATTCCTCGGGGCAGTGGTGCGCAAACTCGGTCACTTCGAAAAGATCGTTCGTTATGCGCCCCATTATCTGACCGATCTTGGTGTTCGAATAATAGTTGTGCCCGAGAAGCTGAAGATGCGAGAAAGCGTCCTCGCGCATCTTCGTTTCTATGTAGACGCCCATTACATGACCCATGTCAGCCATGTAATACTGCGCCGCCGCGTCGATGATGCGCAGCACGAAGTAAAGAAGGGCCATCTTCAGTACAAGCGATACCGTGAGCGACGCAAGATCGGTCGACGCGGTGTTTGTGATCGTCCTCAGAATAAGAGGCAGGACGAGATCGCAAAGACAGGTGAGAGATGCACAGAGCAGATCGATCGCGATCGTTTGTCGGTGCGGCTTCATGTAGGGAAGAAAGCGACGGAGAAGCCCTTTCTTCCGTTTTTTCTGTTTTTCTGATTCCATATTGAAACGCTTCCTCCGCATGCGGAGGTCTCCTTTCGGAAAAACTGTTTTTTCGGACGGCGTGCCGCGTGAATCGGCGCGCCGGGATGATCGGTTCAATCGATCGGTTCGGTCGCCGCAGCAAGGAGCGCGCGGCTTTCTACATATTTTATCACATTTTTTCGGCTCTTCCAAGAGGCGAGGCGAAAAAACGGCAAAAATTTTTGCCGTTTCCTGAGATATTTTCACCCGAAGCCGACCGGGACCCTTCGGACGGCACTGCTGCGACCGTATCGGGATATCATTTTCAGCGTCAAAATCAACCGACTGAAAAAATAATTTTTTTGACGCCGCTGACGGAGCAAAAAAATTCGGAAACAGAGAAAAAAATTCTGAAAAACAGCTCTTATTCGCAAAAAAATCGCTTTGTTAAAAATTTATAAACGGTTTTTTGCAAAAACTGTTGATTATTGTGCGTAAATCGAGTATAATAACAGTAAAAAAATGTGCAGTATATTCCCGGAACGATTCGCAAAGGCGCGCTCCGTCCGGGGATATGCCTTTTGAAGTGCGTTTCGATGCGGTCGGGACGGTGCTTCAAAGAGGTGTGCATGATTTGGACGCACCTTACCGAAAGGTGCCGCACATACGCTGCCTGCGCCATTACGCGAACCCGACAGAACCGGGAAGAGGCGTATCACACCGCTCGGTCTCAGCCGCTCTCGATGCGCTTTGCGCGGATGGGACATATTCGGGCGGTCAAACGGAGGACCGATATGAAATTTTGCGAAATGCCCTATACCAGACCCGATATCGATGAAACTAAGAAAAGCTTCGACAGCCTCACCGAGCGCCTTGCTTCGGCGAAAAGCTATGCGGATGCCAAAGAGGTATTCCTCGAGGAGCAGAAGCTCGAAAAACATATCGACACCCTTGTAAACCTCGTTTCCATACGTCATTCCGTGAATACGCGGGATAAGTTCTACGATGAGGAAAAGAATTTCTGGAACGGAGCAATGCCCGAGCTTCAGGAGTATATGCAGAAGTGGACCGGGGCTATGCTTGCAACACCGTTCCGCGAAGATTTCTCGGCTGAATACGGCGATCTCATGTTCGTGAATGCCGAGATAAGTCTCAAGGCGTTCTCTCCCGAGATAATCCCCGAGCTTCAGCGCGAGAACGAACTCGTTCAGGAGTACGAAAAGCTTCTCGCGTCCGCTCAGATACCGTTTGAAGGCGGAGTTTACACTCTGTCTCAGCTCTCGCCCTTCAAGACCGGCGCGGACGACAAGCGCCGCCTTGCCGCATGGAAGGCGGAGGGTCGGTGGTATAAGGAGCACGGCGGAAAGCTTGACTCGATATACGACGAGCTCGTGCATCTTCGCGACAAGATGGGCAAAAAGCTCGGCTACGGCGGATACACCAAGCTCGGCTACTACCGCATGATGCGCAATTGCTACGGGAAGGACGACGTGGAGAAATTCCGCGCCGCCGTTTGCAAGTACCTCGTTCCCGTCGCGGATAAGATCTACCGCGCACAGGCGCAGCGCCTCGGCAAGAGCTATCCGATGAGCTTTGCCGACAATGCGCTCGAATTCCGCAGCGGAAATCCCCGTCCGGCGGGCAACGCCGACGAGATTCTCGCTCAGGGACTCAAATTTTATACAGATCTTTCGCCCGAGACGGAAAAGTTCTTCCGCGCGATGCTTGACGGCGGACTTATGGACGTTCTTTCGACCGAGGGCAAGGAAGCGGGCGGCTACTGCACCGGAATTCTCGATTACGGAGTGCCGTTCATATTTGCAAACTTTAACGGAACGCAGCACGATGTCGAGGTCATAACCCATGAGGCGGGTCATGCGTTCGCCTGCTACACGAACCGAGACCGCGTCCCGATCGAGAGTATCTGGCCGAGCCTCGAGGCATGCGAGGTTCACTCAATGAGTATGGAATTCTTTGCATGGCGCAATGCCGAAGGATTCTTCGGCTCCGATGCGCGCAAATTCCGCTACAGCCATCTGTCTGGTGCGCTTACATTTATCCCCTACGGAACCATGGTCGATCACTTCCAGCACAAGGTGTATGAGAAGCCGGATATGACGCCGGCTCAGCGCCATGCCGTATGGAAGGAGCTTCTCGGCATCTATATGCCGTGGGTGAAGCTTGACGGCGATATCCCGTTCTACGCCGACGGCGAGGGATGGCAGCGTCAGACACATATTTATGTGAACCCGTTCTATTACATAGATTACTGCCTTGCGCAGACCGTTGCACTTGAATTCTGGAATATGCTTCAGAAGGATCGCGACGACGCATGGAAGCACTACATGGCGTATACCGTTCAGGGCGGAAGCCGCACCTTCACAAAGCTTCTCGAGAATGCGGGACTTGAAAGTCCGTTTGACGAGAACTGCCTGCGCGGCGTCTGCGAGACTGCCTCCGCGTGGCTCGACGATTACGACCTGACGGGTATCTCCTGACATGTCCGACCGCAGGGAAGGACGCGGGAGACGCTCCCGACTCGGAAATTTCCGACAGGGCGCGGACGGAAAATATGTTTACGCCGGTGCGCATTACGTCTGTCGATCCGACCGTCCGTTCGGGCGGTATCTCGCGTATGTCTGGATCGCGTCGGCGATATCCTTTCTGTCGGCGGTCGCCGGCGGATGTATCGGCGTGCCGGGAATGCGCGGATGCGCGTACCTTATAATCCCGTATCTTGTCGAGCTTGCGCTTGCGGGAAGCATCGTGTGGGCATCATTCCGCCTGAGCGAAGGCGGCGCACGTCTGCGCGATTACGAATACCGCAGTGCGGTCGAGTCCGTGCCGAGAAGGTGTATCGCATTTCTTGTGCTTGCCGCAGTCGGCGCACTGTCCGAGACCGTGTACCTGATCCTGTCGGGGAACGAAGGCAGAGTTATATCGGCGATCCTTTTCTTCGTTCTGAAGGCGCTCGAAATACTGTCTGCGCTTGCGCTGAGAGACACTGTTCGGAAAACGCAGTGGGAAAGAGAAGCGCCGCGCAGCCTCTGCTCGGATGACGAATCCCGCACGGAAAAATGAAAATCTGCGATTTTCGCACAAATGCTTCTTGGAAAAGTCCCCGGATGATGAACGGCGGTGCTGCACGCGACCGCTTCGTGATGCGATCGGATCGCATCTCCGCACGTCTCGGATGTCGCGGAAAATCGGCATTCAGATGCCGAGTCCGCCTCGGGCGGACATTGAAAATGTGCCACACGGATAACATCCGTTTAAGCAAAAAAATAAAAAAAGGAGTATGTATCCATGAAAAGAACACTCGCATTGCTTCTTGCTGCAATCATGTGTCTCGGAATGTTCGCCGGCTGCAAAGGCAACGGCGACAAGGATCCCGCAAGCACCGATAACGGTACGGGAACCACGGCACCTGTAGAACAGCGTGAGCAGAATCTTACCCCGTTGGTTGTCGGTTATTCCGCATTCAACGAAAAGTTTTCTCCCTTCTTTGCGGAGAGCGCTTATGACCAGGACGTTATGGAGCTGACCCAGATCGGTCTTCTCGGAAATGACCGTCAGGGCGCTATCATCATGAAAGGCATCGAAGGCGAGACCAGGGAGTACAACGGTCACTCCTATACCTATACCGGTGCATCCGACTGCAAGATCACCGAGAACACCGACGGAACCGTTACATACGCTTTCAAGCTCCGTGAGGGAATGACCTTCTCCGACGGCAAGCCTGTTACCGTTGATGACGTAATCTTCAGCATGTACGTACTTTGCGATCCTACCTACGACGGCAGCTCCACTCTGTTTGCTGTTCCGATCAAGGGCATGGATGAGTACCGTGCAGGTATGACCACTCTTTCGAAGTACTTCCCGATGGTCGGCAGAGACAAGGCTGATCTCTCCATCGTTACCGCTGAGCAGCAGACTGCTTTCTGGAAGGCATTCGACGAGGGTCTCGTTCCCTTCGCTCAGGCTATCGTTGACTACTGTGTAGAAGCCGGTGCCAATGAAGCGGGCGACATTGCCGGTGCAGCAGCTAACTGGGGATTTGACGGTCTCAAGGAAGACGCTACCGTTGAAGACTTCGCAATGGCTATCGGTGAGAAGTACAGCTGGGTATTCTCCGCTATGGAGGCTGAGACCGCAGGCGTAGTTCTCTCCGAGGTTATGGACAAGGAAGTTTATAACAACTATCCTACCACCGCTGTAAAATACGGTGATTCCGCAGCAAGCATTTCCGGTATCGAGAAGCAGGATGACTACAACATGACTGTTACTCTTACCCAGGTTGACGCTACCGCTATCTATCAGCTCGGCGTTACCGTCGCTCCCATGCACTACTACGGCGACGAGGCTCAGTTCGACTATGCGAACAACAAGTTCGGATTCCCGAAGGGCGACCTCAGCGTTGTCCGTGCAAAGACCACCACTCCTATGGGCGCAGGTCCTTACAAGTTTATCAAGTATGAGAACGGTGTTGTTTCCTTCGAGTCCAACGACACTTACTACAAGGGCAGACCCGTTTCCAAGTATATAAACTTCAAAGAGTGCATCTCCGATGACGATAAGCTCAACGGTGTTACCACCGGTACTATCGACATCACCGATCCCGCATTCTCCGGAGATACCGTTGAAGCTGTAGAAAAAGAAAACAGCAACAAGAGCCTCACCGGCGACAAGATCACCACCAGTACCGTTGATAACCTCGGTTACGGTTATCTCGGAATGAGCGCAAACCGCATCAACGTAGCCGGCAAGCCCGGAAGCGATGCTTCCAAGTATCTCCGCAAGGCTCTTGCAACCGTACTCGCGGTTTACCGTGACGTTGCTGTTGAGTCTTACTACGGTGAGAGAGCAAGCGTTATCAACTATCCTATCTCCAACACCTCCTGGGCAGCTCCTCAGCCGACCGATGACGGCTACAAGGTTGCATTCTCCGTTGATGCTGACGGAAAGGATATCTACACCTCCGGCATGACCGCAGAGCAGAAGTACGACGCAGCTCTCAAGGCAGCTCTCGGATTCTTCGAGAAGGCAGGCTACACCGTTACCGACGGTAAGCTTACCGCTGCTCCCGAAGGCGCAAAGCTTGAGTACGAAGTACAGATCCCCGCAGACGGTAAGGGTAACCACCCGTCATTCATGATGCTCACCGAGGCTGAAAAGGCATTCGCTAAGATCGGCATGAAGCTTATCGTCACCGACCTTACCGACTCCAGCCAGCTTTGGACGGACATCGAGGCTGAGAACGTTGATATGTGGTGCGCTGCATGGCAGGCAACTATCGATCCCGATATGTACCAGATCTACTACGCAGACGTTGCAAACAACGGCGCAGCAGCCGGCGGTTCCAACTACATGTACGATATCGCCGACGCAGAGCTTGATAAGCTCGTCATGGACGCTCGCAAGAGCCTCGATCAGAACTACCGCAAGACCGTATACAAGGCTTGCCTCGACATCGTTGTCGATTGGGCAGTTGAAGTACCTGTATACCAGCGTCAGAACGCGATTATCTTCTCGACCGAGCGTGTTGACATCAGCTCCGTTACTCCCGACATCACGACCTTCTACGGCTGGGATGCTGAGATCGAGAACGTACAGGCAAAAGCAAAATAATCATCTCGGATTTATCTGAATCTGATATCTGAGGTAACACCGCACAATTAAAGGCGATTGCCCCGACGGCGCACTCGCACCGTCGGAATTGTGCGGTATTGCCTTAATAGTCGAAAAACGTCCCGGCGGTCGTTTTGACCGCCGGGACGGTATATCGGCTGCATGCCGGGGAGCGCCCTTGCGATGACAAAGACGCTGCCCGGTGTGCAGCGGAAATACAAAGCCGTTGTATACCGGATCGGAGGAAAAGTTTTGCGAAAGTACATTTTAAAACGGATTCTTATTTCAATTGTGATTCTGTTTTTCGTGGGATTCATAATTTATGCGCTTATGCGCTGTCTGCCTACGTCGTATATCGAAAATATGGCACGGCAAAAGTCGATGCAGCCCGGTTCCAAAAGCTATGAGGAATGGATGGAACAGCTCACGGTTACATATCATATGGACAAGGATATTCTCCCCGGATACCTTTCGTGGATCGGTGAGGCGGTGCAGGGACATTTCGGAGACAGCTGGTTCTATACGGTTCCCGTTCTCGAGAAATTCAACGACTGCATATGGCTTTCGTTCGTAATGGGCGCAATATCGCTTGTATTTGAAGTATTGATCGCCATACCGCTCGGCATAGTTGCCGCGACGAAGCAGTACAGCCGGACGGACTATACGATATCGGTCATTGCGCTTGCGGGAATATCGCTGCCGACGTTCTTCTTTGCGTCGCTTCTGAAGCTTCTGTTCAGCGTCAAGCTCGGCTGGTTCGATCTTTTCGGACTTATCGGAAGAGATTACTATCAGCTCAGCACGGCGGGGCAGTTCTTAGACAGAGCGAATCACCTTGTTCTGCCGATAGTAACGCTTGTTGTTGTCAGCGTCGGAAGCCTTATGAGATATACCCGCACGAATATGCTTGAGGTTCTCAGCGCAGACTATATACGCACCGCACGCGCGAAGGGACTTTCCGAGCGCCGTGTCGTGTACCATCACGCCTTCCGCAACACGCTTATTCCGCTTGTAACGATAATCGGCGGAAGCCTTCCCGGACTCTTCTCCGGTGCGCTTATCACCGAGACGCTTTTTGCTATTCCCGGAATCGGCTATATTTCATATCAGGCCATGGTCGGCGGCGACATACCGTTCTCCATGTTCTATATGGTATTCCTGGCGATCCTTACTCTCGCCGGAAACCTGATATCCGATATACTGTACGCAGTGGTCGATCCGCGCGTGCGCATTGCATAGAAGGGGGGACGATGAAATGAGCAACTTTGACGAAAACGAAAAAACGAAATCACAGCTCAGCACGGACAACGCCCCCGAAATCTCGGCGAAGGATCATGCGCAGAAGAAAAAGGACGCCGGAAAGAATACGGACGGCGATGAGTCGAAGTATTCTCTCAATGACGACCGCCGTGTAAAGGTACTCACTCCCGGAATGATGGTTGCGAAGCGATTCTTCCGCAACCGCCTTGCCGTTGTCGGAATGAGCGTGCTTATCTTCATGTTTCTGTTCTCGTTTGTCGGCGGACTTATCTCGCCCTACGGCGAGAAGGAATTCTTCTACCGTGATAAGATCATCCCCAAGGAATTTGCCGCAGTCACGGAGAACGATTCTCTTCGCTACATGGCAAAGGATGCGGAGAAGTTTACCTCGCCGGTTCAGGCGCAGGTAATGCTCGCGCTTATAAACAAGACCGACACCTTTACCTATAAGGAAATAGACTATACCGTTACCACGGAAGGCGCGGACTTCTATTCCGTTTCAAGCGACGGAGAGATCGTCGGCATCGCCTACAAGGATGTTGTATCCTCGTCGGTTCAGGGAGAGACTCTCAGCTTTGATTTTGTATACGCCGCGCTCCGCGCTTATCTCGGAGACAGCGCGGCTGCCGGAACGGTTTCCTTTACTGCGGACGGCAGCGAGTATACCGTTGACGGCGATACGGTAATGAAGGATTCGGCGGAGGTCGCCTATATAAGCCGCTACGTTGTTCAGGCGATCATGCCCGACGTATTCCTCAGCCGCGACTTCAAGGACAAGCTTATCGAGACGATAAAATCAGGCGGAAGCGAATTCGCATACACCGACGAATCACTGATCGTCGATTCCGAAGAGGGTGCTGAAACTCAGGCGGAAGGTGAAGAGCAAAGCCCGATCGCGGCCGACAACACTTCCGATGAAGGAAAAGCAAGTGCGACTGCCGAATATCTGATTGAGAAAAAGGCGAACCATCCCGGCTGGACCGTCCGTCAGGAGCAGGTTTCGCGTCAGTATGACAGCTACTCCTTCCCGAGCAAGACTCACTGGCTCGGCACCGATAAATACGGCATGGATATGCTCACGAGACTTATGTACGGCGGACGTGTATCCCTCCTTATCGGATTCATCGTAGTGTTCATCGAGACCTTCCTCGGAGTAATCATGGGAGGTATCGCCGGATACTTCGGCGGCTGGGTCGATGATATCATCATGCGTCTTGTCGATATCTTCTACTGCATCCCGTCGATGCCCGTCATAATCATCATAGGCGCCGCGATGGATAAGCAGCGCGTCGATCCGACGCTCCGTATAATTTATCTGATGCTCATCCTCGGATTCCTCGGCTGGGCGGGGATCGCGCGTCTTGTGCGCGGTCAGATACTCTCGCTCCGCGAGCAGGAATTCATGACTGCGACCGAAGCCTGCGGCATCAGCGTAAAGAACCGTATCTTCAAGCATCTTATCCCCAACGTAATTCCGCAGCTTATCGTCAACTGCACGATGGGTCTCGGCTCCATCATTATTACTGAGGCGACGCTGAGCTTTCTCGGACTCGGCGTTAAGTTCCCGTTTGCATCGTGGGGTAACATAATCAACGACTGCCTTAACACCCATGTTCTTACGACCTATTGGTTCGTATGGATCCCGGCAGGCATGCTGCTCCTTCTTACGGTGCTTGCGTTCAACCTCGTGGGCGACGGTCTGCGCGATGCGTTCGACCCGCGCATGAAGCGATAATAAGGGGGAAAGAAAGATGTCAAAGAAAGTAAATGACGGCTACCTTTCCGCCAAGGAATCGCGCCGCATATCAAGAGAAAACCGAAAGATAACAAACGCGCTCGAAAAGAAGCACAAGCGCCGCAACGTCCCGGAGAGCGAATACCTCACCGAGATGCACGATAAGAACAACGTGCTTGAGATAGAAAATCTTCATACCTACTTCTTTACCGACGTCGGAACTGTCCGCTCGGTAGACGGAATCACATTCGAAGTGCCGATCGGAAAGACGGTCGGCATCGTCGGAGAGTCCGGCTGCGGAAAATCCGTAACGAGCCTGTCGATCATGCAGCTTCTGCAGCGTCCTCAGGGACAGATCGTTGACGGCGAGATCCGCCTCAACCTCGGCGACAAGGCATATGATGTAACCAAGGCTCCGAATGAGGTAATGCAGCACCTCCGCGGAAACTTTGTATCCATGATCTTTCAGGAGCCTATGACCGCGCTCAATCCCGTGTTCCGTATCGGAGCGCAGGTTGATGAGGTTATCAAGCTCCACGACAGCGAAGGACTGAAGCCCGAGGAAATAAAGTCCCGCACGATCAAGCTGCTTGAAACGGTCGGAATTGCAAACAGCGAGGGCGTTTACAAGATGTTCCCGCATGAGCTGTCCGGCGGTATGCGTCAGAGAGTCATGATCGCAATGGCGCTTGCATGTGAGCCCCGTGTTATAATCGCGGATGAGCCCACGACGGCGCTCGACGTTACGATACAGGCTCAGATACTCGACCTTCTGCGCAGCCTCAAGGACAAGATCGACTCGTCGATCATGTTTATCACGCATGACCTCGGAGTTATCGCCGAAATGGCGGACTACGTTGTTGTCATGTACGCGGGACGCATCGTCGAGCAGGGTACGGCGGAGGAGATATTCGTTCATCCGGCACACCCCTATACGATCGGACTTATGGCTTCAAAGCCCGTCGTCGGCAAGCAGGTGGATAAGCTTTACTCCATCCCCGGCAAGGTCCCGAATCCGATCAACATGCCGAACTACTGCTATTTCAAGGATCGCTGCGAAATGTGTGTGAACGGCTGCGACGGCGCGTATCCGGAGCAGATACAGATCAGCCCCACCCATAAGGTGAGCTGCTACCGCTACTATGAGGAAAATCTGAGAAAGGAGGGTGAATGATATGCCGATTTGGAAGGCAGGAGAGAACGAGGAACAGCGCGCAGAGGAAGAAGTGAGCGAGATCCGCGAGGAAGCCGAGGAGTTCGCAGACGGCGAAAAGCAGGCAGAGGATGTCAAAAAGTCGAAAAAAACTAAGAAAACAGATATCATCACAGACGATTTCACCCCCGTTGAGTACGATCCTCAGTATATCCTTCAGGTAAATCACCTTAAGAAATATTTCCCGATAAAGAGCGGAATGATCGCCCACACCGTCGGATATGTCAAAGCGGTTGACGGCGTAACGTTCAATCTGAAGCGCGGAACCACGATGGGTCTCGTCGGAGAATCCGGATGCGGAAAAACTACAACCGGACGCGCGATACTCCGTCTCTATAACACAAAGACATCGGGTCAGGTTCTCTTCAACGGCAAGGAGGTCTATGACTTCTCCGCCGCCGAGATGAGAAAGATGCGCACGAAAATGCAGATCATCTTTCAGGATCCGTTTTCGTCGCTCCAGCCCCGTATGCCCGTCGGTGAGATAATCGGCGAGGCGGTGCGCGAGCACAACCTCGTCCCGAAGGAAGAGTTCGACGATTATATCAATCAGGTCATGGACAACTGCGGACTGCAGCCGTTCCATAAGGATCGCTATCCCCACGAGTTTTCCGGCGGTCAGCGTCAGCGTATATGCATTGCGCGCGCAATGGCGCTCAATCCCGAATTCATCGTGTGCGACGAGCCGGTATCCGCGCTCGACGTGTCGATACAGGCGCAGATAATAAACCTGCTCAAGGATATACAGGAGAAATATAAGCTTACCTATCTTTTTATAAGCCACGATCTCTCGGTCGTCGAGCATATATCGGATACGGTCGGCGTTATGTACCTCGGCAACCTTGTCGAATACGGTTCAACGGAGGATATCTTCCGCAATCCGCTCCATCCGTATACGAAGGCGCTCTTCTCGGCAATCCCGATCCCCGATCCGACGGTAAAGATGAACCGTATAGTGCTCGAGGGAACCATTCCTTCACCGGCTAATCCGCCCAAGGGATGCAAATTCAATACAAGATGCGCAAACTGCATGGAATGCTGCCGCACCGAGGTTCCGGTACAGCGAGAGATCGAGCCGGGACACTTCGTCGCGTGCCATCTGTACGATAAATGAAGAGGGATCGTTTGCCGGAGGACGACGACGGACGCACCGTCGCGGATATGAGCGGAGTGGGGGATCAGCCGTCGCTGTTTATCCCGCGCGGACGGGGCGGACGGCGAAGCCTTTCCGACGATCCGTCGGAAAACTCGGGCGAAAACGTCCCGAAGCTCACACGCGAAGAAAAAAGAACGGTTATCGGCGCGGCTCTGCGTGCGGGACTTTTGATCGCGCTTGTGTTTATTGCCGCCGGAGCATTGCTGATTCTGCTGCTTCAGCTTATCTGGAATCACTGACCGTCGAAGGGGCTTTGACAAGATGTTTTTCGTTTTGTCAAAGCCCTGTTTGTTTCGGAGGCGGCAGACTTACAACGAAAGAAGGAATAGAATGAAAAACGCAAATGAAAGAAAAAAGATCGTAAAAGAGCTTCTCGACCTGACGGACAGGGAATTTACCGATGAGGAGCTCATACATGAGCTTATATCAACAAAGGTTACGAAGAATTCGGAGCAGCGGGAGAAGCTTTCCCTCGGACAGCGCGCATCCGATGCGGTTGCGAAATTTGCGGGAAGCTGGGCGTTCATCTTCAGCTTCATCGCGGTTATGGTGATCTGGATGGTGCTTAATGTGATCCTTGCCTCACGGGCGTTCGACGCATATCCGTTTATACTTCTGAATCTTGTGCTGTCGTGTATTGCCGCGGTGCAGGCTCCTCTTATTATGATGAGCCAGAATCGGCAGGAGGCGAAGGACAGGGAACGCGCCGAAAACGATTATAAAGTGAATCTCAAAAGCGAGCTCATCGTTGACGATCTTCACAAGAAGCTCGATCTCGTTCTCGAGAATCAGAAGAAGATCACCCGTATGCTCGGTCGGTATTGTGCCGACCTGACACAGGCGGAGAAAACGGAAATTACATCGGATGCAAATGATGCGGAGAAACCGAAGAAATAAAGCGGACTGCAGATAGAACCGGGACGGAGATGTTTTGAAAGCTGTCGGGCATAGTTAAAATAACAAATAATAAATCACCGGAGCAAGCAAAAATATTTAATCAAAATATTGACAGGACAAAAATGCTGTGATATAATTAAAATGCAAAGGTAATCGAAAAGATTATGCCGACGGAGAGTCACGGCGGCGGAGCGATATCGGAAATAAAAATCACGGGAGGCGTAGTATGACAAAAAAGACAGTCGTAATTTCGGCAACGGTTTTAGCACTCGGCGCGCTTCTTGCGGTAGGGGTGATTTCACTGACTGACGGTGCGGGACATGATCATTCAATTTCCTTCAAAAGCGGATGCATCCGCAGAGACGATATCGAAGAGAAAATCGTTCTGAAAAATCCCGCCGCGCCGGATGACAGCGAAACCCTCAACGTAACTTATGACAAATCGCTTGAGGGCGGAGACGGATATTCCGACGTATATACAGACGGCGACGGAAACGAGTATGTTTTCAAGGACGGAAAGCTGAGCGGATATCACAGCTCCGACATGAGGGGGGCGAGTGATCTTGCCGACTGCGCCGGGATCAGCGCCGAGGAGGCGTGCAATATTGCCGTCAAAGCGTTTGAATCGTTCGGAATAGATATGTCCGATCTCAAGCTGAAAAAGGTGCAGGACCGTGCGGATTCCGGTTTTTACGATATTTGTTTTCTTCGCACGGTCGGCGGATTTTATGTAAACGAAGGCGTGACCGCCGATATCTCCTACGACGGGAAGATTGTTTCCTATTCTTCGAGCCTTCTCGGCAAATTCAACTCCCTCACTCCCGATATGCTTTCCGGAATAACGGAGGAATGCCTCAAAGCTTATGCGCGCTCGCAGGCGCTCGAAGTTTACGGCGACGGTATAACGGAGCTTGATCTTGAAAGCTATACCGTGTACGCCGACCGCGACGGAAGGTATTATATACTTCTGGCGGTCGAGATCGGCGTTGACGGGGACAAAGCTTTTGCCGACGATTTCAAATATTATCTCGATTGATCGTAAAGAGCCGGCTTTGCCGGCTCTTTTTACGATCGAAAAAATTTTCAAAAAAGCTATTGACAAAGCGGATGTTCGGTGATATAATTTGGTCAATCGAATAAGAAAAGGCTGTGACGAAGACGGTTTAAGCCCGATTTTTCAGAGAGCGGACGTTTGGTGCGAGTCCGTATTGAAAGCTTAGCAAGCCCATCCCTTCCGAGCCGAAGTCCCGAACACCCGCCATCGGGTAAGTAAAGGCTTCCGTATTGCTGCGTAAAAGCACAGGACTTGTTTGAGTCCGTGAGCGGCGTCCGGTTTTTCGGCGCAATTTGAGTGGTACCACGGGTCGCGTTTATGCTATCCGCCTCAAGAGAATCTTGAGGCGGATTTTTGTTTTCTGTTCGATTGGAAAATGAGAAAAGGAGATTTTGAAGATGGAGAAGAATCCCGTAAACATGCTCGCTGAGGTAAGTCAGCGTATCCGTGAAATGAGAGAGGTCAGCGGAATATCCGTTGACGAGATGGCGCTCAAAACCGAGGTGTCGGTCGAGCAGTATCTGACCTACGAAAAAGGTGAAGCGGATCTTCCGTTTACCTTTATCCACAAATGTTCACTTGCCTTCGGAATAGAAATGACCGAGCTTCTCGAGGGCTCCGGAGCGAGACTTTCCTCCTACACCGTCACGAGACGCGGAGGCGGTGCGGAGACCGCGAAGGAGGACGGGATCGAGATACGGAATCTTGCGCCGATGTTCCGTTCGAAGCTTGCCGAGCCGTACTTCGTAACATATGAGTATTCCGCAAAGCAGCAGACCGAGCCCATCCACATGACGAAGCACTCCGGACAGGAATTCGACCTCATCCTTTCGGGAAAGCTTAAGGTTCAGGTCGGCGAGCACACCGAGGTGCTTTCCGAGGGCGATTCAATATACTACAACAGCTCCACCCCGCACGGAATGATCGCAATCGACGGAGAGGCATGCCAATTTCTCGCGGTCGTAATGAGCGGCGAGGACAAGCCCGGCGAGCAGGAGATATCGCAGACGATATCCTCGGCGGGACGGCGCGAAAAGCTTGTTGCGGAGGATTTCGTAAAGACCGTCGAAAACGAAAACGGTGCGCCCGAGTCGGTCGAATTCGTAAACGCAGACCGCTTCAACTTTGCCTTTGATATCGTGGACGCGCTCGCGGCGAAGAACCCCGACGGACTTGCGATGCTCCACCTCGATCACCTGAAAAACGAACGCCGCTTCACCTTCGCGGATATGAAGCGCGCATCGTCCCAGTGCGCGAATTACTTCACCTCGCTCGGCATCAAGCGCGGCGACAAGGTAATGCTTGTGCTGAAGCGTCACTATCAGTTCTGGTTCTCGATCCTCGGACTTCACAAGCTCGGCGCGGTCGTTATACCCGCGACGAACCTCCTGAAGGAGCACGATTTCGAGTACCGCTTCAACGCGGCTGAGGTTTCGGCAATAATCTGCGCCGACGACGGAGACCTTGCCGACGAGATCGACCGCGCCTGCGAGCGCTGCCCCGGCGTGCGCGCAAAGGTTCTTGCCGGAGGTCGGAGAGATGGCTGGCACGATTTCGACAGCGAGTACAAGCTCTTCTCCGGAAAGTACGAGCGGACGGAGGATTCCCCCTGCGGAGACGATCCGATGCTCATGTTCTTCACCTCGGGTACGACAGGCTACCCGAAGATCGCCGAGCACACCTACAAATACCCGCTCGGACATTTCGTTACCGCGAAATATTGGCACTGCGTCGAGGCGGGCAAGCTTCACTTCACGATATCCGATACCGGATGGGGCAAGGCGCTCTGGGGCAAGCTCTACGGTCAGTGGATGTGCGAGGGCTCGGTTTTCACCTACGATTTCGACCGCTTCCACGCGGCGGATATACTTCCCCTCTTCAAGAAATACGGCATAACGACCTTCTGCGCGCCGCCCACGATGTACCGCATGATGATAAAGGAAGACCTCACGAAGTACGATCTCTCCTCGGTCCACAAGGCGACGACCGCAGGAGAAGCGCTTAACCCCGAAGTGTTCCGCCAGATCGAGGCGATGACCGGGCTCCGCGTAATGGAGGGCTTCGGACAGACCGAGACTACGCTGACGATAGCGAACCTCACCGGAAACAGCTACAAGCTCGGCTCGATGGGCAAGCCCACGCCCGCTTACGATATCGCGCTTGTCGATCCCGAAGGAAACCCCGTTCCGCTCGGCGAGACGGGCGAGGTCGTTGTCCGCACAGATCGGAATATCCCCTGCGGACTCTTCTCCGGATATTATAAAGATGAAGAAAAGACGCGCGAGGTTTGGCACGACGGCATGTACCACACGGGCGATCTTGCGTGGATGGATGAGGACGGATTCTTCTGGTACGTCGGACGCGCGGACGATGTCATCAAGTCGTCCGGCTACCGCATCGGACCGTTCGAGATCGAAAGCGTCATAATGGAGCTTCCGTATGTGCTTGAATGCGGCGTGTCCGCCGCGCCCGACGAGGTCCGCGGACAGGTGGTCAAGGCAAGCATCGTTCTGACGAAGGGCAGCGAGGGCACCGAAGAGCTCAAGAAGGAGATACAGGAGTACGTCAAGACGAACACAGCACCGTACAAGTACCCCCGTATAGTAGAATTCAGAACCGAGCTTCCCAAGACCATAAGCGGAAAGATTCAGAGAAACAAGCTTTGATCCGTTTTCCCGCCGCGCAGCGCCGAGGATGCGCGATGAAGCATAAATTTCCGAAAAACAGTTGACAAACGGAAACATACATGATAGAATAATCTAAACGAAAAGACGTTGACGGAGAGGATAGGGCGCGAGCTTTTTCAGAGAGCCGGCGGCAGGTGAAAGTCGGTAAAGCGATTCCCGTATCTGTAGCTCCCGAGTCGGAAGGAAGAAAGCCTATGAGGCAAGTAGAACCTTCCCGTGACTGCTGCGTTAATGCATAGGGCTTTGCTGAGTCCGAAGAGAGGCGTCCTAAAGGCGCAATTTGAGTGGTACCGCGGGTAATGCTTTTGCAGCTCGTCTCAAAGATTATTCTATCTTTGGGGCGGGCTTTCGTTTTTCCGCCCCGTGAAAGGAAAAGCTTTTTCCGGGCTCGGCGGAGCACACCGATGCGGACGACCGGCAGCGGAAAGGGCAGAGAACACTTATGGAACATATGAACGGACTTGATTCCAAGATTATGGAGATGGCGTCGCGTATACGCGAACTGAGGGAGATCGTCGGAATGAGCGTCGCCGAGATGGCAAAGCGGACCGACGTTTCCGAGGATGAGTACAGGGAATGTGAATCCGGTACGCACGATCTGACGTTTGCGTTTATCTACCGCGCAGCATCCGCACTCGGCGTGGATGTTACCGATATAATCGAGGGCTCCAGCCCGAAGCTGCGCTCCTATACGGTAACGCGGCGCGGTCAGGGACAGCGTATCGAGAAGGCGCACGGAATGGTGTACTACAACCTTGCGCCCTCGTTCCGCCGCAGGATCGCGGAGCCGCTCTACGTCACCTGCGCATACGACGCGACGGCGGAGACAAAGCCGATCGAGCTTACGACCCACACCGGACAGGAATGCGACATTGTCGTGTCGGGACAGCTCAAGGTGCAGGTCGGCGAGCATTCCGAGATCCTTTCCGAAGGTGATTCGATCTATTACGACAGCTCCACGCCTCACGGAATGATCGCGGTGAACGGACGGGACTGCGTGTTTTACGCGATAGTTCTCAATCCGACCGACGAGAGCAAGGTCGTATCCGACCGTATCGGAGAGGTTCTCGAGACCGCTCCCAAGAAAGCGGACGCGGAGGAGAGAGTTTACTCGAAGTTCGCCGATCTCGAGGAAACGCCGGAGGGCGTGCTCAAGTCGGTGTCGTTTAAAAACGAGGACAAATTCAACTTTGCGTTTGACGTTGTTGACGAGCTCGGACGCACGAAGGGCGACAAGACCGCGATGCTCCACATCAGCCGCGACGGCACGGAGCGCCGCTTCACCTTTGCGGATATCAAGCGTGCGTCCTCGCAGTGCGCGAATTACTTCAAATCGCTCGGCATCAAGCGCGGCGACCGCGTCATGCTCGTGCTGAAGCGTCATTATCAGTTCTGGTTTGCGATAAACGGGCTTCACAAGCTCGGTGCGATAGCGATACTTGCAAGCAACCAGCTCAAGGATCACGATTTCGAGTACCGCTTCAACGCGGCGGGAATATCAGCGATCCTCTGCACCGCCGACGGTGATGTCGCCGACGAGGCGGAAAAGGCGATTGCGGCGACCGATACCGTGAAAACGAAGATCATCGTGAACGGCGAGAGGGAGGGCTGGCACAGCTTCAACGAGGAATACTCCCTCTTTTCCGGAAAGTTCGAGCGGACGGAGGATTCGCCCTGCGGAAACGATCCGATGCTCATGTTCTTCACCTCGGGCACGACCGGATATCCGAAGATTGCCGTGCACAATTACAAGTACCCGCTCGGCCACCTTATCACCGCGAAGTATTGGCACTGCGTGAATCCCGACGGACTTCACCTCACGATATCCGATACCGGATGGGCGAAGGCGATGTGGGGCAAGCTCTACGGTCAGTGGCTCTGCGAGGCGGGACTCTTCGTATACGATTTCGACCGCTTCCACGCGGCTGATATACTCCCGATGTTCAAGAAGTACGGCATTACGACCTTCTGCGCACCGCCCACGATGTACCGCATGATGATAAAGGAGGATCTCACAAAGTACGATCTTTCTTCTGTCGAGCGTGCGACGATCGCGGGAGAGGCGCTCAATCCCGAGGTGTTCAATCAGCTTGAAAAGCTTACGGGGCTGAAGGTCATGGAGGGCTTCGGACAGAGCGAAACGACGCTTGTCATCGGAAACCTTGTCGGATCGCCTCACAAGCTCGGATCGATGGGCAAGCCCACGCCGCTTTACGATGTCCGTCTCCTTGATCCCGACGGAAACGAGGTCCCCACGGGCGAAATCGGCGAGATCGCCATCCGCACTGCGGACGGCGCGCCCTGCGGACTGTTTACCGAATACTACCTTGCACCCGATAAGACCGCCGAGGTCCGGCACGACGGATATTACCGCTGCGGCGACCTTGCGTGGAAGGATGAGGACGGCTTCTTCTGGTATGTCAGCCGCGCCGACGACGTAATCAAATCCTCCGGCTACCGCATCGGACCGTTCGAGATCGAAAGCGTCATAATGGAGCTTCCGTATGTGCTTGAATGCGGCGTGTCCGCCGCTCCCGACGAGGTTCGCGGGCAGGTCGTCAAGGCGAGCATCGTTCTGACGAAGGGCACCGAAGCGACGGAGGAGCTCAAGAAGGAAATTCAGCTTTATGTAAAGGAGCACACCGCTCCGTACAAATATCCGCGTATCGTGGAATTCAAGAAGGAGCTTCCGAAGACCACGAGCGGAAAGATACAGAGAAACAAATTATGAAAACCAAACGTGTAACGCTTTTTGCCGGTCATTACGGCAGCGGCAAGACGAATGTCGCGGTGAATTACGCAATGTATCTGCGCAGTCTGTTCGACAAGGTGCTGATCGCCGATCTTGATGTGGTGAATCCGTACTTTCGCACGAAGGACAGCGCAGAGGAGCTTGCGGCGGCGGGGATACACCTGATATCGCCCGAGTTTGCGAACACCAACGTCGATCTTCCGGCGCTGCCGACCGAAATGTACGCGATCGTTGACCGCACGGATTATCATGCGGTGGTCGATGTCGGCGGAGACGACAGCGGCGCGGTCGCGCTCGGAAGATACGTCCCGGGGATACTTGAAGAGAACGACTACGAAATGCTGTTCGTGTGCAACCGATTCCGCCCCCTCACGAAAACCCCCGCCGATGCGCTCGGCGTAATGCGCGAGATCGAGGCGGCGTGCGGAATTCCGTTTACGGCGATCGCGGACAATTCAAACCTCGGAGACGAAACCACGGCGAAAGATATCGAATCGTCCGCAGAGTATGTATCCGAGCTCAGCGCCCTTTGCGGACTCGATGTTAAATTCGTTTCCGCAAGGCACGATATCGCCCCGGATGTGCGGGGAAGGGCGGCGGAGGTCTTTCCGCTCCGGCTTCAGAAAAAATACTATGATATAAAGGAAGGATAAACAATGACAAAGCTTACGTTCCGTACCGATTCCTGCAAGGGCTGCGGGCTGTGCGTCGGGGTCTGCCCGAAGAAGCTGCTTGAACTTGCAAAAGACGTGATAAACAAAAAGGGACATCATCCCGTCCGTATCACCGATCAGTCCGCCTGTATCGGCTGCGCTTTCTGCGCTACGATGTGTCCGGACTGCATAATCACCGTAGAGAAAGACTGAGAAAGCGAGGATCGATATAATGGCAGAAAAGGTTCTTATGAAGGGTAACGAGGCTATTGCGGAGGCCGCTATACAGGCAGGCTGCCGTCATTATTTCGGATACCCGATAACCCCTCAGACGGAGATCGCCGCATATATGGCGAAGCGTATGCCCAAGATCGGCGGCACATTCCTTCAGGCGGAGTCCGAGATCGCCGCGATAAACATGGTAATCGGCGCCGCCTCTGCAGGCGTGCGCGTAATGACCTCCTCGTCAAGCCCCGGAATCTCGCTTAAGTGCGAGGGACTTTCCTACATGGCGGGCTGCGATCTTCCCGCGCTCGTCGTCAACGTACAGCGCGGAGGCCCCGGGCTCGGCGGCATACAGCCCTCGCAGTCGGATTATTTCCAGGCTACGCGCGGCAGCGGACACGGCGATTTCCGCATGATAGTCCTTGCTCCCGCGTCCGTTCAGGAGATGGCGTCGCTCACCGTCCGCGCGTTTGATCTCGCGGATACATACCGCATGACGTCGATGATACTTGCCGACGGCACGATGGGTCAGATGATGGAGCCTGTCGAGCTCAATGTCGGCGAGGTCGCAAAGCATGAGAAGCCGTGGGCGGCGACCGGAACCGGAATGAAGCGTCCGCACAATATCATAAATTCGCTTTCCCTCGTTGCCGAGGAGCTTGAAGCGCTCAACTTCAAGAGATACGAAAAGTACAAGACGGTCGCCGAAAACGAGACGATGTACGAGGAATTCATGATGGAGGATGCCGACATCTGCGTCGTCGCCTTCGGAATTGCCGCCCGCGTCTCGAAGAATGCGGTTATCGCGGCACGCGAGCAGGGAATCAAGGTCGGCATGATCCGTCCGATCACGCTGTGGCCGTTCCCGAACGCGCCTATCGCGGCGGCAGCGTCGAAGGTCAAAGCTTTCCTGTCCGTCGAGCTTTCCATGGGACAGATGATCGAGGATGTGCGCCTTGCCTCGGCGTGCAGCCGTCCGGTATACCTCTGCAACCGCGCGGGCGGTATGATCCCGTCGTCGGAAGAGGTTGAGGCAAAACTGAAGGAAATCAACGGAGGACTCAACTGATGGTAGTATTCGATAAACCTCACGCACTTACCGATGCACCGCTGCATTATTGCCCCGGCTGCACTCACGGTATAATACACCGCCTCGTCGCCGAAGCGATTGACGAGCTCGGCATAGAGGGACGCACCGTCGGAGTAGCCTCCGTCGGATGCTCCGTAATGGCGTACAACTATTTCGCCTGCGACATGATCCAGGCGGCGCACGGACGCGCTCCGGCTGTCGCAACGGGAGCGAAGCGCGCAAATCCGGACAATATAGTGTTTACATATCAGGGCGACGGCGATCTTGCCGCTATCGGAACCGCCGAGACCGTTCACTCCGCGGCGCGCGGTGAGAATATAACCATAATATTCGTGAACAACGCGATCTACGGAATGACCGGCGGTCAGATGGCTCCGACATCTCTCCCCGGTCAGGTCACTCAGACTTCCCCCTACGGACGTGACGTAAAGGTTGCGGGATACCCGGTCAAGGTATGCGAGATGCTTTCTCAGCTTGACGGCGCAACGTATCTCGAAAGAGTTGCGGTGAACAACGTGAAGAACGTAAAGAACGCAAAGCGTGCGATCAAAAAGGCGTTTGAAAATCAGGTGAACGGACTCGGCTTCTCCCTTGTCGAGGTAATCTCGACCTGTCCGACCAACTGGGGCAAAACTCCCGAAGCGGCGCTCGAATGGGTAGAGGAAAAGATGATTCCGTATTATCCGCTCGGCGTGTACAAGGACATCACGGCGGAGCGCTCAGCCGCAAAGGAGGGAAAATAAATGAAAACTTCACAGATCCTCATCGCGGGATTCGGCGGACAGGGCGTCCTGTTCGCGGGTAAATTCCTTGCATACAAGGGACTTTGCGAGGATCGCCAGGTCAGCTGGCTTCCATCCTACGGTCCCGAGATGCGCGGCGGTACGGCAAACTGCTCCGTCACCGTTTCCGATTCCCCGATCGGCTCGCCGATCATCTCCCATCCCGATATCCTAATTGCGATGAACCTTCCTTCGCTCGATAAGTATGAGGACAGCGTAAAGCCGGGCGGACAGATCTATATCGACTCGACTCTCATCGAGAGAAAGGTAAACCGCACCGATGTGAGCGCTTTCTATATCCCCGCGACGCAGATGGCGTCCGATTCCGGGCTCACGACCCTTGCAAATATGATAATCATGGGCAAGGTGCTCCGCGAAGGCGGCGCGGTATCGTATGAGGGACTCGGCGACGCGCTGAAGAAGGTTGTTTCGGCAAAGCACGCCGACCTTTACGATGCCAACATGAAAGCGATCGAAATGGGGTATAATTTTTGAAGATGCGCCCGACCGACGGACGCACGAAATCAACGAAAGGTAAGGATTTTGTCATGGATATAGCTATCACGAAAACTCAAACGCCGAAGGAAAAGCCGGATCAGAAGAATCTCGGCTTCGGACATATTTTCAGCGATCATATGTTTATCATGGACTATGATAAGCAAAACGGCTGGCACGATGCGCGCATCGTACCCTACGGAAATCTCAGCCTCGATCCCGCAAGCACCGTGTTCCACTACGGAGCCGAGATATTCGAAGGGCTCAAGGCGTACCGCAGACCCGACGGGGAGATCCAAATGTTCCGCCCCGTCGAGAACATACGCAGAATGAACAATTCGGCGGAGCGCCTCTGCCTGCCCCAGCTTGACGAGGAGTTTGCGCTTAAGGCGCTCAATACCCTCGTGAACCTCGACCGCGATTGGGTACCCTCCGAGCCGGGCACGTCGCTCTATATCCGTCCGTTCATGTTCGGAAACGATCCGCACCTCGGCGTTCATGCGGTAGATCATGCGAAATTCGTTATAATCACAGGACCTGTCGGAAGCTACTACAAGGAGGGCATCAACCCCGTCCGTATAATGATCGAGACGCAGGATGTCCGCGCCGTCCGCGGCGGTACCGGATACGCAAAGTGCGGAGGCAACTATGCGGCATCGCTCCGCGCGGGCGAGAAAGCGGAGGAGAAGGGATATTCTCAGGTGCTCTGGCTCGACGGCGTTGAGCGCAAGTATATCGAAGAGGTCGGCGCGATGAACGTCATGTTCAAGATCGGCGACGAGGTTGTAACTCCCGCCCTGACCGGATCGGTTCTCCCCGGAATCACACGCAAGTCGTGCGTTGAGATACTGAAGAGTAAGGGCATGAAGGTTTCCGAGCGGCTTCTCTCCGTCGACGAGCTTCTCGGCGCGGCGAAGGACGGCACTCTCGTTGAAGCGTGGGGCTGCGGAACCGCGGCGGTCGTTTCCCCGATCAGCCACCTTGAATACAAGGGCGTGGTTTACGAGATCGGCGACTGCGGAATCGGCAGGATCACGAAGGAGCTTTACGATATCCTCACCGGAATACAGTGGGGCAAGACCGAGGATCCCTTCGGCTGGACGTATCCCGTAAAATAAAATATGATCATACACCGCCGCGGAGCGCCTGCGCTTCACGGCGGTGATTTTTTGCGCGGAGATATCCGCCTATTTAGCGGCGGCGGAGGCTCGGTAATGTGCAATTTAAACAAACCGTTAAATAAATATTGACAGTTTTCGATGGATGTGGTATTATATCATACAGACGGGTGACACGGAAAACGGTTTTCGCACTCCGTCGGGGATTGCGCGCGCCCGAACCTGCGCGGTTCGAATTTGCCCCGTAAACGAGGAAACAAGATGAAAAGATATATTCCGGCGCTGCTCGCCGCTTTGATATGCACAGGCGCGGTATCGTGCGCATTCCGCACGGATAATACGGGTGCGGTGTCCGACACCGCCGCGGCGACGGAGGCAGAGCCTTACTCCTCCGGAACCGAAACTGCCGAAGAAGAGAAAAATACCGCCGACACGGTTTCAGCTCTTGCGGTCGGGGACTTTATGCTTCCTCTCGATGAGTTTTCGTGGGAGCGGGAATTCCCGGCGGAGATCGTCATGCTCCATTTTACGAGCGCGGTCGTGAAGAATCCCGCCGATCCGTACAATACGGAGGAGATACGCTCGATCTTTGCCGAAAGCGGTGTCAGCATAAATTACATAATCGAAAGGGACGGAACCGTTCGCTGCTTTATTCCCGAGAATCGCGCAGCGTGGCACGCCGGACGCGGTGAGTGGGGAGACGCGAAGTACACGAATGCGATGAACAAGTATTCGATCGGTATAGAGATCGAGGCGATCGGCTCGCAAAACGACATGCTCCGGTACATGACGGCGGAGGAATACGCTGCGCTCGACCGCACGCTGATCGGGTTTACCGACGCGCAGTATACGGCTCTTTCGGCGCTGCTTGACGACATTTGCACGCGAAACTCGATTCCGAAGAACAGGTCGCACGTCATAGGTCACGACGAGTACAATCCCGCGAAAAACGATCCCGGCGAGCTGTTCGACTGGTCGAGGATCGGCATCTCCGGCTGACGTTTATTTCGGGGATTGAACAGTTATCGTTTTTCCTGATATTTTCGTATTTTTTCGCTTGAAAGACGGATCTTCAATATATTTTATGGCGCTTTGAAAAAGCTATTGACAATTGCCCCGCAAAGTGATAGAATCCTTTGAGAATTTTTGATAAGAATAAGAATATCATTATAAGCGGGGCATGGGACGGAGAGTTTTCTCCGTGCCTCGACGGAAAGGAAGCTTCCGGCGGAAGCTATGGTGAATACATGAAAATAATCGTTGCGGGCTGCGGAAAGATAGGCACGGCGATCCTCGAAAGCCTTGTCGCAGAGGGTCAAGACGTCGTCGCAATAGACGACAATGCGGACGTCATAACCGAAATAACGAATATATACGATGTCATGGGAGTTTGCGGAAACAGCGCGGACTGCGAGACCCTTGACGAGGCGGGCGTCGAATCCGCACAGCTTTTTGTCGCCGCGGCGGGTTCCGACGAAATGAATATGCTGAGCTGCTTTATCGCAAAGAAGATGGGGGCGGAGAACACGATCGCCCGTATCAGAAATCCGGAGTATAACGACCGAAGTCTCGGATTTATGCGTCAGCAGCTCGAGCTTTCGATGTCGATAAATCCCGAACTGCTCTGCGCGCAGGAGATGTTCAACATACTGAAGCTTCCCTCGGCGGTGAAGATCGAGAACTTCTCGCGCCGCAATCTCGAAATGATCGAGATCAAGCTCGGTCCCGATTCCGAGCTTGACGGAATGAAGCTTAACAAGCTGCGCGATAAATACAAGATCAGCTTTCTTGTGTGTGCCGTTCAGCGCGGCGACGAGATGTACATCCCCGACGGAAATTTTGAACTGAAATGCGGAGACAAGGTCGGGCTTACGGCAACGCCCGCGGATATACAGAAGCTTTTGAAAGCCATCGGAGTGCTTCGCCGCCAGGCTGAAAACGTCATGATAATGGGAGGAAGCCGCACGGCGTACTATCTTGCGAAGATGCTTTCCAACATAGGAATATCCGTGAAGATCGTCGAGCAGGATCCGAAAAGATGCGTCGAGCTTGCAAACTCTCTCCCGAAGGCGGTGGTCATACAGGGCGACGGCGCGCAGCAGGAGCTTCTTCTTGAGGAGGGGCTCAACACCGTCGATGCCTTCGTTGCGCTCACCGGAATCGACGAGGAAAATATGCTCATGTCGATATTCGCGTCGATGCATAACGTTCCGAAGGTTCTTTCCAAGGTAAACCGTACCGAGCTTGCCGCGCTCGCGGAGAAAATGGGGCTTGACTGCATAATCTCGCCCAAGAACACGACCTCGAACATTCTCGTCCGCTACGCCCGCGCACTTCGTAACTCGATGGGCAGCAACGTGGAGACGCTGTATAAGCTCATGGACGGCAAGGCGGAAGCGCTCGAATTCAATGTCAAGGCGGATTCAAAGCTTTTGGGGATACCGCTAAAGGATCTGAATTTCAAGCCGAATATACTTATCGGCGGCATCATGAGGGGGCGCAAGACTATCATTCCCTCCGGCGACGACGTGATAATGGCGGAGGACCGCGTTATCGTCATCGCGGCGGATCAGCGTCTTCAGGATCTTTCGGATATCATAAGATAAAAGTTTTTCCGTCCTCAGGGACAGCTTCGCCGGTCACGGATCGGCAGGGGGATTTTAATGAATCGCAGAATGGTTTTTTATATGATCGGGCAGATAATCAAGCTCGAAGCGGTGCTTCTTGTGCTTCCGCTCGCGGTCTCGATTATCTACCGTGAGAGGTGCGCGCTGTCGTTTTTAATAACGGCGCTGGCGTCTCTTTTTGTCGGCTTTGCAGTCACGCTTATATCAAAGCCCGGCAATCGGCTTATCTACGCAAAGGAAGGCTTCGTCATTGTTGCGCTCGCGTGGCTTGCGCTTTCCGCGATCGGCGCGGTTCCGTTTGTCCTGAGCGGCGAGGTCCGCTCCTACGCCGATGCGTTTTTCGAAACGGTAAGCGGATTTACAACGACGGGCGCGTCTGTGCTCACGGATATTGAGGGCATGAGTCACGGACTTCTTTTCTGGCGCAGCTTTACGCATTGGGTCGGAGGAATGGGGGTGCTTGTCTTTATCATGGCGATCATTCCGTCGGTGTGCGACAGATCTATACACATACTCCGCGCCGAGATGCCCGGTCCCGTTATGGGCAAGCTTGTTCCCAAGCTGAAGCAGACCGCGAAGATACTTTATCTGATCTACATCGTGATGACCGTGCTTGAAATGATCCTGCTTCTCTGCGGAGGAATGAGCCTCTTTGACAGTGCGCTTCACTCGTTTGCAACGGCGGGTACCGGAGGATTCGGCATAAAGGGAGACAGCATTGCGTCATACAGCCCGTATCTGCAGTGGGTCATTGCGGTATTCATGTTCCTGTTCGGAATAAACTTCAACATTTATTATCTGCTTTTGGTGAGACGCTTCAGATCGGTGCTCAAGAGCACGGAGACGTGGTGCTATATTGCGATATGCCTGATCTCGGTTTCGATAATCACGGGGAATATTTACAGCATCTACGGCAATCTGCCGGACAGCGTCCGCGCATCGGCTTTTCAGGTCGCTTCCCTTGTGACCACGACGGGCTTCAGCACTGCGGATTTCAATCTCTGGCCCGGACTCTCAAAGGGAATACTCTTAATACTGATGTTTATCGGCGGATGCGCGGGATCGACCGCAGGAGGACTCAAGGTTTCGAGAGTCGTCATGATGATAAAGATGATCCGGCGCGAGTTTATGAAGATGATACATCCCCGATCCGTATCCGCCGTCAGGATAGAGGGCAAGAAGGTAGACGACACGACACTTAACGGTGTAAACGTTTACTTTGCGCTATATATGGTGATATACTTTGCAGTGTTTCTTCTCCTCTGCCTTGAACCGTTTGATTTTGAAACAAACTTTACGGCGGTTGCCGCATGCTATAACAATATCGGTCCCGGATTCGGCGCTGTCGGTCCGATGGGCTCGTTCTCGGGATATTCGGCATTTTCGAAAATCGTGCTTTCCGCAACGATGCTTCTCGGCAGACTTGAGATATATCCGCTGCTCTTTGCGCTGATTCCGTCCACATGGACGAAAAAGGGATGAAAAAGTAAACAACGAAGCCTTCGCACCCGGTATGTGCCCCGGAATCCTCATGATTCCGGAGACGCACGAGATCGTGCGGAGGCTTGTATTTCGGGCACGCAAGATATTCTGCAATTGTATAAAACGTATTGGACACGAAGAGTGTTTTGCGTTTGCCGAATATGACATTCCGGAGGAATTTACGCAGTGATATGCTGCCCTGCGGCGGACTTTGACGGCGCGCCGTACCGCGTCCGGGAATAAAGAACCGTTTATTCACATTTTATCCTTGCGCAGTTTAAAGATGAATGATAAGATGATATCTGAGAATACGGCAAATAACGTTTCGGCGGAGTTGTCCGCGCGGCGTTCGGGCGGAGATAATATGAGACACGTTGCAAAACACAAAAGGATAAATGCGGCGGCGGTCGTTCTGACCGTTATTATCGTCGTGCTTGTCTGCGCGCTTGCGGTATCGCTTGTGATCATAGACAAGCTTCACAAAAACAATCTTTTCTCGAAGAATATCCTTCTTTCGAACAATTACTTCCTTTCGGATTATCCTGATTACGGCGAAGGCACCGCCGCCGGCGGGGACGTCGATGAAGCCATGAAAAAGTTTCACGAGGCGCTCATGAAAGCGTCGAATAATGTCGCTTCGTATCTTTACGAGGGCGGGGCATTTCCCGAGGAGCTTCGCCGTGTGTCAAAGGAATGGTACGGATGCGCCGGAGACCCCGTAGACGAAAAGTACGGATACTATGACGGGGCGCAGTATGACGATAAATCACAGGGTGAAGGAGACTACGCGCAGGATGAAGCCGCCTATTGGGGCGGCGGCGGGGATAATCCCCTTTCGAACGAACGTCGGTCCTTTTTCGGCGGCATATACGATCAGTTCTGCATGAATCTTGAGTACTATGTTGACTCGGCAAATGCGATGTACGGAGAATACGGCGCGACGGAAAAGGCGGACGGCAAGATATGCGAATACATTTTTGAGGACTGCTTCATCGAAGTAAAGGTGAATTCCGAAGAAAAGAAAATGATCGAGGTTCCGTATTTCTCGCAGGAGGGAATACTGCCGAACGGCTGCGAGGCGACGTCTGCCGCAATGCTTCTGAATTTTTACGGAGTAAAAGTATCTCCGGAGGAATTTGTCGATAATTATCTTGACTGCGAAAGTGTTGCGATCAGGTGGGGCTGCCGTTACGGGCCGAATCCGAAAAACGCCTATGCCGGAGACCCGCGCTCGAAGGACAAGGGCTGGGGATGCTTTTCACCCGTTATCGTGCGCGCACTGAATAAGGCGCTGCCGAAGGGATATTACGCGAAAAACGTCACCGGAATGTCGTTCAACGATTTGAAAAAACGGTATATCGACCGCGGCATTCCCGTGTGCATATGGGGCACGGTGTATATGGAGGAGATCGACCGACTTCTCCAATGGCAGTCGGAGGACGGGAAGGAGACATTCCTGTATCCGGCTAACGAGCACTGCATGGTGTTCGTCGGATACGATAGGGAGAAGTACTATTTTGCCGATCCCTACGGCTCGGCGGGAGTTGCCGGGTATCCGATAAATGACTGCGTTCTCGCGTACAACTCGCTCGGATCGCAGGCTGTGGTGATCATGCAGAAGAAAAAATAAGCGTGCGAAATGCCCGTCGGGGAGCCCATGACCGATGTGAAGAAGCGTCGGTCTGGAGACCTTGCGGGAATCGCGGACGCACATTAAAAAACGGGGACGTTGGCGTCCCCGTTTTTGATATTCGGTTTGATTTCGTTGATATTCGTATTGATTTTGCGGCGGAATGAGAAATCCCTCATATGGTCGCCGAAGCTGTCAGCGCTGAAGCTCGGCGCTTTTTTCGGCGGTGTCGTTTACGCGGACCGCGACCTCATTTGCCATTATTCCGTCGGATTTCGTAACCTTCAGAGTGAGATTTTCATAGCTGAACACGTCGCCCTCGTCGGGGATCCTGCCGCACTTTTCGGTGAGCCATCCGTTGACGGTCGAAGCGTTGGTTTCCGGTTTGTGCGCGAGCGAGAAGAATTCGCAGAAATCCGAGATCGATGCGGAGCAGAGAACTCTGTAAAGCCCCGGAGCGATCATTGAAAATTCGTCGATCTCGCGGTCGCGCTCATCCCATATTTCGCCGACGATCTCCTCGATTATGTCTTCCATCGTCACGATCCCGGCTGTGCTGCCGTATTCGTCCGCGACGATGACCATGTGGTTGTGATCCTTCTGCATATCGCGGAACAGAACGTCGAGGTGGACCGATTCGGGCACGAACACGGGCTGGCGGAGAATGTCCCTCAGCTCAAATCCCGCCGTGTCCTTCTTCAGAAAGTAATCGCGCGCGTGAAGTATGCCGACGATCTCTTTTCCGTCATCTCCGGTCACGGGAATGCGGGAAAATCCTTCGGTTTCGATCGTTTTCACGATCTGCGCGCTGTCCGCATCGACGGAGACCGAAACAATATTCTTGCGCGGGGTCATAACGTCCTCCGCGCTGAGACGGTCGAGCTTGAACACGTTCTTTATGTATTCTATATCGTCCTGCTTCAGGGTGCCTTCGTCGGCGCCTGCGTCAAGCATGAGCACTATATCCTCCTCGGAGACGGGCTCATCCTTCGCGTGGGGATCGATCCCGATCAGACGGAGCACTCCGTTTGTCGATACGGTCAGAAGCCATATCACCGGCTTCAGCGCGACCGCAAGCCCCGAGATCACGCCGCACACAAGCTCCGCAAGCTTTTCCTTGTGGCGCATCGCAACACGCTTCGGCACGAGCTCGCCGAGCACAAGCGTGAAGAATGAAAGGATCAGCGTAATCACGATGACGGAAAGCGTGTTCACCGCTCCCGCGCCCTCGGGAGAAATGCCGAAGGTGTTTATGATCGAATCCGAAAGCCGCTCGGCAAAGTTATCCGCCGCGAATGCGGAACCGAGAAATCCGGCGATCGTTATTCCGATCTGTATCGTCGAGAGAAAGCGCGTCGGCTCCTCGATCATTTTGAGCATGCGTCCGGCTTTTTTGTCGCCGTCCTCCGCCCGTGCCTTTATCTTTTTTTCGTTCAGTGATATCACTGCGATCTCTGTCGCGGCGAAAAATGCGTTCAGCAGAATCAGAAAAAGCTGAAGCGCAAGCTGTTTTATTATGTCGGACATTTCCGATCTCCTCTTTATGATTTTGTTTTTGTCTGCGAATACTGCGCCGTATCAGTTTATATCCGCGGAAAAGATTCTGAATTTTCCGATCTCGGACGGATTTCGGCGCACGGCAGCGCAAGGCAGAGCGGGAGCTCGGACAATGCTGCAGCTTCGGGGAAGCGGATCCGTAAAACCATCTCCTTTCTTTTTATTATATATTTGTCAGGTGTTTTTGATGATGATCTGATCTATCACGTCGGCGGCGTGCTCGCAGAAATCACAGCAGTCCTCGAGACAGTCGAGAATCGCCTTACCGCCGATCAGCCTTTTGGTGTCGGCGTCGGAGCCGAAGAGTGTGTGTATTGCTTCGGTGTAAAGCGCGTCCGCCTCGCCTTCGATTGAGTTGACCTCGACGAGCAGTGAGCGAAGCTTTGCGGGCTTTTTGAAATTCCGCAGCTCATGCACCGCGTCGGCGAGAGCCTTCACGCAGCGCAGCACCGTCCCGGCAAGCCTATCCGCACCTTCCGGCAGGACATCGACGTGAAACATATAGCTTTCGAGAACGACCTCGTCGAGCGAGTCGGTCACGTCGTCGATTATCTGCACAAGCCGGAGAATGTCCTCCTGATCTATCGGGGTTATGAATTCTGTCGAAAGCCGCGTGAGGATATCGTGATGTACACCGTCGGCCTCATGCTCGATCGCGTGGATGTTTTCGCGGTGAAGGGAGGATTCGGCGGCGGAATAGTCGCGGAAGATGCATTCGAGCAGCACGGCGGCTCGAACGCAGTACGAAACCTGAGTTTCTGCGAGCGAAAAGTAATCGTTTCTGTTTTTTGCCATTGTAAAGCTCCTTTTCAGGCGAATATAAGAAGAAACAGCTTTGCCGTGAGGTATCCGAGGAGGCCGCAGCCGGGGAAGGTGAATACCCACGTCAGTATAAGTTCCTTTACGATGCTCCAATTTACGTTGCCGAGGCGGCGTGCCGCCCCGACACCCATGACGGCGGTAGTCTTTGTGTGGGTCGTGCTGACGGGAAGTCCCGTGAGAGACGAGAGAAGCAGGCACAGCGTGGCGGCAAAGTCAGCCGCAAATCCCTGATAAGGCTTGAGCTTGACCATATCCATGCCGACGGATTTGATTATCCTGTATCCGCCGATCGAGGTGCCGAGCCCCATGACGGCGGAGCACATGATCATGAGCCACAGCGGGATCGTGAACATCACGGTGTCGGTATGTCCGCCGGCGAACGATGCGCCGAGGAGAAATATCGCCATGAATTTCTGACCGTCCTGCGCCCCGTGCATGAACGCCATTGCCGCTCCTCCGGCGATCTGCGCGCCCGAGAAGAATTTCTCCGATTTCATACGGTTCCTGTCGCGGAACAGGAGAACGGTAAGCTTTGACGAGAGAAAGCCGAACGCAAAGCCGAGAAGTGTCGAGAGCACGATCCCGAATAGGACCTTTCCCCATTCGGAAGCGTTTATGCCTGAAAAATTGCCGTGTATCGCAACCGCCGCACCCGTTATTCCCGCGATGAGCGCATGGCTTTCGCTTGTCGGGATCCCGAAATACCACGCGGCGACCGCCCAGATGACGATTGCCGACATAGCAGCGCAAAGCGCGATCAGCGATAGGCGCGCATCGTTTCCGAAATCGGCAATGTTGTATATGGTCATGGCGACCGAGGCATTGATCGCGGTCATCACGAGAACTCCGAAGAAGTTGAAGATCGCCGCCATGACGATCGCTTTGCGTACACCGATTGCCCGCGTGGAAACGCAGGTTGCGATCGCGTTCGGCGCGTCGGTCCATCCGTTTACGAGGATAACGCCGAGCGTCAGCAGCGCGGATACCGCGAGCATCGGATTTTCGGTGATCATAGTGAGAAAGTCGGTAATCGGCATACACTGCCACCTTTCTTTTTCGTGCATCGGAGCGCATCACGCCGTATTTCGGGCTTTCGGCTTCGATGCGCACAACCATTGCGTATTATATCATAAATCGCCGTTCAACCCGTAAACAAAATGTAAAAAATGAGCACGGTGCAAAATTACGGTATCCGCTTTAACGTACGGCACCGAAATATGTCGCAAAAACACATAAAATGAAGAAAAAAATGCTCCCGTGCGCTTCAAATTTAAAATTCCCCTTTACAAACGAAAATATTTATGATATGATATAATACAACGAAGCAGCGACGTCCGGGTTTGCGGATAAAGGACCGCCGAGCGGTTTTTCACCCGCCGCTTACTCAGACGGACGGTGCAAATATAATTTGAGGTGAAAAAAATGATTACCAAGGAAGAAAAAGCAAGAATTATCGAGCAGTACAAGACTCACGAGGGCGATACCGGATCCCCCGAGGTTCAGATCGCAATCCTTACACACAGGATCAACACCCTTACCGAGCATCTTAAGACCAACAAGAAGGATCACCACAGCCGCCGCGGTCTTCTCAAGATGGTCGGACACCGCCGCAATCTTCTCGGATATCTTCAGAAGGTTGACATTGAGCGTTACCGCGCGATAATCGAAAAGCTCGGCATAAGAAAGTAAGGGCGGGAAACCGCAGGTGAAATCACGCCGCGGCGGACGGTTCCGTCCGCCGCGGTTTACTTTTAAGATCAGTACAGAACGCAGGGGAGGATTTAGCAATTAAATGTACGCCCGTCCTCCGTGCTCCGAACGGACGCGCATTTAAGTGCTAAATCTCCTTTTGCGAAAAATAAAAACGAAAAGGAAGAACTGTATGTTTGAAAATTACAAGACGTTTAAAACGGACTTTGCCGGACGTCCTCTCGTAGTCGAGACCGGCAAGCTCGCAGGACTTGCAAACGGCTCCTGCCTTGTGCGCTACGGCGACACCGCGATTCTTTGCTGCGCCACCGCTTCCGCACGTCCCCGCGACGGCATCGATTTTCTCCCGCTGTCCGTCGATTTCGAAGAGAGAATGTATGCGGTCGGCCGCATCCCCGGCGGATATCTCAAGCGTGAGGGACGCCCCTCCGAAAAGGCTATCCTCACCTCCCGCGTCATCGACCGCCCGATCCGTCCGCTTTTCCCGAAGGATCTGCGCAACGACGTAAACCTCAACCTCACCGTTATGGCGGTCGATCATGACTGCTCTCCCGAGATCACCGCAATGATCGGTGCGTCCATCGCCCTTTCCATTTCCGATATTCCGTGGAACGGACCTATCGGCGGCGTGTTCATGGGCATGACCGAGGAAGACGGCTTCATTGTGAACCCGACCTCCGAGCAGCGTGAGAGAAGCTGTCTCGAGCTTACCGTTGCGGCTTCCGAGAAGAAGGTTGTCATGATCGAGGCAGGCGCGAAGGAAGTATCCGATGAGGATATGTACGACGCGATCATGCTTGCTCATTCCGAAATAAAGAAGCTTCTCGTATTCATAAACGAGATCATCGCGGCAGTCGGCAAGCCGAAGTTTGAGTATCCTTCATGCGAGGTTGACCACGATCTCTATGAGAAGATCGAGGCGCTTGTCATCGACGATGTCCGTGTCGCGCTCGACACAGACGACAAGAACATCCGCGATGAGAGAATGGCTCCCATCTATGAGAAGGTTTATAACGAGTTTGACGGCGGAGACCCCGCAACCCATGTCATGCTCGACGAGATCCTCTACAAGATCCAGAAGTATGTAGTCCGCCGCTGGCTCCTCGACGACAGAAAGCGCGTTGACGGACGCCGCATGGATCAGATCCGCCCGCTCGCGGCAGAGGTCGGACTTATGAACCGCGTTCACGGAAGCGCGGTATTCACACGCGGTCAGACTCAGGTCATGACCTTCGCAACCCTCGGTACGCTCAGCGACGCTCAGCTTCTTGACGGCATCGGCGAAGAGACCGAGAAGCGTTATATGCACCAGTACAATATGCCCGGCTACTCCGTCGGCGAAGCAAAGAGCACAAGAAGCCCCGGACGCCGCGAGATCGGTCACGGCGCGCTTGCCGAGCGTTCGCTCGTTCCCGTTCTTCCCTCCGTTGAGGAGTTCCCCTATGCGATCCGCCTCGTTTCCGAGGTCGTAAGCTCAAACGGCTCCACCTCGCAGGCATCTGTCTGCGGCTCGACCCTCGCTCTTATGGATGCGGGCGTGCCGATTAAGTCTCCCGTTGCGGGAATTTCCTGCGGACTTATCACCGAGGGAGACCGCTGGATGACGATGATCGACATTCAGGGACTTGAGGACTTCTACGGCGACATGGACTTCAAGGTCGCCGGAACTCACAAGGGAATCACTTCCATTCAGATGGACCTCAAGATCGACGGACTTACTCCCGAGATCATCAAGGAAGCGCTCAGCGTAACTCATAAGGGACGCGACTACATCATCGACGAGGTTCTTCTCCGTGCGATCCCCGAGCCGCGCAAGGAAGTATCCCCCTACGCTCCCAAGATGTCCACGATGAAGATTCCGGTTGAGAAGATTCGTGAGGTTATCGGCTCCGGCGGGAAGGTCATTCAGAAGATTGTTGCGGACACCGGCGCAAAGATCGATATCGAAGAGGACGGTTCAATCTACATTTCGTCCTTCGACAAGAACGCGATCGAGGCTGCACGCACCATCATCGGAGGTATCGTGTTCGAGCCCGAGGTGGGCGCGATCTATGAGGGTCGTGTTACCCGCATAATCCCGATCGGCGCATTCGTCGAGTTCGCCCCCGGCAAGGAGGGAATGGTTCACATCTCCAAGCTCGCGAAGGAGCGCACCGAGAAGGTCGAGGATGTCTGCGAGGTCGGCGACATGATGAGAGTTAAGTACCTCGGCACAGATGAGAGAGGCAGAATAAACCTCTCGAGAAAAGACGCACTTTAAAATTAAACGACACCCCCGTGACGAATGCCGAGACATGCGCACGGGGGCGTATTTCTTAAATCTCGCGTGTATACCGAACGAAGAACAGGAGGCAGGACATGAACTACGACCCGAGAAATCCGGAGCACCGGAACACTGACCGCCGTGATGCAGACCGTCGGGATCCCCGGTACGGCGCGCAGTACGGAGAAAATCCGAACGGCGAAAACGGCGCCGCACCCCGTCCGAGGCGCGGTGGGCGCAATCCGATACGTCGGACGAGACACCGCTCGTGGCACCCGAATATAGCGGTGCTGCTGCTTGTGCTGATATTTGCCGTGATAGTGCTGATCTGCGCGGTCACGCTGAGCGGAAGACGGCACGGAAACACCGATGTGAGTATTCCCGAAAACATTTCGGACGTGACCGCGGCATCCCCTGTCGGCGGCACTGCGCAGAGCTATACGAAGCTTGACGGCTTTACGAAAAAGACGGTGCAGAATGAGGAGATCCACAGGGGAGATCTTATTCTCGTGAACTATCTTTATCCGTACACCTTCCCTGAGGACAACGATATAACGGCTGTCTACGGGAATAAGACGAAGAGCTACAAGGTGAGCAACACCGAAACGCAGATGGCGCTCCATGTGACGAAGGAGTTCAACCGCGTGATGGACGATTTCTTTTCCCGCACCTCCTGCGGAGATATCATGGTGGTCAGCGGATTCCGAAGCTTTGAATCACAGCAGCGCATATACCGCGACCGAGTTGAGACGGAGGGCGCGGAGGAGGCGGCGAAATACGTCGCAACCCCCGGCTACAGTGAGCATCACACGGGACTTGCGATGGACCTCACGGTCTATCTTTCCGACGGAACGAGCTACTATCTCGCGGATTATCCCGCGTGCGATTGGTTTGAGGAGAACGCGGACGACTACGGCTTTGTGCTCCGATACCCGGATGCCAAGGCGGAAATAACGAAGATTTCGTATGAGTCGTGGCATTACCGATACGTCGGAGTGCCCCATGCGCAAATAATGAACGATAAGGAGCTGTGCCTCGAGGAATACACAGATTACCTTAAGGGATTCGCCTACGGGCGCAAATATCTCATGTACGGTCAGAACGGCACGGTCGAAGAATCGGAGACTTTCCCGGCGGGCGGCACGTTCTCGGCGGTGATATATTACGTTGAAGCAAGCGCCGGAGATACGACGGACGTTCCCGTTCCGGAAAATTCGGAATATGAAATATCCGGAAACAACATCGACGGCTTTATCGTCACCGTGAAGGGATAACAAAAGCGCGGACGGGCGAATGAGTTTCTCCGTGATATCCGAGCACACCGGATTTTCCGATGTTTGAAGGTGTTTTACCGCACCGCTTATATCGCATGTATCCGCTTTTTTGCGGCGCATTGCGCGCTGACGAAAAAGGCGTGCACCTTTCGAATAAAAAACCACAGCCGCAGGATTTCCTGCGGCTGTGGTTGCCTGATATTTTATTCGCAATACAAATGCTTATGTTATGCGTCCGCGTACTTCTCGGGTGCGGGACGCTGAGTCTCGCCCTTCGGGAGCTCGTCGCGCATGGAAGCCCAATCGAGCCATGCCGATTCCTCGAGAGTTCTGCGTATCGAAATATTGGCAAAGTTGAGACCGTCCGTGCCGAGTCCGCAGGAGTCGAGTATCTTTACCATCTTGTTATATCGCTCGTCGAGCACCGCAATGCGCGCGGTGTCGCCCTCGTCGTAAGCCTTGAAGTAGGATGAGAAGCACCCCTCGTAGAGCATGTGGACCATAAGCAATTCGGCATTGCGCTGCTGACGTGCGTTCAGAGCCATTCCGGCTGCCTTTTCGAGAAGCCATACGGAATTATCGAACTGCTCTGCAATAAAGGCGTTGTCATACTGACCTATCGCATTAAGCGTCATGTATCCCCAGCAGTTCCAGCATTGATCCGCGATGTCCTGTGCCTTGTTCAGAGTTCCGTCGAGGTATTCACGGATGTATGCCCAGCCTTCGCCGAAATCCTGCTCGAGGATACTGTCGAGCGTGACGTCGAATTCTTCTTCGGTCATATCGGGATTCCAATTCATCTTGTAGATGATATCCGTCATGACATACTGCAAGCCGAGTCCTTTAGTTTCCGCTTCAACGAAAAGTCCGCGCACTCCGCATTCCTTGAAGAACATGATATCGTCATACACAACGTCGAGCATCGTATACGCCTGCACATGGGTGTCGAGAGAGTAGTACCATATAACGATGTTGTCGGAAAGAGCGCACCAACCGCGAACCCAGTCGGCAAAATTGTCGTTGTTTATGATCGGCAGGTCGGTAACCGCATAGAGATCTCCTCTTTCGTTGCAGTCTTTCATATCGAGCGCGTGGTTCGCGCATGTTCCGTTCATTGCAAAGGTGACGGAAACATGCTCGTTCGGAGCGGTCTTGCAGGGCGGCTGAGTTCCCATGTACGCGAAGATGAGATACATTATTCCGTCGTAGGTCTCGCTTATCTCTTCCTCGAGAGTGTTCGCCCAGCGGACCACCGCGCCCGAAGTCGCGCCCTCTTCCTTGATGATTTTCATGCATTCCGTGCAGTGGCAGTAGTACCCGTTGTCGCCCTGGGAAACATCGATATATCGGAGCTCTTTTCCTATCTCATGACCGCCGGCAAGACGGGAGGCGATGTGGTTCTCGATGCTGTCGCGGATGTTTGCTCGCAGATCCTCATCGGTGTAGCATATCTGATGCCATGCGACATACTCCACGCCGCCCCACCGCGAACCCTGAAGTCCGTGGCAGGCATGTGCGATGTTTACGCCGTATGAAAACTGAGCCGAATTTGACGTGTCGCGCGCATCGGTTGCAAAGTTTCCGCCGTATCCCCAGAGATAGTCCGTGTACAGGTCAAGGATCGGAGTCGTTTCCTCCTCGGTGTCGGCGCTCACGTCGATGAGCTTTGCCTCGGGGAGATAGCTGTTTCCGTAGGTGAGAGAGCGCCAGTCGAGCTCCTTCTCAAGGAAGAACCACGCGCCGTACATGCAGCCTCGGGCGACCGCGCCCTCGATCACAAGGCGTGAGCCTTCGAAGAAGTAGCGGTAGCCGTCGTCTCTCAGCGCCGCGTCGGCGGAATGGCGGAATTCGATCGCGTGTGCACGCTTCGTGATTCCCTCGGATGAGGAAAGCTCCACTCCGGTCGCCTTCTTTATAAGCATCTGAAACTGCGATATCGCGTAGAGCATGTTCTCGTTATGCTCCGCCGGGTACTCGATCGCGTATTCGGCAATGTTCGTTCCGGCGAGACGAAGCTCGTCAATGCGGTTTCCTTCGTGGTACGCGATGTCGAGCGCGTCGGCTC